>LAHU01000864.1_pt1 | contig 21895 bp, 13 predicted proteins | sample 329631 | NCBI WGS metagenome assembly LAHU01 (sample SAMN03275698, study PRJNA271635) | activated sludge metagenome | isolation source: sample C-0 Zero hour mixed sludge faded in reactor as a methanogenic...
AGGACCGGCAAGTACGGTATCGGGGTCCTCTGCCCGGACGGGAAGACCGGGAAGAAGGATAACGCCTTTACGATTACATAAAGAGGGGCCAGCCCTTCGATCTCTTTCCTATTCTTTTCCTGATCCTTTTATTGAGTAATTACGATCTGCACACCTGCACGGGATACGATATGAACCTTTGAGATGATTTACCCAGTTGGCCTTTGGTGAGTATATCCGTCATTCATCCGGAAACCAGGGCCACGATCCAGAAAGACAGGTTTATTAAGAACAAATGGAAAAAAAAGGGAGGTTGTGAATACGATGACTCTCAGTAAATCAGCTCTTTTGTATTATCCAAGGCTTTTTCTGCGATCAGCCTTTAGAAGACCCATGGGAAACCCTGGCTCCGGTCATCCCTGCCTGCGGATATGTATCGCCGTCCTCCTCCTCGGTATCATCCTTGTCGCACCCGCCGCAGCAGATCAAGGGTGGAAATTCCGATCTGACAACCAGAACACAGGTGAATATGACGGAGGAGGATTACTACCAGACAACCACGAGCGCTGGAACGTAACGACCGGGTGGGGGATTGATTCAAGCCCGGCCATAGTCAATGAGGTAGTCTATTTCACCTCCGGTGGCAGGGTGTACGCATGTAATGCATCTGACGGGACTGAAAAATGGAATAGCACATTAACCGCGGGTACCGGAACTTCGAGCCCTGCAGTCACCGAAGGAACAGTCTACGTCGGGGCAGGTGATCAGTATTTTTACGCCCTGTATGCCGTGAACGGAACTGTGCGATGGAAGAGGCAGACATCAGGAGAGTGGCCGTGTGGAGACCCTGCCGTCCTTGGTGACCTGGTGTACGCGAAATCAAACGATGCGTTGTACGCGTTCTATACGGCTAACGGGACCCAGAAATGGCGTGAGGCCGCATCCATGGGAGCATATGGAGGTTTCTATTCCAGCCCGGCAGTCTCGAACGGGGTAGTCTTCATCGGGGGGAATGACGAACAATCCATCCGGGCATACGATGCCCTTACAGGGACCAGTAAATGGACCGTCTATGCCAATGGCAAGGTCCGGTCCTCTCCAGCCGTCGTCAACGGCATGGTCTATATTGGGAGCGATGACGACAAGGTCCGGGCCTTGGATGCCACATCTGGCACAGAAATCTGGAACTTCACCACCGGGGGGGACGTGGAGTCAAGCCCCGCAGTGGTGAATGGTACGGTCTATATTGGGAGTGCAGGTAAGAAAGTCTACGCGCTTAACGCAACGAACGGGCAGGAGAAATGGAACTGTACGACGAAACAGGAGGTCCATTCAAGCCCGGCAGTCGCCGATGGTATCCTGTATGTCGGTGATTACTATCCAAGGCTCTATGCAATCTATACCTCGAATGGAACAGAGAAGTGGTATTGTGACCCATCCGATTATTCGGCTGCACGCCTGCGATCAAGTCCTGCGATCTCAAACGGGGTCGTATACGTGGGAGATGGGCGTGATACGTTCCATGCGATCGGGTCCACCAACACGCCACCGGCACCCATCGTCCCATCCATCACGTCAATAACACCCACGAGCGGGTCCGCGGGGAGCAGTGTCTCTGTAACGATAACTGGTTCCAACTTCCCGCCGGCTGCATCGGCAAGGGTAAACCTCTCACAGGGTTCCACGAATATCAGCGGGACAGGAATCACCGTCACCGGTTCATCGGAAATAAAATGTACGTTCAACGTCCCATCCGGTGCCACACCTGGTCCCTGGGACCTCCTGGTCACCAATACCACCAGCGGAATGAGCGGGACAAGAACAGGAGCATTTACCGTGACATCGGGGCCCGCTCCCAAATTCTCCTCGATCAACCCGACCAGCGGTCTTCTGAACACCACGGTCGCCTTCTCCATCACGGGCAACAACTTCCTGGCCGGCAGCGTGGTGAACTTCACGAATACCACCTACGGAAACGTCACCTGGATTCCGGGTAACATCACGAAGACCAAGATAACCGGGTCGGTCCTCTTCCCGTCTTCTGCCCCCACCGGGAAGTGGGACGTCGTCGTGATAGTCCCTGACGGCAGGAACGCCACCAAGACAGCCGGGTTTAAGCTCAAGGGCTGGGACAAACCAAAGGTCACTTCGGTGACCCCGGCATCGGGATACCAGAACTCCACCACCACGTTCACCCTCTCGGGGAGCAACTTCCAGGCAGGAGCGGTCGTCAACTTCAGCCACGCGAGTTATGGAAACGTCACTGCAGAACTGAGCTCGGTTGTACCTGCCAAGATCAAGGGGCGTGTCACGTTCCCGAAGCCTGCCATCGAAGAGAAGTGGGATATCACGGTCACCACGCCGGATGGCGGGCAGAGTGCCCCCAAGGAGGGCGCCTTCACCCTGAAGAGCTGGCCCCAGCCAAAGATCAGTTCCCTCGTCCCCACCAAGGGACTCGTCAACACCACCTTCAACTTCACCATCACAGGGGACTACTTCGAACCGGGGAGCCAGGTACGGTTCGAGTTCTCCTCCACGGACACCGTCCCGGCCACCACCACCTCGGTGACCCTGACAAAGGTCCAGGGCTATGTCACCTTCAATGCAACCGTACCGACGGGCAGGTGGCGGGTCGTTGTCCTCCCACCTGATGCAGATTACCAGGTCAAGGAGGCACTGACCCTGAATGGCTGGAACCCACCGAAGGTCAGCTCGATCACCCCGACCAGCGGCCTTCGGAATACCACCGTCGCGTTCTCCCTCACCGGCACCAACTTCCAGCAGGGAGCGGTAGTCAACTTCTCCAACGCCACCTATCCGGGAGGGAACCTCACGACCGCAACCAACGTGATATCGTCCACCAAGATCACCGGGAACCTGGAAATCCCCTACGATGCTCCCGCAGGCAAGTGGAATATTATTGTCACCACGCCTGATGGTGGACAGGGCGCCCCGAAGACCAATGCATTCACCGTAAAGGAATGGTCCAAGCCCACCGTCTCGTCAGTCAACCCGGCAAAGGGGAAACACGGGACCACGCTCAACTACGCGATCACCGGCACCAACTTCCAGCCCGGAAGCACCGTCACCTTCACCAACACCTCTGCACCGGGGCTGAACTTCACTGCCGGAGTGAACACCCTCACCATGACAAAGATCACCGGCTCGGTAGACATCCCGGCTGACAGGACCGGCAAGTACGGTATCGAGGTCCTCTGCCCGGACGGGAAGACGGGGAAGAAGGATAAAGCCTTCACCCTGACATAAGGGGTTCCCTCACCTTCCTATCTTCTCCTGTTTCGCATCCTACTATTCCTACGGCGGGAAAGGGAAACGACCTGCAGCTATGCCACGTGATGGTGCCAGGCATACCAGGCGCACGGGAGGGGCCGGGACCAGGTGTCTTGATATAACGGGGAGGGACATGTGATTTACGATTGCAATGTCACATGTTAAGCCGATCCGGAGATACCCGGGGTTTGTTTGCATCACGCTTCTCATCCTCATCGCTTCCTGTGCTATATTGCCAGCACCTGCCGGCGCTGTAGGAGGGCCGATCATCATCAACCATACCTGCACCGATATCAGGAATATCCCCGCGCCCTGGCTGGAAAAAGCAAAGAACCTCACGTTCCATTACGCCCATACGTCCCACGGGAGCCAGATCGTGACCGGGCTCGATGCCTGGGAGACCTACGACCCAGCCAACTTCAGTGTTGCAATAAGGGAGTCCGGGACCGCAGGGCTTCCGGCTGTTGAAACACCCCCCGCATTGAGAATATACGACGGAAATCCCACGGAAACCTACATCGAGCCCAATGATTACTGGGACGGGTCTGCGGGAAGAACAAGGACCCGGAACGTCGCGAACACAGGGGACTATAACTACTCGATGTGGAGCTGGTGCGGGCAGCAGTCATCCAACACCGAGGCGAAAACCCAGGAATACCTCGATACCATGAACCAGTTCGAGACAGATTATCCCGCAATGCGGTTTATCTACATGACCGGCCACCTTGACGGGTCTGGGAGCGGGGGAACCCTCTACCAGAGGAACGAGCAGGTCCGGGAGTACTGCCGCAGCCACAACAAGATCCTCTTTGACTTCGCCGATATCGAGAGTTACAATCCCGATGGCACCTCCTTCCTCGACCTCGGCGCAGACGACAACTGCGGGTATTCGGGAGGGAACTGGGCGACCCAGTGGGTGACTGCACACCCCGGCGACGAGCGGAGCCAGGTCGCAACCTCCATCTGCTCGGACTGCTGCGCCCACTCGCAGGGCTTAAACTGCGTCCAGAAAGCCGCTGCCTTCTGGTGGATGATGGCGAGGCTCGCCGGCTGGGACGGGACGCCAGTCTCCGACGAACCCGTCGCGGTCCCGGGAGTGACCAGCCTCACCAACACGACCTATGCCGCCTCGTTCGTCAACTGGACCTGGACTGACCCTGCAGACCCGGACTTTGACCATGTCCTGGTCTCTGTCAACGGCATCCCTCATGGACCCATGGCGAAAGGGGCCCAGTTCTTCCATGCCGAGGGACTCGAACCAGATACCGAAAATACCATCGCGGTCCGTTCGGTCAACACCACCGGGAACGTCAATACCACTGCATCCACCCACTCCGCACGGACGGCCCCGGTCCTCCCGGTAACCGACCTGAAGAACGTGACCTGCACCTCCACCTCTATCGACTGGACCTGGACTGACCCTGTCTTCCTCGACTTCGACAGGGTCACGATCGCCGTCAACGGTGTCCCGAAGGGGGACGTGCCCAGCGGGATCGGCTACTACCGGGCGACGGGCTGCCTCCCCTCCACGCTCTACACCATCAGCGTGCGGACCGTGGACTCGGCCGGCCATACCAGTGCAGATGCCGTCACAAACACCAGCCGCACGGCACCGGCCACCGCCACGGTCACCGCGATCCAACCCGCGAGCGGCTACCGGAACACAACAGTTGCCTTCTCGCTGACCGGGACCAGGTTCGTCACCGGAATGGTGGTGAACTTCACCAACCCCACCTACCCGGCGAACCTGACTGCCGTGCTCGACCCAGTTACCTCGCAGACCAAGGCAACCGGCAACCTGACCATCCCACCCGGCGTCCCGGCCGGGAAATGGGATATCGAGGTGACCACACCCGACGGGAGGAACTCCACGAAGAAAGGTGTATTTGAGGTGAAGAAGTTTGGAAAGCCCTCTGTCAGTTCCGTGACCCCGCCAGCGGCCTTGCAGAACACCACCGTGCCGATCTTCCTCACCGGTACCAACTTCCAGCCAGGCGCGGTGATCAACTTCACCAACGCAACCTACGGGAACATCACCGCGGCAGTCACCACGGTCACCCAAAAAAAGATCACCGCTACGGTCTTCTTCCCGCCAGATGCCCCCACAGGGAAGTGGGACCTCTCCATCACCACTCCAGACGGCGGCCAGGGCTCCCCGAAGCCTCGCGCCTTCACCGTAAACCAGTGGAAACCACCGAAGATCTCTGCCGCCTGCCCGAAGAGTGGTTACCTGAACTCCACTACCATGTTCTCCCTGTCAGGGAGCAACTTCCAGGCCGGGATGATGGTCAACTTCACCAACCCCACCTATGGCAACGTCACCGCGACACTCACCTCGTTCACCATGGCAAGGTTCATCGGTGCAGTCTTCTTCCCGCCGGATGCCCCGGAAGGGAAATGGGACATCTCGGTCACCACACCCGACGGCGGTCGCAGTCCCAACAAGACAGGGGCCTTCACCGTGAACCCCTGGAAGCCGCCGGTCGTCTCCTCGGCCAGGCCGACGAGCGGCCTTCGGAACACCACGGTTCCCTTCACCCTCACCGGGAGTGACTTCCAGGAGGGAGCAGGGGTCAACTTCACCAACACCACCTACCCGGGAGGCAACCTTACCACCACGGTTACGGTTGTCTCGTCCACCAAGATCACCGGGAACCTCACGATTCCCTTTAATGCACCGACGGGTAAATGGGGCATCGTCGTCACCACCCCGGACGGTGGGATAGGCCCGGCCAAGAACGGTGCATTCACCGTGAAGGACTGGTCCAGGCCCACCGTCTCGTCAGTCAACCCGGCAAAGGGGAAGCATGGGACCACCATCAGCTACACCATTACCGGGACCAGCTTCCAGCCCGGGTCCACCGTCACCTTCACCAACACCTCTGCACCCGGGCTGAACTTCACCGCCGGAGTGAACACGCTGACCACGACCAGGATCGCCGGCTCGGTAGACATCCCGGTTGACAGGACCGGCAAGTACGGCATCGAGGTCCTCTGCCCGGACGGGAAGACCGGGAAGAAAGACAAAACCTTCACGGTGACATGAGGGAACAACCCTCACTTCCCGTTACTGATACCTAGAAGAAGGGGGTCCTGGAAAACCAGGCCGTGGCAGGGGCTCCTTTTCACCCGGGGGAGGGTTTCGGACACCCGGACCAGGCAGGGGCAGGTAGCGCCACGGAGACATCCCTGGAGTGGTCCCACCGCATCACCTGCCGGACCGGTGGTCCCGCACGGGTAAGGGAGTCATCAGGGTCCAGGGGAGGAGCAGGGTTCCCGTGCCGGGATAGTCATCCGGACAGCGGGAAGAATGTCGCGAAAAGAAGAGATCAGAGGTACTTGTTACGCCGCAGCCACTCGACCTGTGGCTGCGTGTACCGGTAGGTGATATCGGCCTTGTCGTCCTGGAAGCTCCAGGGGACAACGATTAAGATGTCTCCTTCCCTGATCCAGACCTTTTTCTTTATCTTGCCCTTGATCCGACCGAGCCGGGTCACACCATCGTAGCACTTGACCCTGATATGGTTTGCACCCATCATCAGTTCGGCCATACCGAACATCTCGCGGTTCCGCTTCTGCGGCAACCGCACCCGGACGATCTCACCATTTGAATCGGTCTCTGAGAACTTATCGGTCAGGGCATCAACTCCTCGGCGGTGATCCTGCGATAGTACATAAACTTTCTTGTCCGATCATATAGGTGTATCCCCGTCTGACCCCCGGTATTCCGGTCAGGATGCGGGATCTCCCGTCTCCTTCCCACGGGCCCCCCACGTGATGAAGAACGTCGCACCCTTGTCCACTTCGGCCTCGGCATATATCTCCCCGCCATGGATCGCGATGATCCGCTGCACGATGGCAAGCCCGATGCCAGTCCCTTCGTACCCCTGCCCGGCATGGAGGCGCTGGAAAACCCCGAACGCTGATTTCGAGTATCGCATATCGAACCCGATACCATTGTCCCGCACGTAGTACACGGTGCGTCCGTCCCGCGTCACCGCCCCGGCTTCGATCTCCGCAGGACTGCGCTTCCGTGTGAACTTGAGGGCATTCGAGAGGAGGTTCTGGTAGACCTGCCTCGCCAGGGACGGGTCAGCCCAGGCGGGGGGCATATCATGGACCGTGAAGTGGATCTCCCGGCCCCCCTCGGCATCGATGAGGTCCTGCATCACGTCGCGGGCGAGATCTGCAACATCAACGGACGTGAGTTGGAGTGACTGCCTCCCGGTTCTTGAAAGGGAGAGAAGGTCGTCAATGAGGGTCGCCATCTTTGCCACGTTCTGCCGGGCAGACGAGATGTAATGGGCACCGTCCGGGGGTACCAGGGGACCAAAACGCTCGTTATAGATGCCAAGATAGCCGTCTATCGCCCTGAGCGGGGAACGGAGGTCATGGGATACTGAGTAGCAGAACGACTCGAGGTCGGCATTTACCCGGGCAAGGTCGCGGGTCCGCTCTGCCACCCGCCGTTCGAGTTCCTCGTTGATCCGGCGGACCGCTTCCTCAGCCTGTTTCTCCCTGCTGATATCATGAATAATCCCCACGAGGAAGGCATTCCCGTGCGGGTCGATGTACCGACTGCGCTTGCAGACCAGTGCAGAAGGGCGCCTCGGAACATCGGTGGTCCAGTCCCTCCCGGTCATTGTGGGGGAACTCGAAGGTTCCCTGAGTTCCCAGGTCACCTCGCTCCCTTTCCCAGTGGAAAAAACCGTTTCACTCTGCTCCCAGATCACATCGGCATTCTGCCTGCCAAAGACCTCCCGTTCGATCCTGCCGACGATAGTCTCCCGGCGGGCCTGGCGGAAGGTGCAGAACGCATCGTTCACCATCACGTACCGGTGCGCACGGTCCTTGACAAAGACCGGGTCCGGTATGGCGTTGAGGATGGTGTCCAGGAAGTCACGTGTGTCCCGGAGTGCTTCCTCTGCTTCCCGCCGCTTGGTCTGGTCCCGGGCGACGGCAAGGTAGCCCCTCACCGTTCCGGCTGAATCGAAGATACCCCGCACGACGAAGTGGAGCCAGCGTGGTTCACCATGAAGCAGGAAGGAAGCTTCAAAATTGGCAACAGGGGACTCAGGGGTGAGCGAGGAGACCGCCTGTTGTATCCTGGGGTACGCATCGGGCGTGAAGGATTGGAGAAACGGTCTCCCCATTACCTCCTCGCGACGGACATCGAAATATGTACAGAAGGCATCATTCATCAGGACAGGGGAACCATCAGGGAGCGTCTGGAGGATCAGGTCGGTCTGCCCCTCAACCACCGCCCGGTACCGGGCCTCGCTCTCCCTGAGTGCCTCTTCCCGTTCCCTGAGACGGGTGATAGTATCCCGGAGCCGCCCGACCATCCGGTTGATCGCCTCTTCCAGGACCGTGAACTCCCGTGCGAACCCCCCGGTGATCGCATGGTTGAAGTCTCCCGCCGCTACCTGGTCGACGTCCCGGACAATCAGGTTCACCGGGTCACTCACGCGCCGGGCGATGAGGAATGCAACTCCGGTCGAGAGGAAGAGGGCGATCACGGCGATGGCAAGATAAAGGAGAAGGAGTTTCTGCAGGGCTTCGTCAATGAGAGCGCGGCTGTAGATGACTTCAAAGACCTTGCTCGTATCTGACCCGTACTGCGAAGAGGACCGGTTCACGAAGATGAACCTGATATCAATGCCACGTTCAGCGTCGGTGAATGTCTGAGACTGGCGGGCCGCAATGACCTGGTCCAGCCTTTCGAGCGTGAAGGGGTCTGTTACCGGAACAACGGTCTCTTTAAGGACCTCGTTCCGGTTGGTATCAAAGACCCGGATCGAGAGGATGGCAGGGTCGGATTCCTTGATTGTTGAAAGGATATCCAGGAGGGTGCCCCGGAAGAGGTCCCAGCCGGCGGTGAGGTACTGCTCGTTCAGGGCGAGTTCGAGGATGTACCGGTGGTCTGGGGAGGGCATGTAGGCATATTTCTTGTACTGGTGGGTCTCGAGGTCGTAGACCAGCTGGTCCGGGTAGAACCCGCCCTCCTGGCGGATCCTGGTGAGATAGTCCTGGAAGTAGGGGGCCTCCTCCGAGAAGTTCAGGCCGAGGTCGGGTGGGTAGGTCGTGGAGATGATCACTCCGCCTGAATCGATGACGAAGAGGTCGTACTTCCCGTTCATCGCCTCCTTCAGCCCCCCAAGGTCCATCTGGGAGACGTTCCCCCCCCGCTCATGGTACTCGGTAACAAAGGAGGAGAACGATTCCTCCATCCCCCGGTTCACCGAGAGGTCAAGGAAGTGGAGACCTGTATCGACGAGCCACATCGAGCCGGCCAGGTTCTCCTCGGTCTGCCTGCGGACAGCCTGTGCATTGTTCTCGAGGGTGTTTGCCGTGATGGTATAGCTGACAACCGATAAAACGATCACGAGCACGGTGACGCCGAGTGCAATATAGAACCAGACCGTCCGGGAGAACGGGGGGAGTGGCCGGGAGTCATCTGCATCGTTCTGCCCCTGCCCCCTGCTGTTCCCGGTCATCGTGTACCCCTTGTCATAGGGTAGAGGGAGTGAGTAAAAAAGGTGTGCCCAGGCAGGGGCCTGCGGATGACCCAGGTCCGGGGCAGGATACCCCGGACCTTTGATCTTGCAGAGGAGAACTGCCCAGGGGGATGCAGGAGAGGGAGAGGATTCACACACGGCTGGTAGCAGTCTCCAGGCCCAGAGGGGGATGCAGGAGAGGGAGAGGGTTCATACCCGGCTGGTAGCAGTCTCCAGGCCCAGGGGGATGCAGGAGAGGGAGAGGGTTCACACACGGCTGGTGGCAGTCTCCAGGCCCAGAGGGGGATGCAGGAGAAGCATCAGCGGGCTTGTATCATTGCCCGCATTGCCTTCCCGAGCCGGGTTATCCCTTCCACGATGCGGTCATCAGCAGAGTTCGAGTAGTTAAGGCGCATCGAGTCACTTCCCCCGCCCCCAGTATAGAACGGGTCTCCAGGGACGAAAGCAACGTTCTCCCTGATGGCGAGATCGAAGAGATCGAGGGACGAGAGCCCGGGGGGGAGAGTCGCCCAGATGAACATGCCCCCGTCAGGCCTGGTAACAGTAACCTCGGGGGGGAAGTGTGCTTCAATTGCCCGGACCATGGTATCGCACTGCCTGCGGTAGGACTCCCTGATCCGCCGGAGATGGTCATCTATCCTGGTGTTTTCAAGGAACCTGCTGATAATCCGCTGGGTCAAGTAATTGGAATGGAGGTCAGTTGCCTGCTTTGCGGTCACGAGCCGGGAAAAGACCTCGTCTGGTGCGACTATCCAGCCCATCCGCATGCCGGGAGAGATGATCTTGGAGAACGACCCGGTAATGATACTCTGTTCCGGGATATACGAGCCGACGGGGGGGAGGTCTTCTCCCCTGAACCTGAGCTCACCGTAGGCATCGTCCTCTATGAAGACCGTATTACTCCCTGCAAGGATCCCGGCGACTTCCCGGCGCCGGTCCGCCGAGTAGGAGATACCAGAGGGGTTCTGGAAATTCGGCACACCATAAAATACAGGAGGGGCGGCGGATTCAAGAAGGCGGGAGAGTGCCACCGGGTCCGGGCCGTCGGATTGGAGCGGCACCCCGCAGAACCGCGGCTCATAGAGGGAGAAGGCCTGGATCGCTCCAAGGTAGCCCGGTCTCTCAATAGCCACCGGGTCGCCCCTATCAATGAAGACCTTGCCGAGGAGGTCGAGGCACTGCTGGGAACCGTTTGTGATCAACACATTCTCTGCCGGGACCCTCATCCCTGCACGTCTCCAGTACCGGCCGGCGATGAACTCCCGGAGGGGGAGGTAGCCTTCCGTGGTGGCATACTGCAGGGCCCTCTCTCCGTCTTCCTCGAGGACGTCCCGTGCTGCCTCTGCGATCCCGCTGACCGGGAACAGCGCGGGGTTGGGAAGTCCTCCCGCAAAAGAGATGATACGGGGATCTTCTGTTACTTTCAGGATCTCCCGGATAAAAGACCGGGGGGTCTTCTCCATCCGGGAGGCAAAGGAGTATCGTATATTCTGCACCCGTAGTGTCATATTATGCACCCGCAGTGCCCGGCATCATGGCCGGCTCCATGCGCAAAACAACAGGTTTCTCCGTGGAGAGCCGGGTGACGACGTGTACTCCACCTGATCTTGTCTCTTTTCGTAATTAATCCCATCGCGTGAGAATGCAGGCCCCCGCAACAAGCCCCACGCCAGATGCAACGGTACAAACCCCGTATAACAGGCCATTCATCGAGCCACCAACCCAGTCACCATGGGAGGTAAAGATGCACACACCTATAAAAGGCCACACGCCACGCCACCAACTCACGGTCCACGCAGGATCCAGGTATGAGAAAAGGACCGTGTATCCCTTCCCGACGGGAGGTATACCATGCAGGCGGCAGGTCCGGTTCCCGGTCCCGTGCCACCTCCTGTTCCGGATAACTCATTCTCCATTAAGTCACCGCGCGTCTCTTCACCGGAATGTGCCTTTGGCACCCAATCGGCACCCGCAGTGAATTGCACGTCACAGGACAGGTACCGGCATATCCCCTGTTGCAACACGCGTTTCTCATGGCCCGGTACAGAAAGAAGTATTAATTGGTGGTATGGGAAGAGGATCTCTCACTAAGGATCCCACTTGCATGCATACCATCCTCTATATCGACGACGAACACTCCCTGCTCGAACTAGGCAAGGGTTTTCTTGAGAAACAACGTGAATATACCGTCCTGACCCTTGAATCTGCGACCGAGGCCCTCCGTTACCTTGAATCGCACCGCGTGAGTGCGATCATCTCAGATTACCAGATGCCTGGCATGGATGGTATTTCTTTCTTAAAAGAACTCCGGGCCCGGGGAGATGCAACACCCTTCATCATCTTCACAGGCCGGGGACGGGAGGAGGTCGTCATTGAGGCACTCAATGCCGGTGCAATATTCTACATCCAGAAACGCGGTGATCCGAAGACCCAGTTCCAGGAGCTGATGCACAAAGTCCGGCTGGCGATAGCGAAGCGGTCAGGAATAGACGCCCTGAAGCAGAGGGAAGAGCAGTACCGGCTGATGAACGACGCAATGACCGACCTCACCTTTATACAGGACCGCGAGGGCCGGTTTACCATCGTCAGTAAAAGCACCTGCGAGGTAACAGGACTCCAGCTGGAAGACATCATAGGGAAGACCTGCAGGGAACTGGGATTATCCCCGGAATTCTGCCGTGAATGGGATGACTGCTGCCGTGAAGTGCTCACGTCCAACCGGGCGGCATCCTTGCGGGCGACCATCCATTCCACTGCAGGGGAGACCCGCACCTACGAGGGGACCATGCATCCCCTCCATGACAATGCCGGCAATGTCACCGGTGTGGCCGGGTCCTGCCGGGACATCACCTGGCATACGAAGGTCGAGGAGGAACTGCGGCAGAGCAAAGCTATCCTGGAGATCACGAACGCTCAGCTGAATGAAGCACAGCGTATCGTGGGCATCGGCAGCTGGACCTTCAACATGGCCACCGGGCACCCTGAATGGTCCCGGGAGATGTTTACGATCTTCGGCCTCGACCCTTCCAAGGGCGTCCCGTCCTATGCCGAGTTCAGGGACCTCGTAGCCCCTGAGCAAAGGCCGGACCTTGACAGGGTTGTTGAGAGGGCAACGAACGAAGGTCGCGGTTACTCCCTTGAACTGAAGGTCCGGCGCCCGGACGGTGAAGACCGAACCGTGCGCCAGGAGTGCGAGATGGTCCGCCTGGAAGGCAGCACCCTGCCCTTCATCCTTGGGACGTCACAGGACATTACAGAGCGCAAACGGCAGGAAAACGCATTAAAGGAGAGCGAAGAGCGTTACCGGAACGTCGTCGAGGACCAGACCGAGTTCATCTGCCGGTTCCTCCCGGACGGGACTCACATCTTCGTGAACGAGGCCTACTGCCGCTACTTCGGCCTTACCCGCGAGGAGATAATCGGGCAGGTCTTCACACCTGTACTACCGGGAGAGGACAGGGGCCTGCTCACCCAGCACTTCCGGTCCCTGACACCCGATCACCCAATCGCTTCTATCTCGCACCGGATCATACTCCCCGACGGATCAGTCCGCTGGCAGCGCTGGTCGGACCGTGCGATCTTCAGAAGTAACGGGGATGTTGTGGAATACCAGTCCGTAGGAAGGGACATATCCGAGCAGATGGAGATAGGGGAGGCCCTCAGGAACTCGGAACTCCTCCTCCGGGGGATCATCGATCACTTACCGGACCCAACCCTTGTCATCAACGTGGAAGGAGACGTGATTGCCTGGAACAGGGCGATCGAGGGTCTCACGAATGTTCGTGCCGGAGATATGCTGGGAAAGGGGAATTACGAGTACGCGATCCCGTTTTACGGGGAGCGAAGACCCCTGCTGGCAGACCTTGTCCTCCGGAAAGACGACCGGATAAAGGACCTGTATGAGAAGATCCAGCAGGAGGGCGAGACGCTGATCACCGAGACCTCGTACGCCCGTCCCCAGGGGAGGTCCGCGGTGCTCTGGGCGAAGGCATCCCCGCTCTATGATAAACAGGGCCGTATGATCGGTGCGATCGAGTCAATCCGTGATATTACCGGGCGAAAGCAGGTAGAGGAGCAGTTCCGCAGGGTGAACCGCCAGCTCAACCTCCTCTCCAGCATCACCCGGCATGATATCCTCAACCAGGTCCAGATACTCAAAGGGTACCTCGACATTTCCTCGCAGGGGTCTCTCAGCCCCGATCAGCAGGCGCGGTACATAGAAAAAGAGAGGAACGCGGCCTCCACCATCGAGGAACAGATTGCATTCACGCGCGAGTACCAGGACATGGGAGAGAGACCCCCGGAGTGGCATGACCTTGCAGCGGTCATCCAGAGGACTGCAGCCGCCAGGTTACCAGGGGATACCCGTGTTCAGACTGATAATGTCGACTGGGAAGTCTTTGCCGATCCCCTCTTTGAGAAAGTGATCTACAACCTCATTGACAATGCGGCCCGGCATGGCGGCAGTATGATGACCATTATCTCCTTCTCCTCGCATGAATCAGAGGGAGACCTGGTCATTGTCTGCGAGGACAACGGCATCGGGATCCCCCTGCACGACAAGAACTGCTTGTTTAACCAGGGATTCGGAAAGAATACGGGGCTGGGACTCTTCCTTGCGCACGAGATCCTCGCCATCACCCACATGAAGATCCGGGAGACCGGGGACCCGGGGGAAGGGGCACGGTTTGAGATCACGGTCCCTACCGGGATGTGGCGGAAAAAGACCCCGTAATTCCCTTTACGCGACACATCCATACAGGATGAAGACCGCGGATGCATTTTTCGTATTCACCGCCCATTGCCGCTCTGCGACCAAGTATACCTATGAAACCGATCTTCATCAGGAGAGAAGTCCCCTGAAAGAGGAGATTCTTCGCCTTTTCAAGCATTCCGGAGAAGTCTGGCAGGATAATACCATCACCGGGGTCCCGGTCCTGTATTGAAAGGGTAGAGAAAGGGATCCCTCATATTCAGGGTGGTACGCCTCTCGTACCAGGGGTATATGGAGCAGGTGGGACGGGGCAGTTCAGATCTTCCCCATCTCGACCAGGTAGCGGTTGCGGGAATGGTCCGTCCACTCCACCTGGTAACCGTTCCGGGAGAACGGGGAGCAGGTATTATCCACCTGTTCTCGGGTCGCGAAGAATGCTATTGACTCACCCGGGCCGAGCTTCCTGGTGAGGATCTTCAGCTTGATCATCAGGTTTGTACAGGTGAGGTCGGTATAATCACATGGCTCTGGTTGTGTCATTCAACTCCACTCCCTATTGCAAGTACTGTTGCGCATCTCTCCAGTGGTCCTAGAAGAAGAGGAGCCGGACCTGGGGGCCGGCCATGTCGCCGCTGCGTCCCAGGACCGCCTCCCGGATCTCGTATTCGTCAATCGTGCGGACGGCAGACAGGTCCTCCGATATGCTGACTCCCCTTTCAACAAGGGAGGGGGAATAGGCGCAGTAGACCAGCCCGTCAATATCCCCTGTCGCCTCAACCATCTCCTGGACATTAAACAGGCGGTCTTCAGGCGCGACAGTATGTGTCCCGGCGAGAGAATACACCCCGTCCTCGATGAAGATGACCGTGGTAGGGATCCCTTCCATCGCTGCTGCAGCGGCAAGGGAGAGGCCACCAAAGGTCCATTCTGCCAGGTAGGGGGCCATCGTCAGGCAGACCACGAGACGGGGTACTCCCGCACCACCGTTCCTGGCCCCGCCGAGTCCCCCGCACCCGTGCGAGAGGACCGGGTGAGAAAGAAGGAACCGACCCAGGATCTCCCGCAGCGGCCGGACTGTCACTGCTGGGATAACTCCGGAGGACTCGCAGGAGCCGGTGGACAGGTTCTGGACATAGTACCCCCGTGCAGTTGCACACCGGGAGCAGGCCCCGAACCAGGAGAGGCGGTTCCTGGCCCTGGCACTGGTGTCCAAATCAAAGACCGCCCGGCCGATGTTCGCGAACTCGGACGGACGCTGGCCCTCGTGGCCAGCATGTACCCCGTCAAGGTACAGGTAGAGCTCCGGGGACCGGCCCGATACCAGGGCACGGGTGAGGAACCTGACCATGTAGACCGGGATGCGGCTCATGTACGGCCCGTGGCAGAGGAGGAAGGCAGCGGCTCCTTCCGGCCCGCCTGGGGGGAGGGCTTCGACCATTTCCTGCCAGAAGTCTTCCGGGACGACGACCCGGGCACCGGTCTCAACAGGGATACCGGCCAGCCGGATCTCATCCTTGTCAGCAGCGATCCGGATCCCAGGAATCGATGAGAAGGAGTGGAACGCTGCACGGGTCCGGCGGTCTGTCATGGCATAGAGGGCGTCACCCGTGAGAAAGACCCTGGCAGACGGAGAGACCGCCGTACCGGCCACCGGGGAATGGGAGAGCACCCGTTCAAGCCACCGAAGCCTCTCGGAGGAGAGCGCCTCGCAGAAGAGGAAGTAGGGAGGAGTCATCCAAGCCTCCGGCACCCCGGGATTGCCAGCCCCCTTCTCCTGCAACTGCGTCTCATAGTCAGGCTCCAGGAGCGAGCATCTTCATCAGGACCACAACGGCACCGGACACGAAAACCGCGAAGATAACCGACCCGGCGCACATCCCGAGAAAGAACCACGCCGACCGGATACTCCCTTCAGAAGCCATGACCGTCTGGCGGAACGGGCAGCCGCCGAGCCAGACCGCGATAAGACCTACGAAGAAGCCCGGGACCACCGCGAGGAGGAGATACGCCGCCTGCGAGAGTCCTGCAGGTCCCCCGGGCATCGGGTTGAATAACCCGCTCGTGGATGCCCAGAAGAAGTGCTCCATCGCCCCAGGCGTGAGGAACCAGAAGATGAGATACCCGGCAAAAGCCGCAACAATCAGGGTGAGGTACCCCGAGAGGATCCGCGTGTGCCGGGCCAGGAAGAAGTCCCGGAATCCCCCAATCGAACAGTAACCTGACCTCTGCCCGAGGTACCCGACAATGAGACCGATGGCGAGGGTGACGAGCGGGACCGCGTAGACTGCTACCTCGCGGGGGAGTATCCCGGTCGCCATCAGTCCGCCTCCCTCATGGCTCTCCGGAGCATCAGGGCCGCCCCGGCAATGACTCCCGCCGCCATCGCGACGATGAAGAGCAAGGCAGTCAGGTCCCCATACCCGGTCCGGAGCGCGGCCCGGTAGGGGCACCCCCCGAAGATCATCGCCAACTGAAGGACAACGACCCCTGCGAGGAAATACACCAGGTACTCGCGGGGAGTCCCTCTCCTCACTTTATGTTCCCCGTTTGCCTTTGCGGCAACGTACCCACCGATGAGGACACCCACAACGCTCATCACCGGAAGGACCGAGTTTTTCGATATCGCTGCAAGACCGAGACCCGCTCCGGTAGTCAGGTTAATCATCCCATTCACGAGGTCACGGGTATGGCAGGCGATACAGAAACCGTAGGCTTCCGGGCCCCCCGCACTGATCAGGAGAGCCTGGGAGAAAGCCGCGAGGATCCCGATCACCGCCCCAAGAAAGGCCGGGTGGCGGATCATGACCGCGATAGACTGTGTTTCTCCCTGCCGGGAGGTTCCCGCTGGCATCCTTGTAGTAAGCGTCCTCTGTCATTATGTACCTTTTCTTGATAATCCGTGTTTTTTCCCATATGAGGGAAAATACAGGGCATTCGGGTAAACCCCAGCCGGTATCTCCCGCTTCGCAGGTCCTTCCTGGGTGGGGGTACGAGGGGTCCCGATCTTTTAATCCCTGGCAGAACCAGCCTGCCGGGATACCATCAGCAGGGGGGATTGGAGCGTATCAGCCAGTGCTTCCGGGATATCCCGGGGAACGGACGGCAGTCGCCACACGATACCCCTGAAGCCCTGCACCCGGAAAAAGAGTCAAAGACGTCCGGAAACAAAACTTTCGGAAACAACACGTTCGGAAACGGGGACCTGGAGTACCATCAAGGCCTGATCCCCCTTCCCCAAAGGAGTCCAGAACCACCTCGTCCAGAGCCAGGGGTGTCACCAGGAACCTGCTCCTCAGCCCATTCCGTCTGTATCAAGAGGGGGAGCGGAAAGGGATGGAGAGAGGGAACGGACAGACAGTGAGAGGGGGAAGGAGAAGATGGGATGGTGAGCAGGGGGATGGGACTTCAGCTCATCACCGCGAACCCGCCAACCTTGGTTGCGGAGGTCCCGTCGGGGTTCGTAACAACGAGGTTCCAGGGGCCGGATGCCACGGAGAGCGGCACGCTGATGACGCAGGTGATCTTGACCGAACCCTCGACAATGACATCGGTCGCCTCGATATCATCCTCTCCGTCCCGTGTTATCTTCACGGTCGCGCCATTTTGGAAGTTGTTCCCGGCCAGGTTCTTAATCCGGACGGAGTTGTCTCTCTGGACGCCTGCCGGGAATATGCTCGTGATGGAGATCTTATCAGGGGAGTACCCGCTTTCGCTCGACGATTCGCTGCTTCCTCTGCGTACCGTGAAGTAGTTCGCGTAGGTCGAGGTCTGGCCGTCCGGGTTCGTCACGACGATCGAGTAGGCCCCGAGATCTGCGTCCTTGGGGATGGTGACGGTTCCGGTGATCTGGGAGGAAGAGACCACCTTCACATCGGTCATCTCGATTGCACTTGCATTCGCCAGGGTGAGCTTGACCTTCGCGCCTTCCGCGAAGTTGGTCCCTTTCACCGAGGTTATCTTCACCACGGAGTTGGTCAGGCCGGTATCCGGGGTGATCCCGAGGACCTTCATCGTGCCCATCCTGGTCATTGTCGCGGTTACCGTGGCGGTTACCGTGGCACTCTCGGTCCCGGGTGATGAGGTACTGACATACCCGGTCCCATCGAATATCGCGTCTGCCGGTATCGGGGTTGCGCCGGGGCTGCCGGCATCAGGACTACCTGCACCAGATTTATCAAGGGCAACGGGTGCTCCAACCTTGACCGAGGAGACATCAACCGAGGTGATTCTGGTAGTATAAGTCTTCTCCATCGTGGCACGGAGGATCGTCTCTGTCGAGGTGTCTGTGCGGAACCAGTCACTCCCCTGCCGGATGAGGAACGCGCGGGTATACCGGTCAGAAGCCTTATCGTAGCCGGTAACCAGCCAGGCGCTGGTCGGGTCACTTCCCGGCATCCGGACGATATCACCGGCAGAGTATAGCGGCATCCCTCCACTGCCAACCGCGGTGCTGACAGGGGCCTTCGAGGTACCCGCCGTGTTCTGGCTAGAGGAGGAAGTACTGGAACACCCTGCTGCAAGGACTGCTGCAAGGAGGAGGAGAACAATTATGGACCGTATCAAGGGTGTATGCAACATAGGATCATCCAGGGGGCGGTTGTCATCATTCCTGCTGAATAGAACTCTCTTCCTTTCCACATCAACCTCGCGGACGGGGACAGGGGAGAGGGGGATCCACTACTTCCTTCCTGCCCTGGGAGGGCGGTCCATATCATACCACCATTTCCCGACTTTCCAACGCTATTCCTTCCCCGGGCAGGGGCGTCCTCTACCCGGGCCACCCCCCCACGTCATGGAAGCAGGGGAGGCAGAGGGCCCCATATATTACATACCGATAAAACTGGCCGTAGTTCCTGGTTATCATCAGCATAGTGCCGGGGCATGAGAACAGGAACCGGCCCCTGTGACACCAGGACCATGAGGCAAAGTATATCATTCATTCAGCCGATTCAAAATTTACCGTAAGTATTGCCACATCACGGATGAATTCTTCGCATTGGAGTTCTCCTGGCCGTTTCACTTCCTCGTGCGGTGTGCGGGACTTGGTGGGAAGTGCCTGAAACCGTGGTGCGGAACGGTGGTGGAGATGGTATCCATGCAGCGAGGGACTGACTCGGGGGTGGCCTGGGCGTGACCGATGCCTATCAAACAGTGTATGAACGATCGTTGTCAGATCCCGACGGGTTCTGGCGTGATGCCGCGAAGAATATCACGTGGGACAGGCCCCCGGAGGAGGTCCTGGACCGGAGCAACCCCCCATTCTTCCGGTGGTTCCCGGGAGGGGTCCTCAACACCTGCTTCAATGCAGTTGACCGGCACATCGCCACCGGCAGGGGTGACCAGCCCTCCCTGGTCTGGGAGAGCCCGGTGACGGCAACGGCCCGGACCTACACCTATCGCGATCTCCAGGGCCAGGTCTCCCGGTTTGCCGGCGGCCTTGTCCGTCTCGGTGTCGGCAAAGGTGACCGCGTCGTTATCTACATGCCGATGGTTCCCGAAGCGGTGATTGCGATGCTCGCCTGTGCACGGATCGGGGCAGTCCACTCCGTCGTCTTCGGGGGATTTGCCCCGCATGAACTTGCCGTCCGAATCAGGGATGCAGCACCCAGGGCGATCATCACCGCGAACTGTGGGATCGAGGTAAACAGGATCATCCCGTACAAGCCGCTCCTTGACGAGGCCATCGCAGAGAGCGGTCACACGCCCGGGTGCTGTATCATGCTTGACCGGCCCCATTGGGCCGCGGATTATACCAGGGGACGGGACATATCCTGGAACGAGGCGATCGATGCGGAGCCGGCACCCTGCGTATCCGTCGCAGCGACCGACCCGCTTTATATCCTCTATACATCCGGGACAACGGGAATACCCAAGGGGGTTGTCCGGGACAACGGCGGGCATGCGGTCGCCCTGCTCTGGTCAATGCAGAACATATACGGGGCCCATCCCGGCGATGTCTACTGGGCTGCATCAGACATCGGCTGGGTGGTCGGTCACTCATATATAGTATATGCCCCGCTCTTCCATGGATGTACCAGTATCATCTACGAGGGGAAATCCGTCGGGACCCCGGATGCCGGGTCCTTCTGGCGTGTAATAGACCGGCACCACGTGAATGTCCTCTTCACTGCCCCCACCGCGTTCCGGGCAATACGGAGGGAGGACCCCAACGGGGACCATATTTCACGCTACAACTTCTCTTCCCTCCGCACACTCTTTCTCGCCGGGGAACGGTGCGACCCCGACACCCTGCGGTGGGCAGAAGAGCACCTGGGAGTCCCGGTCATCGACCACTGGTGGCAGACCGAGACGGGTTGGGCGATAGGGGCGAATCCCATTGGCGTCCATGCCTACCCGGTCAGACCTGGTTCCTGTACACGGCCGATGCCGGGCTATGACATCCGGGTGCTGGACGATGGCGGCAGGGAGGTCCCCCAGGGTACGACTGGCAACCTCGTCGTCAGGCTTCCCCTCCCACCCGGGTGCCTCGCCACCCTCTGGAAGAATGACCGGGACTTCCTGCGTACCTATACTACCGTTTATCCAGGCTATTACCACACGGCCGATGCGGGCTTCGTCGACGACGACGGATATCTCTGGGTCATGGGGAGAACAGACGACATCATCAACGTCGCCGGGCACCGCCTCTCCACCGGGGCAATGGAGGAAGTACTCGCCTCCCATCCCGCAGTCGCCGAGTGCGCCGTCACCGGGGTTCATGACACGATCAAGGCCGAAGTCCCGCTTGGTTTTGTTGTCACCAAGTCGGGCACGGCAATCACCGACGAGAACCTCGCACGAGACCTCGTCGGGATGGTCAGGTCGAGGATCGGCCCGATTGCCTCGTTCAAGGATGTTGTGCGGGTCAGAAGACTCCCCAAGACCCGTTCCGGGAAGATCCTTCGCGGGACGATGAAGAAGATCGCGGATGGCGCTGAGTACCGGGTACCCGCCACCATAGACGACCCTGCGATCCTTGACGAGATCCGGGAGGCACTGGAAGGGATAGGCTACCCCCACCGTTGACGGAAGAAATACACCGTGTTTCCCTGCCGGGGTTATAGACGGTGGGAAGGCTGCCGGAAGGCCCCCATACAGAGGCAGGAAGAGAGATTCCCGGAACACCAGCCTCATCCGCCCTTTATCCCGTACACCTGCGGATGCCTGTTGGGAGTTACGCAGGGCGGGGGAAGGTTCCGGTATAGAAAGTGCTATGTTCCCGGACCCGGTATAGAGGCAGAGGGAGCTCTCACCGTGTCCCTGCCTTGCAGAACCCCTGTCCTCCTCTTCCTTGTCGTCACACTATTCATTATGCTTCTTTCGATACCTGCGGTGGCAGGAGACACCATCCCTGCGATCGCCCCCCCGCCCCCTCCCCCCCCCGCGGCGCTAC
>LAHU01005122.1_pt1 | contig 21811 bp, 19 predicted proteins | sample 329631 | NCBI WGS metagenome assembly LAHU01 (sample SAMN03275698, study PRJNA271635) | activated sludge metagenome | isolation source: sample C-0 Zero hour mixed sludge faded in reactor as a methanogenic...
GACGTGAAGCGAGTATCTGCGAAGATTCAGTGGATATTACCTTCATTTGACCGTACCTCAAGCTGAAACTACTTAAACTCGCATGGAGTATTTATAGACATACGGAACGCTGAACCGAGGTATCTCTCAGAATGGATGGTTCATTGAACGACGATTCAAAAGAAGAACATATCTTGCAGGATGAGATCCCTGTTGCGGACTCCTCTGCAGTAGAGGTGCCTGCAGGGTTGATCGACCAGGTGATCGGGCAGGAACGGGCGGTAGAGGTCATCCGGAAGGCAGCAATACAGCGCCGCCACGTGATGATGATCGGGACTCCCGGGACTGGGAAGTCGATGCTGGCCAAGGCCATGGCCGAGCTCCTCCCGAAAGAGGAATTACAGGATATACTGGTCTATCCGAATTCGGATGACTCTAATAACCCGATCGTACGGACCGTACAGGCAGGCAGGGGGAAGCAGATCGTCGCAGCACATAAGGCAGAGGCGAGAAAGAAGACCCAGTTCCGCAATACGCTGATCATGCTCCTTCTCCTCGGGATCATCGGCTATGCTATTCTGAGTTACCAGTGGCTGATGGGTATCATCGCCGCGGCGTTCGTCTTCATGGCCCTCCGTTACGGTACACCACGCGAGGAGTCCATGGTCCCCAAGCTCCTCGTCTCAAATGACGGGAGCAGTGTCGCCCCGTTCATCGATGGCACCGGGTCACATGCCGGTGCGCTCCTTGGGGACGTCCGCCATGACCCGTTCCAGAGCGGTGGCCTGGAGACACCTGCGCACGACCGTGTAGAAGGCGGGGCGATCCACCGGGCAAACGGCGGAGTGCTCTTCATCGACGAGATCAATACCCTGACCCCCCATTCCCAGCAGAACCTGCTCACGGCCCTCCAGGAGGGCGAGTTCCCCATCACCGGCCAGAGTGAGCGCTCGAGCGGTGCAATGGTGCGGTCAGAACCGGTCCCCTGCCGGTTCATCATGATCGCAGCCGGCAACCTGGATGCAATCCAGGGGATGCACCCCGCGCTCCGGTCGAGAATACGCGGCTACGGGTATGAGATTTACATGAGCGAGAGCATGGAGGACACTCCCGAGAACCAGGAGAAGTTCATCCGGTTCATTGCCCAGGAAGTGAAGAAGGACGGGAAGATCCCGCACTTCGATCGTGGGGCGATCGCAGAGCTGGTCCGGGAGGCCCGCCGGAGGTCGAACCGGAAAGGCCATCTCACCCTGAAGCTGCGGGACATGGGGGGACTGATACGTGTCGCCGGTGACCTCGCCCGGCAGGAAGGGGTCCCTCTCACGACTGCTGCGCACGTGATCCGTGCCAAGTCAACGGCCCGGTCCATCGAGGACCAGGTCTCTGACGAATACATCCGCAGGAGCCGGGAGTACGAGCTGACGGTCGTTGAAGGCGTCCGTGTCGGGCGGGTGAACGGCCTTGCAGTAATGGGAAGCGACTCTGGCAGCGTCCTCCCGATCATGGCCGAGGTGACCCCGGCCCAGGGAGCTAGCGGGAGCGTCATCGCGACAGGCATGTTAAAGGAGATCGCACAGGAGTCCATCAAGAACGTCAGTGCTATCCTGAAGAAGTTCACCGGTATCGACATCAAGAACATGGATATCCATATCCAGTTCATCGGGACCTACGGGGGGGTCGAAGGGGACTCAGCCTCCATCAGCGTGGCGACCGCGGTCATCAGTGCAATCGAAGGGATTCCTGTCAGGCAGGACATCGCCATGACCGGCTCCCTCTCTGTCCGGGGCGATGTCCTCCCGGTCGGTGGCGTGACCTTCAAGATAGAGGCCGCGGCGAAAGCTGGTATCACAACGGTCCTGATACCCCGCCAGAACCTCGATGACGTGCTGATCGAGGAACGGTACCGCGAGACCGTCACCGTGATCCCGGTGGATACCATCGAGGATGTCCTCACGACAGCCCTCGTCCCGGAGAACCGTGACGGCTTCCTCTCGAAACTGCGGAAGATCACCACAGGGGGCCAGCCTCTCGATTCCCCGGCTCCGAAACCCTTTGCGGCCTGAATGATACCGGATGTGGTCCGGTACTTCGATATCCGCCGTGTGCGGGGCGAGAGTACTGGAATTGAGATAGACAACGGCCTCGTGGAGACCGCTGGGGTTGCGCTTTCCGACATTGCCGTCATCCGGGTCCTCTCGCGGAAGGGGTTTGGTCTCCTGACCGTCACCAACCCTGGCGACCTGAAGGGAGCGAAGCTCGATGAGTACCTCTGCGAAGCGGCCCGGATGGCAGAACCGACCGTGGAAGAGGTCTCGTTAGCCGAGGTTCCCTCTTCCATTCACCCTGTCCCGGCCCGCGGGGAGGACCCGCGCGACCTCTCTTTGGAGGAGAAGACTGCCTGCCTCTCCCGGATAGAGAAAGCAGCAGCGGTTCCTGGGGTGACGAACACCCGTGCCGGGTATACCGAGCGGTACGAGGAAGTAACGTTCCTTGACTCCTGTGGACATGAATATCATTTCACAGTCTGCCGGGCAGGTTTCTCGGTCCTTGCAGTGGCATCAGGAAACGGGACGATCCAGATGGCATACGAGAGGAGGCACTCTCTCACCGAGCTGCCTGTCCTGCGGGGCGAGGAGGACGGGAGGAAGGCAGGAGAACGGGCAGTCGCCCTCATCTCGGCTAAAGGGTCGAAGGGGGGCAGGATGCGGGCTGTCCTGGACCCCGAACTTGCAGGGGTCTTCGCCCACGAGGCCGTCGGCCATGCCGCGGAGGGAGACCTGGTCCTCGAGGGTAGTTCCGTGCTCGGGGGCAGGATTGGAGAATGCATCGGCCCGGAGTTCCTCACGATCATCGATGACCCCACGCTCCCGGGTTTCGGGTTCGAGCCCTGTGATGCAGAGGGATCTACGGTCCAGCCGAGCGAGATCATCCGCAATGGCGTGGTCCATTCCTATCTCCACAGCCGGGAGACGCTCTCCCGCCTGGGGAACGGCCATGCCGGTCATGCCCGGGCGATGGCAGGGGATATCCCCCTTGTCCGGATGAGTAACACTTACATCCGCGAGGGAGACGCCTCACGGGAGGAGATCATCGAGGATTGCAGGGAGGGATTACTTCTCATTGGGTCGCGGGGAGGCCAGGTCGATCCCGGCCGGGGGGTCTTCCAGTTCAATGCCGAGTACGGCTACGAGGTGGTCAATGGCGAGATCGCCGGGATGGTCCGGGACGTCTCGCTCTCGGGAGACATCCTTTCGACGCTTCACCATATCGTGCTCTGCGGGAACGAGAGGAAGATGCATCCCGGGTATTGCGGGAAAGGAGGGCAGAGTGTGCCGGTGAGCGACGGGGCTCCCTACCTCCTCCTTGACGAGGCGCTCGTGGGGGGAAATGGAACCGGTTGAAGCAGTCCTTGCGGAATGCCGCAGGATCGGGACAGAAGGAGAAGTCTTTCTCATCGAGAGTAACTCGGTGACCGCCGAGCTGAAGGGAGGGTCAGTCTCGCGGGTCATGGGAGCCAGGGAGTCTGGTCTCGGGATCCGTGTCATACGGGATGGATGCATAGGGACCGCAGGGACGCACGACCCTTCCCGCTGGAAGCAGTGCCTCGATTCGGCTATCGCGGCCTCCCATCTTGCAACACCCCAGGAATGGCCGGGCCTTCCCGGCGAAAAGCCTAAAAGGGGCTCGGCCCTGTCATTCGACCCTGACCTCACCCCAGACCCCGGGATCGCTGCCGGCCTCCTTGCGGCAATGAAGGAAGGGGCATCCCGGTACCCGGTCAAGGTGACATCCGGATCCGCAGTCCTGTCGACAGGGACCGTCACGCTTGCCAATACATCGGGATTCCTCGAGACGGAGCCCGCCTCATCTTCGACCATCTCCCTCGAGACGATAGAGGGCCGTTCAACAGGCTATGACTTCGACCAGTCGAGGGGAATTCCGTCCAATCCACACGGAATAGGAGAAAAAGCAGCATTCCTCGCTCACCACTGCAGGGACGGCACTCCGGTAGCGACCGGGGACTATGACATCATCCTCTCCCCGCAGGCTCTTTCGCAGCTCGTCGGGATGCTCCTCTTTCCTGCACTCTCGGGCCGCAATGTCCATACTGGGAGGTCCCGGTTCGCCAACGCCCTCGGGACACGGGTCGCAGACCCCCGGGTCACACTTCGCGACGAACCCCACCTCCCCATGGGTCCAGGGAGCACGTGGTGGGACGCGGAAGGGGACCTTACAACACCTTTCACCTTCATCGAAGAGGGCATTCTCCGGGGGTTTGCATATGACCGCAAGACCGCGGGCAGGTTCTCCCGGGAGACCACCGCTAGCGCAGTCAGGAGCGGAATCTTCGGAAGCCCCGGGATCGGGTACCACAACCTGGTACTCTCGGCAGAGGGCGCCCTTCCTGCAGAGAAAGGGGTGGCCCTGTACATCAACGACCTGATAGGGGCCCATACTGCCAACCCGGTATCAGGGGACCTCTCGGTCGAGTTGTCAAACAGCTACTGGCAGGAGGACAGTGTTCCCGGTACCCCGGTGAAGAGCGCAATGCTCTCCGGAAATCTTTTTTCCATGCTCTTGGAGGTTGGTGGAGCCGGGCCCAGCCGGAGAGAAGTCGGGTCCATGCTGCTTCCCCCCATAAAATTCAATAACCAGCGAATCATTGGTGAATAACAATGATCGCTTCACTCCTGCTGTTACTCTTCGTCATTCTCTTCGTCGTCGTGGTCTACCTTGTCATTAAAAATTTTGTCAAACTCGCGATTAACTCGATCGTGGGGGTCCTCATCCTTTTCGGCCTGAATTTCTTCCATGTAATGAGCTACTTTGGCAAGCCGGATATTGCGATCACCTGGCTGTCAGTGGTGGTCTGCGCGATTGGCGGCATCGTGGGGGTAGTCCTGGTCATTATCCTGCACCTTGCCGGGATCCCTGTCTGATACCCGGGCCCGGCTGGGACGTCTCCGTACTTCTTCGGTCGCCCGGTTGGAATAGCATTTGTCTTCTTTTCGCACCATCGTGATTCCATGCAGGTACGTTGAACTCCGGTTGTCCTGGTCTTCGTTCAGCATTCCTGCATGTATTCTCCCACACTATCCGGGGTTCCAGAAGATCGAGAGCCATTATGAAGAGGTTTTCAGGCATAGTGATCGCATGCCCGCCTCCCGGTCATTGGTCTGAAATCAGGAAATCCACGCAGACCCGCGATGATCCTTCGTTTCTGTCCTCACCTGGAGCAGGGGACCTGGGTCCGGGGAATGGAGGTGGATCAGAAGACATTGGCCTCGGTGTAGACGTGGACCTGGTCGGTCATGATCTCGTAGGGCTTGATCTCACGCGAATGCGGGGACATCCTCATCTTGACGACTTCGAGGGCGAGGTGGACGTCAGAGAGGTCGCTCGGCCGGACATACCGCAGGAGGATAACCGTATCGGCCAGGTACTCAATGAGACTGTGGCGGCTGGCATACGGGTTATTCCTGTCTGTCTCGCTTGTCAGCAATATGGTGCACTGTTCGCTCCGGAACCGGTCGATCAGCCGGAACATCTCCTGTCTCCGGACCGCGTCAGAATCGAAGAGGTCTTCAAAGAGGGAAATCGGGTCTATTACCACCCGGGTAGCTTTTAACTGGCGGGTCAGGAGGGGGAGTTCGTTCTTGATACTGCTTATGGATATGTTGAAGTCAGACGGGTCGAGGCGGAGAACGGTCAGTGCCTTGTTCCGGTACTTCTCGACGTCCCATCCCTTCTGCTTCATGTACAAATAAATACGCTCTTCCCGCTCCTCGAGGCTGATGTATATGACGTTCTCCCCTGACTGAAGGCCCTGCCAGAGGAACTGGAGTGCAAAGGTTGTCTTCCCCGTGCCATATGTTCCGATCAGGACAGATATACTACCTTGGATGAGGCCGCCGGAGAGCATCTTGTCAAGCCCCATAATACCCATCTGGACCCGTTCGCCAGTCATATGACTACCCGTATATTTGCGACTTCGAATGCCCCGCCACTCGAGATCCGGATCGCGAACTTGACGAGGTCACGTTCTTCGAGGTGGGTCATCATCCCTCGGAATTTCTGGAAATACATTACCCGTTGCCGCCGTGCACCTGCCATATCCTCCCACCGGAAATGGAGCACGGCATCCATTGCGTCTTCGAGTTCTATCTCGTGGCGGGAATCGAGTATTCCTGATGTGAGGATGAGGTAGAAGCAGGTATGCCACTCCTTTGCGATACGCTGGAGGGCGCGGAGGAATGCTATCAGCTCGTTCCAGCGGTTCGTCCCGTCCAGGTACGTCGCGAGCGAGGTGAGTGAATCGAGGATGACCAGGCTTCCTTTTTCGTACGTGTTCAGTTGGTCTGCGACATAGGCAAGGGGGGAGTCACGGGAATACCGGCTCCGTATACGGCTAAGGATGTCCCCGTCGCTATACCAGTCAACCGGGGCGATACTCATCTCGAAGTATAAAGGGGAGAGGTCCTCGAACTGCACAATGTCGAGGTTGGAGGTGATGTCCCTGCTGAAGGAGAGCCTGATCTCATCGAGGACATCATCTCTGCTCCGCGTTGAGGTCATATACACGAGGGATGAGGGAAGCGTGGGATCCGTGCCTTCTGCTTTTACCATCATGAGCGAGAGGTAGATGAGGGAACTGTACGCAAATTCCCTCCCGCCACCCCCCACATCGCTCATCAAAAGGACAAGCGAGCCTTTTGGCATCCCCCCTTCGATCACCGGATCTAAAGAGGAGATTCCTGTCACCATCCGGCGCATCGGTTCGGGATCCATTCGGCGTGACCACCTTTCCGAGAGAGGATAACGCAGAGGATGATGATGAATATTTCCCCGGCAGGGCCTATACCTCCTCCCTGTACTTTCATGCTCTATATTGCGAAACGGTGAGTCCGGGGATGAGAACCATGGAAAACAGGGTGGAGAGGATGTACTATTTTATATCATCCTGGTGTACAGTATCATTCACCACAGGGGTGAAACACCCCCCATTCCCTTATCAATCGATTCCAATGGCTGAAAACACCCCTCCCGGACAGTCTCCCGGGTCTTCCGGGCCCTCTACAAGGTTACGTTCAGTGGGACGCCTCTTTAAAAAGGAAGGCGAAGGAAGGGTGACCGGGTCAGATCTCTCCCGCACGGAGGAGACCCGGGACCATGAGACGCTTCCCGAAAAGCCAAAAAAATGGATGACCTCTCTCAAGCGCAGCACAGTCAGGGAGGTATTCGAAGAATATGACCCGGTCAAGCATCCGCCGTTGATTGGAAAAGAACTTCCTGTAGGGTACGAGGTGGTGGATGCTTACTGGGTCGATCCTGGCCGGTCCCTCGTTGTCATCGGGCTGAACGAAAAGACTGACCAGAACGAGTACCTCCTCTATGAACCTGTCCTGACCGACTTTGAGTACGAGCTCCTGGAACGGCTCCATGAAGATCTCCGTGAAGTTCTCATTCTCACGGACAGTGAGCTCGGGATCGATCCCAGGAGCCTCATCCTGGCGAAGATGCTTGATCTCCTGGATGAGTACGGAGTCTGGCCAGACCAGGCAGGGCTGTTCTGCCTTGAATACTACCTTATCCGTAACTTCGTGGGCTGGGGGAGGATCGACGCCCTGATGAAGGACCCCGGCCTCGAGGACATATCCTGCGACGGGCACGGTATCCCGATCTTCCTCTATCACCGTACCTACCGGAACATCAAGACAAATATCGTCTTCGAGGAAGAATCGCTCAATTCCCTTGCGATCACGCTTGCACAGAGGTCCGGAAAACATATCTCAACCGGGACACCCATGATCGATGCGACGCTCCCGGAAGGTTCCCGCCTGCAGCTGACGCTTGGGACCGAGGTGACGACGCGGGGGACCTCCTTTACCATACGCAAATTCCGGGAGGTGCCCATGTCACCCATCGAGCTCCTGCTGAGTGGGACGTTCAGCATCGAGATGCTCGTCTACTTCTGGATCGCGATCGAGAACAACAAGAGCCTCCTCTTCATAGGGGGGACCGCATCAGGCAAGACCACGTCCCTCAACGCAGTCTCCCTCTTCATCCCGCCGATGGCGAAAGTCGTCAGTATCGAGGACACCCGCGAGATCACCCTCTCGCACGAGAACTGGATAGCCAGCGTGACCCGGGAGACGATCGCCGAAGGTTCGACGAGCATAACGATGTTCGACCTCCTCAAGGCAGCCATGCGGCAGAGGCCTGAGTTCATCATCGTCGGGGAGGTCAGGGGCCATGAAGCCCAGACCCTCTTCCAGGCGATGAACACCGGGCATACCACGTTCTCTACTATGCATGCCGGTGGTGTGGATGCGGCGATACACCGCCTCGAGAACGAACCCCTCAATGTGCCCCGGAACATGGTTCAGGCCCTCAACATCGTCAGCGTCCAGGCCCTCATCTACCGGGGAAGGGAGCGTGTCCGCCGGTCACAGGAGGTCGTCGAGATCGCCGGGATAGATCCCGCGACCGGGAACATCAGGATCAACACGGTCTTCGAGTATGATCCTGTGCATGATACCTTCACGTTCACCGGACGGTCCCAGGTCTATGCCGCTATTGCGGAGCGGAGGGGCTGGAGCCAGGAAGACCTCAAGAGGGAGATTGCGGTCCGGTCATCGGTCCTCCAGGCGATGAGAGACCAGAAGATCAACGACTATGTGAGTGGTTCACGCATTTTCCAGGCATTTGCGATCAACCCGGGAAAGGTGACAGGCGCATTCACTGACCTCCGGGCGATCCTCTGATGTCCTTCAATTCACTGATACGGGCGTACATCAGGAGGGACCCGGTCCGGTTCCATTCGCTCCGGGCCAACATGACTTCTGCCAGGATGCCGCTCACCCTTGAGCGTTACCTGGAGCGTGTAGTGTCAGTATCAGTCGTTGCAGGGCTTGCCCTCTCGGTTGCGACCGCGATTATTATCTGGCTGGCAGAGACGGTCCAGTTCAGTGAAAAGATTGGAATCTATTCCGTTCTCCCTATCCCTTTTCCCGATGTTGTCCTTGGCATACCCTCCACTGCCATTTTCAAGGCATTTGTTACGGTCCTTGCCTTTCTCCTGGGTTTCTTCATAGTTTATACAATAGGTATCCGCGTACCTGCTCTCCGTCGCCAGAACCGGGCTGTCCGAATCAACCTCTCCCTGCATAATGCAGTTGCCTACATGTTTGCCATGCAGCGCGGCGGGGCCCAGATGATGGTCATCTTCCGTGCAATATCGGAGAATGCGTTTATTTATGGTGAAGTTGCCCTGGAGTTCCGCCAGGTCGTCCGTGACGCCGATATATTCGGGTACGATGTCATTTCGGCGCTCCACCACCTCATGGAGACGACCCCCTCCCGGAAGATGAAGGAATTCCTCGAGGACCTCATCTCCATCATCGAGAGTGGGGGCGATCTCGTCTCATTCCTCTCCGGGAGAGTCCGCATGTACCAGGACGAGGCCCGGTTTGAGCAGAAAGAGTTCCTCAACTTCCTCTCGCTCATCGCCGAGGCCTATGTCACCGTCTTTGTGGCCGGACCCCTCTTCCTCATCATTATCATGGTCGTGATGGGGCTGATGGGCGGGGCAGCCATCATGCAGATGAGCCTCGTCGCGTACGCCTTTCTTCCCATTGGTTCTGCCATCTTCATCGTGTTGATCGACATGGTAACACCGGGTGTTGAGGGTATCCGCCGGTACGTGCAGAAGAAGAGGCTCCGGGAGTACCAGGAGGTCAGGTTACGCAGTGATCCAAGGGACGACTTTTTTTTTGCACGCCTTGCACGGTATGACCGCGTGCGGAACTTTCGCGAGTTCCTGCGCCACCCTATACGGGGTATGGTGAAGGACTATCACCGGACATTGTACATTACGGTTCCCCTTGCAGGCATCTACCTCCTCCTTGTTCTTCTCTATGCTCCCCCGCTGATCAACCCTGAACTCTACATCGATGTGGTAGATGACCAGGTGCTGATAGCCCTCCTTATTGTCCTTGTACCGTATGCAGTGTTTTATGAACTCTGGCGCTACCAGGTCCGTGGGATCGAATCGCTCATCCCGGATTTCCTTGAACGGCTTGCAGGGATCAACCAGGTGGGGCTCACGATCGCCCAGGCGATTGCGATCCTCGTGAATACCAACCTCGGCCTGCTTTCGTACGAGATCAAGCGGATCAAGCGTGACATGGACTGGGGTGCGAACTTCTCTGCAGCCCTGATGCGGTTCGAGCAGCGTGTTTCAACTCCCCTGATCGCGCGGACCGTCACCCTGATCACCAAGGCAAGCGAGATGAGCGGGGCGATCCACGAAGTCCTCACCATTGCCTCGAGCGATGCACGGATGTCTGAAATCCTCAAGAAAGAACGCCTCTCCGAGATGTTCGTATATACTGCAATCGTGTACCTCGCATTTTTCGTGTTTATATTTGTCATCGGGGTTCTCTCCAGCCAGTTCCTCCCGATGCTCTCCCAGATAAACACCGGTAACCTGCCGGCGGCCGGTGCCCTTGCAGGTCTTAAATCTATATCCGTCAAGTCATTCGAACGCCTGATGTACCATACCTGTATCATCCAGGCACTGTTTTCCGGGATAATCGCCGGGCAGATGGGAGAGTCATCGGTTTCGGCAGGCATCAAGCACAGCGGTATCATGCTGTTCGTCGCCCTGATCGTGTTCAACTTTGTTATATGAGTTTTTTTACCAACAAATCACCCCGGTCCATGGCGTGAATCACCGGGTATCCTTTTGGTATGCCCATCTTTTCCTCTTCCGCCTTGTAATCTGTCAAGTAGGCAGGTTACACGCTGGTCTTCCCGGTCTTCTGCTCATCGTTATTTCATTCATTTCTCCTTACTCCCTGGGATTCCTGGGGATTGAGAGCCATTGGAAAGAGTTCCTGGTGGCGGATGGTGGCACGTATGTTCACCCTTCATTGGTCCGGCTCCTGGTGGAAGACCCTGTAATGGTCCGTGAGCGTGATCAACCCGGGGGTCGGATTATGTGTCCTGTGCGGCCAGTTGGAAGGTCCAATACCGGTCAATGAACGCAAACCAACGCGGGGGGACCGGATGATCTGTTATGAACGGCTGGTGGAAGGTCCAGTACCGGTCAACAAAGAGCATCCCATCCCGGGGCCACCAGCGCTGCAGAGAAAGCACTGCGAATATCATGACCTTGCAGGCGAGTTCATATGAGGAAAGAGCAGACAATCCCTGACTGAGCATGGAGCAGCGTATCCCCTGGCCGGGCCGGTGCGGGAATGATCCGGTACTATTCCAGGGACAATCGAGTTTCCTCCTGGCAGGAGTGGCGGGGGAGGCGTTCCCCCTCTGTATCGAGGCCCCGGGTGGCGAGGTGTGCCAGCGGATTGATCCGGCTGATATCATCTGTGTATCGGCACCCGGGGGGGGCTCCCTGGAAGCGGCAATGCGACTCCTTGCCCTTGTAAGGGAGGACCACCTGCCCCTCCTGGTCCTCCCCAGGGACCATCCAGGCTGTCGCAGGCTCCGGTACGTCGTCTCGGCAGGCCCCCGTATCCGGTTGGACGCGGGGATACTACGGGGTACCCACCCGGAGCAGGATATCATTTGCTGCCACCCGGAGATGGCAGGCCTGGTGCTCACCGGGGAAGAGGGGCACCTCTCTGTCACAGGGATTCCGCCCGGGGTTACCCTTTTCCTGGTACGGTCGGGCACACGTCTTTCGGTCCTGCCTCTCGTGCCTGGTGGCCCCTGACCGCGCTCTAAAAGAACAGTTCTGCGGGCATATTTTTCACCTGATCCCAGCCGGGGCTGTCGCGGGCACAGGGAACCGATTGCTGACACAAACGGTGTGGAATAAAATAACAACACATATATGGAATCTTTTCGTCAGTTATTGTGATGTGATAACGAGGAGGGTTGAATGAGAGTAGAAATTCTGACGAGCATCAAGAAGTCGGAAGCAGAGTACCGCACCATGATCAGCCAGGCTCTTGCCGAGAAGAAGAAGAGCATCCAGAACGCTGAACTGGAAGCAGACAACCTTGTGATGAAGGCACAGGAGAGTTCTGAGGAGTACCGGAAGCAAAAAATTGCTGAATTGCAGAGATCTGCAGCTGAACAGCATGCGCTCGTGGTGAAAACAGGTGAGCAGAAAGCCGCCGCCATGGTAGAGAAGGGCAATGCCAACCTTCCGAAGGCGGTGGATCTGCTGACGACCCGGTTCAAGGAGAGGATGCATGCTTAATACACGGCGAATGAGCCGCCTGCTCATCGTGGCATCACGTGACCAGATGGAGCCGGTGATCTCCGCCCTGTACCGTCAGCATAGCTTACACATCGAGGACTATGTCGAACATACCCGCGAGGAATACGAGGGGTTCCGGATAGGGGCACCTCTTTCGAGTGCAAGCGCTATCTCTTCCGACCTGCTCCGGCTTCGGTCTATCGAGAACGTGTTTGCTCTCAAACCTGAAAACGAGTTCAGTGCATCCCGGATACCAAGAGAAATCCTCGTGGAGCGTGTTCGCTCCGATCTACCTGTTCTTTCGAAGGAGATTGACGAGCTGAGCCAGAAACGGACGCTGCTTGAAAACCAGAAGAAGGACCTCGAGCAGAAGATCGATGAGATACGGCCGTTCCGGGTCTTTCCCCATAACCTCTCGCACCTTCGGGGGTTTGACACGCTCTCTGTCTTTTCCGGATATATCAAGGAACCTGTTGTCCCTGCCTGTCCTTTCGAATCGTTTGAGACACCGTATGCGAAAGGCCCTACATTCCAGGTCCTCGTCGTCCCACAGGCCCACCGGTCGGAGACGGAGAAAGCCCTGGCTGAGCGGGAATTCCAGGCAGTCGCGGTCCCGGAAGTTGACGGGACTGCGGAAGAGCTCATTACCCGGTACGAGCATCAGATCGGGGAGTTCTCCAGGGAAATTACCAGTATTGAAGAGAAGACCGCGGAATTGAATGGTAAGTACCGGGAATTCGTGCTTGGCTGTGATGAGCTCCTCACGATGGATATCCAGAAGGCGGAAGCACCCCTGCGGTTTGCCACGACCGAACAGGCATTCGTGGTAGAAGGCTGGGTACCCAGTGAAGATACCGCAGCCGTGACCAGTACCCTGAACGAAGTGACCGGCGGTAAGATCTTCATCACTGAGATCCCTGCCGATCCCGAAAAGGACAACGTTCCTGTGGAGTATGACAACCCGCAATTCGTGTACCCGTCACAGATCCTGATGGATGTCTACTCCCGCCCCCGGTACACCGAGATAGACCCGACCTTACTGGTCTCGATCGTATTCCCCATCTTCTTTGGACTCATACTTGGAGACGTGGGATACGGGGCCGTGCTCCTTGTCGCGAGCCTGCTGCTCCGGAAGTTTATCCAGGGGGAGGAAGGACGCCAGCTCATTACGGTGCTCCGCAACGCGAGCATCTCCACGATCTTCTTCGGTGTGGTATTCTCTGAGATCTTCGGATTCTCTCTCCCGTGGCCATCGTTCCTCTTCAGCCGGCATATCAACATCGGCGGAGGCGCCCACGGAGGCCATGGCCCGAATATCCCTGAACTCATGGTGATGTCGATCTGGATTGGAATTCTCCACATCACGCTGGGAAGGGTGATTGGGATGGTGAACCATGCCCGGCAGGACCACGGGTCCCACAGGGTAAAGGCGGTACTTGCCAATTTCGGATGGATTGCCGTCATGTGGGGCATCCTTGCGATGATCTGGTCCAAGTTCGCTATCCCCTACATGCCAGATTTAAGCGGCCTACCGGTCGTTGCTGCCGGGCTGAACGTGGCGGCAATCATCGGGGCTGTGTTGATCGTCCTCGGCATTGTCTTCATCATGATGGACTCAGTCCTTGAGATCGTGGAATTACCCACGATTATCAGTCACGTCCTCTCGTATGCCCGTCTGGTGGCCGTAGGACTCTCATCCGTTGCAATCGCAATGGTGGTCAATTACATCACTATTGGAATGTTCATCCAGCCACACCTGAAAGAGATCACCCCGATCGGGGTGGTCTTGATCCTAGTGGGTGTGTTTGCGTTCCTCCTCGGCCATACGCTCAACACGGCGCTTGGTATCCTCGGAGGAGGCCTTCACTCGATTCGTCTGCACTATGTCGAATTCTTCACCAAGTTCTACAAAGGTGGAGGACAGAAGTACGTACCTTTTGGAATGTCACGGAAATTCACGGAGGAATGAAAAAATGGCAGTTGAAACAACAGCAGTTATGACAGAGGAAATGATCAAGGCATCGCAGATCGGGCTCAAGGCAGTAGGTGCCGGACTTGCAGTCGGGCTGACCGGTATTGGGACCGGTGTGGCTGAAAGCGCGATTGGTTCCGCCGCAGTCGGTGCGGTGGCGGAGAACAAGGACATCTTCGGCCTGGCTCTCATCTTCACCGTTATTCCCGAAACCATCGTGATCTTCGGTCTCGTGGTCGGCCTCCTGCTCCTGTTCTGAAGCGAGGAGACCATGGGACTGGAAGCAGTGGTGGAGGAAATCCGGGACAAGGGACAGAAAGAAGTGGAACAGATCCGGGCTGAGACCCGGTCCGAAGTGAACCGAATCCTGCAGGCAGCGCAAACGAAAGCCGCGGGGATCAAGCAGGCAGCAGACGATGATGTCGGGCGACAGGCGTCCCACATCCTCTCCCAGGAGACGTCGGCTGCCAACCTCATCGTGAAGCGGACGGTCCTCAATGCCCAGAAACAGCTGCTCGACCGGGTTTACCAGCAGACCCTTGCCGGGATAAGCGAGCTTCCGGAAGACTTCCACAGGGACGCAATCAGGAAGCTCCTCCTCGATGCGAAGAAAGAGGTTCCCGATGGCCTTGTTCATTACCGGCAGGCTGACCTTGCCGTTATCCAGGACCTCCTTGCAAAAGACCCCGGGTTGACAGGGTTCCGTATCGGAAAAGTCGTGCCTATCGAAGGCGGGGTGGTCGTGGAAAGTACGGACGGGCGGATGCAGATCGACTGCACCTACCGGACACACCTCACGGCACTCTGGGAGTCAGGACTCCGTGATGCGTCGAACATACTCTTCGGGTAATCTGGAGGTTGCGCAATGGTAACGACAAGCGCCGGACCTGCCCCGTACATCTATGTCTGTACAAGGTTACGGGTCAGAAAGGCGAAGCTCCTCCCTTCTGAGGAGTACCAGCGGCTCCTCCAGATGAGTCTCCCGGAGATTGCACGTTTCATAGGCGAAACGCAGTACAAGAAGGAGATAGACGAGCTGTCAGGCTCTTTTGATGGGATTAACCTCATCGAGACGGCCCTCTCCTGGAACCTTGCCAAGGAGTACCAGTCAATCCTTGCCCTGACGCCGGGCTCGCTCAAGACATTCACGGCCGCCTACCTGGAACGGTGGGATATTCACAATGTCCTCACCATCCTGCGCGGAAAGGCACAGGACGTCGGTCCCGGCCGGATCAAGGAGCTTCTCATCCCGGCCGGTAAACTTGACAGGGTATTCCTCGACCGGCTTCTCCTCGAAGACGGGGCTGAACGCGTGGTGGAAGCCCTCCGCAGCTGGTCCCTGTACCGGGTACTGTCACATGAACTCCCTGCTGCGACCCAGAGCGGGTCCTATGCCCGGATGGAGAACGAGCTCTACAAGGAGTTCTATGCAGGCCTGATAAGCCTTGCACAGAGCGGGTTCAAAGGAGGCTCGCTGTTCATGGATTACATCCTCCTCGATATCGATCTCACCAATGTCCGGAACCTCTTCCGGTTCCGTTCAGATGAGTTCGCAGAGGATGCAAGGGACTCGATGATCCCTGGAGGGTCGTTCTCTGTTGAGGAACTCCAGCGACTCAACGATCTCCCTGACCAGAACGAGTTCATCAACGCGGTAATGAACCGGATCCGCGCAAAGAACCTTGTTCCTGTCCTGGAAGGCCTCCGCGGGACACAATCTATCCGCGAGATCGAGATCGAGTTAATCCGGGTCCAGCTCAACCAGATGGAGCGGTTCTCCAAGATGAACCCGTTCTCCATCCATCCGATCCTTGTCTACCTTGAAAAGAAGAAGTACGAGATCCAGAACCTCAGGGCGATAGCCCGGGGGAAGGAATCACACCTTGATCCAGACCGGATCCGACATTTCCTGGTGGTATAATGGAGATAGCGGTAATTGGCAACAGCGAGTTCATCCTGGGTTTCCGGCTGGCAGGGGTGAGAAAGACCTATGCGGCTGATACAGACGCCAGGCTTGTCCAGCATATCAATGATGTGCTCGGGGACAACGACGTTGGTATCCTCGTGATGAACGCAAGCGACATGGACCGCGTACCCCGCCGGCTCCGGAACACCCTCGACAACTCGGTAAAACCGACCGTTATCGCGATTGGTGAAGAGGAGGGCGGACTCTCGATGCGGGAGCGAATCAGAAGATCAGTGGGTGTTGACCTGTGGAAGTGAATGACCAGAGCAATACAAAGAGGATTCAAGGCGTCCTCAAACGGATCGCAGGACCGGTGGTCACTGCAGTCGGTATTGACGCCCACATGTACGACGTTGTCAAGGTGGGCAAGGAAGAGCTGATGGGGGAGGTCATCAAGATCAAGGGTGAGAACATCATCATCCAGGTCTATGAGGACACATCAGGGATCAAGCCAGGGGAACCCGTCTCCAACACCGGGCTCTCGCTCGCGGTGGAACTGGGACCCGGCCTCCTTACGAGTATCTATGACGGGATCCAGCGCCCTCTCGAAGTCCTCGTTGACAAGATGGGAAGCTTCATCGAGCGTGGCGTCTCTGCGCCTGGTCTTCCCCGCGAGAAGAAGTGGGACTTCAGGCCCGTCGTAAAACCAGGTGACGAGGTCGGCCCCGGCAGTATCATCGGTGAAGTGCAAGAGACCAACATCCTGCACAAGGTCATGGTCCCGCCGAATTTCAGGGGTGGGAAGGTCAAGACCATCCAGGCAGGGTCGTTCACGGTGGAGACCGTGGTCTGTACCCTCGATTCCGGCGAAGAGGTCATGCTGATGCAGCGCTGGCCTGTTCGTGTCCCCCGGCCGGTGAAGGAGAAGAAGAACCCGACCATCCCGCTCATCACCGGGCAGCGGATCCTCGACGGGCTCTTCCCGATCGCAAAAGGCGGCACCGCAGCCATTCCCGGCCCATTCGGGTCCGGCAAGACCGTGACGCAGCAGCAGCTCGCGAAGTGGTCGGATGCCGAGATCGTCGTCTACATCGGCTGCGGAGAGCGCGGGAACGAGATGACCGAGGTTCTCACCGAGTTCCCGGAGTTAGAGGACCCCAAGTCCGGAAAGCCCCTGATGGAGCGGACGGTTCTGATTGCCAACACCAGCAACATGCCGGTGGCTGCCCGTGAAGCGTCGGTCTATACCGGGATCACGATCGCCGAGTATTTCCGTGACATGGGCTACGATGTCTCCCTGATGGCCGACTCCACCTCGCGGTGGGCCGAGGCAATGCGTGAGATCTCCTCCCGTCTCGAGGAGATGCCCGGGGAAGAAGGTTACCCGGCCTACCTGGCGGCCCGGCTCTCGGAGTTCTATGAGCGTGCAGGCCTTGTGACCACGATGAACGACAACCCCGGGTCGGTATCCGTCATCGGGGCAGTCTCCCCGCCTGGTGGTGACTTCTCCGAGCCTGTCACCCAGGGCACCCTGCGTATCGTGAAGGTCTTCTGGGCTCTCGACGCAAAACTCTCCCAGAGACGTCACTTCCCGGCGATCAACTGGCTGAACTCCTACTCCCTCTACCTCGACAGCCTCCACGACTGGTACGACAAGGAAGTCTCACCGGAATGGAACATCATCCGGTCCTGGGCGATGGAGGTCCTCCAGAAAGAGGCCGAGCTCCAGGAGATCGTCCAGCTGGTCGGTTCCGATGCACTCCCCGAGGCCGAGCAGGTCACCATCGAGGTGGCACGGATGATCCGCGAGATCTTCCTGCAGCAGAATGCCTACGATGCGGTCGACACCTTCTGCGACATGACCAAGCAGTACGACATGCTGAAGGCGATCCGCACCTTCTCCGACCTCGCGTATGCGGCACAGGCGGCAGGGGTCACACCGGCACAGATCGGGGCAGTCAAGTCCAAGAACGAGCTCCCGCAGATCAAGTTCATCAAGGACTACAAGCCGGAACTCCAGAAGATCCTCAGCCAGATGGATGCCGAGTTCAACACACTGAGGGCGGCAGCATGAAGGAATACAGGACAATCTCCCAGATCGCAGGCCCCCTCGTCTTCGTGGAGAAGACAGAGCCTATCGGCTACGGCGAGCTTGTGAACATCGTCCTCGCTGATGGGGCCATCAAGCGGGGACAGGTACTGGATACCAGCGACGAGCTCGTCGTGGTCCAGGTCTTCGAGACCACGGCCGGAATCGGTAAGGACAGTGGTGTCCGCTTCACCGGCGAGACGATCAAGATGCCGGTCGGCCGCGAGATGCTCGGCCGGATCCTCTCCGGCGGGGGAAAACCGATCGACGGCGGGCCCGAGATCGTCCCCGAGAAGAGGCTTGATATCATCGGTGCGGCTATCAACCCGTATGCCAGGGGGTCCCCCTCGGACTTCATCCAGACCGGCATCTCGACCATCGACGGGACAAACACGCTTGTCAGGGGACAGAAACTCCCGATCTTCTCGGGAGCGGGCCTTCCCCACAACAACGTGGCGCTCCAGATCGCCCGGCAGGCGAAGGTGCCCGGATCGGTCGAGGACTTTGCCGTGGTCTTTGCGGCCATGGGTATCACGAAGGAAGAGGCCAACCACTTCATGCAGGACTTCGAGCGGACCGGCGCCCTCGAGCGTGCCGTGGTCTTCCTCAACCTCGCCGATGACCCTGCCGTGGAGCGGATCATCACGCCCCGTCTTGCCCTCACCACCGCAGAATACCTCGCCTTCGACCTCGGGATGCACGTCCTCGTCATCCTGACCGACATGACCAATTACTGCGAGGCGCTGCGTCAGATCGGTGCGGCCAGGGAAGAAGTGCCGGGCCGCCGCGGGTACCCGGGATACATGTACACCGACCTCGCGAGCATCTACGAGCGGGCTGGGATCATCAAGGGTAAGAAAGGTTCTGTCACTCAGATCCCGATCCTCACGATGCCTGGCGATGATATCACGCACCCGATCCCTGACCTGACCGGCTATATCACCGAGGGGCAGATCGTGGTCTCCCGTGACCTCTACCGCAAGGGGATCTACCCGCCCATCAACGTCCTGCCCTCCCTGTCCCGGCTGATGAACCTTGGTATCGGCAAAGATCACACCCGTGAGGACCACAAGAAAGTATCGGACCAGATGTACGCGGGATATGCAGAAGGCAACGACCTCCGCGGCCTGGTCGCCATCGTCGGCAAGGACGCCCTCTCCGAGCGTGACCGGATGCTCCTCGAATTCGCGGACTTGTTCGAGACGAGGTTCGTGAAACAGGGGAACAACGATGACCGCAGCATTGCAGAGACCCTCGATATCGGGTGGGACCTCCTCGCGACGCTTCCGGTTGAACAGCTCGTACGGATCGACCGCGAGTTGATCCAGAAGTATCACCCCAAGTTCAGGACGGCACCTCCGGCACAGGGGTAGAAACCAATGGCGATACGGGATATCAAGCCGACACGGTCCGAACTGATCAATCTGAAGCGGCAGATCGCCCTGTCCGAGCGCGGCTACAAGATCCTCAAGATGAAGAGGGACGGTCTGATCCTGGAGTTCTTCAAGATCCTGGCCGAAGCGAAGGACTCCCGCGGCGTGATCCTTGACCGCTACAACAAGGCAGTGGAGACGATGGCCCTCGCCAACACCGTCGAGGGGGCAATCGGGGTCAAGTCAGCTGCGTTCTCAGTCCAGGAAGTCCCGAACATCTCCCTTTCGCAGAAGAACATCATGGGGGTCGTGGTTCCCGAGGTCAGTTCCTCGAAAGTGAAAAAGAGCCTCCCGGAACGGGGCTACGGGGTCCTCGGGACCACCTCCACGATCGATGAGACTGCCACCGCGTTCGAGGACCTCGTGGAGGCAATCATCAAGAGCGCCGAGATCGAGACGACGATGAAGAAACTCCTCGATGAGATCGAGAGTACCAAGCGCCGGGTGAATGCCCTCGAGTTCAAGGTCATCCCTGAGCTCTCGGAAGCCCGGAACTTCATCAAGATGCGCCTCGACGAGATGGAGCGGGAAGAACTCTTCCGCCTGAAGAGGATCAAGGCAAGGGAGAACGTATAACGGAGGGACCGGGATGCCTGTCGGGACCCTCCGGGAGGTGGAGACAGGGGGGAAGACGGTCCTCCTCCGGCTCGACCTCAACTCCCCTATCGATCCCTCTTCGAACCTCATTCTTGATGACAAACGGTTCCGCGAGCACGTCCCGACCGTTCAGGCACTCGACACGAGCCGCCTGGTGATCCTCACCCACCAGAGCAGGCCGGGGAAGAAGGACTTCACCACGCTCGAGGCCCATGCGGAACGCCTCTCCCAGTTGGTGCACCGCCCTGTCACCTACGTGGACGATATTTTCGGCCGTTGTGCACGGGAGACCGTGAAAGGGATGCGCAGGGGCGAGATCGTGATGCTGGAGAACGTCCGGTTCAATGCCGAGGAGAACCTCACCCTCAGGCCGGACGACGCGAAGAAGACCCATCTCGTCCGGAACCTCTCCGCGATGGGCGATCTCTTTGTCAATGATGCATTCGGCACGGCTCACCGTTCGCAGCCGACGGTCGTCGGGCTCCCTGCAGCGATGCGTTCGGTGGCAGGGCTCCTGATGGAACGCGAGGTGACCCAGCTCTCCCGGGTCTTCTCCGGGGCTCCCCGCCCGGTCACGATGGTGCTCGGCGGCACCAAGGTGGATGACTCGGTCGAGGTCGCATCCCACGTCCTCGCAAACGGGGTCGCCGACCAGGTGATGGTGATCGGGGTCGTGGCGAATGTCTTTCTCCTCGCGGACGGGGTGGATATTGGGAAGCCTTCCACGCAGCTGATCCAGCAGCTCAAGTACGAGAAGGAGGTCGAACGGGCCCGGGACCTCCTGAGGGACTTCCGGGACCGTATCATCCTGCCTGGTGAGGTCGCGGTCAGGGAAGGGAGCAGGAGGGCCGAGTACCCGGTCCGGGAGATCCCGCAGGACGCACCGGTCCTCGACCTCGGGATGGATACCATACAGGTTTTTGGAGAGATTATCCGGGACTCCGGGACCGTTGTCCTGAACGGCCCGGCCGGGGTCTTCGAGGACCCTGACTTCGCCACCGGGACCTACGAGATCGTGAAGGCGGCTTCCCAGGCGGAATTTTCAGTTGTGGGGGGCGGCCATACCGCAGCTGTTATCGAGAAACTGGGCCTTGGGCCGGATTTCACGCACCTCTCCACCGGGGGAGGCGCCTGCATCGAGTTCCTGACCGGGAAGGTCCTTCCTGCCGTGGAAGCCCTCGAGAACTCAAAGGCCGTGTTTGGGTAAGTATCCCTGCCCCCCCAAAACGTTTTTTGCAAGTTCTCATGAGTAACTGTTCAAGTGTGATCGGTGAGCAACAGGGGGGAAGAAGGGTTCTCCCTTGAATGTCCGCACAAGAGAATTCAGGACAAGGATGTCATGCTTCTTCACTGTTGATATATACCTTCTCACCCTGCAGGAGTTGGCAGCGCCATCTTCACTTCTGAATGTACCGGACATTTTCTGCGGTAATTTCACCGTCCTGATATCACGTTCTGCCTGGTTGTTGGAGAAGGGGGTCGTGAAACCGTTCATGAACAACACGGTCTCATTCCGGTATTTCTGGCAACGATCGAGAAGATTCTTCGCTTTGGACTGCTTCTTTCTCCCTCTTTTTGCTATAGGTTCCGACAGAGGCATTGAGGG
>LAHU01000833.1_pt1 | contig 21540 bp, 15 predicted proteins | sample 329631 | NCBI WGS metagenome assembly LAHU01 (sample SAMN03275698, study PRJNA271635) | activated sludge metagenome | isolation source: sample C-0 Zero hour mixed sludge faded in reactor as a methanogenic...
CTCTCGGAACGATACGTCAAGCAGGGTGACCGGGTGCTCGATTTCGGGTGCGGCCCGGGGTTCTTCACCCGCGAATTTGCGAAACGGGCAGGCGATACAGGCCGGGTCTACGCTGTCGATCTGCAGGACGAGATGCTCAGGATCGTTGAGGGCAAGATGGAGTCTGAAGGCCTCCTCCCAAGGGTCACGACGCACCAGTGCAGGCCGGATTCGATTGGCCTTCCTCCTGAACTGAACGACACCTTCGACGTGGCGTTTGCCATCTTCGTGGTCCACGAGGTTCCTGACCCGGAGAAACTCTTCCAGGAGATCGCTGCACTCCTGAAGCCGGGCGGGACATTCTTCTTCTCGGAGCCGCCCATAATCGTCCCGGGCAGGGAGTTTGAGGACAAGGTCCGGCTTGCGGGAGAGGCCGGGTTCCGGCCGGTCGATCGCTCCTGGTTCTTTGTCAACCGTGCAGCGACGTTGAAAAGGGAGTAAAGATCCCCGCCCCCCGCATATTTATCCATGTTCAGATCATAATCCCCTTCCATGCCACCTGTAAAGGCGGTTGCGAGGACTTTTCCCGCTCGCGAGACAGTCGAGGGCGCCGGTGTCAGGCTCCACCGGGCGTTCGGGTACGACCACCTCCCCCTCTTTGATCCATTTCTCATGCTCGATGACTTCCGTGCAGAGAACCCCATGGATTACCTGCCGGGATTCCCATGGCACCCGCACCGCGGCATCGAGACGGTCACCTACATGCTGTACGGGAGAGTGGACCACCGCGACAGCCTCGGGCACTCGGGCAGCGTGGAAGCGGGGGGTGTCCAGTGGATGACGGCCGGGTCTGGCATCATCCACCAGGAGATGCCAAAGCCTGTTGACGGTCGGATGGGCGGGTTCCAGCTCTGGGTGAACCTGCCCAGGAGCCACAAGATGATCGACCCCCGATACCAGGAGGTGCCCGGCAATGATGTCCCGATCATCTCTCCACAAAGGGGAGTGCGCATCAGGATCATCTCCGGGACGATAGGTGAGGTAACCGGCCCGGTCCAGGATATCGTCGGGTTCCCCGAATTCTTTGATGTTGCGCTCGGGCCCGACGTGCCGTTCTCCCACGAGGTGAGCGCAGAGCATACCGCGGCGGCTTACGTGATCGGCGGGTCCGGCTACTTCGACCTCCGGCAGGAGAAGGAGATGGGAAACCGCACCATGATCCTTTTTTCGCGGGAAGGGAAGCGGGTGCACGTAGTCGCGGGGAGCGATGGGGCAAGGTTCCTCTATCTCTCGGGAATGCCCCATCATGATCCGATTGCATGGCGTGGTCCCATCGTGATGAACACGCAGGAAGAGCTCCGGCAGGCATTCGACGAGTACCGGAAGGGGACGTTCCTTCGGAAACGATGAGGGGGGGGGAATCTTCCTTTACAAACTCTGAGATCAGGCCGGGATTTTCCCCGTCCTTACTTAATGGGCTAATCGCAAAATTCACCCGGCCGCACCCGGAGAGTTGCATCCCCCCCCTCATTTATCAGCCTCTGCGTGCAACACCCCATCCATGGCAATGATGAATCCCGAGATGATGACTGCATTCATGTCGGGGAAGATATTCCCGCTTGCAACTGCGTCAAAGGAGGGTGAACCGAATGTCGCTCCAATGGGGGCAGTGTATCCCCGTGACCCTGAGACGATCTGGATCGGCAACCAGTTCATGAAGGAGACCATCAAAAACGTCCTCGAGAATCCCAGGGCCTGTCTTTACGTATGGGGTCCCGGTATCACGGGATGCTTCAAGGTCAAGGGGGACATCGAGGTGAAGACCAGCGGAGAAGACTACGAGACGATGAAAAAAGAGGTTGCATTGGCAAAACCGGGCCTTTTCTGCAGGTCGCTCCTCGTGATGAAGGTGACGGAGGTCTATGACTGCCTGCCGGGCGAACATGCCGGGGACCGGCTGATATGAACTGATGATGACCCGAAATTTCACACGTTCGAACCCGGGCACCTTTGTTCTCTCCCACGGTTCCGGGCCGTTCTGTAACATCGGGTTTTAAAAAACTGCGTGCCAGTGTCGACCCGGTCACTGGATGGTCTGCTATACAGGCCAAAAATGTGCGATGTGAGGACTATCCCAATTACCTGCACATTCAAGAAAATTGGAGGGAGCAAGAAGGCGCGTGTGGCATTTCGCGCGAAGAGAGTCCCGGGTTTCACCATCCATGAAAAGGAAAAGCCTTTTACCAGCGATTTCATCCTGTTTCCCGTATCAAAAGGCAATAACATTATGGGGTGGAAAATCAGAAAGTACTGTTGTAGTGAACATGACAACTTGGATACACAGTTGCCGAATATCCATGTACCACCTGCGGGCTGTGTCGGGTTCCGCTATCCGGAGTTTTTTTGCATCCAGGAATGACCCTGTCCCGCGAATCCCATTCCTGTCCATGACTCGTAATCCTGGTGGAGGCATTTTCCAATGAAAAACCCGTTCGAACGGTTGGCGTATGCAGTCACCACCCATCCCCGTATTGTTGCGGGAGTGGCAGTCCTGGTATTTGCCATTGCGCTTTTCGGGGTCACCCTCGTGACGATGGAGACCGGCGATGATACCTATATTGACAAAACGACTCCCCGCGGGGCCCTCCTCTCCCACTATTCCGATGCGTACGGGTCTGACGCCATCATGATCATCGTCGAATCCGACGATATCACGCAGGTTGAATGCCTGCACTACATCGAGCGACTCCAGGCGGATGTCGCAAACCAGCAATATGTGGAGCGGGTGTCCGGCATAGTCGATCTCCTGAGGCAGGGGAACGGCGGGACGCTCCCAGGATCATCGGCTGAGATCAACCAGATTGTCAGCCAGGCCCCACCGGAAGTCGTTGATCGCTATATCCCTTCGAAGATGATGACGATCAGCGTCGTTTCGCTCCAGCCGGGCATCTCGAGCGACAGGCAGGAGCAGGCCCTCAACAACATCCGGAGCATCGTCTCGCTCTCGAACCCTCCTCCCGGTGTCACCGTCATACTCTCGGGATCTCCTGCTTTCTCCCAGGAGATGCAGCAGGAGATGGGGTCGTCGATGGGAATCCTCATCCTCGCCGCCATGGTGCTGATGGTCGTAGCGGTGATGACCCTCTTCAACCACGTGCGCTATACTTTGTTGCCGGTTATTGTCGTTGCAACGGGTCTCATCCTGACGTTCGGGTTCATGGGTCTGGCAGGAATTCCCATCAGCATGGTGGTGATTGGGGCGTTTCCTGTGCTCATCGGGATAGGCATCGATTACGCAATCCAGATCCACTCGAGGCTTGACGAGGAGGTCCGGAAATCTTCTCTTCCTGACGCGATCACCACCACGATCACGAAGACCGGGCCGTCTGTGCTGATCGCCATGCTCGCAACTTCGATGGGGTTCATTGCGATGGTCTTTGGTCCCATCCCCATGGTGGGTGACTTCGGGATCACCTGTACAATCGGGGTGATATCGTGCTACCTTGCCGCCCTCATCATCGTCCCGGTCTTTGGCATCCTGATAAGGTATTGCCCGAGGGAACCAAAAGGGAAGATCAACGATGTCGCCGCCTGCGAACTCGGGTGGAAGGGCTGCGATACGACCCCTGTCCACCAGGAGGGTTCACGCGGGTCGTTCATAGAAAAATATGATGCGTTCCTGGGAGCAGTCGCGTTAAAGATTGCGAAGAACCCGGTGCCTATCCTCATGCTCGTCTTCATGGTGGCAATCGTCGGGTTCAACTTGGACAACGATGTCCCCATCAGTGCCGATGAGAAGACTTTTGTTCCGTCCGAGATGCCTGCGCTCCAGAACATGAACAAGGTCACGAGGGCTATGGGCTCGACCAGCACCATCCCTGTCATTATGACGGGAGAAGCGGTCCTGAACCCCGATACGCTTACATGGATACGGGACTTCGGGGAGTACGAGATCGAGCACAACGACAAGATAACCGGCGTGACCAGTATCGCCACCCTCCTTGCGCAGTACAACAACGGAAACCTCCCCACGACCGAAGGCGAGGTCCAGCAGGTGCTTGACCGCATTCCCGCCGTCACAAAAGACCGGTACCTGAACGGGAAGATCGAGACGGTGCTCGAGTTCTCAACTGTCGACATGGAGATATCCCAGGCCCGATCACTGGTCCAGTTGATCGAGAGGGACGTTGCGTGGAACTCCCCGCCGCCCGGGGTGACCGCCCGTGTCACCGGCCAGATCGAGATGTTTGCTGCGCTGATGGACGATATCAGTGATTCGAAGCTGATCATGACTGTGCTGGGCTTTGCATTCATCCTCGCCTTTCTCCTCGTGGTATACAGGCGGGTTCATGCAGTCTCGCCGCTTCTTCCCATCGTGGCAATCGTAGGGTGGAATGGTGCGATCATGTATCTCCTGGGCCTCGACTACACCCCACTTACCGCCGTGCTCGGTTCGATGACGATTGGAGTTGCCTCCGAATATACTGTCCTGATCATGGAGAGGGTCGACGAGGAACTGGCACGGGGCCTCGATCTCTTTTCGGCAATCCAGACGAGCGTGCAGAAAATCGGCGCTGCCATCACTGTCTCGGGGCTGACGACGGTGTTCGGGTTCTCGGCCCTGATCCTCTCGGAGTTCAACATCATCTCGAACTTTGGCATCACCACGGTCATCACTGTCGGGTTCTCCCTCCTTGGTGCGATCCTCATCATGCCGGCAGTCATTTCACTCATGTACCGGTTCGAGTACCGGCCGGCGAACAACAGGAAAAAAGTGTCTACTAGTGAATAGGTGGAGAAGGCAGGGACGGCGTATGCACTGAAATAGCAGGAGGGGACTGCTGCGGGGGCACTCACTTCCCTTTCAGTTGACAATGCAGGCGTGTCCAGGGTGAGAGAAGGCCGGGATTACGACCCCTTCTGTGTCAACCCTTTGACAGCCGAGTTCCAGACCAGGCGAAGATCATCAGTTCTCATCCCTTGCATCGCATAGATCAGGAGACCCTGGAAGAGGGCATTGAATGTGCATGCAAGAATCCTGACATCTGCATCCTCCCTTATCTCCCCTGTCGCTTTCCTTTCTGCAAGGAATCCTGCGATCACGTCGATGAACTTCTCCCGATCGTCGAGGATTATTTGCCTGAGGTGATCATCCCGCGTGATGATGGCCACGCTCTCGGGCCCGATATTTTTCAGGAATCCCTCCATGATGGTGTCGAAAAAGGCTGTCGCACCCGCAACAAAGTCCCGGTCAGTGAAGGATTCGATAATAAATTCCTGCAGCATCTTCCTCTCATGCTCGGCTACTGCAATGAAAAGTTTCTCCTTGGTGTCAAAGTAGTGGTAGAGGGTCGGCTTGGTCACACCAAGCGCAGCTGCGATCTCTGACATCTTCGTGTTCGAGTATCCCTTTTCGTGGAAGAGGGTATGAGCCGTTGCAATAATCTTCTTTTGGACCTCTTCCCGATATTCAGGAAATAAGCGTGCCAATCGCCCTCAATCTCCAGTGCTAAATAATAGCATACTCGCGGTAATTATAACTTTACTTTAAGTAATATTATTAATCTTGGAGTTGCAACCTCGATCCATCACAAGTTTCTTTCCCATGAAATGGAGGATACATCGGGGGAAGGAACGAGGATCGGCCCTGATAGGTTGGGGGGATCTCATGCAGTACGAAAACAACCGGAGCATCAATCTTTTCATCGCAGGAATCTTCATCCTGCTCTTCGCAGGAGCGTGCTGCACGCATGTTTTTGCAGCAGAGCCGACAGTCATCATCACAGACTATAAGGTCACTCCATCAGTCCTCGCACCGGAAGGCTACGGGACGATCCAGGTCACTCTCAAGAACACCGCCAGCTCGGCATCCCTGCGTGAATCATCAGGTGTTTCAGTTTCTGGTGAGTTCCAGACCACGAAGAGCACGGACATACCCGCCATCATCGACAGCGTGAGCCTGATGGGAGGCGAGATCCGCGTAATCGACGGATCGTACCACCATTTCGGAGCCATTGGGCCGGGGCAGTCTCTGGATGTCACCTTCTCAATCCAGGCACCAAAAAAGGAGGGCCTGTACTTTCCCGAGGTCTGGGTTGAGATAAACGGCGGGAAGAATGTTCGCTACCCAGTACCGGTAAACGTGAACACCGCCCAGTATGTGATGCAGAGCCCCACCCTGGTCATCTACAAGGAGCTTCCCGAGAGTATCAATCCCGGAGAGAGTTTCCCTGTTGTATTAATCATCAGGAACGCAGGGGAAATCAGGGCAAGCGATATCGTTCTTTCCACCGCTACCTCCACGACGTCGCTTGGTTCAAAGGGTCCAAATACCCTCACCATCGAACCCCTGAACGGGGGAGAGAACCGGACAGTCACCCTCGAATTCATCACCGACAGGTTCGTGGCAGTTGGCCTCCAGAAAGTTCTGCTTGCGTTCGATTACAAGCTCCCGGACGGGACCGCGAGGCACCAGGAGGAGACAATCGAGGTCCCGATCATGGGTAAAGCGGAACTCGGGTTCGTCTCTGTCGATACGACTCCCAGGAGGGTGACTGCAGGGACCCCCTTCGATCTCACCATCCGGATCGAGAATACCGGCACGGGAGAGGCGAAGCAGGTGACCGCAGTCATCGACCTTCCCATGACCGGGAACCGGCAGTCATTCATAGGAAAGATCAAGCCGAACAACGATGCCCCGGCCTTGTTCATGCTTGACGGAGGTTCCGGGGGGACGTATGAGTATCACGTGACCGTCACCTATACCGACGACCTTGGGACCCATACCGTGGTGTTCCCGATGTCCCTCCAAGTGACCCCCGAGGATTACACCGGGACGATTGTCCTCGTCGTGATCATCGTCCTCGTCGCCGGCTTCATTGCCTACCGGTATTGGTATTTGCCGAAGAAGAATGGGAACGGGGCCCTCCCATGGGTAAAAAGGAACTCAAAGTAGCGCTGTTCCTGGCCTGGCGGTCTCTCCGGAGAGGGAGCAGGTCAAGCGCGATCCTGACAATCCTGATTGTCGGGATGTGCTTTACCAACATGATCTTCCTTCCGTCACTCTTTGCAGGGATTGGGCAGACCATCAAGACGCAGATCGTCGACTATGAGGTCGGAAACGTGCTCGTCAGCCCGCAGGCGGGGGAGCAGTACATCACGGACCTCGATGCTACGCTCGACCTCATCAACAGTATGCCGGGCGTTGAACGGGCAACCCCGCACTACTCGAAAGGTGCGACGCTCAAGTACCGGCAGCGTATCCTGGGAAGTTCGATACGGGCGATACGTCCGACCGACGAGAAGTCCGTCTCTCCCATACATACAAAGATGATCGCGGGCAGTTACCTGGGTGAAAGCGATACGGGCGAGATTATCATTGGAAAGATCATTGCTGGGGATGCGACTGTCAGCCAGGAGGATGAATTCTACTCCTCGCTTGGCGGGGTGCGGGTCGGGGACTCGATTACGGTCGAATTCGGGAACGGGTACACAAAGGACTACCGGGTGAAAGGGATTTATTCGACAGGATGGACCTCTTCCGATAACTCGGCACTCATTACGTGGTCAGACATGGAAATTGTTGAGGGTGAATCCCTCGACAAAGCAGAATACATCACTATCAAGACCAAGCCGGGGTACTCTGAGAAGTTTGTCAAGGACATGCTGATGAGTTACGGGGTCTCCCCGCAGGTTCATACCACGGACGATCTCCTCTCGAAAGCGATCGGGAGCGTGCTCCAGAGTTTCGACATCATCAACATGGTCTCCCTCATCGTGAGCATCATCATCACGACCGTCGTCCTGTTCATCGTCATCACGATCAAGACCATCAACAGCCGCAAGCAGATCGGGATCCTGCGGGCCATCGGGGTGCAGAAGGAGGTCATCATGCACAACTACGGGTTCCAGGTCATCATTCTTGCACTGTTCGGGATCGTTCTCGGGATCGCGATTGCATTACTGCTCGCGCTCTACCTTGCCTACAACCCGATCGTGACCCCCGAATGGTCTGCCTACATGTACCTGACACCGATGGACCTCGTCTCGAATTCGCTGATACTATTGGCCTCCGCGATCGTCGCCGGGTATGTTCCCGCGTACCAGGTCTCGCGTGAAGAGATACAGTCGTCCATGAGGGCCTGATGCCATGATTGAATGTGCGGGTCTCCAGAAAATCTACCAGATGGGAAACGTCGGGGTCAGGGCACTGGATGGTGTCTCCCTCACCATCGGAAGGGGTGAGTTCGTCGGGATCATGGGAGCTTCAGGGAGTGGCAAGTCGACGCTCCTCCACATGCTCGGGCTCCTCGATGTTCCGACGAGCGGAGAGATCACGCTCGATGGGATCGACGTGAACACGCTGAACGATTACGAAAAAACCATGTTCCGGCTCTACAAGCTCGGGTACGTCTTCCAGGACTATGCCCTCGTCCCGGAACTGACGGTTGCCGAGAATGTATTCCTTCCGGCAATGCTCCGGAGCGACCGGACAGATGAGGAATATACAACGGCCACGTTCGATATCCTCGACCGTATCGGGCTCTCTGACCGGAGATGGCACCTTCCGAAGGAACTCTCGGGTGGGGAGCAGCAGCGGGTCGCCATCGCCCGTGCCATCGTGAACAGGCCCGACATCCTTTTTGCCGACGAGCCCTGTGCGAACCTCGATACCGAGAACTCCCGCAGGGTGCTCGATCTCTTCGAGGAGATCAACAGGGAGATGCACCAGACGATCGTCATGGTCTCACACGAGGACTGGCACAAAAAGTATTTCGACCGGATCATCCGGCTCCGTGACGGGAAGATCGTGGAGGATAACCACGCGTTGTCGTAAAAGGCAGAGATTCTTCTTCACTCTTTTCTCTGGTGTGGGCAGGATTGACGACCTGCATATATTTGGTGGAGGTTCGCCTTCACACCCCCGTATGCGAGTGCCCGGTCGCCGCCCCTGAAAATACCACGAGGCCACCTCTATCGACCCGGGGCAACCTCCGGTCACCAATGGATCTGTCATGACGGTTGGATAAAAACCACATGATTCTCATCGAGACACAAGCATCCAGAATGAAAATCGCGGATGCGATTTTCATAGTAAAAAGGAAATCAAATATCACAGGAAACGTCGGCGGTTGGAGTGCCTGAATTCGTATGTAGAGAACATACTCGATCCGGTCTCCCTGCACACACAGCGGGGAGGCTTTTTATGATGCGGGATTCCTGGCAGAATCGGCGAGCACGGAAGGTACAGCCACCGGCGCAAAGGATCAGGACCAGTCCAGGTACTTCTCCCTGTGGTTGAGAAAATCCCGGTATGCCCTGTAATATTCCGTCTCCTCGTACCCAACCTTCTGGATTGGGGTCCTGTCAAAACTGTAGATGTCCGCACCGGGATAAGCCAGAAGAATCGGGGAGTGCGTTGCGATGAGAAACTGGACGTTGTCTCTTGATGTGGCTTTCCGGAGCAGGTGCAGGAGTTCTATCTGAGTGCGTGGAGACAGTGCATTCTCGGGTTCATCGAGAAGAAAGAGGCCTTCCCTCTGGTACCTGCTGGTATAAAACATCATGTGTGACTGCCCGTGGGACCTGGTCCTCAGCGAGTCGTTTCCAAAATACGAGAGTGTCCCGGGATCGGCGATTGCCCATTCGTCAAGGATCTCTGCAAAGTAGCGGAACATCTCGGATGAAAAGAACGATCCCGCCACCTGCTTCCCGCTCCATTCGACATCGATGTACCGGAACATCTCATCCTCGTACCTGTTGAAATGGAATTTAAGCCTCCTTTCATCCTCCCAGATAGATATATTGCATTTTTTTGCGATAGCCCGAAGCAGCGTGGACTTTCCTGTCCCGTTCTCCCCGATAAAGAACGTGATGGGCCGAAAAAACCCGATCCAATCAGTCTTCCGGAAAATTTCCAGGTTGAAGGGATAACTGCAGTCCGTGGGAAACCGGTCATGCAGCAGCCGCACCCCATTGATATGCATCACTTGAGGTACTGTTCCCTTCCCCGATATATTTCTCCCCAAACCTTCACCCGGGGAAGAGAAAGACCCTCTATATCATGAAAACACATATTCATGTGATGCACCATGCCGTCCGATCGGATTACAATCGGGAGGTTCTCGACCCTCACCCATCTCACCCAGAAGGCGCTTCGTTACTATGACAGCAAGGGCATCCTTGTTCCTGCGGTAAAGGACCGGTTCACAGGATACCGGTACTACACGGTTACCCAGGTCGAGTCTGCACTGAAGATCAGGACGCTCTGCACGCTTGGGTTCGGGCTTTCCGAGATTGGGGATATCCTCACTGCACATTCTGCCCAGGACCGTGATGCGGTCCGGAAACTGGTAGAGAGAAGAAAACATGAGGCGCAGTCCGAGATCGCACGGCTGGAGAAGGTGTTGTCCTTCATTATCGAGAACAGGGACTTTTCGGAGTTGTTTGCCATGAACGTTTCAGAACCAGTAATAAAAGAGATCCCGGCCATGAGGGTGCTTTCTGGCCGAAGGACAGGAACTTACGAAGAGGTCTGCGGCCAGGTCTCGGCTGCACTTATGGAGATCATCTTTTCGCCGGAAAACCAGAAGAAAGGCGTTACGATCACAGGCCCCTTCCTCTCGCTCTGCTACGACGGCGAGTACCGCGAGACCGATGCCGATATCGAGATGGCGATCCCAATCCACGGGCCGGTGGTGGTATCTGACCCGGGAATCACTGTCAGGACACTTCCGGCAGTAAAGGCAGTCTCGGTCGTATACCGGGGACCCTACGAGCACGAAGGATTCTCTGTCGCATTCGAGAAAGCGTTCAGGTATGCGGCAGAGAATGGGCTTGAACCAGCCGGGCCCGACCGGCAGGTGTACCTGAACAACCCGGACAATACGCCTGCAGAGGAACTCCTTACCGAGGTGCAGATCCCGGTGGCAGGGTGAAAAACCCCCCCCTCTCTTTTTTCCCTATCCGGTCGAAAATACCGGATACACGGTTTGGTTCAGGCGATGCATCTCCCGGATGGTAATGCCGCATTCTCTCTGCCGGTGTCATCCGGGAGCTTGGTGCGACATTCGCTCACCTCGCATTCACCGTGCCGGGCTGCCGGAGGGTGAGAATTTCCGCCCGGATTTCGGCTGAATCGGGAATCACTCGCATGATTCCTGCTGTTGAGGGTCACTATCCCAAAGCGAACCGGCTCAGGATACCTGGAAAAGGTATATGGTGTCACCCTGGTGAACCTGACACATGAATCTTTACCTGCAATCGTTTCTCCTCTTTGCAGTGCTGGCAGCATGGCTGTCCGGTGCGGGGTGCCTGACCGGCTCATTGCAGGAGAACCTGACCCAGTCTGTTTCCCCGGTCCAGGCTGGACATGCGAATACAACGGCACTCCCGGCGGAATATCCGGATATCACAGGGACCTGGAAGGCGGATGACGGGGAAGGGTACTACCTGAATACCACAATCCAGCGCGTCGGGATCGGTGTGAACACCTGGGTATTCACGTCGCAGCATGGGCACATTGTCGAGGGATATAAAATATTTTCCCAGCCGGATGGCTCCATGGCACACCAGACCCTCGCCGGCATGTTTGATCCGGACAAAAAGAGCATTTATTTTATCGATCAACCCGGGGGATGGGCAAAGGGAACGCTTACTGACCCTGATACGATATTCATCACCCTGACCTATTCCAGTGGAAGGGATACCATGGGGAATACGATGGCGTTAACCATGACACTTCACCGGCAGGGAGGATGAGTGTTTTATCACGGGATCATCCATCTGGAAAGGATAATCTTTCTACATCAAACACTCGTGCAGTGGGTGAAATTTCCCCCCCCTCCAAAATGAATAAGAGGTCATGCGAACCCATTCTCTTTTTGGATTATCATGATATCCGGCAGGGGCTGATGGAGTGAAAGAGGGAATGCCACGTTCTGGGAATGGACACAATACGAATCCACCGCGGGATGACATTGTGCATAGTGATCCCTCTGATACGGCGATGAAGATCCAGGAACTCCCGGCTGACCTGGAATCGGCAAACCAGGCGCTCAATAAAGAGAATGCGAGACTGAAAGGGATGATCGATGACTGCGGGCGGATCAAGAATGAGCTGAAAATGAGCGAAGAGAACCTGAAAGGGTTCCTGGCCTCGCTCCCCCACTCGGCCCATCTTATTGACAGGGAAGGCACCGTGCTCATCAGCAGTGAAGTCTCTCCTGCACGACTTGGGATCAGCCTCGACGAGTATATCGGGACCAACATCTTTGCCCATCTCCCCCCCGGGCTTGCAGTAGAAAGGAGAGAACATTTCGAAAGGATTCTCCGGAGCAGGGAAACAGTCTCATGGGAGGATTCGCGGGAGGGCCGGCACTATGCTCACTATGGATCCCCTGTGCTTGACAATGAGGGAAACGTAGACCGCATCGCCCATATTGCCCTGGATATCACCGACCGGAAGAAGATCGAGGACGCCATTCGCGAAAGCGAGGAGAAGTACCGTGCGGTCGTCGAGATGTCACCGGACGCCATCGTAATCCACCAGGACGGCCGGATCGTATATGCGAATCCTGCAAGTGCGCAGCTCTTCCACCTCCCGGCGTCAGATGTGCTTATTGGCACGGATGCATTCGCCCGGATCCACCCTGATTTCCTTGCGATCGCACGGGAGAACACCAGGATTGACCTTGAAGGCAGAGACACCCCACCCACAGAGATACAGGTAACACTCCGTGACGGGACCCTGGCAACATTTGAAGGGAGAGGGAGGAAGCTGATCTTCCAGGGCAGACCCGCGATCCAGGTGGTGCTGCGCGATATATCGGAACGGAAGAAGGCAGAAGAACAATTGCAGGAATTTTCGAGAAACCTGGCGCGGGCCAACGAAGAACTTGAGCTTTTCATCTCGATTGCCTCACATGACCTTCAGGAACCAATCCGGAACATCGTGACCTCGACACAACGGATGTTGCGAGATTCTCGCGGAAGCGATGCGGGTTCCTTTGAAAAACACTTAAAAACCATCGAAACGGCAGCCCTTCGCATGCATGCGCTGATTAACAGCCTCCGCGAGTACTCGGCCGTGAGAAAGAGGGATCTGCAGTCAGTCTCCATGGATAACGCGCTTTCCAGCGCGCTGGAAAACTTAAGGCAGCTCATAAAAGAGACGGGCGCAACCGTCACGCATGATCCCCTGCCGAATGCCCTCGCCGACCCGACCCGGATCATCCAGGTCTTCCAGAACCTCATCGAGAACGCCATCAAGTTCCGAAAGGAAGGCGTCCCGCTGGTCATACACATCTCTGCCTCCCGTGATGGCGACGTATGGGAATTTTCGGTCAGGGATAACGGGATCGGCATTCCGTCCGACTATTATGACAGAATCTTCGTTCTCTTCGAACAGCTCCACCAGAGGGATGTATATCCGGGCACTGGACTCGGACTTGCCCTCTGCAAAAAGATCATCGAACGTAATAGGGGGCGAATCTGGGTATCATCTGTTATTGGAGAAGGCAGTACGTTCTTTTTTACCCTGAAAGCGGAATAAGCATTCATTTTCTGTTCGCCTGACAGGCAGGAGAGGAAGAACGAATCTTCTTACCTAATCATCGTACATCCTCTGATCAGGAGCAGGTGAATGGAACTCTCCGAGCATTCGTTTCAGGATGAGATTATTGACTTTTTGCCGGATGCGACGCTGGTCATCGACCGCGAGGGAAAGGTGATTGCCTGGAACAGGGCGATGGAGGTTCTGACGGGGGTTCCGGCTGGAGACAAACTTGGCAATGGCGACTACGAGTATGCCCTTCCGTTCTATAAGGAACGCAGACCGATGCTTGCCAACCTCGTCTTTATGCCCGGGGCCGAGATCGAGAAACGGTATGATTTAATGGATAGGGGATATCCTCATCATGGACATCTTCATCCCGGACTTCCGGCCTGGCGGAATCTACCTATGGGCGAAGGCGAGCCCGCTCTATGATCAGGACGGGAATATCACCGGGGCCATCGAGACGATCCGGGATATCACCGGCCGGAAACGGGCCGAGCAGGAGATTGACCAGTCTACTCATCTATTGCAGAGATCCCAACGAAATATTTGATGAAGTGGGTGGATTCCCCGAGGATTACTGGTGAGCAGAAGATGCGGGTTCATTCGGAAACAATGCATTGGAGTATCCCATTGCCATTAGTTGGGAAATCGGTGCCATATCCCCCTAGGATGTGGAAAAGCGGGCGTGTGATAAATTTAAAGGTAGGTAATCTGGATTTAGAAGATGAACCATTCTTTCATACCGTACGTACTTCCCTCGATCGAAAGGAGGATCTTTGTGAATTCGTAGAATCTTTGCATGAATACATAGCGAGAAGGCAAATTCATTGGGCTTGCAGATATAAAAATGCCGGAAAGCCCGATAAGGCCTAGAGTCTTATCGCCCAATAAAAAACCCAATAGTTTTTAGCAGAGAAGAAAAAGATATCGTTTGAACTACAGCCCCGTTATTCACCAAGCAGGTTCTCGAAGGTTATTCTGATGAAATCGTATCACAGTCATCTTCAATTTTTTATGTTGAACAATAAGAAAATTCGAATTTTCAGAACGAAATTATTGGAATAGATTGGATTTTATGAAACATACGGTATCTGTAATCATTCCCCTATACAACAAAGAGAATGAAATAGCGAGGACTTTGAATTCTGTTCTTTGTCAGACATTTCAGGATTTTGAAATTATAGTAGTTGACGACGATTCAAGTGATAAGGGCCCTGCAATCGTAAAGAGTTTTTCCGACCCTCGAATTACCCTGATTGAACAGGAGCACCGTGGCGCTTCGTATGCAAGGAACAATGGTGTTAATCATGCAACAGGCGAATACATCGCTCTTTTAGACGCGGATGATGAGTGGATGCCTAATCACCTGGAAATTATCAATCGTTTATTCTTGCAATTTCCTGGCGCAGGAATGTATGCCACGGCGTACAAAATTCAGACAGCGGATGGGAAGGCCCAGTGGGCAAATTATAAGTATATTCCTGACTCCCCATGGGAAGGATTGATTCCGGATTATTTCAAATCCGCAGCATTTGGACATCTTCCGGTTAACGCCTCGACGTGTGTCGTTCCCAAGAAAATTTTCCTTGAAGTGGGAGGGTTCTCTGAAAACAGTTGGTGGGGGGAAGATGCGGATCTTTTTGGAAAAATTGCATTGAAATATCCCGTGGCATTCAGCTGGGAACTTGGCGCGATATACCATTGGGATGCAAAGAATCGTATGTGCGATACATTCAACAGTACAACATCTTTGCATTTCGAAGATGAGCCATTTATTCGCACCGCCCGTATAGCGCTCGACAGAGATGAGGTCCCCTCGGAGTTCATAGAGTCCCTACACGAATATATTGCAAAAAGGGAGATCAACTGGGCCAGGAGATATACTTACACAGGGAGATATGATAAAGCCTGGGCTCTTCTCAATCGGTGTAATACAAAATGGTTTACAAAAGAAAAGAGAAACGTTTTATTTTATTTAAAATATCGATATCCACTTGTATTGCTCCTGATGGATGTAAGGATTTTTTTGCGTGGCCTAATAACACATTTATTTCCTTCTTTAAAAATTAAAAATGGAGTTCAATCAATACAACTATTCAGTCCTCTCCAAAGATTGATTCCTACCGCGAAGTTACCAAAAATAGCCGTTATCATGGTAACTGGCAATTCAGGAAATTGCATAAAGGATGCTCTGGCTTCAATATTACGGTTGGACTATCCGCATGACCTGTTGGAGGTTATTGTAATCGGGAATGCCTCAAAAGATCATATTGAACAGGCTTTATATCCTTTCAGCCAGGACAATACAGGAAAAACTGGCATTACGTTCATCAGGGATGTTCAGAATTATGGATTCGGGAAGGCAGTGAATCTTGCAATGCAAGAAGTTACTGCCGATGTACAGTATCTGCTGTTATTGAAATCAGACTGTAACCTTTACAAAGATACATTGAACAATCTGGTCTCCTCGGCATTCTCAACTTTTGACAGAGAATTCCGGATGTGGGAGTGCCGGCAGTTGCCTTACGAACATCCCAAATACTACAACCCGGTTACGCTCGAAACAACCTGGAGTTCTGCTGCCTGCTGCCTGATTGAAAGATGCGCGTTTGAAAAAGTCAAGGGATTTGATGAGAATATTATTTCGTCTATTGAAGATGTGGATTTTTCTTGGCGTATGCGGATGGCGGGGTATCATCTGATGTATGTGCCAACAGCCAGGGTATTACGCAATTCATCCATTGATCCGGCAAGGATCGGGGTTACGATGGACGACTATCCGTTGCTATACGGGTACTATTTAAGATATAAATTCGGTTCTTTTCGGGATGTTGTGAGATATACAAAGTCATTTTGGTCATTGTTCTTCGTTGTTCCGGAAAATTTTGGAAGCGAACGAACAATTTTAATGTACCAGTTCCTTAAGCATTTCATTCTCATCCCATATGCATTACACTTTAGGATAAAAGAAAAAGAAACCTCACGCTCTTTTAAACCGTTATTCCTCAATCATGATTATGAACTGCATCGCCCAGGGGCATTCGTAGCACAGAGTATTGAAGAGAGCAATCGAAATGCCCTGCCTAAAGTCTCGATAATTGTGCGAACAATTGGAAGAAAAGGTTTCCTTCATGAAGCCTTAACCTCTATCAGAAATCAGACGTACCCCAATATCGAGACGATTGTTGTCGAGGATGGAATGGACACGATGCACGAGATGATACAATCTCAATTCAAGGATTTGGAAATCAAATATGTCGCGTTGGGGGAAAATCATGGTCGCAGTTACGCAGGGAACGTCGGTATAGAGCAAAGCACGGGTAACTTTCTCCGTTTTCTGGATGAGGATGATCTGCTGTTTGCACACTCCGTTGAGATTGCAGTCCGGTGTATCACGAAAAATTTAGAAAAAGTAAAATTAGTCTATGACCTGGCCTATATGGTTCCAACAAAGGTCCTGTCTGAAAATCCTTTCCATTATCACGAATATGGTCATATTCTGATGCATAATGAGGAGTTCAACAGGGAAAACCTCCTTAATCACAATTATATCCCAATCCAATGCGCCCTCTTTGATCGTCACTTGATAGAAAAATGTGGGGGTTTTGATGAGAGCCTTGAAGCCCTTGAGGACTGGGACATGTGGATCCGGTATTCAATGAATACTGATTTCCAGAAAATTCCGATTGTAACCTCGCTTTATAGGATTTCCTCTGATCCAATCGCACATGAGAAAAGAAAAAAACTTCATGATATTTTTCGGTCCAGGGTGAAAAAAAAATATTCTTCAACTACCTCATCATCTTAGATTACTTCGAGACAGCTAAAGACCGGTCTTTATTCTCTTTAAATCCATCTCATTTCTCTCCCGGCATTAAATGTCTCTAATAAAGCGAGCTTCTCTGGAGATCACCATTCAGCAAGCCTCCTGAAATAGACCTTTCTCCAAAGTCCAAAGAAATAAGGATCCAGCACAGGAAGAAGATGGAGTGGCAATGCTCTCACAAGGGGAAGGATTTACTTAAGTAACGAATCGATCGTATGATTAACAAACCAGTTTAGGTGGTGGAAATTCTCTTATCTCATTTTAACACTAATCCCGATCATCGTGTGCAATAGAAGGTAGATTGCACCCTCCCTGAATTGCAAACCTCTCCTGGAGGTTTACACCAGGCAGCCCCATTGAGAGATTGTTTACTATTTTCTGGGATGCTGGATCGTAAGCCATGGCAAACCCCAGCAGGAATAGCCCATGTCCCGGGCCATGCTGGCGAAACCTTCGGTTTCGAGGAGATTATTGTATGGTGCAACAGGGAAGAGTGCTCCGTGGCGATGCACTTCGGCTCGCACGAGAAGCATTGTCCCTCCCACACTGTCAAGCTCAACCAGATCTTCATCAGGAAAGTCACTTAGATAGTTACGGCCCCATCCTATAGGTGGCTGCAGGATACCATCGATAAGGTAAGGGGACCAATCCCATGAGGTTGCACCAGGCTCTAACTTGAAGGTATTCAAATCAAAAGTGCGTCCATCGGGGAGTACGCAATGTGGAACAATGATGTCCTTTCCAGTTGCCAGCATATGTTCCAGCACGTCTGCCGGGAAGGATTCCACATCAACATCGATCCAGAGGACCCAGTCCTGGTTATCAAGCGAACGCATCAATAATGAATTGCGGCTTTTAGCAATTGCAGCGCGCCGTCGCCTTTGCTCGCTTGGGACCCAACGGGGTAAGGCGCTCTTATAATTCATATCCTCTTTAAAAAGATACGCGGCGTGAAAATCAACCGCAAGTTGCGGCAACGCTGCTGATAAAATCTCATAGGTGTCATCGGTGCTGTCTCCCTCCAGAAGGCCGATGGTAAGTTTGTCGTGGGGGTATTGCAATGTGTGTAAATTATGGATATAGCGCGGAATATCGGCAGCGCTGTTTTTGACAGGAGTCAGAATGAGAATACTGGGATAGGAAGCGAGCGCGGGTGAACGTCTTGACCTTCTTCCTGATATTGGATGATCATAGCGGCACGCCGGTTGCCCTTCGATCCATTGGCTCAGGTCGATGTCGAAGTCATTCTGCAGCTGACGGATGGCGATATCATAGGCACCACTTTCATAGATAGCTGTGGCCTTCGCAAAAAATTTCTCAAAATGGGAGGTTTCATGGGTGTTTTGGCTATGGATAACGTAGGTATAGAGTTGTGGATAATCCAGCAGGACAGTGCGCTGATTAAGAGCGATTGCATCGGCAACAGGAGTGTCCTCGCCTTTGGCTATGTCAGGGTATGGTGGTATGGTGACTTTCCGGGCAAGAAACGAACCCTCCCATAAGCGCCGATGTGAAATGGCGAGGCGACGCTGTTCGGGTGCCCATAGCATCCATCGCTGCAGGAAACAGGCGTCAGCGTTGTGAAGAAGAACAAGTCCAGTCTCAAGGGCGAGACGCATTGGGTGAGAGAAGTCGTCATCGTCCCATTGTGCCACGTAGTCACCCCGGGCTTCTTGCATAGCGATGTTTCGCAACACGCCCAGGCTACGCTGATCAGTTGGTAAATTCAAGAGGTGAATTCTCGTGTCAGCCAGACTCTGCACCCAAGTCCGCAATTGATCGTCTTCATCATCATTGACAATGACCAGTTCGCAATGAGGGTAGGTCTGTTTCTGGAAGTTGAGAACGGCTCTCTGTGCCAGTGCCGTGCGTCCTTTGGTAACCATCAATGCCGTGACGAGCGGGGGATGGTCAAGAGTGTTTAGGAAGCGCAATATCTGCTTCACATCAAGCAGGGCACTGGCCACAACTTCATTCTGATGGGTGACCTGGTACCAGACCCCGTTTACCGCCTCAGGGAGTATACCTGGAATAATTGGCGAGGAAATTCTTGGTGGGGATCGAGAGGAAGGCGTGTTCCGGGGTAGGATACGCTGTATGAGACTTGACTTCAGGGTTCGAATCGCGATTATTTCACCAGCTCCATTCTTGGTCTGGGCGATGTCAATAGTTTTCGGAGGCCTTGAGGCATACCACCTCATCTTTGTTTTACGCCACCAGGTTCCCTGCCAGTAGTGAATGCCATACGCCTCTCCGGGCGGAGGTGGTAGCGTTGTCCGCTTTGTCCCGGCTTCCCATACTTCGCTTTCGTCGAAGGGAAAGAGATCTTCAGGGGATATAATGTTGATCTCGGATTTATCGGGCGCCTCCAGATAAGCGCGCGTAAGAAGAAATGGACCCGTTGTATCAAGGGGATTCGGTTCCATGTGCGCACCGACAAAGGATTTGAAAAGATGCTCCCAGAAGCGGTGACCGGGAACCGATGCCATGACAGCGTTAGAGAGTATAAAGTCAAATCCCCTGGTTTGAGCCTGCGAGCGCTGTACATGCGAGTGTGGTTCGCAACCGAGAACCAGATCCTTGCCTGCAAGAAGCGTTTCAAAAGGTTTGAGACATTCATAATCAAGGTCGGCATAAATACCTCCGAAATGGTGGAGGATAAAACAGCGGGCGGTATCGGTCCGCATAATCGGTTGAGGATATAGATCATAGATAGGAAGAAACCAGGAATAATGGTCCGCTATCAGTTTTCGGCAGTCAACATCGGTCCAGAGCCGGTATTCCCAGGTAGGATGGTATCTCTTCCAGCTGGCTTGGAATGGGTGTAACTCCTGGGGGATTTCCCTGTCCTTCCATGTTTGGTGGATGATAGAGGGAATCATTACCTTTTCTTTTACCAATAAAGCAGTAAAAGTCTTGAAATTTTGTATCAAATCACAACCGTTCAGATTATCACAGTGGTTGGGGTACGGAAACACCTGGTTCCTAGCTTCTGTCATATACAACCTTACTTGGGAAAAATGGAATATTCAACAGATTGCTGTTCGACGTGCTTTGGATATACGCCCCGGTGTTGCCCTCTACAACAAAGTAATCGAGCACCATGGGGGAAAGAATCTGGGTGGAACCTGTTGTCGGTGAAAGGTTATCGGTATTTTTCACCCTTCAGACCAAACAGGCGGTTTTTGGTATTTACACAGGGCAGAACGAGGAAATAATTTACGAATCTTCATACCCGATCACCACCCATCCCTTGTATCTGGAGTGCGAGCATGGAACCCCGGCCTCGGTCTTTTCCCGATGCTATCATTGACTTTTTGCCGGATGCGACGCTGGTCATCGACCGCGAGGGAAAGGTGATTGCCTGGAACAGGGCGATGGAGGATCTGACGGGGGTTCCGGCTGGAGACATGCTCGGCAAGGGCGACTACGAGTATGCCCTTCCTTTTTACGGGCAGAGGCGGCCAATCCTCGCAGACCTGGTCTTCATGCCACACGTCGAGCTCAAAGAGAAATATGACACGGTCCAGCGTGCTGGCGATACCCTCATCGTGGACATTTTCATCCCGGATTTCCGTCCTGGCGGGATCTACCTATGGGCGAAGGCGAGCCCGCTCTATGATCAGGACGAGAATATCACCGGGGCCATCGAGACAATCCGGGATATCACCGGCCGGAAAAGGGCCGAGCAGGAGATGGCGAGGACGACCCGCGAGATGGCAGAGATCATTGATTTTCTTCCCGACGCGACGCTGGTCATCGATCGTGAGGGGAGGGTTATCGCATGGAACAAGGCCATGGAGAGTCTGACTGGGGTTCCCGCAGGCAGCATGATTGGGAAGGGCGACTACGAGTATGCCCTCCCGTTCTATAAGGAACGCAGACCGATGCTTGCCAACCTCGTCTTCATGCCCGGGGCCGAGATCGAGAAACGGTATGACTTCGTGGAGCGTAAGGGGGATACGCTCGTCGTCGACATCTTCATCCCCGATTTCCGCCCGGGGGGGGCCTATTTCTGGGCGAAGGCGAGTCCGCTCTATGATCCCGAGGGAAACATCATGGGGGCCATCGAGACGATCCGGGATATCACCGGCCGGAAACGCGACGAGCAGGAGGTTGTCCGGTCCAGGCGAAGCCTCGCGGATATCATCAGTTTCCTGCCGGATGCGACCTTTGC
>LAHU01000963.1_pt1 | contig 21162 bp, 19 predicted proteins | sample 329631 | NCBI WGS metagenome assembly LAHU01 (sample SAMN03275698, study PRJNA271635) | activated sludge metagenome | isolation source: sample C-0 Zero hour mixed sludge faded in reactor as a methanogenic...
ATGTTGCGTATTTTTAATATTTTTTCCGATTGGCAGATCAATCTGGTTACTAAGTGCACTCTGAAATAGAAGACTTCCCTTCGACCCAGATGAGATTGGGCTTTTGACATGTTCTCTCGTTGTGTAACACATTGCATGATATGGTGTTACACAAGCGGTTTAATGTGCTACAAGTGTTACACAAGGGGATCCTGGCACGTGGATTATGGAATCGTTCCTTCCGTGATATCGAGTAAACGCGGGAAGCTATAGATGGCTGCACGTTTCCCGCGTCCCTCCTGAATCTCAGTGAGGATTCCATTCTTCTGCAGGTTTTGAAGGATCCGGTAAGCGCTCTGTTTCGGGATGTGGGATTCTGCAATGAAATCAGTCCTCTTGAAGACAGGGCGGGAAAACATCGCGTCGATTGCCTGGATTGCATAGGGAGAGCGGGTAGCCTCTGGGACACTGATCTTCAGTTCCTCGTAGAGGTCGAGGATGGCCCTGGCTTTATGGGTATTGTCGGCAGCCTGTTCGACGAGCGCATTGAGGAAAAATGCAATCCATCCGTCCCAGTCCTCGTCGCGAGATACTCCAAGGAGGCGTGCATAATACTCATCCCGGTGGTGATCGAGATACGCACTGATATAGAATATCGGCCGGGACAGGACCCCCTTGCTATACAGTATCAGCGGAACCAGCATCCGCCCGATCCTCCCGTTACCATCGCGGAACGGATGGATAAGCTCGAACTGGGCCTTGAGGACGGCGAGCTGGACAAGCGGGTCTTTCTCATCTGCATGGAGATAGATCTCCCAGTTGGTGAGTGCATCCATCAGTTGCGGAGGAGCGGGTGGGACAAAGATCGCCCTTTCGATGGGTGTCCCTGGAGCGGCGATATAATTCTGCAGGCGCCTGATCTGCCCGGGCTCCCGGTCCCGCCCGCGGACACTCGTCAGGAGGATCCGGTGAAGCTCGCGGATCATGTTGATGGTGATAGGTCGCTCATTGAGAAGTTCAAGGGCGGAATTCATTGCGAGCCGGTAATTGATAATCTCCTGGATATCCTTCTCCTTCTCGGTCTCGTATTTCGCCTTGGCCTGGGCCTCGAACTCCAGGACTTCCTCGAGGGAAGCCTGGGTGCCCTCGATACGTGAAGACAGTACCGCTTCCCGCATCGTCAATGGGGAGAGGAGGATTTCGGGATGCACGATGCCCTGGACGAGTCCGTCATACCGTGCCAGCGCACGGTTCGCTTTCCCTATGAGCGGGACGTGCCGTATCCAGTCTATGGTCTCGATCGGCAGGGTCTGTGGGACGTAGGGCTCCATTGTTGATGACCGGGCTCTCTTCCTATATTCATGATCTTGTTCTGGAGGTAAATTAGTTGGTGGAAAAATTTGATCGAACTCACTCCGGATAATCGTTGTTCTTTAAAGAAATATACAGGGCGGCAGGTCCGGGAATCACCAGATGCGGATACTTATACTTTGCAACTTCAGTTCGCGCGAGTGTAAATCGGAGCGATTTTCAGGCTTCTTTTGGACGCCGGGCTGAGGCATCAAGTTTCACTGGTATCGCGTTTATCCGTTTTTTTCCGCTCTATCTACCCCTCGATCCACCGTGTGAGGCTCCCCATCCGCCGGAACGCCTCCTGCAGCGGTAGTTTGACTCCTGATCTCCGTGCATTCCGGTAGAAGCGCCAGCGGTCCCTGATTCTTGGGGCTGAATCCCTGCTATCTGAAAGGAGATAATCCAGGGTCTCCCGCTCCTTTTTCATCCAGGAAAACCGTGAGAGTATACGGGATACGTATCTGTCTTCGTCGAGCCATGAATCAGCAAGGATCCTTGCAGATTCCATGGAGTGGAGAATCCCTTCTCCGGTAAATGGTGATACGGTGCCAATCGATTCTCCGACACCAATGATCCGCTGCAATTCTCCGCTCTCCCGTCTCCTTTTCGCAACCAGTGGCTGTGAGAAAAAGGGTGATGCCACCCGGATCTCGCCGGGACAGGTGCATTGGTGGGTGATGGAACAGCCTCTTGAAAGGTCGCTGAGAAACCGGTTCAGGATCCCCGCATAATTGTCACATAAGAGTCCCCCGGCACCGATGTGATACTGGCTTTTTCCGAGTGGGAAGATCCAGATATAGCCAAGCCCGGGGACCTGTGAACCATAGACTCCCGGCCCCGGCGCCCTGCCGGCCACCGGCTCGATAGCCACCCTGTGCTGAAGCGTTGGCAGGGTGAGGTCGGAGGTGCAGGGGGGGAGGATGGTCCGGGATATCCCTGTTGCATCCACCACCACGTCGTACACGTCGCTCTCGCGATCCGTCAACTGATGCGGAATTATCTTCAGACGTGCCCTGAGGTCCCTGATGAGCGCGGGCTTATCGAGCGTGCATAGCGGGGTTCTGGCAATAAGACCGTCGAATTCCATTGATTTCATCGGTTCCAGGTAATAATCGTCAAGATCAAGCCCTGCATAGGCGAGATGCGCACCTATTGCCGAAGGTGCACCCCACCCGCAGGAGCGAAAACCGCACGTGGTGTCATGGGGCCCCTGCTCGTAGACATCCGGAATTATCCCACCTTCTTCGAGGATACAGCCAAGGTAGCTCCCGGCAATACCCGCCCCGACAATTGCAACCTTCACAGTATCCCTCAAAAGGTCAGCATCAACATCTATTGCGTGATGGCGTGTACAAGGAATGTGTCCTCTTTGCGGGAGTATCAATCTGCTGGCACCCATCGTGAAATCCTCAGGATTTTGTGGTAACATGAAAGATCCCTGTTTTTTGTTCGCAACAATCCAGGCAAGGCATGGATCGGCGATAGCAGGCCTCAATGGAACCGCATTTTGCTGGAACCCAGTTCGGAGTGACGAGCAAGACACTCACATGCAATCGCAAGAAATGTCCGGATGATTGATATTGGAATCCACCGGTTTTTTTCATACGAATAATCCCGCCGTAATTCAGAGTATCTCTGGATGGGGGCAGGCGGATGCAGGTGGCACGGATTGCAAAAAAATGGTTCAGATCCTCTTTCTTCCAATTCCAACCGTTATCACGAAGCCGGCAACGGCTACGATGAGGGGAATGAGGGTTAGGCCTGCAGTGGTGGGGGGCATGGTGGTGGGCTCAGGGGTTGTCAGGGTCGTAGGGGGGGTAGTGAGTGGTGGTGTGGGCGTGGGGGTTGGAGTGAAGGTCTCGATGAGGAGAGACCTTGTTGCAATGGCATTGGGGACCGTCACCCCGGTCACCCGGACGAGGTACGTGTCAGGTTCAAACGATGCGGTATCGAAGGCAAATGACCATGTGTTCAGGTCTCCCGCCCCCGCCTGCACCGTGACAGCCCCGGAAGCACCGGAAAACGGACTGCCCTGGTCCTTTGGAGTGGGACCGAATGCCTGTGACGTCACCTCCACAAGCAACCGGTTGCCTGACGCAAGGTTGGTGGTGCCCGAGAGGGTTATCCTCTCCCCGATGGTGGCATTCCCGGGTGAGGTTATCGTCACCTGCGGATTCACAAGCATGAACGACATGGCGCTGTAGGTATCGTCAATGAACGGGCTCGCAAGTGCCCTGATCAGGGCATCGGCAGCCTGCGCGCTCATCAACGCACCCGCTCCCCCTATCCTGAAGACGGCGCTTCCAGGGACAGGGCGCGTGGAGAGGACAAGCTGACGGGCGGTGTCCGGATAGATATCAAGGGTGTTGGTATATCCCGGGTGCTGGATGATAACATAATACTGCCCGACAGACAGGTCCGCGGTCTGTCCCTCGCGTAGACTGTAGGCAAACGAACTGTCGGGATTGACCGCCTCGGTCGAGTAGATGAACCTGTTCACGCCGAAGATCCAGATCGCCACGCCTGGAGAGGGGTTCCCGGTCGCGGTGCCCCGGATCTCCACCGGGTCACCCCGGGCCACAAGGGTCCGGGGAATACTCGCAGCGACAAATGGCCTTGTAAGGGATATGGATATGGTCGAATAACGACGTTCTCCCAGGTCGTTCCTCGAATTCGGTCCGGAAACCACGAAGACGGTATAAGCCCCGGCATCGATGCCGAGATTCCCGGTAAGCCACCGGTACTCCCACCTGTTGTTGGAGTCGACCGGCACCATCGTGAACGTATCAGGCTGCCCGGTTCTCACGGCACTGCGCGGGTTGGTAAGACTGCCTCCGGAAGAGGGTAGGTTTGGGCCGGTCATGAAGAGATACACAGTATCCGAATCAGTATTCGTCCCCGAGAGGACTACCTCCTCCCCAAGGGAGAAGGACCTGGGTTCGCCGGTTACAATACTGATCGATCCCCTGACGACCCGGATGCTGGTTTCCGCGGATGACATCCGCCCGGCAACGGTGCGCTCTGCCTGGAATAAATACCGTCCGTCATCCGTGGCAGAGGACGTCTGCCACTGGACGGTACGGGTCCCGCTTGATGGGAGGGTCACGAGCGCATAATAGCGTGTCCCGCCTTCAGGCGAGAGAGGCACGTCATCCCGAATTGTTGCTCCCTGTCTCGTCGAAATGCGATACGATCCGATGGGGTAAGGGCCGTTGGAAGGGTCCATCCGTACCCCTTCCTGGTTCGGAGTGATAAGAGGCGGCTGGTTGCCGGGATTGCCGGTCATACTCCCGGTATTCCTGACCCAGAGATAGTAGTCTGCACCAGGCACCCCTGTGATAGTGACAGTGAACGGGTTTCCACGCACAATTTCGGTACCACTCGTCGTGATAGCAACCCGGTCAGAAGCGAGGGTGACATGGACAGGGATTGGGCGGCCGATTCCGGGAACACCCTGGAGATTGTCCTGCAACCTGTTCACATTGTAATCCAGGCGTGCAGTATACGTCCCGGTGGGGTAGAGGCGGGCCCCTGTCTCGCTCATGGCAGAGGTGTCCCACCCGGCATCGGAGCCTGGTGGGACCCAGTACCAGGGGAGAGTGTTGACATCAAGGCGCTGGAGAGGAATCATAGTGCCGTTTGTATCAGCGACAGCGGTCAGTGTCGCCCCCGTGGGGGATATGAGGAGCACCGAGATATACCCGTCTGTTGCGGGATCGTAGCCGGCCCGTTGTGTGATCGGGAACATGTTGGTCTCGATCCTGAAGTTCACAGTGGTTCCTGGCGCAATGCTTGTGCCGGATATATCCATCCCGGTCTCCTGGTTCCATACTCTCATATTCAGCGAAGGATACAGCACCTGGAATGCTGGGTCGCCGATAGTCTGGTTCCATGCGTACCAGGTTCCCGTTGCGTGCCCGAACTGGCTTGGTGAAACATAGAAGTTTTGCCTGCTCCCGATCGTGAGCAACAATGCCGGTGCATCAGCCCGGATGTTCGACCCTGGGGAGAACCAGGCAATCTGGTTCACGTCTGCTGGTAAGGCAGCAGAGATATCCAGTCCTTCTTCCCCGATAAATATCTGGTCTCCGGGCCCGATGACATTTGGTGCTCCTGCGGAGTGAAGAATAATAAGGCCGAGTGCCAGGCTGAGCATCAAAGCAGATGATAGTCTCATTGGTATTCGATTGAGATCCGTCTCAATACCTCGTGTGTGCAGACTCATGGTTCTCGTCACTCCATAGAATTCCTGCGGAAACGATCCAACAGGTGACCTTGCCTCTGATGGAGAGTAGGGTGTGAGTGGGTATAAAAAACCACTGATGGTCCCATGTGATGCGGGTGGTGCCATGGCAGGATGAACAAAAACCCTTTCCTTTTCCTTTTCATACCATGGGTGCGGAATTATTCTGAACGAAAAATTACGCTCTCGAAAAGAACCGTCCGGACTGCATGGGTGTGCGAACTGACATCAGAACGGGCAGGATGAGATGAATGAGAGTTGCCCTTTTATCGATGAGATGGGGTACCATGGCCACCTGTAGCCGAACGGTATGCATCATATCATTTCTGTCAAGGGAGGTTCCCCATCAAATGGGTGACCGTGACCTCGCTGAAAGTTCATCCACGATTCACTCTTTTGTCCACCAGATCACCGCAGTACGACGGATCGCGGAGTGCACCAGCCTGCCAGAGGTGTCCCGGCGCAACACACGTGAGAAGAAATCGATGACCGGCGAGAGGTCCTCGAGTCCCGGGTAGTGCAGCGTTACCCAGTGGCGGGCTGCTTCTTCGGCTGACTCGTAGGTGGCTTCCCAGATGGCGGGATATATCCGGACATTCGCATAGATCCCCTCGTCATGGAGGATATTCAGGGGGAACTGGTAGTCGGGATACCCCTTCTTCAGGACCCCGTATTCCCCGAACACGGCGCGGTACAGCGCCATCTCCTCCGGGCCTCTCCACTCTCCCGCGTGCCAGAAGAGGTAGACGGAGCGTTTCGCAGCCGCATCGAGTTTCAGTAGCGCAGCCTTCAGGTCATAAAAGCCAAGGGAAAACGCTGCGATAGCAACTTCATGGGGCCAGATATCCTGCCCGATGAGGGTATCCTCCCAGCGCTTCTGCACGCAGGAGTAATTTGTCCTTCCCTCGGCAACCATCCGCTCTCGCAGTATCCCGAGCATGCCCCCTGATGCATCGAGTGCCGTCACGTGTGCGACACGCGCAGCAATGGGGACCGCAAGCCTTCCTGTCCCGGCACCCATGTCGAGGACAGTATCTGACGGCTGCAAATCGAGGCGCTCAAGGTCCCGCAGAGTTGCGCTCCGTTCCTCCCTCGTGTTCCTGTGATACGAAGCGGCCTTCTTGTCCCACACCGATGCAGGCTCCTCGTCTTTGGCGGTCCTGCCTGGGGAGCTTATGTGGATCGCCTTCCACAGTTCGTTCCAGTCGATGATCCGATGCATGCGAATACCTCTGCATCACAATAGTATATGCTCTTGGTATCAGGCGAGGGAGATGCTGACACAGGGCAGAAGCGAGGTTATTGGAATCGACAATATCGTGAATCGATCCGCATAATACAGATCTAATTCTTCGGAAACAATCTTCACAATCAACAGGCATCAAGAAACGGATGTGCACGCCAAATTCAGTGGAAGTGTCTGTTCGAAGAAAGGGGTAAAAGGACACATTCTCTCTCCACTCTCTACAGCGTAAGATTTCATAGGTTCGGGTTATGTGGAATACGAGTGAAAGAAAAAATAGTATGAGATAGAATTGACCGTCAGCTTTTTTATAAGCCTTGATAAACGCCTTCTAAGAATGTTTCGCGGTTCGATCTCCCTATCAGGCGGTGTGGATTGACCTTCTCTGCCGAGCAGCTTGACGCACTACAGGAACTCACCAATATTGGAGCCGCTCACGCGGCAACCGCACTCTCGCAGATGCTCGGGTGTGAGATCGGCATGAGCGTGCCTGAGATTAATATCGTTGATATTGGCAAGGTGGGGACGATTCTCGGCGAGGAGGTCTCCACCATGGTACTCTTCCAGCTCCAGGGAGACATCCCCGAAGGGGGTTTTTTAATCCTTCAGTTCTCCGATGGCTCGGCGGTCAGGACCGCGAGTATGATGTGCGGGCTACCCGACACAGACCGTCCTCTTGGTGATTTGGACCAGAGCGCACTTCTTGAGACCGGAAATATCATGATCTCCTCCTTCCTCTGTGCATCGTCCGAACTCCTCGGGATCATGCTGCTCCCGTCACCCCCGGTCCTTGTGATTGATATCGCACACGCAATCATCGAGTCCCTGATTGCACAGATGAGGGTTGACGCTGACGATGTCATTGTCTTCCAAATCACGCTCAAATCTGAACAGCACGGGATCTCTGGAAACATTCTCATTTTTCTTGACGAACCCTCCCTCCAGAAAATATCCCGCATGCTGGAGAAGATACTCTCTCCCTCATGAATGATTCATACATGTTTCCCCCTCTGGCACACGCCTGAATGCCGGAAAAGTTCAAATCCAAGAGGGGATTCAGGAATATATGATGATCCCGGAATCTTTCGCAGTAGAACTTGTTCCCTGGAAAGAAGCAGTGGCGCTCTCAAAGGACCTCGGCGAGTGCATCAGGGGGAAGTATCATCCGGACCTTGTCATTGCAATCGGCAGGGGCGGCTACGTTCCCGGGCGGGTGGTGTGCGACTCCCTGCTGATCACGACGCTTACCAGTATCAAGATCGAGCACTGGGGTGAGGCAGCCAATTGCTACGGCGAAGCGCACATCCGCTACCCGCTTTCGGTCGATGTAGAGGGGCAGGACCTTCTCGTCGTCGATGACGTGACTGATACCGGAAAGACGCTGATTGCGGCAATTGAATATCTGCAGTCGCTTCGGCCCGGGAGTATAAAGACCGGCGTGCTCCATCATAAGACCACCTCCACGTTCATTCCGGACTTTTACGCGAAAATGGTCCCCGAATGGCACTGGATCGTGTATCCCTGGGCTTTGCACGAAGACCTGGTGGGGTTCGTGGAGAAGGTGATGACCGGAAGATCGGCAACTCCCGGAAAGATCCGGTCGGCACTCAATAAAAGGTATCACATGAGGCCTGGAATGGATGACGTGGTCTTTGCGGCCAGGGAACTGGTAGAGAGAGGAATAGCCGAGGAGACCAGGGATGGCTACAGGCTGAAAAACATCCTTTAATCCTTTTCTCTATCCGTGAGCGACTCTCGGTGTTCCGGATTGCCCACTCCTAATTTTTTTCTCCTCGTCCCAGCCAACAGTCCTGTGCGCTCAACCCCCGTTCAGGCAGAGGTCCAGTGCCCCGCTCTCGAACATCTCCGCAAAAATTGCTTCAGGATCATCGGTCTCTGGCGGGACATACGTGCGTGGCCGGGTACCCAGGATGCGCCTCATGGCAGCTTTCACATCCTTGGGGCGATATCTGACAAGTTCCCGCTGAACGGATTTCTGGACCGGTCTTGCATGGAAGAAGCGGTGGCATTCCGGGCAGAGTATAAGCAATTCTTTCTGCATATCAGGACGATCACCTTCCGCACCGGTGCGGGGATCTATCACGTGCATCTCGAGGAGCGAAAGGGGGTATGTCTCTCCGCAATGCTCGCACGCCCCGCCTGCAGCAAGTTTCAGCAGCCTCGATTTGACGGGATGAACGTGTAGGAATTCCTGGAGATCCATGACTTTTTCGCCTCAATCTACTCTTCTTCCAGCTGGCGGCGTGCATCCTTCAACTGTGCAATCGCCTCTCCTGAAACCGTGGGATACGCAAGGTCAAGGGATTGTATTCGCGTGGTGATGATGTCTGCAATCAGGGTGCGTGCGACCCACTTGTGGTCTGCGGGGATGATGTACCAGGGGGCTTCCTCCGTGCTGGTCATGGTAAGTGCATCCTCATACGCTTCCTGATAGGTACCCCAGAACTTCCTTTCTTCAAGGTCTGAGAGTGAGAACTTCCATAACTTCTCCCTGTCTTCGAGTCGGTCCAGGAGTCGTTTCTTTTGTTCGTCTTCAGAAATATGGAGGTAAAACTTGAGGATTACGGTGCCATTCCGTATAAGGTGCCGCTCGAACGTGTTGATATCCTCGTAACGGGCGTTCCAGAACTTCTTCCCCCGTTTCCCGGGAGGAAGGTTGACCAGCCGCTCCGGGTGTACCTTTACCACCAGGACGTCCTCGTAATAGGAGCGGTTGAAGATGCCTATCTCCCCGCGGTTTGGGAGGGCTCTCCAGTACCTCCAGAGGAACGTGTGGTCGAGCTCCTCGTCGGTGGGGACCCGGAAGCTGTGCACCTTGCACCCCTGGGGATTCACCCCGGACATCACGTGCTTGATGGTGCCGTCTTTCCCCGCGGTGTCCATCCCCTGGAGGATGATAAGGACCGAATAGATATTGCTCGCCCACAGGAGTTCCTGCGCAGATGCGAGCTGCGCCCGGTTCTCTTCGAGGATCTCCATGGCACGCTCTTTCACCGCTTCTTTTCCTGCCTCCTTCAGGGCATCGTTCTGGGCCCAGCCGGTATAGTACTCGCCAAGCCTGACCTTCATTCCTGGTTTGACCTGGATGCGCTTGAGATACCGTTCGTTTATCACCTGTGTTCATCCCCTGCGTGACATCTCGCTGGTGCAGCATTTACTCTCTTTGCAGGGCGAACCTTTATCACTTGGCATACAGTTGGGAGAAATCGGGACGGTCGTTGTGGAGGAGGAATTTTCACAAGAAGATCGCAAATAGTGAGGTAATACCTATGATTCACGGTTTTTTTCACAAATTTGTCGTGGCCGTTGTCTGGGAGTCATTTATTTACCAGAGGAAAACGGTAGTCTGGTTGTACGGGTGAGTGGCCGGTCTCATGAGAAGAGTGAGGTGGCCGCCGGGGGACGAAAGGACCATGCGGGTCGTCATTGCACTGGGCGGAAATGCCCTCCTGAGGAGGGGCGAACCAATGACTGCGGAGGTGCAGCGAGGGAACGTGAGTGTTGCGGCAAGGCTGATTGCCCCACTGGCAGGTGACCACGAACTCGTCATCACCCACGGGAACGGTCCCCAGGTGGGGCTCCTTGCGCTCCAGGCAGCCTGTTACCGGCCCGTGGAGCCGTATCCCCTTGATGTCCTCGATGCACAGACCGAGGGCATGATCGGCTACATGATCGAGCAGGAACTGGCGAGCAACCTGCCCGCATCGCAACCGTGCGCCACGATCCTCACCATGGTCGAGGTCGAGCCGGACGATCATGCGTTTCTCCACCCCACCAAATTCGTGGGCCCTGTTTACAGCGAGGATGAGAAGGAGCAGGTATCGCGGGAGAAGGGCTGGACCTTTCGAAGGGACGGAAATGCCTGGCGAAGAGTCGTGCCTTCACCCCTTCCCCGGAGGATCGTGGAGATCCAGCCGATCAGGTGGCTTCTTTCCCATGGTGCGATTGTCATCTGCGCAGGCGGAGGGGGTATTCCTGTTATCGCGGCCCCCGGCGGGAGGCGGGTGCTCGCAGGAGTCGAGGCAGTGATTGACAAGGACCGCGCAAGTGCGCTGCTGGCAGAGGAACTCAAAGCGGATCTCCTCGTGATGGCAACTGACGTGGAGGGTGTGTTCCTTGACTGGAATACCCCTTCGGCGCGCCTCATCCATTCCACGAACCCGGCAAGGCTCCGGAAGCATCACTTTGCGGCGGGATCCATGGGCCCGAAGGTGGAGGCGGCGTGCAGTTTTGTTGACGCGACGGGGAGCCGGGCAGCGATTGGGGCGCTCTCCGATATCAGGGGACTGGTCCTTGGGGATGCAGGGACCCAGGTGTCTGCGGCAGGGTCAGGAGAGACTGAGGCATAGGCATGTCGGAATTCGGGGTATATTCGGAAGTCGGAAGGCTGCGGAAGGTGCTCGTCCACAGGCCGGACCTGAGCGCAAGGAGGCTCACACCGGGGAACCACCAGGACCTCCTCTTTGACGACGTCCTCTGGGTGGAGAGGGCGATGGAGGAGCACGATGCCTTTGTGCGGGTACTCGAAGAGGAGGGGGTCCGGGTGTATCGTCTCGCCTCACTCCTTGCGGACGTGCTCGCAGGCAAAGAGGCCCGGAGGTGGGTGATCGAGAGGGCCGTACACCCGATGACAGTCGGGCGTTCCGCGTGCGGGTCGGTGAGGGCGTGCCTCATGGAAATGGAGCCCGGCGCACTGGCAGAGCACCTCATCGGGGGACTCACACGGAGCGAGCTTGAGTGTATCTATCTCGAGGGGATGACCAGATCGTCACTCCAGGTCGCGGCATCGGACCCCGACTCCTTCATCCTCCCCCCGCTCCCGAACACCCTGTACACCCGCGACACTTCTTCGTGGATATGCGGGGGGTTCACACTGAACCCCATGTTCTGGCCGGCACGAAGGGCCGAGGTGGTTAACACCGCGGCAATCTATCGCTTCCACCCGCTCTTCTCAAATGGCGGTATCCGGACGTGGTACTCCTGTCTCGATCACGGGAATGCCGCGCCTCCTGCGTCATCCGCAACAGCCTCGATGGAAGGGGGGGATATCATGCCAATCGGCAGGGATACGCTCCTTGTCGGGATGGGCGAGAGGACGGGAGGGCCCATGGTCGAAGAGCTTGCCCGGGTGCTTCTTATGTCAGGCGCGGTGGAGAGGATCATCGTAGCCCAGATGAGCCACGATCGGGCGCACATGCACCTTGACACGGTCTGTACCATGCTTGACGAGAGTACGGTCACGGTATTCCCGAAGGTCGTCGAAAAAATCAGGGCATTCTCCATCCGCCCCGGGGAAGGGGAAAGGATCTTCGAGGTGACCCGCGAGGAGGACTTCCTCGGGGCAGTAGCCGACGCCCTCGGAGTCGGGCGTCTCCTGGTCATTCCCACCGGCGGCGATGAGTACCAGGCCGCACGGGAGCAGTGGGACGACGGCAACAATGTCCTTGCAATCGCGCCCGGCCGGGTGGTGGCGTATGACAGGAATACCTGCACGAACCGGAACTTCGAGAAGGCCGGGATCGATGTCATCGAGATTGCGGGATCAGAGCTCTCGAGGGGACGCGGAGGCGGGCACTGCCTGACCTGCCCCCTCAAGAGAGACCCGATCTGACTCCTGAAATCACTCCCCGGCATCTTTGATCTCATTGCTTTTTCATCACGGGTGACAGACACTTCTCCAGAGAACGATGACTCCCGTGCTTCTCCCGCTGTTTCAGAAGCGGATTTTTGATCGACGGCAGGAACTGGAGGCAGTGAGGGAGTACCCGGTGGAGAAGCTCGCTGATATTATAGGGGAGGTGGGGTTCTCATGCACCTACTGTGCAAGGTGCTGCACGAGGGCATTCAACGGCCACGTCCTCCTCCTCGACGAAGACGCGGCGAGGATCCGCTCGATCGATCCCACCGCCCTCGAGCCGCAGCCGGAGTATGATCTCTGCGATCAGTACGGGACGTTCTACGTGTCAGGATACACTCTCAGGGCAATGCCGGGTGAGAGTGGGGAATGCCATTTTCTCACGGACGGCCGGTGCCGGATCTATCCAGACCGGCCCTTGATATGCCGCGTATACCCCTACATGCTCCACCGGGAGCCGGATGAGGTGGGGGTGGTTGACTGGCGGCAGGTCAGCGGCCTTGACCAGCACGGCGATTACCATTGTACTGTCCCGCGCGATATTGCGAGGGAGATCGCCTGCGAGGTGAAGGCATTTGAATGCGCAGTGATTTCACACGAGATTGCCTTCCTTTTGTATGCGGGCAGTTATTTCTCAGTCCACGGCCTCCGCCATGTCCGGAAGCGGTTTGATGACGGAATGCGGTCCCTCCGCACCGGGACCGCGGTCAGAGTAAAGGTCTTTTTCGGAGGAACGTTTGAATCCTGGGTAGTGCGGGGAGGAAAATGCACGTTGTCAGATGAAAAAAGGCAGGGGGTCTGATCAGGAGAAGACCGAGAAATCGTTCTTGATCGCGATGGCATCGATGATGGGTTTGAGTGCGGTTTCTGTGATCCCGAACTTTTCCATGTACAGCTGGAGGATCTTCTGCTCGTTTCCTGCGAGGACACCGTCAGACATGGCGAGGTCCGTCAGGATCGCCATGGTTGCAATCCTCTGCTGATCATTGAGCGCCTTTGCGACGAGATCGACTGCCTCGGGGAGGGTGATGCCCTGGAGTATCTTGACTGCAGTATCCACGGCATTCCTGTCACCGCGTGCAATTTTCGCAAGGTCCATCATCTCGGCCTCGTCGATCACGCCATCGGAGGCGATCACTGTGATCGCGGACAGCACGAGTGCTGATTTCGGGTTCAGTTCAACGGCCTTGCTCCCTTTTAACTTGTCAAAGAGTCCCATTCTGTTCACCTGCGTCAGATGACGTTCCTTCCAGGTAAGTCGTGCTTCATCATCTGCCTTTCGCAGGGGCTGGAAAACCCGGGCGTCGAAGTAATCAGGGTGACTCGTTGCCAAGAAGTTCTCCGGACTGCAAGCCAGAACCCTACGTAGACCACGTACCCGAGGACAAACGCGAGAAACCCCCACAGGATGGCGAAGTCCACGCCGATACACGCAAAAAAAAGGCCGTTTACGACGCCGTTTGCGAGGTTGACCTCGGTTCGGACCACGAGGTATTCCACCATCTGCCTTCCGAACCGTTCAGCACTCTCCATTCTCCCCGAAAGGTGTACAATGACCCCCTGCAATTTCCTGGTCAGCCCTGCCGACTCGGCCAGGATGAAGAGCGGGGTGAAGACGACGATGAGTGCAGCGGTGAGGAGGTCTCCAAGGAGTGCGATGACACCTCTTCCGGTTGTCATCAGCAGGTCAATCGCATCGCTGGGAAGAAGTGTGAGGAGATCCGCGAAAGAGACCTGCCCGCATTCCGTTGCGCTTGGAAGAAGAGACTCGAGGCCCTCCTGGTAGAGCGGCAGTTGACTGGCAAGCTGCAGGAGGGAAACCCCGACTGCCAGGACGAATCCCGCCAGTGTTGTAAAGTAAAGGAGGATGACTGCCACGACTGCAAGACGGGGAGAGAACCCCTTCTTCTCGAGCCAGTGCTTCAGCACGATGAAGAGGATAGAGATAAAGCCTGCACAGAGGACAGGGCCAAGGATTGGAGAAGCAGCCTTCATTCCGGCGAGGAGTATCACTCCGCATGCAAGGACAATGAGAATGTAATAAGGCCGAAAGAGCTGAATGCCCGTGTACACAGGGGAAAAAGACGCGGTCGCGTGTTATCAATCTTGCCCCCCGGGATTCAAAACTCGCACATCAGGAATGGCAAAGGGGGTGAGAGTGAGGAAATAAGAGAGAAACGTTCATATACTCCTCATTGAGACGTAATCTCTGCGAGAGAAGTGTGAACTCATGACAGATGAAGTGACTTCAGCTGCATTGAAGGTGGATGACGTGATGCACCTCTTTCCCTGGTGGATCGTGCTCCTCCAGGGTATAGTATCCCTCCTTCTTGGAATAATGTTCCTTGCCTATCCTATGGGGACCCTCTTTGTAATGGTGACGTTTCTTGGAGCGTACTGGTTTGTGAGTGGGATCTTTGCCCTCGTGAGCCTTGCCACCGACAAGACCAATATGGGAGTAAAGGTCGTGCTTGCATTACTCGGGATCATCGCGGGCATTCTCATCCTTGCCTACCCCTATTACAGCACCATCATTGTCCCGGAGATTTTTGTCATCATGATCGCAGTCTGGGGTGTCATGATGGGGTGCGTGAGCCTCTTCTCCTCCTTCAAGGGGGGCGGTATCGGGGCAGCAGTGATTGGCGTGCTCGCAATCATCTTCGGGTGCATCATCCTCTTCAACCCGTTGATCACGGTCATTTACCTTCCGTTTGTGCTGGGCATATTTGGTATCATTGGCGGACTTGCAGCGATATTCTTCTCGTTTCAGGTTAAGAGTGCGGCAGGGGCATAACCCCCTCCGAATCCGGGGAACCATATGGAAGGTCCCCCCGTTTTTCACAGCAAGGGATCGCCCAAGTTATTCCTATTTTCATACACGCCGGCTACGGAAGGGGAAGTTGGTTGGCCGGGAAAAAAATTCTCCGTCATACCTGCGGGTTGAATGAATTTTTATGGGACCGGTAAGAGATAGGTGACGCATGAAGAAACTGATTGGACTTTTCACTCTCTGCATGGTGGCCTTTATGGTTGCAGGCTGTTGCATGCCGCCTCCCACTACGGAAGGCATCCAGACCATAAGCCCTACTTCAACTGCACCTGAACCCTCTATCGGACATAACATGATCCCGCAACCCACCGATGTCATCCCCCCATTCTATTCAATCACGGTTCAGGTGGGCAAGAACACGGTCTCTGTCGATCCCTACATCACAGTCAGTTTCCGGGGAGGGCCGGGGCAGGAGTTCACCCAGAGCATGCACGCAATCGTGTACCGGTCAGACGGGTCCACTGAATCCGGGACGGTCGCATACCCCCAGGTGGGATCAGAGATCATCCTTTCCGGGACCACAGGAACTGACCGGGTTGTGGTGGATGTCACTCTCGTGACGGGAGAGACGTATCATGCATACGATGCCCTGGTGCCGTTCAGGAATCTTTAATTCCTGAACCCTCTTTCACGGGAGGCACATTGTATTTTGATATGTACGGTCCGCACCCGTTTTGGGTGCGGTCAACCGGCAGTCTTATCCGCGGAGAGCGTGGACATCTCCTCGCGTGATAGAAGGCGATTGCGTGAACGGTTTTAAAGCCTGTGTGCTGGTCCTTGGAATAGTTATGTGCCTTGCTGCCGGAGCGTCCGGAGCCGAGCCCCTGCCGGGAACAACCGCAGCACCTTCGACTCTTCCCGGAGCAGACCAGGGATTTTTCCTGATCGACTCGCTCCCCCGGGACGCAGATGTATATTTTGACAAAAACTTCCTCGGAGAGACGCCCGTCACGGTTGCCGTGTCTATCACGGGAAAGCCTGCCCACGAGATCGACATCATCCGCGGCGGATACGAGCCATGGAGTAGCGTATACGAGGGAAATCCGCGGCCCGGCCAGACTGTCACAGTCATGGCCACCCTCATCCATGCCACCGCATCGGGGGCAATCCAGGTGACTTCTTCGCCATCCGGCGCCATTTCAACCATGGACCGCGCTCAAACCATGGAGACGCCATGTACCTATGCCACCGTCCCGATAGGAGACCATGAAGTATCTGTGTACCTTCCAGGCTACCAGACATACTATACAAGTGTCAACGTGCAGAAAGGCGAGACAGCGCACGTATCAGCCGAGCTCTCTTTGGTAAGAGCGGGCGGGGCAATCTCTGTAAGCTCCACCCCCGCACAGGCTGCGGTGTATGTTGATGGCATATACAGGGGTGTGACACCCACCACCGCGGGAAACCTTGCTCCTGGCCAGCATTCCGTGAAGATATCAAGATCCGGATATCATGACTGGACAGGTCAGGTAGAGATCCTGGCCGGCATTGAGTCAGCCATCAGTCCCACACTTGTGCGAGATCCCGAGCCCGCGTCCGGAACCGTGAGTATCACGTCCTCGCCTCCGGGAGCTGACGTGTATGCAGATGGCGTGTATGTAGGACAGACCCGCACCGGAAGCCCGCTGGTCTACAGAGAGGGTCAGCCCGGCTTACACGAGCTCCACCTGGCAATGACAGGGTACCAGGATTACACTGCCACGGGAGTCGTGAGAGCAGGGGAGAATTACGACATTGTCATCTCGCTTGCCCCGGACCCACAGGCATCAACCGGGAAAATCTCTCTGGTCTCGATGCCATCAGGAGCAGACGTGTTTCTCAACAATGCACACCGCGGCCCCACCCCTATCACCCTGCATTCTTTGGAACCGGGGTCGTACACTCTCCTGGTGAGACTATCCGGGTATCGGGACTGGCAGTCGGATGTGCGGGTCTCTGCGGGAGAGACTGTCGAAATAAAGGCCACGCTGATTCAAAAGCCCCCGAGTGATAGACCCCAAAGCGGTATTCCTGCATACTTAACGCTGGGAAGCCTTACGATTGCTGCATTACTGTGGTTCAGCCGTAAATAATAATCCCCGACCAGATGGTGCATAGGGCCATGGAGAATATTTCTCCCTGTCCCCCATTGCTTCAATCGCGGGGTGGAGGAGGGACGGGCAGGTGCACCTCATCGTGAAAATCCGATAATCTGGCCACTTTCTGCTCAAGGACGCGCTGGCTGGTGATATCCTCCACTATCCCATTGATGTGGGAGATAGACCCCTCGGGTGCAAATGTTGCAAGCGCGGTGACGAGAACATGGATGGGAGAACCGTCAGCCTTTTTGAGTATAATTTCCCGGTTTTTCACAAATCCCTGCTGCATGAGTTCGGCGAGCAGATCCGCCCTCCCCCCCGTATGCATGAACATGTCACTCACCGGGATATCCTGCAGGTCATCGAGGGTATCATAGCCCAGGATTCGGAGCAGCGAAGTATTTCCCCACACGAATCTTCCTTCAGGGTCGCCGGTGCTGCGGTATACTCCCACGTTTATGTTGTCGACCAGTTCCCTGTATTGCATCTCCGCACGACGCAGGCGTTCTTCGGATTTCCGGGCGGTGATGTCCCGGATTATTGTAGAGGCACCCATGATCGTCCTCCCTTTCGAGTATATCGGGGAGACAGTGAGCGATACATCGATCAGCTTCCCGTCTTTTTTGATCCTCTGGGTCTCAAAATTCACGATATGCTCCCCCCGCCGCACGCGCTCCAGGATGGCGGGGATCTCACCTTTGAGGGATGGTGGCTCTAAGATGCAGACGTCGCCCCCTTCGACCTCTTCGGCGGAATAGCCATAAATCCGCTCCGCAGCAGGGTTCCACGAGAGGATTCTGCCATCGATGGTGGCACTGAATATCCCGTCATGTGATGATCTGAAAATGTCAAAAAGGAGATTCCTGGTCTGGACCGCTTCCAGTCGCGGAGTCACATCCTCGTATACGATCAGTTGCTGTCCATTGGACATGCCAACGGGCAGAAACGAGATCTCCTTGAAGAGTCCGTCCTTGCATCGCACCCTGAACTGCCGCGGTCGGATCTCCCCGGGCCGGGATTCTGCAAGATCCATTTTCCATGTTTCCCTTGCACGTTTCTGCTCATCAAGGTCAGGAAATGCCTGCATGAACCACTCCCTCCCTGTCGGGATATCCTCCTGTCTATAGCCGAAGAGCTCGGTGAATCTCGGGCTTAAATAGATATAGCGGCCTGAAGAATCGATGATGGATATTGGATGGGGGTTCGTGGTGGCAATTCTCTTGAAGCGTTCTTCGCTTGTTCTCAACGCATGCTCGAACATTCTCTTCTGCAGGGCTAGGGATGCGACGCCGAGGTAGGTATCAAGACAGCGGGAGTAGTTATGCCATTCGGATTGCGGAAGGATTACCTCTATGGCTCCATAGAGTGACCCTTCCCACACCAGCCCCGCGGAACAGGCGTCAGTGTCCCGGCGTTCTTGATCAGGAAGAGTGTCCACGGCAATATATCCTTGAGGGAAGATACGCTGCAGGAGAAATCCCCCTGGGTGAACGAGGGAGCCCGAGAGAAGAGCCTCCCGGAAATTGACAAGGCTGCCATCCTTCCCGGCAAGGGAACAGGTGTGAACGTCAGGGTCGATAGGACCAGGCAAAAAACCTCTGCCGGAAGAATTGCGCGGTGCGGTGGCTTTGAGCGTGCAGGTCCATATACCTGAGTCAATTTCAAACACTGCCGCGATTGAACCAGGGATCATTTCGGTGATGTGCGAGGCGATACACTCATACATATCCGCAACGGGATCCATTGCCATGAATTCCCGCGATTTCGAAGCAACGAACGCGAGCTCCCTCGTGCGTGCCACATCCAGGTTGCGATTCACCATCTCTTCCGTGATGTCATGCCCGATTCCCTGGTAGACAAGGGGCATTGAGTCCTTGTCATACAGCCCCTGGATAACCCAAGTATGCCATACAGGAAGTCCGCCTTTGGGAGAGACCCGGAACGAAACAGTTGCAGTCGGTTGCTCGGGAGAGAGGGTAGCAAGGTGCGAGAGGAATGCATTAATGTCCTCTGGATAAATCAGGGAGAACAAAGATCCGTAACTGTCTCCTTTCAGGGAAAGGGAAAAAAAGGATGAGAAAACATCGTTTGCAGAGATGATAGTCCCGTCAGGGAGGAACTGGGCCACCATCTCGGGCATGGCATCCACCAGGGCCATGTATTGGAGTTTGCTTGTTTTCAGGGCCTCCTTTGAGCGTATCTCATTCGTGATGTCTGTGAGTATACATACGACGCCGGATTTTCCGTTCTCGAAGACAATGGGGACCATCTTTGTCTTCAGGAAAAAAGGCTCGTCACCCCTGCATATCCTGAAGGCATGGGTCGAGACCACCTCTTTCTGGCTATCTTCCACCAACTGTGCACAGATGGCGGCGAGCAGGGGATGGTCTTTGGATTTTATGTCCACCCCTTTCAGTGCTTCCGACGTGCATGATAAAAACGCAAGGAGGGGGGCATTAGCGGAAAGTATCACTCCATTGTTATCGAGGACGAGGACCATATCGTGGATATAATGCAGGATGCTTGTGATGGGAACACGCCTGGAGAGCGAGTAGACGCGGGTCGTCCCAAATGCGTGCTGCACCACCTGTCCCGAGAGGGAGAGTGCATGCAAGTCCCTTGAAACAGAGTTGCGGTGACGGTGCAGCCGTGCAGATATCTCGTTGATACTCAAACCCTGGGGATGAGAGGCGAGCAGGTCCCTGATATCGGAAAGGCGCTCTTCAGACAGGTGATTCATACATGGCACTCCAGCCAGGCAGGAAGGGGTATCCGGTTTTGCTGCATTCTCCTGGCGCTTCTCTTCATTGGGTAATGGATCTCCAGGCATAAAATGGTATTTTGCCAGACTCTTCTGCATGTCACGAATGCCGTGCATTCATGTGAGCAGGAACGCGCCGGTATGCGCCGTTCGCTCCTTATATGCAGTGCTTTCTGGCAAATGATTAATATTTGAAGGAATTCATCAGAGTGTGCCAAGGGGGTGAAACCCCGGCATGAATGGGAGGAACACTCTGCATGGACCATATCACGCAACATACAGGAAAATCGGTATTGAACATCTCCCACCAGGCGGATTACTCTTTCCGCGTGGGCACGGAATCTGCGCACAGGGGAGAATACCTAAGAGCCCTCGAACATTTCGAGAAGGCGCTCTCGTCAGACCCACATTTTGCCATGGCCTGGCATGAGAAGGGGAACTGCCTGGACGAGTTGGGCCGCTGCGATGAGGCACTCTCCAGTTACGACACTGCCATCCAGCTGGACCCGCATCACGCTGAGGCCTGGTTCAACAAGGGGCTCACATTGAAGAAGATGGGCAGGGAGAAAGAGGCCTACTCCTGTATGAACCATGGAGTGGACCTGGCTCTGGGGAGATAAACAGTCCTCTTTTTTTTTCAGTGAGCCTAAAAAAACTTCACTTCTGAAGCCATCCCACCCAAGGGTGGCAGTTTTCCAGGTCATGAACCCGGTAATTGAATAGCCTTGCTCCAGTTGAACAGAATAGATGCAAGAGTCGCGGATCCTCACCTAAAATTGCCTTGTATTCCCTCCACTGCAGACGCGCACGGTCCTCCAGCATTTCAATGAAAAAACGAGCACATCCGGGAGTGGGGTGCCCCACTTTCAGGAAGCACCCTGAAAAAAATTGCCTGGGATTCTGGTTGTTTTTTTAATTACGGTCTGTGTGGAATACCGGCCCAATAGTCTAATAAGGGCAAGTTGCTTTTTTTTGCTATCTATTATGAACATATGCCGGGCGGATTCTGCACTCATAAG
>LAHU01003087.1_pt1 | contig 20923 bp, 16 predicted proteins | sample 329631 | NCBI WGS metagenome assembly LAHU01 (sample SAMN03275698, study PRJNA271635) | activated sludge metagenome | isolation source: sample C-0 Zero hour mixed sludge faded in reactor as a methanogenic...
CAGCTTATTAAGTACGGTACCTGACTCCGTGACTCGTTATGTATATACTATAAACACATACCGATTATAGAACTTTCGGTGCGAGAAAAACGAAGATTTTGAGATCCGAAAAGTCCTGACTGAGAGGATTCCTGGGCACGTTATGTGTCACCGGGAATGAGGGTATTTAGATGCACGTATAAAACTGAAGAGATGTTACCCAAAAATTTAAATCGCCTCGAGCACTCGATGCACAAGGATAAGTAATCTTGGTGTATGATGGTGAAACTACAAAGCTCTTTGGAAATCGATAATAGGACGACAAGAAAATAATATGCGAGGGAAGGGATTCGAACCCTTGGATCGCTGCCGAAACAGATCTTAAGTCTGTCCCCGTTGGCCTGGCTTGGGTACCCTCGCCCACACTTGATACGAACCTATCACCTATCAGGGAACCTTCAGTCCGGCACAGCAGGCCGGGGATCGATACCCTTGCAAGATGAATAGTTCTACTAATTGTGCATCGCTATCTTAAATAGCCACTTTGTCTCTCCCGATCATACCCATCCCTGGCCAGGTACTACCGGAATGTGCTGGTCCCGGACAAGGTACATCCATTCCCCATACCACCTCCATTCATTACCGGATACCGGGGTCACCGGCCTGCCCTTAGATTCTTATTATCCTGCCGGATACACCTGGACAGAGGGTTTTCTCTTATCCGCCACCTTCCCCTCCTTCCCTACTACCTTCACCTTCATCTTCACCTTCACCGTCCCCTCCACCTTCCCCACTACCTTCACCTTCCCCGCCCCTTGAACCACGTACTATGCCGCATCCGAAGAGGATACACCAGTCAGCGCCATGCTACCGCCGGTGATGGCAGATAACAAGACATCAAACATGGCAATTCTTACTAGATATTCCAAAACATCGCGTGTTCTTTGAGGTTAAACCAGCGTTCCGTCAGAAACACCTTGATGTCCGATATAAACGTCTTGATTGTTGCAGAGACAACATTATACACCCAGCCGCTGAACTGTGAAGATGAACAATACTGTCTCACTTCCCGCTTCCATCCCCCTCGGAGCGGTCATATCCATAACCTGCCGCGGTCGTACCATCTTCTTTAACAAGCGCCTCGCTCCCTACGATATCTCGGCAGGCCAGGTCGGGGTCCTGATGCTGCTCTTCCAGGAGCAGAACATCATCCAGGAGACCCTTGCCAGGCATTACCACCTCAACAGGGGCACCATCGCCAGAGCCGTCCGCAAGCTTGAGGACACCGGATATCTCTACCGGGTCGCGGATCCAGAGAACCGGAGGGCTTTCAGGTTGTTTTTAACCAGAAAGGGTATGGCTATCGCGCCGGTCATCTGCCAGATCGAGCAGGAATGGGAAGAGATGATCTGCAAGGACCTCCCGAACCAGGACCGCGGACGGCTGACCACACTCATGCACCACGTGGCAGAGACCAGTATCGCTCACATCAGGAGCATGGAGACGACCGCAGATGCCACAGAGTAAAGAAGGGAATGATCACGGCATACAGCCTGCGGAGGACCCCGGTAAGAACGGCCGGGAGTCACCTCTCCATGAACCCGGGGAACACACCCCCACGCCAGGAGATCACAACCGTACCGGCGGTGAGCACGGACAGCAGGATCCAACGCCTGGTAACGGGGATACCGGGTTTAAACGAATGGACACGAAAGGCGTCGCCCTCCTGACCGGGGATCCCAGGAAGGCCATCCTCGCGCTCTCCGGGCCGATGATCGTCGCGATGATCCTGATGTCGACCTACAATATCGTCAACGCCATCTGGGTCGCCGGACTCGGTTCTGACGCGCTTGCCGCGGTTGGGTTCATCACCCCCCTCTTCCTGGTCTTCATCGGGATAGGGAACGGGCTGGGGGCAGGGGCCGCATCCGTGATAGCCCGAAGAATTGGTGCAGGTGACCGTGCAGGTGCAGACAATGCCGCGGTCCACTCGCTTCTCCTCATCCTCGTGATATCCACCGTCCTCACCCCGGTTCTTGTCATATCCACCGGTCCGATCGCCCTCCTCTTCGGGGCGGGAAAGACAGTCGGGCTTGCAGTCGCCTACGGGCAGGTCATCTTCCTCGGCCTTGTCCTCCTCCTCACCACCAACATTGCCTACGCGATCCTCAGGGCAGAAGGGGACACGAAACGGGCGATGTACCTGATGGGTGCATCCTCGGTCCTGAACATGGTCCTTGACCCGCTGCTCATCTACACCGCGGGCATGGGTATTGCCGGGGCCGCATGGGGTGTTATTATTTCCTTGGTCGTCGTGATGCTGGTCCTGGTCTACTGGTTCCTCGTGAAACGGGATACCTATATCAGCCTCTCGCGGAGTGCCTTCTCCCTGGACAGGACGATCATCAGGGACATCCTCGGCGTCGGACTCCCTGCAAGCTTCGAGTTCTTCCTGATGTCAGTCCTTGCCATATTCATCAATTCGCTGCTTGTCTCCGTGGCCGGTACCGATGCCGTCGCGGTCTATACCGCTGGCTGGCGTGTCGTGATATTTGCAATCATCCCCCTGATCGCCATCAGTACTTCGGTCATCAGTGTGGCAGGCGTCGCGTACGGAGCGCGGCATTATCAGAAGTTACGGACCGCGTTCAACTTTTCAGTCTCCATTGGCGTGATTATCTCCCTCGTCATCAGCATCATCACATGGCTGTTCGCCAGCCAGATCGCACGGATATTCTCGTACTCGGACGAGAGCCTCCACCTCGCCCCGGAGATCGCTGCATTCCTCGGCATTATGTGCTTCTTCTACCCATTCGTTGCACCAGGTATCATGTCAGGTGCCGTCTTTCAGGCGACCGGCAAGGGGATGACCTCACTCGTCATCACCATCTTCCGAAACCTCATTTTCATTGCAATATTCGCTTATTTCCTTGGAATCGTACTTGGTTTCGGTGAACGCGGTGTCTGGTACGGGATAGTTTTAGGGGACATCCTTGGAGGAACGCTTGCCTTCATATGGGCCCGCTTCTATGTATCGCGGCTCTTCGCACCGGGGTGACACCTGTTCCGGGAAGAAGAGCGTTCTTCTTTTTCACCCTGGGGAGGAATAACTGCTGATGATACGGGCAGGAACTGACAGGCGGGTAGAGCCATTCGCGTTAGCCGGCCAACAAAGATCGGGTAACTGCTGATGATACGAGCAAGGACCGACAGTGCCCTATATCCATATCCCTCCAGGACTGCAACGCCACCTTCACCTTGCGTTCGTGCGGTTTATTGCAGGGTGGAGAGGATACGCTCCGGAGCATGCCGGACACCCCATCAGTTATATACCCATTCCCAGGGGATCCATCCTCCAGGATACATGAATGGACGTCTATTCCTGCGCATACTGATCTGCAGGGAGAGAGACATGACCCCGGCACGGAAGACCCTGGAGAACACCGGTGCTGAAAACGCAGCAAAAGCCGATGAGTAAACCAGATGAAGCCTGGAGAGGGACGAAACAGTATCACTCTGAAAGGGTGGGTTGAGCAGGACGGGGAGGTTCTCGCCCGGAAGGCCATCGAAGCGGAGCTCAGCGAAAACCCCCATGCTCCCAGTCGTTTTGGTGGTGAATTCCTTCTCTGTTGGAGGGGCTGCGTGGCTCGAGACCTCTACGGCATTGTCCCGGGACCGGTGCCGCCGGGCACCATCACCTGCAACGGAATCGCAATCGACCGCGTCAACCCGGCCTGCGGGTCCGGGGAACTTCCGGTCCCTCGCCTGATACGCGGTCTCCCTGGCAGGGGACCGCTGTCAGTGCATCAAAACAAGGAGAGTTCGAACAGGTTGCAGGAGGGGCATACCGGGAGAGAGACCGGATACGAATCATTCCATCCATCAGCAGGCAGGTATGCCGATCTTGACCGGGCTATCCAGACCGCCGTCTCTCTCCGCTCCACCTGCCTGGATTCGGAACGGGCTGCGGTTGCGTTCTCAGGCGGACCAGACTCTGCGCTTATCGCTGCCCTCTCCGGACTCCCCTGCATCACGGCGGGTGTCCGAGGTTCCCACGACCTTCAATGGGCAAATGAGACCGCGAGCCTGATGGGAATCGAGACCTGCAGCGTCACGGTCAGCGAGGATGAGATCGAGGGAATCCTCCCCGATGTTACCAGGACCATCCCGAAGCCAACCCCGCTCAACGTCGAGATCGCGGCTACTCTCTGGTTTGTCACCCGTGAAGCAGCAGCGCAGGGGTTCACCCGTCTCCTTCTCGGCCAGGGAGCAGACGAACTCTTCGGGGGGTATGCCCGCTACCGGGCCTGCCCGGATCCCGGCGCCGCGATGGCGGCAGATCTCGCAAATATTGGGAGCCAGCTGGAACGTGACCAGGCCGTTGCATCGCGTTTCGGGCTACTCTTCTCCCTGCCCTACCTGGACTGCCGGGTTGTGCGCGCCGCTGCAGCGATCCCTGCCGGTGAAAAGGTCAAAAAGGAGATCGGCAAGATCCCGCTCCGCGAGGTTGCATCGGACCGTACCTGCCCTGAAATCGCCTGGCACCCCAAGAAAGCGATGCAGTACGGTTCGGGGATCAGCAGGGTGATCCGGAAATGTGCCCGACAGAATGGTTATAAAACGTCGGTGCAACGGTACTTAGATTACCTGGGAGCCAGTGGCAATGGTATCAAAAAAGGAGATTGAACACATCGCAGGACTCGCAATTATCGGGATCACCCATGAAGAACTCGTGGAGTTCACCCCACAGGTGAATGCAGTAATCGACTACTTTGATATCCTCGACCATGTCCCACCCGGAGAGCCATACGAAGCATCCCAGTTCAATGTCTTCCGCGAGGACGAGGTAACCCCTTCCTTTCCCCAGGAAGAAGTGCTTCGGAATGCAGCAGAGACGGAAGATGGCTATTTCAGGGCCCCGCGGGTGATGTGATGCCGGATCCAAAAGACCCGTACCACGCGTTCCTCACACTCTGCCAGGAAAACGCGGGGGGACGGGGACGGCTTTCCGGTATTCGAATTGCAGTCAAGGATAACATCTCCACCGCCGGGATCCCTACAACCTGCGGGTCGCGGATCCTCGAGGGATATATCCCACCCTACAACGCCCACGTCATTGACTGCATCCTGAAAGAAGGAGCGGTTATTGCCGGTAAGACCAACATGGACGAGTTTGGCATGGGCAACACTACTGAGAACAGTGCGTTCGGCCCGACACTCAACCCGGTCAATCCTTCCCACGTCCCCGGGGGGTCATCGGGAGGGAGCGCCGCGGCCATCGCTGCCGGGATGGTCCCCCTTGCCCTTGGGAGCGATACGGGTGGCTCTATCCGCTGCCCGGCATCTTTCTGCGGCGTCACAGGGCTCAAGCCAACCTATGGCCGGGTCTCCCGCTATGGCCTGGTTGCCTATTCCAACTCCTTCGAACAGGTCGGGCCCCTGGCCAAGACCGTGACAGGGGTGTCTGATCTCTTCAGCGTCATCACGGAATACGATCCCCGCGATTCTACCATGACCGACAGGCCGTACAGGCATACCCCTAAATCTTCGGTCAGGGGTACCAGGATAGGCGTTCCCGAAGAATTCTTCGGGGAGGGGATCGATCCCCAGGTTGCCAGCAGGGTCTGGGACGCCATCAGCCTCCTCGAGAAGAAAGGGGCCGAGATCATCACCTGCCGGATGCCAAGCATGAAATATGCCCTTGCGGCGTATTATGTCACCTCTACAAGCGAGGCGAGCTCGAACCTCGCCCGTTTCGATGGTGTCCGCTACGGTCCGCCGGCCGATATAAAGAAACCCTGGCGCGAGGCGTTCTCTGAACGGCGTGGTGCGAGTTTTGGGAAAGAAGTACGCCGCCGCATTCTGCTCGGCACCTTCACCCTCTCATCCGGGTATTACGGCAAGTATTACATGAAAGCGCAGGCTGCCCGGGCACATCTCCTCCGGGACTTCACCCGTATCTTCTCGGACTGTGACTGCATTGCAGGCCCGACCATGCCGGTCACCGCGTATCGCCTCGGCGAGCTCTCGGACCCCCTCGCCATGTACCTCGCCGATATCCTCACCGCCCCCGCGAACCTGGCCGGTGTCCCCGCCATTTCGGTCCCCTGCGGAACGGTACAGGGACTCCCGGTCGGCCTCCAGATCACCGGGCGGCCCTTCGAAGAGGAACGGATCATTGATACTGCCTATACGTACGAACAGGAGGGAGGAAAGTGACCCTCCCAGTAGAACTCCCGCCGGAGGGCGAAGGGATCATCATCGGCCTGGAGATACACTGCCAGCTGAATACCAGGACCAAGCTCTTCTGCGGCTGTTCGACCGATTACCGCGATGACCCTCCAAACACCCATGTCTGCCCCATCTGCCTTGGGCTCCCGGGAACCCTCCCCCGCTTGAACAGGAGGGTCATCGAGTTCGCCCTCACCGTGGCAAAAGCCCTTCACTGCGAGATCCCTGAAGAGTCCGAGTTCTCGCGGAAGAATTACTTTTATCCCGACCTCAACAAGGCATTCCAGGTAACCCAGAACGATCATCCCCTCGCAATCGGTGGCCACCTGTCGATTGAGGGGGACAACGGCGAGAAGACCATCCGGATCACGCGGATCCACGTGGAAGAGGACCCAGGCAGGCTTGTGCACAAAGGAGGCGGGGACCGGGCCAAGTACACCCTCGTCGACTACAACCGTGCAGGGATACCACTGATCGAGATTGTCACCGAACCTGACCTCCGGTCCCCAAAAGAGGCCAGGCGGTTCCTGAACAAGCTCAGGGCGACACTCGAATACCTCCGGGTCTTCGACAGTGAGAAGGAGGGGTCAATCCGGGTGGACGCGAATATCTCCCACCGGGGGAGCGAGCGCGTGGAGGTGAAGAACATCACCTCGTACAAGGGCGTCGAGAAAGCTCTCACCTACGAGGTCACGCGGCAACGTGGCATTCTCCGGAGGGGGCTCCGTGTCAGCCGCGAGACCCGTCACTTCGTCGAGGCACGCGGAGTGACCACATCCTCCCGCAGCAAGGAGGAAGCGCAGGACTACCGCTACTTCCCGGAGCCGGACCTCCGCCCTGTCAGGGTGAAGGGCTGGTGCGAGCAGATCGCCCTCCCCGAACTCCCGGACGCCCGCAGGATCCGCTTCATGGAGCAGTACGGCTGCTCTTTGGACCATGCCAGGACCCTCACCGGTGACCTGCGGCTCGCGGGTTTCTATGAGTCGGTTGTCAGGGAATTCCACAAGGACCGTGAAGCCATCGCTCTCGCGACGACCTGGATAGCGGACATCCTGCTTGGAGAACTGAATTACCGGGACGCCTCCGTCTCGTCGCTTGCAGGCGTCCCGTTCGCCGATCACCTCCGCGAGCTGGTCATGGTCCTGCGGAATGGCGAGATTACCGAGAAGAGCGGTATCGAGGTCCTCAGAGCCATCCTTGACCAGGCCTGTGCCGGAGGCCGGTGCGACCCGCCCCGTGCCTGGATAGAGAAGTTAAACCTCGGAAAGGAGGAGGGGGACATCCTCGGGCCTGCCATCCGGGGCGTCCTGACCGAGCACCCACAGGCAGTCCACGATTTCCTCGACGGGAAGGGGACTGCATTCAATTACCTCGTTGGGCAGGTCATGAAGAAGACACGGGGAAAAGCCGACCCTGCAGCCCTCAACGCCGCTCTCAAAGAAGCCCTCAAATCCCCAGGGAAGTAGTCCATGCACCTCATCATCGCGGAAAAAAATATATCTGCACGTCGTATTGCGGAGATCCTCGCAGGAAAAGGGAGGGTGTCTGAGAAAAGGGACGGAAATGCGGCCGCTTATGAATTCGGCGACACCGTGGCCGTTGGGCTCCGCGGCCATGTCGTCGAGGTTGATTTCGTCCCCGGCTACTCCAACTGGCGAAGCGAGAAGAATACCCCCCGAAGCCTCATCGATGCCGGGACCTGCAAGGTCCCAATTGAAAAGAAGATCATCTCCCTCATCCACAGACTCGCAAAGAAGGCAGACCGGGTCACCATAGCCACTGATTTCGATACTGAAGGGGAACTGATCGGCAAGGAGGCCTATGAGATCATCAGGGCTGTAAACCCGAAGGTCCCGATAGACCGTTCGCGGTTCTCGGCTATCACCCCCGACGAGATCCGTGATGCCTTCTCACACCCCACTGAACTGGACTTTGCCTTGGCAGCTGCCGGGGAGGCCCGCCAGATCATCGACCTTGTCTGGGGAGCGTCCCTGACCCGGTTCATCAGCATCGCAGCGAAGCGGGGAGGGCAGAATATCCTCTCCGTGGGGAGGGTGCAAAGCCCCACGCTCGCCATGATCGTCGATCGGGAACGGGAGATCGAGTCTTTTGTCCCGGAGACCTACTGGCAGCTCTCCCTCCTTACCGAGAAGGAGGGAGAGACGATCGAAGCACGCCATGCAACGACCCGGTTCACGGACAGGGCCGTGGCTGAGACCGCCAGAGACCGGACCCGTCCCCCTCTCACGGTAACCGAGGTGAAGGAGGGGAGCAAAGTTGATCGCGCGCCGACCCCGTTCGACACCACCTCTTTCATCGTCGCTGCAGGGCGCATTGGTCTTTCCGCTGCGAATGCGATGCGGATAGCCGAAGACCTCTATGTGAATGGTTTCATCTCCTATCCCCGTACCGACAACACGGTCTACCCAAAGACACTCGATCTCGCCGGTGTCCTCTCGCGTATCCGCCCGACGGTCTTCTCCCGCGAGGTTGAATGGGTACTCGCCCACCGGCGCCCTGCCCCGACCCAGGGCAAGAAGTCATCCACCGACCATCCCCCGATTCACCCGACCGGCCCGGCAACCCGGCAGATATTCTCCGAGGAGCAGTGGAAGGTGTATGAACTAGTTGTCCGTCGTTTTCTCGCTACCCTCTCGCCAGACGCCCGCTGGGCCACGATGAAAGTAACCTTCTCGGCCGGGGGAGAGCCCTATATCGCGACCGGCGGACGCCTGGTCGATCCGGGATGGCGGACGGTCTATCCCTACAGCGAGGCCCAGGAGCGGATTCTCCCAGTATTCACCTCAGGGGAGCAGCTTCCCATCAGGCAGGTCGATCTCCAGGAGAAACAGACCCAGCCGCCCTCGCGATATTCCCAGAGCAAACTGATCCAGGTGATGGAGGAACTGGGCCTCGGGACCAAGAGTACCCGCCACGAGGTCATCGCGAAGCTGATCAACCGGAAATACGTCGAGGGAAACCCGATGCGACCCACCCTTGTCGGACGGGCCGTTGTTGAGTCCCTCGAGAACCATGCCGATACGATCACCCTTCCGGATATGACCCGGACGCTCGAAACCCACATGCAGCTGATCAAGGAGGGAAGCCGGGACCGGGACCATGTGGTTTCCGAGTCCCGCGAAATGCTCCATACCATCTTTGATCAGCTCGAATCTCACGAAGAGGAGATCGGGAACGAGATCAGGGAGCAGACCGCGGAAGAGCTGACCATCGGCGCATGCCCGGTCTGCGGCAAGGACCTGCGCATCCGTCACATGCGTGGCAACAGCCAGTTCATCGGCTGTACTGGCTATCCCGACTGTTCATTCAACATAAGCCTCCCCTCGACGCAGTGGGGCCTCGCAATTGCCACTGACCAGAGATGCGATCTCCACGGCCTCAATTTCATCAGGCTTGTCCGGCGCGGAGCCCGCCCATGGGAGATAGGCTGCCCGTTCTGTCATCACCTCACGACGAACCGCGAGACCCTGATGAGAATTGCCGGCATGGACACCAGGACCGTGGATACCCTCTTTGCGTCCCACATCTACACCGTCGTCGAGCTCGCAGGGATGACACCCGATGCCCTCTCTGCCCGTGCTCCCAGCCTGGCCGGAGGTGCACCCGCCCTGATCAGGGGTGCCCAGGCGACCCTGGCCGAACTGCGCCGCATGTCAGAATGCCGGAAATTTGTCCGCACGCACATCCCCCCACGCCGGGGCCGGAGTACCGCAGCAGTCATGAAGAAACTCCTCGAATCAGGTGTTCGCGATATTGAATCGCTGGCAGGGGCAACGGTCGGGACCATCCAGAAGAGCGGGATCGGTGAACAGGAGGCCGAAAAACTGATCGAGGCGGCGAAAAAGGAGGTGGGCGCGAGGGAATTCAAGGACCTCGGGCTCCCCGGCGTGAGCGTGAAGAAGTACCAGGGATCCGGTTTCCTCAACCCTGATATGCTCTTAGCTGAACACCCCGCGTACATCAGCATCCGTTCAGGGGTATCACCTGATACCGTGAGCCGCCACCTTGCGATGGTCGCACTTGCACGGAACCGGCAGGCTCCACCCAGGATCACGAAGGCCCGGTTCGAGAAGGGCCGGGCCGGGCTCCTCGCAGTCAAAGGGATCGGTGACGCAGTTCTTGAACGGCTCTTCCGGGCAGGGGTGACCGATACTGCTATCCTCACCAGCGAAGACCCCTCACTGATTGCACACCGGTCCGGGATCGCAGAGGAGAAGATACGGGAGTATGCAGCCCACGCGGCGGGGCGATGATTCCAACACGGGAGTATTATCGAGACCATGACACCACACTGGAAGAACTGGGTCCACGTAACAAAGCTCGACCCTGACAAGAACCTCAATGCCGACGTAATTGACGAGATCGCGGCGAGTGGTACCGACGCGCTGATGCTCTCCGGTACCCTGAACATAACCCGTGAGAATATGACCGCGCTCCGCCAGATGGTGGCCTCCTCCGGGCTCCCCCTCGTCCTCGAACCCGCATCCCCGGACTGCGTTATCCATGAAGGTATCGACCTCCTCTTTGTTCCAAGCGTCCTCAACACATCTGATGCACGCTGGATAGTTGGGAAACACCACCAGTGGGTGGCACACCAGGAGATCGACTGGAGCCGCGTGGTCCCGGAGGCATATATCGTCCTCAACCCTGCATCATCAGTCGCCCGTGTCACGAAAGCGGATTGCAGCCTCAACCCCCCCGGTGTAGCCGCACTCGCCGTTGTGGCAGACCATTACTTCCACTTCCCAATCGTGTATATCGAGTATAGTGGAACATACGGCGATCCTGCCGTGGTGAAAGCTGCTTCAGAAGCGACAGACTCTGCGGTCCTTTATTACGGTGGTGGGATCAATTCCGCTAAACGTGCTGCCGAGATGGCCCGGTTTGCCGATACTATCGTCGTTGGCAACGCAGTCTACGAGGCAGGTATCTCAGTGCTGCGGGAGACTGTGCGCGCTGTCCAGTAAGGGGGCCGCAACAATCAATGGCCCGTATCCGTATCGTCCTCATCAATCCAAGATATGAAGGCAACATAGGGTTTGCCGCACGGGTTATGAAGAACTTCGGGTTCCGGGAACTGGTCCTTGTCGATTCCTGCCCAATTGGCGACGAGGCCCTTGCCCGGGCATCCCATGCCCGTGATGTCCTGCTCTCGGCAGAACACGGTTCAATTGACGACATCTTCTCATCATCAGACCTTGTTATTGCGACAACCGGTGCAGTCAGCCACTCAATCTGCAACCCGATGCGGATGCCGTATTACTCTCCCCGCGGGCTTCGAAACCTCCTCGAAGGGCATGAAGGGTGTATTTCGGTCCTTTTTGGAAGGGAGAACTGGGGCCTCTCCAACAAGGAGATCGCGAAGTGCGATCTGATTTGCACTATCCCGACCGCTCCTGAGTACCCCATCATGAACATCTCCCATGCTATCGGGATCATCTGCTACGAGCTCGCGGCGATTCCCACGGGAGAGTACCTCCTCGCCTCGCGTATCGAGATGGAGCACCTCTATCGTCACATCGATTCGTACCTGGATACCATCGGGCACCCCCCCTATAAGCGGCGGAACACCCTCCTGATGGCCAGGCGAATCCTCGGGCGGGCAATGCTCACTGCCCGCGAGGCAAGCACCATTCACGGCCTGATGAGGAGAAGTGAATGGAATATCAGACCCGGGATACCTCCTCCGGATGACGACCTGGACGAGCGCGAGGGAATGGATTTAAAAGACCTGTCAGCTGGTGATCAGGGGTCCCGTACCACCGGTCCGTCCGAAGGATAAGTACATGCCCCATCGCCCCGAGATCTGATCATATGATCCTCGTCGACTGGCAGATCCTCGATCGGATCGAGCGTGGCTTCATCCGGGTCGACCCGTTTGAGCAGCAGCTCGTCCAGCCCAACTCGCTTGATATACGGCTGGGGAACCATTTCCTCTGGTACGAGGACGGAGACGAAGTGATCGACCCGTACAACCGGGAGACTATCGGGGCCAGGACCTCGGAGACAAGGGCTGATTCCATCGTCCTCGAACCAGGCCAGTTCATGCTTGCAGAGACCCTGGAGGTGATCGAGCTCCCGGATAATATCGTCGCGAGTATCGAGGGAAAGAGCAGCATCGCACGGCTTGGTATCGAACTCCACCAGACGGGTGGCTGGATTGACGCGGGTTTTTCGGGCTCGATCACGCTTGAGATGTGCAATGCCAACCAGCGGCCGGTACGGGTATATGCCGGCATGCCGATCGGGCAGCTCGTTTTTTACACCACCGAGCGGGCGCTGCGCCCATATAATCTCAAGGAAGATGCCAAGTACATGAACCAGCGCCAGGCGACCCTCTCCCGGTACCATGAGAACCGCAGGGACCTCTCACGTTGAACAAGGCCGGCCCCTCCCCGGGCAACCGGTTCTCCCGGGGCGGGTGCCGGGAGTACCAACCGTCTAACCGGCTTCCTCTTAATTCGTTTTTTTCCCATCACTGGTAAGGCAGGCATATTTTTTCAGGTCACCCGTTTTCGCATCCAGGAATCGGAGAGAACAGGAGAAGTAAACCTGGACATAGTTCATCAGCCATATCCGCTTCCCGTGCCTGCAACAAGCCCGGGTTTCCCGCAGATAATCCTGGTATCGCGCTATTATTAGGGAACTGCTCCCGTTGGTCATATCCTGGTCCCGGTGCGCCACTACCCTTATATGCCCGGCCCTTCAACCACCGCAGTACGGAATGCAGGTTGATCACACGGGGATCTCCCGGATCCGGAATGCCCTGAAGTTCAGGCCAAAGGGGATGAGTATCTCAGAGATAGCCCACCAGCTGCGGATGAACCGCAACTCAGTCGCAAAGTACCTGGAAATCCTTCTTATCGCCGGGGAAGTCGAAGTGACACCCCACGGGGCCTCGCGGGTGTACACGCTCTCCCAGCGTGTCCCTGCAAGCGCGATGATGCGGTTCTCGACAGATATGACCGTCCTTATCGGTCCCGAAGGGCATATCCTCCAGGTCAACGAGCCCTTTCTCACATTTTTCAGCCTATCGCGAGAGGAGGTCTCCGGTAAGCCAATCTCTGGTATCAGGGATACTGATTTGAGAAGCCTGCTCGAGGGTGCGATACCTGGAGAGGGGGAGAGCGCAGGGGGGGAGGTTACTGAATGCACGCTCCGGAGGGGGGAGAGCATGGCATTCATCCGCTTGAAAAGCCTTCCGACGGTCTTTGATGACGGTACCGAAGGCACGACCGTGGTTATAGAGGACCAGACGGCCAGGTACCTTACAGAGTGTGCACTTGCGGAGCGCGAAGCCCTCTACCGGAGCGTTATCGATAATATCCAGGACGCGTTCTACCGGAGCGATGACCAGGGGCGGCTCATCCTCGCAAGCCCGAGCTTTGCCCGTATGCTCGGGTACGACTCCGTGGAAGAATGCCTAGGAAAGAACATCCGCGAGACGTTCTATGTCAACCCAGCGGAGCGCGATGCCTTCGTGCACCTGCTTGAAGAGGGGGGTCCAGTCAGGGAGTACGAGCTGCTCCTAAAGAGGAAGGATGGATCGCCCCTCTATGTACTCACCACTACCCACCTCTATTATGGTCTGGACGGCCAGGTGTCAGGGACAGAGGGGATCTTCCAGGACAATACAGAACGCAGGATGTACGACAGGCTCCTCCACCAGGCAACCGTGGACCTCCAGGCACTCTCCCGGACCGCCATGGAATTCCTCGAACTGCCGGCTGATGCCGATCTCTTCGCCGCCATTGCCGCCGGGCTCGAGTCATTCATCCCCGGATCATCCGTGTTCGTCTCGTCGTACGACCCCAGGTCCGGGCAGGCGAAACTCGAGCATACAGTCGGCCCGGGGAGGGGGGGGTTGCTACCATCCAACGCCGGTACGGAGCCGGAAGGACTCACCGGAGAGGTTGATATCCGCATGTATCCCCTGATACGGTCAGGCCATTACCACAGTATTCCCCTCTCTGTTCCCGAACTTCTCATACCGCGGTTTACTGAAGAGGCATGGTCTGCCATACAAGGGGTGGGGAACTATGCAAGCGGCGGCATCATCGGGTTCATCCGTGGTGACCAGCTCCTGGGATGTGCAACGGTCCTCGTCCCGCCTGGAAAAGAACCAGTACAGGAACTCCTCGTGGAAGCGTATGCACGTCTTGCGTCCCTTGCACTCCAGAAAAGGGCAGCCGAAGTGGTCCTCCGCGAGATAGAGATAAAACTCTCGGCATCAGAGGAGAAGCTCCAGCGGAGTCTCGATGATATCGAGTTCCTTTCGTCGAGGACGAGGGACTTCCTGGCCCTGCCACCGGGCGATGCGATTTATCAGAGAATTGCATCAGACATTCATACGATCGTTCCCCAAGCGATGGTCCTTGTAAGCTCGTATGACCAGGAATCCGGTTTCATCACGGCGATGTGTATCCAGGACGATGGAAAGAGAGAGATCTGTACCAGGGTCCTTGGGGGTGATCCAACCCGTACGAGGGCACCGATCAACACCGCTGCCCTCTCATCTCTCCGGGCGGGAAATCTCCACAAGGTCTCCCTTCCCCTCTACGAGGTCTTTCTCCATGCCGTCCCGCAGGAGAGCTGCGAACGGCTCAGGTGCGAGATGCCTGTCGGAGAGGTCTATGCAATCGGTTTCACGAAAGGTGATGAGCTCTACGGGAATGCAGTGATATTTCTCCCTGGTGATGCGAAAGGGGCGAACCTGTCGCTTATCGAGGCCTATGCAAGGGGTGCCTCGATTGCCCTGCAGCGGGCTGCTGCCGTTGTATCGCTCAATGAGAGCGAGGCGCTCTTCTCCGGGATCGCGGAACACTCACCCATCCCTATCACGGTAATCGGGGACAATGGTTCATGCATTTACGCAAATCCAGCCTTTCGGGACCTCTTTGGCTACGATCTCCGTGATCTCCCCTCTCTGCGGGAATGGGCCCTGATCGCGTTCCCGGACACCTGTACCCGGGAAGAAGCGATGAGAGAATGGGAGAAGATAACTCAGGGAAGAGATGCGTGCGCTTCCGGCAGCTTCACCACCAGGGTCCGCTGCCATGACGACGTCCAGCGTGAGATTCGGTTCAGAATAGCACCCCTTGCCCATGGAGGCTGCTGCGTGCTGTACGAGGACATCACGCTCCCCATGCAGGCGGAACGCTACCGGCAGGTACTTTCGTTCCTGGTTGAATCGACAGGCGATGCCGTCATCGGGATGAACATGGGGGGCTTTATTCTCAGCTGGAACCGTGCCGCAGAAGAGATCTACGGGTTCTCCCGCCAGGAGGCGGTGGGACAGCATATCCTCCTGATCATTCCGCCTGACAGGAGGTACGAATATGATGAGATCATGGGAACGGTCCTCTCGGGGAAGGTTATATCAGGCCTGCGGACACGCCGGGTCGCCAAGGACGGGACTTTCCACGACGTTGAAGTGACCGTCTCCCCGATCCGTGACTCCGACGGAGCCATTATTGGTGCTTCTACCATAGTCAGGAAGGACGATGGAAAAAAGACGGGAAAACTCTGTGGCAATTAAAAACCAGGGATACAAGGATGGGAAACTGAAGCCTCCCTAATCTGACCGGTCCATAGGTATGCCACGGACCGGACGGATCGCACGGGATCAGAACGGGAAAGAAGAAAGACTTCCTACTTCATCCAGTTGCGGGGGTCCAGACCAGGGGTTCAAAGCGGGGGACCGTGATTTTGGGCCTGTTCGCTACAGGAAGGCCGGATCAATCGCTGGTAACCAGGAGATGAGCACGAACGTGCCAGGGTGCCATGATACAGAGGCCATGCAATCCCATTCAGGCAATAAGAGAGAATAACACGAGAACAAAACGGGTCATTTATTGGAAAAACCGTGTAAACTGGAGAGGTGGGAGTACGCCTCCCTCGCAGTCTTCCCCAGGATAGTCCGGTCCCGGCTGGAGAGTGCTTCCAGGGCACATGCAGCACGTTCACTCCCAATCTTTTCAAGCGCCTTGACTGATGCAAGCCGCACATCATTGTCAGTGTCATCTAGGCCGGCAATGAGGGGATCAACTGACCTTGGATCACGAAGACCACCTAAAACGTCGGTGGCCACCAGCCGTACCCACTTGCTCTCATCTTGGAGAGCCAGGTGCAGGTGATCCACGACATCAGGCCCGAAACGGCCGAAACCAGCGATGTACCTCCAGCCATCGGGACCGGACCTGGTAGCCTGCACAGATTCTTGGACCTGCCACATCTTCTTCATCCTCCTTTCCCCCACGGGGGTCGATATCTCCTCTCACGAGAGTCAGAATTAAGATTTGCCGATAGATATCGCCCGGCATAACAGGATCTACTGCCGTGCAATACCCCTGCATCGGCGTACCGGCCCGGTCCCTTGTTCCGTACCGCCAGGCCGCAGGCTTTTCGCTGATCTCTATTGGTTAAATTGGCGGGCAATGTGTGCTATGTCGCGTTCGATACGCCTTCGCCAGCCCCTATGGGTCTTAAAAGAATTAGATAAACGAATCAAGAGGATACCTGCCCTCATCGTGCCTGAAAACCCTTTTCAATTTATCCCGATCTTTGGACGTCCTGGCCTGAATGGCAGTCAGGGTTCAATAACAATGAATGGAGACTGGGACAGCCAGGGTTCGATAAACATACGCACAATAGCGATGGAGCAGGACACTGCATGCAGGGGACTGGTCGTAGCACTATGACCGGTCCTGCGGGAGAATGAAACAATCGGGCTCTTGCAGGTTGAATTCATTCGTATCGCTCATATTCGCTATCTATTTCCGCCACTGTCCGTTTCCACGGCATGTGCCAGTGACAGAATCCTTCTTCCCATTTTGTCCGGGAAGACGGCATCTGGGTTCGTATCCGAATACCAGTCCTGTCACTGAACTGCCAGGGTACCTTTCGGGGGCATCAACGTGTACTGCATCCGGGGGCAGGGGATGCGAACCGCATCAGCAAAACGTATCCGGATCACCACCCATACCCATACCAGACAGCAAAGAGGCCAACAGGGATACTTCACCGGGCAGTCAGGAGACAGCGAACCCTCGTCGCTGGCTCATGTACAGATCCGGCCGCGGACGATCCGGCCGGACTGGATATCCTACCTTAAAGGGGATTCCTGTGAGGTTTAAACCTATCTGGAATACGCCACGGAAGGTATTCATACGCAAAATAACACGAATTAACCGGTATTCAGGTGATTATTCAGGAGATAATACACGGAGAAGACGTGCATAGCAGGATACCGGTGCCCAACCAGCCATGGCATCGTGCGTGAGAGGCCGGGGTCTGCCCCTACAGGACCTCCCCATAAACCCCGGCCACTTTGGCGATGTTTGTCAAAACCTGGATATTTGTATCATACGCCTCCCACCCACCCAGATACATGGTCCAGGTTTGAAAAAAAACAGGTTACCTGCCACAGTAGAGCTCGATGGCCCTCTCCACGCTCAGTTGCGAGTCTTTTTCCCGCCCGATCTTCTTCAGGCTCATTCCCCTGTTGAACCATGCATCCGCATGGGTCGGGTCACAATGGACCGCCTGGGAATAGTACTTCACCGCATCCTCGTACTGGTTGAGGTTTTCTGCACAGATCCCAAGTTCATTGAACGCCTGTGAAAAATCAGGCGAAATCTCAACTGCCTTGGATAGTATCGTCATTGCCTGGAGGAACTCCTCCTGGTCGACCAGCCTTCGCGCCTGCTGATAGAGATAATCAGCATCAGGGGATACTTTATTTGCACCATTCCATGTCATGTTTATTTCCTCGATATCCACTGGCCCTCTTAATCTACCAGGTCGCTACTCTGCGGGCCTGTGGCTGAATAGGGCTTATTTCCTGATTAAATAAGTATTTGCGCCACAGAACTGCAATACCGGTTTGAAATTATAGTCTGCCAGTGAAGTCTGCCTTGCAAATAATTTAAATAAAGTAAATCTATTACACCTAACTAATCCGCGGGGTCAGTAGGACTGAAGGACGGAGTATACCGTTTATCAGATATCTAAAATAGGGTACCGTTTAGCAGGGGTCATTAGTATGGGGGTTCTCGACCAGGAAAAGGTCAACAGGATAAAGCAGCACCTTCGGTGGAATCCAAGAGGGCTGACGATCTCCGACCTTACCAGCAAGCTGGATATGAACCGGAACCTGGTAGCCAAGTACCTTGATATCCTCCTCATCTCTGGCCAGGTCGAGATGCAGGTGATCGGGGCTGCAAAGGTCTACTTCCTCTCTCACAGGATCCCTATCTCCGCGATGCTCGAATTTTCCTCGGATTATGTCATCGTCCTTAACACTGATCAGAGAGTTATCCAATTGAATGAACCGGCCCTCCAGATCCTCGGAAAGAAAAAAGAGGAGATAATCGGGGAGAAAGCAGCTGATATCGACAACCCGTTCTTCCGCTGTCTCAAGGCAATCGATACCCGTATCGATGAGCAGGCGACCGGCGACAGGATAACGGATATCCACTGCATTATCAACGATGAAACACGGTATTACAGGGTGAAACAGGTCCCGACAGTTTTTGAAGACGGTGACCAGGGCCTGACATTCATCATCGAAGATATCACCACACAGAAGTCGTTTGAAGACTCCCTGAAGATCAGCGAAGCCCGGTACCGTGGCATCGTCGAGGACCAGACCGATTTCATCACACGGTTCAGGCCTGATGGCAGACTTCTCTTTGTCAACGAAGCATATGCCCGGTACCTCGGCAAGGAACCTGCAGAACTCAGGGAGAGTTACCATATCCCCGGTATTTTAAATGAATACCGCAGTACCATCGATGATGCGATCCGATCCCTGACCAGGGATCATACTGTTACCACGGTGGAGTGCAGGGTTTCAGGGCCCGATAACAGGATATCCTGGAATACATGGACAATCCGCGCACTTTTCAACAATGAAGGGACCGTCCACGAATGCCAGGGTGTAGGAAGGGACAACACCGAGAAGCGTGAGGCAGCTACCAAGATCAACCGTTACATCAAGACAATGGAGTTTCTCTCCCAGACCGGAATGGCCATGATGGACATCGGCGAGGGCGACGATATCTTCTCCTATGTCGCAAACCAGATCCATTCCCTGGTCCAGGGGTATGTCGTCTGGATCGCCATCTACGACGAGCCAAACCAGAAAGTTTTCTTCAAGAGCTTCCTCGGGGACGAGGTGGCGATAAATGCCACGCGAACAATGACAGGGATGGAACTCGAAGACATGGTATTTCCGATCGAAAGCCGTGAAACGACATTCCTCCTCCAGAACAGGAGGCTGATTCAGACTCCCCCACTCCACGAACTCCTCAAGACAAAGATCCCTGAAGATGTCTGCCGCAAGATGGAGGAGGAGGCTGGCGGAATCGACTCGTACATGATGGGTCTCATCTCCAAGGGGAGGATCGTCGGGAACGTTGGGATCAGCCTCAAGAAAGGTTCCAGGCTGCCGGACCGCGAACTGATAGAGGCGTTCATTCGCCAGGCTGCTATCGCCATCGACCGGAGGATAGCCGAAGACGCCCTGAAAAAAAGCGAACAAATCTATCGAAGCGTTATCGAGAACATCCAGGACATGTTCTATCGCACTGACAAGGAGGGAAAACTGATCCTGGCAAGCCCGAGCTGGGCAACGGTTCTTGGCTACGAATCACTCGACGAGTGCCTGGGCAAGGACATCGCAGAGTCTTTCTACATGGAGCCTGAAATCCGAAAGCAGTTTCGTGACGCCGTGTACCGGGAGGGAGAGGTCAGGAATTATGAGTCTGTCCTGAAGAAGAAGGATGGCACGCCCCTGCCTGTTGCCGCTACCAGCCACCTCTACTACGATGATTCCAGAGAGATCCTCGGGATCGAAGGGATATTCCGAGACATCTCGCAGCAGCGCAAGGCAATCGAGCAGATAAAGACTCACATCTCAGAGATGGAGTTCTTCTCCCGCAAATTGCAGGAGTTCATCGAGCTTCCTCCAGGATCCGACCTGTACCATGCAATTGGGACGGGTCTCGAGGAGATTCTCCCGGATGCCGCGATCACGGTCAATGCATTCGATCCCTCATCAGGAAAACTGACAATCAAGGCCGTATTTAATGAGAATGTCCGCACCTGCACGACCCAATATGGTGGCGGTCCATTCCTCGGGATGGAGATCCCTGCAGGCGAGACAAGCCCGGAAGGACTGAAGACGGTAAAGATCCACCTCCTCCAGAAGAACATCCATGACTACATCTCCCGTCAGGTTCCTGCCGAGGCCTGCCAGAAGATCCTGGACGTACTGGACCTTGGGGACTTCTACTCTGTCGGACTGATATGGCGAGGGCAGATCTATGGGAATATCACAATAGGGATCAGGAAAGGAAGTGAGATCCCGAATGCCTCGCTCATCGAAGTCTATGCGAAAGCCGCATCAATCGCCCTCCAGCGGCTCTCGACTGAGCAGGCACTCAAGCAGAAGGAGGTGGATGCGGTCAGGAGCCTGAAGTTCCTCTCCAAGGCTGCGATGGCATTCGTTAATATGAGAGACGACGAGGACATATACCGGTTGATCACAGGGATGGTCCACCAGTACTGCCCTGACCTGGTTGTGGCGATCTGCTCACTCAATGCTGCACGCGGAGTGCTCAACCTCAGCAGTGTCTCAGGGGTGGACGAAGGGACCTTTGCGAAGATCCGGGAGATGGGAGTGGACCTG
>LAHU01000312.1_pt1 | contig 20921 bp, 16 predicted proteins | sample 329631 | NCBI WGS metagenome assembly LAHU01 (sample SAMN03275698, study PRJNA271635) | activated sludge metagenome | isolation source: sample C-0 Zero hour mixed sludge faded in reactor as a methanogenic...
GACTACCGGGAACCTCGTCTCCTTCGAAGTCCACCCCGGGTATGGCATGAAGATCATCCCGGTCTCGATGGCAAAGGTGTAGCGGGAACATGGGCGCCCTGACGGCACATATCAATCTCCCTTTCAAACCAGCCGAGAATACGGAGGAGAACGACTGTTACAACAATATCGAGTCCTGTGCCCTCTACCGTATGCTCCCTGCCAATGCAAAGGAGTACGTCCAGAAGAGCCCGCACCTCCTCGAATACCTCCACATCTTCCCGGTGGACGAGTATGGAATCCCCCTCTTCTTCTCGGAACTGAAGCGGGACCTGAAGTCGATGGCAGAACCCAACCTGATCTACCCAGCCGACGACACGGTCTTTATCCATATCTTCTTCGATCCAAATGATGTCCGGAACTACTACATCCCCATCGAACCCTCGTTCCTCCACAATGTAAAGAACCTCCTCCCTGCAATCGAATACAGGCTCATCGATTACTTAGACGCACTCGAGACCGACCCGGTGTCAGAAGAGGAGAGGGCAGCCGTGCTCCAGGAGCTGATTGGAAAGGTGACCCAGGTCGTCATCCCTGGCCAGGAGACTGCCCTTACCCCTGCAAAAAAGGCTGACAACCCAGGACTCGCGGGAAAACTGAAGGACTTCCTGAACAAGGACCTCACCAGGAAATCCAGCCCAGCCGAGGAAGCATTCAGGAATGTCGCGCAGACACCGGACGGGAAGGTGATCGTCACACCCCAGGAGTACAAGGCGGTCGAGTATATGATGGTCCGGGATAAGATTGACGTCGGTCTCCTCAAGCCCTTCATCAAAGACCGGTACATCGAGGATATCACCTGTGATGGTATCGGACCCCTCTTTGTCGAGCACAAGATCTTCAAGGGGCTCAAATCCGTCGTGGGCTGGGAAGACACCGGGGAGCTTGACGAGTTCGTTATCAAGCTGGCGGAGCGGACCAAGCGGCCCATCACCTACCGGAACCCCATCGTCGATGCGACCCTCCCGGACGGCTCACGTATCAACATCGTCTACAGCGTGGATATCAGCCGGAAGGGGAGCAACTTCACGATACGAAAGGCGATGGATGACCCCATCAGCATCGTGAAGCTGATCGAGTTCAAGACCATCAACTACGAGGCAGCAGCCTACCTCTGGATCTGCATCGAGAACGGGATGTCCCTCTTCATGAGCGGCGAGACCGCGAGCGGGAAGACTACCAGTCTCAATGCCTTTACCACCTTCATCCCGCCTGAAAACAAGATCGTCACGATCGAGGATACCCCCGAGCTCGTCATCCCCCACCGGAACTGGACACGAGAGGTCTCCAAAGGAAAGGGGAAAGGAGAGGGAGAGGGATCGGACGTCACGATGTTCGACCTGCTGAAGGCTGCCCTCCGTCAGCGTCCGAACCAGATCATGGTCGGTGAAATACGTGGTGTCGAGGGAGCCGTCGCCTTTGGTGCGATGCAGACCGGTCACCCGGTCCTCTCGACATTCCACGCGGCCTCGGTTGAGAAGCTGATCCAGCGTCTCTGCGGGGACCCGATCAATATCCCAAAGACCTACGTGGACAACTTAAACTTGGTCGTGATCCAGAGCGCGGTCCGTCGCCCGTCAGGAGAGATGGTCCGCCGCGTATTGAGCATCAACGAGCTGATCGGCTATAACCCGGAGACCGGCGGGTTCTCATTCGTGGAGATGTTCCACTGGGACCCGGTCACCGACAACCACGAGTGGACCGGGAAGGGGAGCAGTTTCCTCTTGGAGAACAAGGTCGCGACCATGCTTGGCATTCCGGAACACAAGAAGGCGATGATATATGATGAAGTGGAGAAGCGGGCAAGAATACTTGAACGCCTCCATAAGGCAGGATATACCGGGTTCTATGACCTCTTCCAGATGATCACCAAGGTCAAGAAACAGGGCCTCCTTACCATCGATATCGGAGCAGACTGAGCAGGTTATGTTCGAGAACGTCTCCCGTGGCCTGCGTGCGAAGAACGCGGGAAAACTGCCATTCGAGGACCAGTTCAGGAAGATCCGCCAGAAGATGGGTTCCCTTGCAGAGACCCAGATGATGTCGGCAGACCTCCTCTTCATGGTCACCTACATGGCATCGATCACGACCGCAAACGCGACCAGGCCCGAGATCTTCGCCTATACTGCGGTACGCAAGGAGTATGTCCCGTCGAAATACATCGCCAAGGTGGAGTTCTTTGTCAAGCGCTGGAATTATTCCTATGTCCAGGCACTCACGGTAATTGCAGAGCGGACAAAGAACGAGATGCTCCGGAGCATGATGGACCGGTATGCCAACTCCATCGAGTCCGGGGTACCGGACGAGGACTTCCTTACCCGTGAACTCGCAACTATCCGCAGCGTCTACCGGAACACCTACGAGCAGGGGCTTGAGATGCTGAAGAAGTGGGGGGACGCCTACATCGCGATGATGTTCGCCGCCTCCCTCGTCGGTATCATCATGATGGTCTCGGTCGCGATCTTCACCCCTGACAACCTCGAGCAGACCTTTTTCCTTTCGTACTTCGTCGTCCTCGCCGTCGCAGTATTCGGGGTCTTCACAATGTACCGGGCGGTCCCGACCGACCAGAAGACCCACAAGATGGAACGCGGGTCCAGGGAACAGGAGATGATCCACAGCATGGAGAAGAAGATCGTCCCTATCAACCTGCTCTGTTCACTGGTCATCTTCATCCTCGTCCCCAACTCGTTCGGTCTCGTCCTCCTCTTCATGGGGTCTCTCCTCCTGCCCCTCGGGATCATCGGTTACCTAGACGACCAGAACATCATCTCCCGGGATGCCGAGTTCACCACGTTCATACGGAGCCTCGGGGCGGTGATGGGAGGGAAAGGTATCACTATCGGAGCAGCACTGAAGGAAATAGACCGGAAATCTCTCAATGTCCTCGCTCCCCTGATCAACGGGATCTTCTCCAAGCTGAACCTTGGTCTCGACGAGAAGCTCTCGTGGAACAAGTTCACCCGTGAGAGCGGGAGCAACCTGATTTACAAGTACCTCAACATCTTCCGGGACTCGGTGGAACTAGGCGGCTCTCCCGACAAGATCGGACAGATATCCTCCACCTCGATGCTTGAACAGGTCCTGCTCCGTGAAAAGAGAAACACGAATGCAATGGGTTTCGTCGTCCTCCTCATCCCGATGCATGCGATGATGGTCGCAATATTCCTCTTCCTCTACCACATCCTCCTCACGATGTCCCACGCAATCACAAGCGTGATGGAGTCAATTGGCACCACGGGGACCGAGGCACTGGGCAGCTCGGGTGGGAGCATCGGGGGCTCGATGGCAAGCAGCATCAACATGTTCGTCAACTTTCCCGAAGCGGCCATGAACGAATACGTGATTGTCATGATCACCATCATCACGGTTGTCAACATCCTGGCAGGAAAGGTGGTGATGGGGGGGGACCGGTATATCTATTATTTCTTCGCGAGTATCCTCCTCTCTATTACTGGAGTGATATTTATCGTGGCACCCATCGTCGTCGGGATGTTCTTCTCCATCCCGGTCTTTACGCAGGTGTGAGATGAAGGACACTACCCGTCGCCTCCTCCTCTTCGTCATCATCACGACCGTGGGGTCTCTCCTCATCATCCTGGACTTCCCCCCCCTTGCTCTCATTGGCGGGGTCGGCCTCCTCGGCATCATGATACTTTTTCTCACTGGTGCCGTCACGGCCGCGGACGTGAAAGGCGCATTCAAACGGAGACCAAAAAAAGAGCCAAAAGTCAAAAAAATAAAAGAACCAGGCAAAAAGGCCTCGAAGCCGGAGAAAGGGGGGAGCGATACCTCTGGTGGGGTCTTCTCCCGGATGCACCAGGGCTTCTCACTCCTTTTCCATAACCTGAAGAAGGGGAGGTCCGCAAAGAGAGCAACTGCGGCGGCGGGAACCGCGGGCAGTACCCACCCGGGAGAGAAGGGCGCTGCGGGTGGGGGTGTTTCTTCCCTGCTGGATATGACTCCTGAAGTGACCCCTCTCTCCCGCAAGTCCGAGCCGGATCCCTTCCTTTCCATCGGGGATGAGCCCCTCGACGCCGATCTCCTCGCCAACATACTCCCGGATGACGGGGGCCCGCTGCTCGATGATATCGATCCCCTGGCAGATAACCCGTCGGGAACCTTGGGTTCAACCGCCCTGTCATCTGTCGATAACCTGGAAATTTCACTCGATTCCGAAGAGCAGACAATCAACATCGACGAGGAGGGTGACTACGAGGTGAATGCAATCCTCGAAGCCCATAAGGCAGACCTCCTTGAAGATGGGGGCATGCCTACTCCTGACGATCTCGGGGGAGCGTTCCCGGACATGGGTGAGGTGGACCTCGGGTCACTTGACCTCAATGGCATCGAGCTGGGAGGACCGGCCCCCGCTTCGAAACCATCTTCCCCTGTACCTGGCGGTAGCGGACCTGGACCGGCCTCCCCGAAGGCTGCAACGATCGGTGGCATAAACCCGGGTGGAGGAGCAGCTCCTGACTTCTCCCAGCCACCTGCCGAGGAGCAGATGCTTGGCTTCGCAACCGGTGGCCGCGGGGACGATGACCTGATGGCAGCTCTGAAGATGGAGGCAAAGGGCACAAAGAAGAAAGAGAACCTGAGCCTGCTACGAGAATTGAAAGATACCCGCGTCTCGGTGAGCGACCTCGAAGAGGAGATCCTCTCTCTCCTCGGAGGCAATAAATCTAAAGGTTCGTCAAATGAAAGGAAATAACAAAGAGGCGGAAGTCCATGGCAGAAGTACCGGTCAACGCAGAGAAGGTGATAGAAGCGGCGGTGAAGGTGGAGAAGGACGGTGCCTGGGTCGTGGGCAAGGTGGAGATCACTCAGGACGCCCTCCACTTCACAGGTCCTCTGCAGGCTGATATCCGGTACAAGGCAATTGTAGACCTCGAGGAGAAGCGCCCGGTCCTACTGATCACGTATAAGGCCGGGGCGGATGTCATCTTTAGGGTAGCATCCGTCGATAAGGTGCTCCAACTGCTCAAGGCCAGGATTATCATGCAGTGCAGCGCCTACCGCCTGATGGCGTACTTCATGTCCCCTGCGGTCCGCGGGGGTGTGATGGTGACCAATGCTGCATGGGAAAAAGGTGCGATCGCAGTCCTCAAGAGCGGGATCTGGTTCGTCAGCCAGAACAAGCAGGTCTCGGTCCCCTTAAAAGAAGTGACCGGTATCGAACTCACCAAGCGCGAGGTCCAGACCAAGCAGGTGGACGTGGTGAAGATCGATCACCGGGAAGGGACCGACGTGGTCACCAGTTTTGTCCTCTGCCCTGTCTCAACCCTCCAGGTCCTCCTCAACTTCCTCAAGGATGCTACCAAGGACCTCGAAATGAAGGGCGACGAGCTGGACCCCCAGTCCGCCCAGGTAGGGATGCTCATCTACAGTGGGATGGACTCCCATGCGATCGAGAACATGCTCAATATCCCGCACAAGGACCTCGAAGCGATTTATGACAAGCTGCTGAAGATCGGCCTGATTGAGGTGATGTTCGTGCGCCGGGAGGTCCAGCTCACCCCCAAGGGAGTCCGGTTCATCACCGAGGCGGTGAAACCGCCGGGCCAATGATGAATGGCAGATATCATACAAATATATAATAATTACTCCCATCGATCTATTTGATCGATATGGGCCGCATTCTCATTGTTGATGATACCCTTTTTATGAGAACCCTTCTGAAAAACATACTTTTCTCGGGAGGTCATGACATCGTGGGTGAGGCTGGTGACGGGGACGAAGCGATTGAGAAGTACAAGGCACTCAAGCCGGACTTGGTCACCATGGACGTTGTGATGCCAAAAGTAAACGGGATTGAGGCTCTCAAGGGTATCAAGGCATTCGACCCGAATGCAAAGGTCGTGATGTGCACCGCGGTTGGCCAGGAGCAGATGGTAAAACTCGCCATCAAGACCGGGGCAAGGGGATACATCGTAAAACCGTTCCAGGCGCCAAAGGTCCTTGAAGAAATCAAGAATGTGCTTGGCAGCTGAATAGAGGAACATACCAGATGATTCGCGTACTGGTTATCGATGACTCCCTCTTCATGAGGACGGTCATCAGGGACATGTTGGGGAAGGACCCCGGGATCACGGTCGTAGGCACCGCATCAGATGGAGTGGAGGGGCTGGAACGGATCCGCGAGCTCCATCCCGACGTGATTACCCTTGATATCGAGATGCCCAATCTCGATGGAATAGGGCTCCTGCGCAGGAGAACCGAATTCCCTCAATTTCCGAAGACCCTGATGGTCAGCTCCCTGACATCCGAGGGCGCGGAGATGACCAGGCTTGCGATATCACTGGGCGCGGACGACTTCATGCTCAAGCCCCGCGAGATACGGGCGATCCGGGGGGTAGAGCGCGAGCTGATCGAGAAGGTCAAGAACCTGGTCACGATCCAGTACCGGACACGGGAGCCTGCAACCGCGCCGGAGGCCGTGGCAGACCGGATCGTCCTGATCGGCTCCTCGGCCGGAGGGCCACCCATGCTTGACGTCATCCTCTCGGCCTTCAAAGAACCGCTCCCCGCGGCACTCATCATCACCCAGCACATGCCAGAAGGTGGGTTCACGGCTGCGCTCGCGGCACGGCTGAACCGCCTGAGCGTGATGCCGGTAAAAGAGACACAGAATGGGGATATGATACGGACCGGCCAGATATACGTCTCCCGGGCAGGGGTGCACACGGTCATCACGTCGATGCTCTCGAATACAGGAAAGATGGGAGGAAAGATCATCCATTCCTCGGCGCCACCAGTTCACAGCGTGCGCCCAGCAGTTGACAAGACCTTCGTCTCTGCTGCCAATGTCTACGGGGCGAGGTGTGTGTCGGCCATACTCTCCGGGATGGGCCACGACGGCGGAGAGGGGACGCTTGCCATCAAGAAACATGGAGGGTACACGATCGTGTGCCGGGAAGAGGACTGCCTGGTATATGGCATGGCCCGCTCTGCACTCGAATCAGGTGGGGTGGACGTGGTTCTCCCGCTCAGGAAAATAGCCGACGACATTGTTGGTATCATCTCGAGGCAGGGAGACGGCCCATGAACGATATGGACGCCTACCGGGCCCTTTACGTGGCAGAATCGCGGGAGAACCACGAGACGATCGTGAGAAACCTCCTGGTACTCGAGAAGGGAGAAGATCGTTCTGCGATAGACGAGATATTCAGGTCTGCCCATTCCCTGAAGGGTATGTCAGCATCTATGGGGTTCGCCCCCATGGAACATCTCTGCCATGCAATGGAAGACGTGTTCCAGCAGATCAGGAATGGAAACCTTTCTGTCGAACAGGACCTCATTGACAACCTCCTTGTTGCATCAGACGACATCGAGGCAATACTCGACGACATCGAACAGGGAGGTGACGGGAAGGCTGACAATCTTGAAGAACATGTCCATGACCTCTTATGCCTCGTCTCTGGAACAGGAGGAGGAGACCGGTCACCTGCGGAGGGGCCGGGCCAGCCGGTCACTGCGTCACCGGCGGGTATCCCGCCTGCGGAGGAGACTGCCAAAGCGGGCACCGCCGGGGACTGGAGCGCTCCTCTGTTCACCATCCGTATCTCCCTTTCTGCCACATGCGACAACCGCAATCTGAGGTCAATGGTCCTCCTTGGCAACCTCGAGGCAATCGGGACCCTTGTCTCGGTCTCACCTCCCCGGGAGACGGTCGAGGACGACCCGTCGTTCAACGGCCTGATGGACCTTTCTTTTGCCAGTGAAGCCGGTCAGGAAGCCATCAGGGCAGTGCTCACCTGCAGCGAGGTCGGGGAGTTCTCCATCCACGAAGCCGGAGCAGCACCTCCCGCCCCGGTCTCCGCGCCGCCCCCATCGCAGTCCCAGGTACCAGACCAGAAGGTTACCCGTGGCTCTCCTGACACCAGGCCGGAAAGATCAGACAAGGGGAGGGAAGTGAAGAACCTCAGGGTTGACATTGCCCGGCTGGACCAGATGATGAACCTGATCGAAGACCTTGTCATCAACCGCGGGCGGATAACCCAGATCGCCAAGAAACACGGGATCAAGGAGATGGACGAGACCCTCTCGATGATCGGCAGGTCGGTCTCGGATCTCCAGAACCTGATGATGAACATCCGGATGATCCCCCTCTCGGTGATATTTAACCGTTTCCCAAGAACAGTCCGCGATATTGCAAACCGTGAGGGAAAGGAGGTCGATTTTGTCATCGAAGGCGGAGAGACAGAACTCGACCGGAGCGTGATGGACGGGCTGAACGATCCCCTCCTCCATATTGTCCGCAATGCCATAGACCATGGTATCGAGCCCCCCGACGTCCGCGAGCAGGCGGGAAAGCCCCGGATGGGACACTTACGGATCTGTGCCCGCCGTGACCGGGACAATGTTATCATCCTCGTGGAGGATGACGGAAAGGGGATCGATGCCGCGAAAGTCCTGCGGAAGGCTGTCGAACGTGGTCTCATCACCGAAGAGTCGGCGTCCGGACTGAGCAACAACGAGGTATATGATTTCCTCTTCCAGGCCGGCTTCTCGACTGCGGATAAGATTACTGATATCAGCGGGAGAGGTGTTGGCCTTGACGTGGTCAGGAACTCGATCAATGCCCTGAAAGGGTCGATCCGGGTAGAGTCAGAACCAGGGAAGGGGAGCAAGTTCGAGCTGGTCCTCCCACCCACCATGGCCATCGTGAACGTGATGATGGTCCGGATCAACAACCGCCGCTGCGCTATCCCAGTAGGGAACGTCGTTGAGGTTGCCAGTCTTTCTGCCCAACGGATCCACCTGATCGGGTCACACGAGACGATCGTCCTCCGTGACGAAGTCCTCCTCCTCGACCGGCTCAAAGACATGTTTGGGGAACCCACGACCGGACAGGAAATACTCGTCGTCCTCCAGCACCAGGCCAAGAAACGGTCCATCGCCGTCGATCTTATTGAGGGACAGCAGGAGGTCGTGATCAAGCCTCTCGGGCAGATCATCGGGGTCTGCCGGGGCGTATCCGGGGTGACCATCCCCGGCGACGGCGAGGTCGTACCTGTCCTCGACGTGAATGCAATCGTGAGGGAGAACTGATGACGGAAATAACACCCGTACAGGCAGATGCATTGCGGGAACTTGGGAATATCGGTGCAGCTCATGCAGCGACCACGCTCTCCACAATGCTCAACAGTCATATCGAGATGGAGGTCCCGGAGATCCACATTATCGATATCGGAAAGATCCATGACTATGTCGGTGATGACCTCGCCGCACTCGTCCTCTTCCAGATCCAAGGGGAGGTCTCTGGCGGGGGATACCTCCTCCTCTACGTCCCGAAGACATCGGTCATCCGGCTGACCAATGCGATGCTCGGGATGACAGACCTGGACCGTGACCTGACCGAGATGGACGAGAGCGCCCTCCTTGAGATCGGGAACATCATGGTCTCGGCCTTCCTTGACGGGACTGCAGGTCTCCTCGATATCATCATGCTTCCATCCCCGCCAAGCCTCGTAATTGACATGCCCCATGCAGCAATCGAGTCGGTCCTCGCGTCCCAGGAGTATGCTGACATCAACGAGGTGGTGATCTTCAGGACCGAGTTGAAGAGTGACGAGCACCATATCACGAGTGCACTCTTCCTCCTGCCAAATGAACCGATGTTGGATGAGATAGTGAGCATGCTGGAAAAACTGATGATGCCCGGATCGTGAGGAGACACGATGCCAGCCCCGGGCGAACCGGAATCCATAATTATTATCGGGATAGGTGAGTACCACGTCGGTTCGTGCCTCATGTCCTGCATCGGTCTTGGCTCCTGCATAGGACTGGTCATCCATGACCGCGACAGGGGGATAGGCAGCCTGGCACATGTCATGCTGCCGATATCACAGGGTAAAGCCGACCGCCCGGCAAAATATGCTGACACCGCCATTCCCCTGATGGTTGAGAAACTGGAGGCGGCAGGTTCCCGCCGCGGTTCTCTCCAGGTCAAGATGGCAGGAGGAGCGTCGATGTTCAAGAACTTTTCCGGCTCGCTCAATATTGGTGAGCGGAACGTGGATCAGATCCTCGCAACCTGTAAAACCCTCAACCTCACGGTTGTAGGAAGCGATACGGGGGGGACGGTGGGCAGGACCATCTTTTACTATCCCTGCGAGAAAGGGAAAATTACGATTCGCAGGGGAGACGGGTCCACGACGGAGATTTAACCAGTCTGCCGGGAATGCTGGTTCATCTGTTCTTCCAGTGAGTACGATCTCAAGGCGGTCCTGCCGCCCGTTACTCTGGTTATGCACCAGGGAACCAATTCCCCATCAGGCTGAACCTGACTCAAGCGGGTCCCGCAACACGTCACTGGCAGGCAGGGTACATGGCATGAGGGAGCGTCACCGCCTGCAGTCACCCTCCTGGTCCCGGCTCCGGGAACGGTCTGCAGGGGAACCGATTACGTGATCAGCACGGCAGCGGCGATTACCGTGGTCCAGAGCCCGCACTTGTCACCCTGTGCTGACTGGCAGGTATGGGTAGTCCGGAATATCTTCCCGCTTGCCTTGTAGATCTGCTCCCGTTCCTGCCACGCCGAGTTCGGGTCAAACTCGATACCCAGTGTGGTGGCAAGCATCGTGGCTGCCAGGTCCTCTGCGTACTCACCAGTAATCTGCGCGGTCTCCCCGAAGGCATGGTGCTCGGAGAGGTAACCATATTCATTTGCGTCCTTTGGAAGGGCGAGACCGATCGCCGCAGATATCAGGCGGTTTGGTTCGCAGGTCTCGTTCTTGGCCATGACGACATGGAGTATCTCGCCTGATTTCAGGTGGCTAATACCCTCTTCGACGGTGACCTGCCTGCAGTTCGGTGGAAATATGCTGGAGACATATACCAGGTTGAACCGTTCGATCCCGGCCCTCCGCAGGGCAAGTTCGAATGAGGCAAGGCGGTCTTTGTGAATTCCGACTCCCTTGGTGAAAAAAACCATTCGGGGAACAGACATAGATTCTGGTGGTCTTTGTCACAAATAAAGTGTTGCGATCAGAAAAAGAAAAACGGATACCATTAATTTCATGAAAACGCAGGGATATTCCGGTAAAACGGGAACCATGTTTTTTTCCCGGCAGGATGCAGGGTGAAGTACCCGGGATGAGAGGTGCGACGCGCCTGCCTGGCCTATTGAACCCCGGAGTTCAAGTATTGAACCACTGCCATTCATAACTATTTATGGACCCCTGCCAAACGTACTTGTGCTGACCGCCCCATCAGCACACCACAGCATTACACGAGAATCGGAGGTTTGATGAATCGTTCTTTCAGAGGTGTCGGGACAGGGTCAGCTCTCATACTCCTCCTTCTCCTCACCGGCGCGGTCTTTGCCGACCGGGCGCCATGCGCGACGCCTGAGACACAGGGGATATCGGTAACTACCGAGGTCGTCTGCGTGGGGACCGTGAGCAACAGTGTCAACCTGGGCTGGTCAATCAGCTCAGAGGTCCTTGACGGGGCACTTGTTGCAGGTGAGAGACAGTCATCCATGGGATATTCAGAGGAGACAATGGCAGTGAACGGGTACACTCATTATACCAAGGACTTCTCGGTGGATACCGCTGGGCAGAACCTCATTGGGAATAATATCAAGAGTACCCGCCACGTCATCTACTCTGCCCAGATGGGTGGCGACGGAACAGGGCGGATGACATCATCCGAGGATATCTTCCTTGACGGCTGCGGGTCGTCAGCCGATGCGACAGGGGCATACCTCTGCCCGTTCAGCGTCAGCGACAGTTCAGGAGTCGCTCCTGCGTACTGCAACATCGTCAAAGCTGGCAGCTATGTCGATATGAGTGAAGTCTCACTCGTTACGACGGCCAGTGCCCGCGGAGTCACCCAGAAAACCGATGTGCCTGTCGCCCTCGCATACGCGATCAGGGCACAGGGACTCACCCCAACGGATCCATCAAGTGCAGCTATCGGGTCGATATCGGCCTTTGCAGCCGCACACCTGATGGGTGGTCGCGGGACAACCGGACAGGCGAGCGATCTCCAGTTCAGTGAAAAGACCACTGCATCTGGGTTCATCCCGGTCTTCGACAAGTCCTTTGCGTACCAGTCCGGTGCAGTCAGAGTCTGAGAGAAGCCCCTGGGGGGCAATCCCCCCATTTTTCACCTAACTGCACGTGATAGGCGTCTCACCACGTATGCGCTCATGAATTCTTTTAGGCAGGCCTGCAGGTCTTCATCACCGCATTCCCTCCAGAAGTCCTTAGGACCCCCGGGTCACCGGTGGACAGCGGTAGCGACGAGGATAAGACCAGGAAAACCTCGTTGTTGCCGTGTTAACAGGGCCAGGGCCATTACTTTCTCCTGGAGAGATTTGGCAGGCTCCACCCGCTCGTGATACGAACTGCCGCTATCCCGTAACCGAACCGACAGTCTTCTCGTTGCGAGCAGCAGTATTGAAGAACTCCGCTATGGCAGGCCGGTCATGTTGTAATCCAGACTTCCCGCACCTCCACCTGCTCCACGCCAACGCCACCCCCCAGATGAGTGCCGGTCCTCTCCTGGTCTCACCGTCCCTGAGGCCGACTTCCACGCCATCCCTGGGGGGAGTGCCTCTCTGGCGTGAGTCCCCCCCTGCTGGCAGCGGGCGTGTAAGGTTGGGGCTGATAGATCTCAGCCAGCCTCGTTCCTTCAATATTAACATCCTTCCTGACTGCCCCGAAAAGGTCCGGGCACAAAACCTGGAGCTTGAAAGGAATCTCGTAGCCACTCCTATTCAGCGTTCAATCCAGAACCAAGACTGGGAAGATCAGAAAGAGGAGAAAGGGAGGAGTGGGGCCCCTTACCTGACGTTCTTCATCAGGAGGTCAATATCTTCGCGGAGGGCCTGGAGATCCTCTTCATGCTCAACTTCCTGCTGAAGGATAGTGAGGATGATGTTGTAGGTCACGGGGTCTTTGTCCTTTGTCAGGGCGAGGAGGCTGTGGTAAGTCGCGATGGCACACTGCTCTCCTTTTATATTCTGGTCCAGGACCGCTATGATGTAAGGGTCCTCCGGGGCATCGTAACCGCAGTTTGTGAGGGTGAACCACTCCTGCGGCCTGGTAACCGGGACACCGCCAAGCTGGATTATGCGGTCCGCCAGGAGGACCGAGTGAGCAAGCTCCTCGGTTGCGTGCAGGGTAAGCTCTGCGATCACGGCCTCTTTGTTCGGCCCTTTCACGACCTTTGCACCGATCCAATACTGATAGTATGCAAGCCATTCGTCGCTGAATGCCCGGCGGAGAAGGATAATCAGCTCGTCCACGTCCAGTCCGACAATGCTACGTCCTTTGGTTCCCATTCGTTCTTCACCAGATCTATGAAAAGGGTTGTACACCGCGCTCTTCAAAACCTTTCCTGACCGTTGACCCATGACCCCTTCCCTGCCTGGAACCGTTTGGAAGCAGAAGTGCCGGTTCCCGATCGAAACGGGTTCAAAACCCCGATACTACGCGGGAAAGGGCAGACTACCGTCGTACATTGCGTTGATATGGGATAAGAACCAATGAATACTGGAATTATGAAAGCGGTTCTGGGACTCGAGGATGGCACCTGGCTCGAAGGAGAGGGCTTCGGAGTGCCGGGGGAGACCACAGGGGAGCTGGTCTTTTCTACCCAGATGACCGGGTACATGGAGGCGCTCACTGACCCCAGCTACCATGGCCAGATCCTTATGTTCACCTTCCCCATGATCGGGAACTACGGGGTGGATGAACAGAACTTCCAGAGCCGGAAGATCTGGGCACGGGGATGCGTGGTGCGCGAGATCTGTGAGACCCCGGATAACGGGAAGACAATACGGAACTATTTCGAAAAGAAGGGACTGCTGGGCATCTCCGGTATCGATACGAGGAGGCTCACCATCAAGACACGGTGCGGGGGCACCCTTCGTGCGGGACTGATCGTGGGCTCCAGGGACCACGAACGGGCGATCATGCTCGCCCGCTCCATGACCCCCCTCTCCGGCTGCGATCTCATCCCTGACGTCACAACAGGAGAGCCCAGCCATATCAGGGGTTCCGGTCCACGGGTCGCGGCGCTGGACCTCGGTATAAAAAAGAACATGATAGTCAGCCTGCGTTTACGGGACGCAGACGTCTGGCTCTACCCGGCAGGGACCCCTGCTGATGTCATCCTCTCCTGCAGACCTGCCGCCCTCTTCATCTCGAACGGGCCTGGTGACCCGAAACGGGCGGTATCAACCATCGAGACGCTCCGCAGACTTGCAGGGGTCATCCCGCTTTACGGGATATGCATGGGGAACCAGGTCTGTGCCCTTGCCCTCGGCGGCCGTTCATACAAGATGAAATTCGGCCACAGGGGATCAAACCAGCCCGTCCGGCACACGGGAGGCGGTATTTACATTACCACCCAGAACCATGGCTATGCCGTCGACGCCGATTCTCTTCCCGAGGGGTGCAGTATCACCTATACCAACGTCAATGACGGGACAGTTGAAGGCTTCTCTGATCCCTCTCTCGGGATCTCCTGCGTGCAGTTTCACCCCGAGGCAAACGGAGGACCGCGGGACACCGAGGCCCGTTTCTTTGACGACATGTTCAGGAGGCTTCGCTGATGCCCCGCCTCGAGCATATACAGAAAGTCCTGCTGATAGGTTCCGGCCCAATCCAGATAGGGCAGGCTGCCGAGTTTGACTTCTCGGGGTCCCAGGCCTGCCGCGCCCTTCGCGAAGAAGGCGTGAAAGTCGTCCTTGTCAACTCGAACCCTGCAACGATCCAGACCGACCCGGAGATGGCAGATGCGATCTACATCGAGCCGCTCCGGGCAGACATCATCGCGAAGATCATAGAAAAAGAGCGCCCCGATGGTATCCTGAGCGGCATGGGCGGACAGACCGGCCTGAACCTCACTGCTGAACTCGCCGAGAAGGGAGCACTCCAAGGGGTTGAGATCCTCGGCACACCCCTCGAAGCAATCTACCGGGGAGAGGACAGGGAGAAGTTCCGCGACCTGATGCAGCAGATCGGCGAGCCCGTCCCGGTCTCGATGATTGTCTCCAGCCTGGACCAGGTTGAAGAAGCGCTCAGGACGGTCGGCCTCCCTGCGATCATCCGCCCGGCATACACCCTCGGGGGTGCAGGAGGCGGGATTGCCAATACAAGGGAAGATATGGTGCGGATCACCGAGCTTGGCCTGAACCGCTCTCGCATCCACCAGGTCCTCATCGAGCAGAGTGTCGTCGGCTGGAAAGAGATCGAGTTTGAGGTGATGCGTGACGCTGCAGACACCTGTATCACGGTCTGTGGCATGGAGAACGTCGACGCAATGGGGGTCCATACTGGTGAAAGCGTCGTGGTCGCTCCAATCCTTACGCTCCGGGACGACGAGTTCCAGATGTTACGGAGTGCGGCACTCAAGATCATCAGGGCCCTGAATGTCCAGGGGGGCTGTAATATCCAGTTCGCGTATCGCGACGGGGATTACCGGGTCATCGAGGTGAACCCCCGGGTCTCCCGCTCCTCAGCTCTCGCTTCCAAGGCAACCGGCTATCCTATTGCCAGGGTAGCTGCCAAGATAGCGATTGGGCTCCGCCTTGACGAGATCCCCAACAGTGTCACCGGTTGTACCCCGGCCTCTTTCGAACCTACGATCGACTACGTCGTCGTGAAAGTACCCAGGTGGCCTTTCGACAAGTTCCGCCATGCCGACCGCACCCTGACTACCGCGATGAAGAGTACCGGGGAAGTTATGGCAATCGGCCAGAACCTCGAGGAAGCGTTCATGAAAGCCCTCCGGTCCCTGGACACCGACATCAACCGGCATACCAATCCAAGCGAGATCAGGATGATCCTCTCGCGGCCGACCGACGAGCGTTTCCCGACGCTCTTCGATGCGTTCCGGCAGGGGTTCTCCCTCGATGAGATAGCCAGGCTGACGCACATCACCCCCTTCTTCCTGGAAAAGATTCAGAATATCGTGAGGATGGAACAGTCGCTCGGAACGGGCACTCAGTCAGATGACCAGATCCTCGAGGCAAAACGGATGGGTTTCTCCACGTCCGAGATAGGTACCCTGACCGGGAGTGCCCCTGACCATATCGAAAAAGTGGCCGGTCCGCCTGCCTACAAGATGGTGGACACCTGTGCCGCCGAGTTTCCTGCCCGCACACCCTACTTCTACTCCACCCGGGCAGAGGCCTGTGAGATTGTGCCCTCTGATACAAGGAAGGTCCTGATTCTCGGTTCAGGACCAATACGGATCGGACAGGGTATCGAATTTGATTACTGCACGGTCCATGCGGTCAAGGCACTGAGAGAGGAAGGGGTGGAGGTCCATATTGTCAATAATAACCCAGAGACCGTCTCGACAGACTTTGACACATCGGACCGCCTCTTCTTTGAGCCCATGTACCTCGAGGATGTAATGAATATCCTGCGCAAGGATAATTACCTCGGCGTGATGGTCCAGTTCGGCGGTCAGAATGCAGTCAACCTCGCCGTTCCGCTGCATGAAGAACTGACCCGGACCGGGCTGCCCACCCGGATCCTTGGGACTCCGCCGGATGCCATGGACGTCGCAGAGGACCGTGACCGCTTCAGCGTGCTGCTCACACGCCTCGGGATCCCAAGCCCACCGAACAGTTCGGCTACCTCCCTTGAGGAGGCGAGGGAGAAGGCGGCAAGGATTGGATACCCCATCCTTGTCCGGCCGAGTTACGTCCTCGGCGGCCGTGCCATGGAGATCGTGCACGATGAGACCGAGCTCGAGGCCTACATGAAAGAGGCCGTGCGGGTGAGCCGGAGCCACCCCGTGCTGATCGACTCATTCCTCCAGAACGCCATCGAGCTCGACGTGGACGCGGTCTGTGACGGCGAGGACGTATTGATAGGCGGGATCATGGAGCACATCGAGCAGGCAGGTGTCCATAGCGGGGACTCGGCGTGCGTGATCCCGACGCAGTCACTCTCAGAGCCGGTCATCGCGATGGTCCGGGAATACACGCGGAAGATCGCGCTTGGCCTCGGCGTTATCGGGCTCGTGAACATCCAGCTCGCAGTCAAGGACGGGACGGTGTACGTGCTGGAGGCAAACCCGCGTGCAAGCAGGACGGTCCCTTTCGTCTCGAAGGCCACCGGCATCCCGCTCGCCAAGGTTGCTGCCCGGGTGATGATTGGTCGCCGGCTGCGGGATATGGGCATACAGGAGACCCCCATTCACCACGTGGCAGTCAAAGAGGTCTTACTCCCGTTCAATAAGCTCCCGGGGGTAGATACCGTACTTGGCCCGGAGATGAAGAGTACCGGAGAAGTGATGGGGATCGACTATGACTTCGGGCGTGCCTTTTACAAGGCATCCATATCAGCCGACAACGAGCTCCCCATCAACGGCAATGTCTTCATCTCCGTGAACGCGGAGCAGAAGGATGAGGTCATCATGATCGCCCGGGCGCTGCGTGACCTCGGGCTTTCGCTCTACGGGACTTCAGGAACGGTCGATTACCTCGCCGATGCAGGGGTAGAGGCTCACCTCGTCAGGAAAGTCCAGGAAGGATCGCCGAACGTGATTGATCTCCTCCGCAGGGGGGAGATCCGCCTGATCATCAACACCCCGATGGATAAACAGTCGCGGCAGGACCATTACCAGATCATGCGTGCCGCCGTGGACTACAGCGTTCCCTACATCACGACCCTGCAGGCAGCACGGGCCGCCGCGGAGGCAATCCGTGCCATCCGCCAGAACAAGGTAACACTTGAACCAATCCACCATTATATTGGAGTTGTACCATGACAGCCGGCAAAGGGACTGTTGTCCTCGCGTATTCGGGAGGCCTCGATACCTCCATCTGTATTCCGCTCCTCAGGCAGAAGTACGGCTACGACCGTGTCGTTACCGTCGTGGTCCACGTGGGCCAGCGCGACGAGGAGATTGCCGTCGCCATCGAGAAGGGGAGCCGCCTCGCTGACGGGCACTATACGATCGATTCCCGTGAGAAGTTCGTGACCGATTACCTATTCCCTGCCATTCGGGCAAACGGGTCGTACGAGGGCTACCCGATGGGCACCTCCCTGGCACGGCCACTCATTGCGACCGAGGTGGTCGCGGTGGCAGACAAGGAGAACGCAACTGCAATCGCACATGGCTGCACGGGAAAGGGAAACGATCAGCTCCGTTTCGACTTCATTATCCGGAGTGCCGGGTACAACGTCGTCGCGCCCATCAGGGAGATGAACCTGACCAGGGACTGGGAGATAGAATATGCACGGGAGCACCAGATCCCGGTCCCTGTCGCAAAGGACCGGCCATGGAGCATGGACGAGAACTGCTGGAGCCGGAGTATCGAGGGGGGGAGACTCGAAGACCCGTCATTCCACCCGCCCGAGGAGATATACGAGTGGACAGTCTCCCCGGAGAAAGCCCCCGACCTGCCGGAGAAGCTGACGATCACCTTCCGGAACGGAGTGCCGGTTGCGCTCGACGGGAAAGAGATGGGGGGATACGACCTCATCTGCATGCTCAACACCCGTGCCGGCCGCCATGGGATCGGCAGGAATGACATGATGGAGGACCGCATTCTCGGCCTGAAGGCACGGGAGAACTACGAGCATCCTGCTGCAACAGTCCTTCTCACCGCACACCGGGACCTCGAGCGCCTTGTCCTTACCCGGCAGGAGATCGCATTCAAGCACCTTGTCGATGACAAGTGGTCAGAGCTTGCGTACATGGGACTGGTCCATGAACCCCTGTATCATGCCCTGAACGCATTCATCAATACAACCCAGGAGCGGGTGAACGGTAGCGTGGACCTGTCGCTCTACAAGGGATCAATCACCGTGCTCGGGCGGATCTCACCGGATGCCGTGTACTCAGAGGACCTCGTCTCATTCGATACATCCAGCCTCGACCAGTGCCACGCGATCGGGGTCTCCGCATATTTCGGAATCCAGGCCCGGATGGTCAGGAAACGTGAAAAGAATTTGAAATAAACGGTTTCATGAGGTGGGAAACGGTCCCACCCCTTCTTCTCTCCCGCGAAAGGATGTTCTTCCCGGGGTCACCCGTTCCAGCAGGGTGGTGGAGAGGGCTGCCAGCCTTCCACTCTCCCGCTACAGGACTTTCTTCCCTGCGTCCGGACCGGGAACACAGGTGAATACGTCGGTCACCTTCATGACAAGGAGCGACTTGGCAGGAAGGCCGGGCTTCTTGGAATGGACCATCTCTTTCATCTTCTCATAATCTGGTCCGCTCGTCTTCACCTCGACATCGCCCTTTATCTGGAAGCACCGCCTGGCGTCCGGGTCCCAGGCATAGATGGCGATCCTGGGGTTCTCCTTCACATTCGCCAGGGTCTTGTTCATGAAATTGTCGGCAAGCCAGATAGTGTCGTCCGAGAGAACCTGGACGAACGCGATGGGCGCCACGTTCGGCACCCCTGCCTTCGAAGCGGTTGCCACGGGGAAGAGCGTGTTCTTCTTCATCGTATCTTTCATTTCAGGGGTTAAGCTCACCATCTGAATACACCTCGTCGGGACAGGTATGTCCCGGAATAATAGCGGGATGGATGCTACGCGGGGATAAGTCTTTGGAAAAGAGAGTTGTCATCCCGGTACGACACCCACGGCCCCGTGCAGGGAACAGGTTTCGCATGGTAATGTAACCTGCATTGTTCCGAAATGCAGACCTGCCACCGGGTTTAGTCGGCGATCTCCCTTCCTCCGACGGATCCGCCGGCCGCAGGGACACCGGGGTCATCCGGGTTGTAGGGAACAGTGAACCAGCGGCCTTCGTAAAAGGTCTTATCAGGGAGAAGCGGGAGGTCCGTCCCGAAATACCGGTTGAGCACGATACGGAACGAGTTTACGGGAGTGACGTCCTCCGGGATGAGCGGCGTGGTATTCCCCGGCAGGTAATAGGCATTGAGGTTCTGGGTAGTCATGAACCGTGTCTCGTTTGCCGGCTTGGGGCGGAGGCGGGCCCCGTGATCACTCTGGATGATGAGAACAGGGGGGGATGATGACGAAGACTGGAGTGTATCGACCGTTGTGAGGACCTGCCCATTCAGGTAGATGAGTTCATTCAGGTAGGCCTGGTTGTCGAAGACAGACGGTGGAGGGATGGCGAGTGACCCGTCGCGGTTCATGATGTAGGGCGTATGAGGGGAGCCAAGGTGGATGTAGACCAATTTCGGACCAGGTAGAGAGGCGATCCGTGGTATGTCGGCAAAGACCCGGTCGTTCCTGATCTTCTTGTCCAGGATGTGCATGTATGTACCAATGTAGGACATATCAAGGCAGGCCCGATCGAAATCGGTGAGAACTCCGGTGTTTATCGTGACATCCGGCTGCTGGTTGCGGTCGATGAAAGTATAGCCGGTCTCAACGAAGTAGACGGTGTATCCCTGGGCCTTGAGGAACCGGTACAGGGTATTGTTGCCATATTGCCGGCTGATCAGGGATGTCACGGTGGTGTCCGCTACATAGTCCATGTTCAGGGAGGATGTCATCGAGTAGAGGGTCAGGTTATAGTTGCTCCGGCTGTGGTTCTGGACAAAAAAACCTCTCTGCCGCAGCCCATCGAGAAATTCGTGGTTATCAAAGTTGAAATACCGTGTCAGGCTGTCTGATCCTGCATACGCGTCGAGGATAATATAGTAGATGTCGGGCTTTGACCCTTGGAAAACTGCCACTGAAGAGAGGTCCGGGCCAAGGGTCGGCGTGGAAATGACAGCAGTATTTGGAGTAACAGGTGCACTGCTGACGATTGACCCGGCCGAGATGAAGACCAGTGTTGCCCCGATGATGCAGAGGACGTTGTTTAAATGTGTAAAGTCACGGCGGGAACACACGAGCACCCAGAGGACCACGATGAGAACGGTAAAGTACAGTATGACCCGTGCATACAGGAGGAGCGGCTGGGTCCCGATATCG
>LAHU01000288.1_pt1 | contig 20619 bp, 21 predicted proteins | sample 329631 | NCBI WGS metagenome assembly LAHU01 (sample SAMN03275698, study PRJNA271635) | activated sludge metagenome | isolation source: sample C-0 Zero hour mixed sludge faded in reactor as a methanogenic...
GTAAAAATCAGAGGGGGCTAAAACTCATTTTTCGAACGTAGCGCCCTTCTACCAAATAGTATACATTCCTGCATTTCATAACCAGACATCAGATGATATGAAGCTCATAACCGTTGCAGGACCCCCTTCTTCGGGAAAGACCTCTGTAATCCTCAAGACCATTGCAGCCCTCGGACTACCGGAAGAGAGCGTGGGGGTTGTAAAGTTTGACTCACTTACCTCGTTTGATCACCAGCGTTACGATGAACAGCATATACCAAACCAGACGGCGTTCGCCGGGAAGATCTGTCCTGACCATTTTTTCATCAGCAATGTCGAGGGGGCCGTTGAATGGGGTATAAAGAGAGGTTTTTCTGTCCTTGTCACGGAAAGTGCAGGTCTCTGCAACCGGTGTTCGCCATATGTCAACGGCATCCTCTCGGTCTGTGTGATTGACAACCTCTCCGGCGTGAACACGCCCAGGAAGATCGGCCCGATGCTGAAATATGCCGATATTGTCGTCGTCACCAAGGGGGATGTCGTCTCACAGGCCGAACGCGAGGTTTTTGCTTTCAATATCCGCGAGGCCAATGCCTCGGCAACCGTTCTCTTTATCAATGGGATTACCGGCCAGGGAGCCTTCATGCTTGCCCGTTACTGGCACGACGCCCTTGATATCAGCACTCTCCGGGACCGGAAGCTCAGGTTCACCATGCCTGCCGCTATCTGCTCTTACTGCACGGGCGAGACCCTTATCGGAGAGATGTACCAGATGGGGATGGTCAAGAGGATGGAGTTTGACAGCATATGAAAGCCCTTGAATACGCCACTGAGGTCTCAACCGTCCCAATTGGTCATATCCTCCGCCGCTACCCCCTCGCGGTTGATTACCTTGCCAACATACGGTTGAGCGGGGTCGATGAAACCAAGACCCTCCCTGAGATCCTCGAGGACGTCGATGAAGATATGCTCGAGGAGTTTGGACTTGACCGCGAGGAGGTCCTATTCCATTTCTGTGCATTTCTTGAGGCGTTTTCCCGGAAGAAAGACCCTTCAGAGGAAATCTCTTCTATCACGATCCTCGGTGGAAGGGACAAGTCGGGAAGACCCGAGATGGTTGAGCTTACAATAACCCCGGGCGAGGTTGTGAGTATCGTCGGGCCTACGGGATCAGGAAAAAGCAGGCTGCTTGAGGATATTGAGTGCCTGGCCCAGCGCGATACTCCAACCGCAAGGCAGATCCTCATCAACGGTTCAGTACCTGATTCTACCCAGAGATACTCCACGGGGGGGAAACGGGTTGCCCAGCTCTCGCAGAACATGAACTTCGTCATGGACCTGACCGTCCGGGAATTCCTAGAGATGCATGCAAAAAGCCGGATGATTGCTGGGTCCGCGGGGGTTGTGGAGACGTGTTTCGCAGTTGCGAATTCTTTGGCAGGTGAAAAATTCTCCCTTGATACCAAGGTCACCCAGCTCTCCGGCGGGCAGTCGCGGTCGCTGATGATCGCCGACACCGCGTTGCTCAGTTCATCCCCGATTATCCTCATTGACGAGCTGGAGAATGCTGGGATCGACCGACGGGAAGCGGTCAAGTTTCTCGTCGGCAACGAGAAGATCGTCCTGATGTCGACGCACGACCCGCTTCTTGCCCTGCGTGCCGACAAGCGGATTGTCATTAAAAATGGAGGTATTGTCAAAGTGATTAAAACGACTGCAGAAGAGGAAGATACACTCCTGAAGATCGAGGCGATCGATTCTGTCCTGCTTGGTATCCGCAACCAGCTCCGGGGGGGTGGGGTTATCACGCGGGAGAGTGTGCCGGTGTTCCAGGAGAGATGAGGTATGTGGGAATTATACGATGCACTAATTGAAGGGGTCCCTGATGACATTGTTGTCACTGATATCGTCGTCGGCGGTGAGATGACATATGTCGAGGCGAACGGTGGTATTGGAATTGCGCCGTACCGTGATTACGTCCAGCGTGCCCCGATGATGAGCGCGAACCGGATTGGAAAGCCTCTTAATGAGATAGCCGGGTGTGTGAAGTCCTGGAACTTGCAGGAAGCATCGATCGGCAATGCGGCGATAAATGCGTGGTTCAACCACCCGGATACTGCCAGGAAAGCAGGTATCGAGATTGCAGAGAAGAAGCGGATCGAGGAACGGCTGAACGATCCGTTCATTCGTTCCCAGAACCTTGTGAAGGGGAAGAAGGTCTGTATCGTCGGCCATTTTCCATTTATTGACAAGCTCATTGCCCCTGTCTGCGACTTACGCATTATCGAGTGGAACCCGCAGGAGGGGGATTACCCCTACTCTGCCTGCGAATACCTGTTGCCAGAGTGTGACTATGCGTTTCTGACCTGTGCGGCTATCGGAGACAAAAGTATGCCACGCCTTCTTGAGCTCTCGGAAAATGCAAAGAGTGTGACAATTGTCGGTCCTGGTACTCCCTTATCATCGGTTTTTTTTGATTATGGCGTCTCTGACCTGTCAGGATTTATCACAACCGATATCGCTCTTGCCAAGAGGATCCTTGCAGGAGCAGAGAGCCAGCGGATTTACGGAGCTGGGATGAAGGTGCACTATCTTCGTCCAGGGACAGACGGGATTATTGTCTGAATACGGCTGCACAGGTGAATGCATCAGGCGTTTCGGCTCTCCGATGCGACTTCCGGGAGAGGAACCAGGCCGCCCGAAAGAGGGTGACATGGTGCATCCCGCCATCCCTCAGGCCCACCAACCATCAGGAGAAGGGAGGTACCTGGGAAGGGACCACCCCTGCGGTCTCGGTAACAAGTGGATGTTTTCCGGTTTTCCTATTCACCATTCTTCGCAGCATTCATACCCGGTGCGGTATCTTCCCGAACCGAAGTCCTTGTGAAAAGGTAAAAAGCGTGAATATGACTCGGATCAGTCATATTGTCGCCAGGTGTGTCCGCACTCCGTGCATCGGAAGAACCGGACTTCACTCTCATCAGCAGCCCGGAGCTGGCGCAGCCACCAGAACGCAAGGTTGTTCTCACACTTAGGGCAACGGATAGCGATTGTGGGGAGGGTCGGGATCTGCGCCCCCTCCTCGACGATGGTGATCTCGCGTTCCGACCGCAGTGATTTCCGCTGCAGCTTATCACCCTGACTGAAATTCCTGATGTATCCGCACTTTTTACACTTCAACTGGCCGCCCGTCGAGATCATCAGGCTCTTGCATTCAGGACAGAACATTGTATAAAAAATTGCGTTTTGTTAGGGTATGAAATCTTGGATTGTAGAAGGGACCGGGGAGGGGCTGGGAATATGCCTCCTGCCGGAACGAAGTCTTTTATGCAGTTCAGAGGTGACCTTTCTCCCCATGCAGGAGATCCTGTTTGCACTGGCCTTCCTGGCATTCCTCTGTTTCCTGTTTCCCAGCAGATTCAAGGCTTATTTTGCAATATCTGGGTGGACAGGGGTTGTTCTCCTCCTCGTCACCGAGGTCCCCTATTTCCTCTCGATAAGTAACATCCTCTATCCCTTTCTTGCCGTCATCGCTCTTCCTTTCCTGTGGTGGACCGCCCGGCACCTGCTTGCAGGCGAGGCTGCGGCTATTTCACTCTCGCGAGCTGCTGCCGTCGCATTCCTGATCTATGCGCCGTTCGAGTTCATTCCTGCCCTCGGACAGTGGCTCATCGGTGTGGTGGTCGGCCAGGTTTATTGGCTCCTCTCTGCCTTCGGCATCAGCACCAGTCTCCTCTCAGGCAACATCATCGCGCGGAACGGGTTCCGTGTCGAGATCATTCTTGCCTGTACCGGTATCCAGGGCATCGCCATCATGCTTGGCGTCGCCAGCGCGGTGGAGACGACCCTTACGCAGAAGGTGATGGCGTTCCTTGCAATCGTCCTGACAATATACCCGCTCAACCTCCTCCGGAATATCGGTGTCATCGCAGCCTATACCGGGCAGTGGTTCCAGTACCTCCCTGAGATAGCGGGAAACGGTGAGCTTGGCTACGAGAGCTTCTTCTGGGCCCATAATATCATCGCAGAAGGAGTTGCACTCGCATTCCTCGTACTGATAGCCCTGTACCTCTTCCGGTTGATCCCGCCCCTCTCCGATCTCGCGGGACGGTTGTATGACCTCTACTATCATGATCTCACGCAGGCCCTGGGCGTCGTTCGTGGTCGCGGAATGCCCTGACAAAGGCGAAACGTGAGTCAGACCAGAACATGCACCCTGTTTTTCGCCCGCAACTACCCGCCCTGGTTGTCCACCGCGGTCACCATTCTACGAGGGAATGACGGGCAGTATACGAATTATACCGTCCTGGACGGTGGTGCGATCGATACATGCCGCTATTCTGGCCGGAGTGGCGGGTAGCATATTAAACAGGGACGGCTGTGCACTTCACCTGCGCAAAGTCCGGTAGAGGTACACGACCCGCTGGATTGCCGACAGGTTGGTACAGATTGCAATCAGGAGGACGGCCCACCCAAGGAGTCCCAGCAGTCCCCCGGCGATGAGGGTGAGGATCGTCTCCGGCCTCCCGAAGAAGCCGACTCCTTCCAGCGGGTCGTCGATCTTTCCCCCGACACGCTCGCGGAAACCGATCTCTGCATAAACAACCGGTTTGATGAAGGTATTCATGAGGGACCCGGTAATTGCGAGTGCCACAACCGTAAAATCGGCAAAGAGGGGTACACCGGGAATTACCGAGAGGATTTGCACACCCGAGAGCCCTGCCCCGAGGATGACGAGCGCATCAACGTACTTGTCAATGATCCAGTCGAATACTGCACCAAAGTCAGAAGTCTTTCCTGTTTTCCGTGCAACCCCCCCGTCAACGAGGTCAAGGATGGCAGATATCGCAAGGGCACCGCTCCCCCCCACCGGGATACCCCGGAAGAAGAGCCATGCGCTCGCAAGACCCGCGAGAAGGGAGAGGAAGGATATCTGGTTCGGTGTGGCGCCGGTCCTTGCAATCACGGAGGATAACGGTTCGAGAAGCCGGGTAAAGCGGGGCCGGAGCGCCGTAACGTTCATCGGTATGTACAGCTGGTGCAAACCCGATAATACTTCGCTGCAGTGCCGTGCAGTCCAACCGCGTAGGGACGCCGGAGGCTGGTCCCGCCGCCCAAATCGTCTTATGCATGAAGGGTTGATCAGCTCAAGGGAGGCGAGATCAAATGGCGGATCCCGAGGACAGGCCGCATGTCCTTATGATGTCAGAGATCACGGCAGACGGAAAGCTGACACTGAAGCGGGGAGCATCGAGTAAGATCCTGATGAAATACATGGATCCGCAGACCGAGGTCCTGCTTCATCGCACACGGGCGGAATGTGATGCTATCATGGTAGGATCACAGACGATCAGGATTGACAACTCGTTCCTGACTGTCCGACATGTTACGGGTAAGAGTCCATTGCGCGTCATCCCCGCGAGCCGGGCTGATATCCCCCCTGACGCGAATGTGCTCAAGGGCGATGCCCCGACCCTGATAGCGGTGACGGAATCGGCACCTCCTGACCAGGTAGCCCGGATACGGGCGACCGGTGCGGATGTCGTCACCGCGGGGAAGGAGAGGGTGGACCTTGTCCTCCTGATGCAGCTCCTTGTCCGGCAGTACTCGGTCCGGCGCTTGATGATCGAGGGTGGTCCGACATTGAACTGGCATATGCTCCACCATGGCCTCGTTGACGAGATCCGCCTCATTCACCTGCCTTTCATCGTCGGGGGATCGGATACTCCGTCCCTTGTCGGCGGAATGCACATCGAGCGGGAGGAGGACATGATCCGTCTCCGGCTGAAGAACCATTTCCTCTGCGGGACGAATCTCGTCACTGAGTACGATGTCCTCTACGGGCAGCCATGAATGAAATCAGCCCCTCTCCAGGTAATCCCCCTCCGGTTACGGCCCCTTCCCGGCCATGGCTCTCATGGCTCCCCCTTCTCCTTCTCCTCATCTGTGCCCTGGTTGTCGTTTCTTTCTTCCTTTCGGGGGTATCCCGGTTCCCGCCCGAGCGGGGTGTCGAGGTGATCCGGATCCAGGGCACAATCGTGACCGGTGAATACTCTGGCGGCGAATACACCGGGAGCGAGGAGATAGGGAGGAGACTGCGGCGTGCTGCCGATGATCCGATGGTTGACGCGATTGTACTCCGGATCAACAGCGGGGGCGGTACTCCCGCAGGAGCGCAGGAGATCATCCGTGATATCCTCTATACCAGGGAAAAGAAGGTGATAGTGGCATCGCTTGGGGATATCGCCACGTCGGGTGCATACTACGTGGCGGCATACACGAACCGGATTTACGCCAACCCGGACACGGTAACGGGGGGTATCGGGACAATCTGGACGTTCTGGGACTATTCAGGGTGGATGGAGGAGGAGGGGATATCTGTCGAACAGGTCAAGTCAGCGGAGATGAAGGACATGGGCTCCGGCCTACGGAACATGAGCGAAGGGGAACGCATGATCGCCCAGTCAATTGTCAATGCCAGTGCGGAGAACCTCATCTCTGATATCCTCTCCCAAAGACCCGCAGACCGGTCTGCCATCTCCGGCGCACAGGTTTATCGGGGGGAGGACGCCCTGGAAGCCGGGCTTGTCGATGAGATCGGAAACCTCAACGATGCGATAGAAGGGGCCAGGAAGCTCCGGGACTGACTAGTCCCGTTTCCCCCCTGGAGGAACCGGCTTCCACAACGAGTGTTTGTCATGACCGCTTCATCCGCGGTTTTCACCGTGCATGCATGTGTCGCAGGCAGGGAACCGTGCGGTTTTTTCCACGTTTCGGATGGCAGGTCAGATCATTGCCATTGGATCGGCCTTCATGTATTCGCGGCAGACCGTTGTGGCATACTGCCCAGGGCCGAGTTCGAAGGCGAGGGAAAGCGATCCATCTTCCTCGCCGGCGACCGCGTCCACGACCGTTTCCAGCGTGGTGGACCTCAGTGCGCCGTCAAATCGTGACCTGACGAAATCTGATGCTGCCCGGAATTGTCCGGGTGTGATCCCGTCTGCCTGGAGGATGGCTGCGATGGCGTCGTCATCAGGGCCCGGTATACCTCCTCTCCCTGGTGACCCGGGCATCCAGATGGCCACCTTGCACCTCCCGCGGCTCACCTGGGTTGCCGCAAGCCGCTGGTTTGCCGCGGTGACCCGGTCCTCGCGGCCGTTCGCAAAGAGGAGGCGGTCACCGGGCATCGGTTCGCTGACCGGCCTGCCATCCGCTATTCTTTCAGAGAGGGCCATGTTGAAGAGGAACGACTGGTAGGCACTGACAAACATGCTCAGTAGTTTCGGGGGGAGAGCCTTGAGCGCACCGGGATAGTCCCCGGGATGTTCGACGAGGTGATGGAGCATGGCGCGTTCGTAGGACATCGCGGTGGGGAGGAGTGCGAGGGCCGTTCTTGGATCGCGGTCCTGTCGGAATGTATCCCTGGCGGTCCGTGCTGCCTCTGCTTCACCCGGGAATGCATCGCCGATATATACCAGGACGGCCTCCTCTAATTCACCCCTGAGAATCCTGCGCCCGACCAGGTGGGTTATCGGCCGGATAACCCCGAACCGCTGGATCCCAAAGTAATTTGGTAATCCCTGCGTAGCGGCATCGTGTACCTCCCTGATTACAGGTCCTGTATCACCTGGCAGTATGTCCCGGATGGTGATCCGGAACCGGTTTCCTGCCAGATCCCCGAGTGCGAGGGCTGAGGGTGAATGCCCGATCACCTCTATTTGGACATCCCGCAGCGATATAGCCGCGACCTGTTCCGGTGCAATGCCGTAAACCGAGATAAGCTGGCGGGTCACCGCGTTCTTGTCCTTTGTCCCGGCCCACCCGAACCTGCGATGACTCACGCCCAGCCGTTTTGCAAGTTCACGGATAACGCGGGGGGTGTCCCAGTCCCTCTTCGTGAGGCGGCATATCAGGTAGGGTCCCTCCGAGCCGGTGACCGCAGGGAGCTCCTCTACCAGGAAGTCTTCAGGGGTCTTCTTGAGTCGTCCGCCTGTGCCAGGGGAATCAGTCGCATAGAAGCAGAGTCCGACTGACTGTTCGAGGGGGTACGGGCTCTCCCTCATAGGAGGGGAAGACCCCCCGTAATCCGGTCGATGATATCGTTCTCTGCAGGGCCAAGGCCAAGGGCAGTCACCGTTCCTGGCGGGATCTCGGTGAGGCCGGCGTCCTGGACCAGCGCGCAGGGAACACCTGCCCGGGCTGCGATCTCCCTGATCTCGTACAGGGCGCGCTCTCCCTGGACCTTCAGGACCACTTTCTTCTGGCCCTCTTCGGTCCAGCGGCGGCGCGCGGTTGTATCGGCGTGTTCGTATGCCATCACCGCCGCATGGGCAGCCTGTGCACAGGTCTTCCCGCAGCTCATCTTTAAGTCCTGGCGCAGGATGAGGCACTGCTTCCAGCGGAAACGGGGTTCTTCGGCCATGATTGGATATGGTGTGGTTGGCGGGCCGCAGAGAAAACCCTTGACAACTGGCAGCCCTGTCCCAGGGGGAGCCGCCGGACCGGTGCATCGCTCCCCCTCCCTACACTGGGACAGGTTGATACGAGACCTGGCTGAACTATTCCTGCATGCAGGGTGTCCGCCGGTACGACGTCGTCGTGGTAGGGGCGGGCCCGGCCGGGTCCATGGCCGCGCGGACCTGTGCCGAAGGGGGGCTCTCGACACTTCTCATCGAAGAGCATGGAACAATCGGGCTCCCGGTCCAGTGTGCCGGCCTGCTCTCGATCCCGGCGTTCGAAGAATGCAGGGTCAGCAGGAGACCGGTGCTCCACGAGGTCTATGGGGCTGTTGTCCAGGGACCAGGGGATACGCGGCTCTCGTTCCAGGCAGAGACGAGCCGTGCGGTGGTTGTCGACCGTGCGCTCCTCGATCGTGAGATGGCTGCTGCTGCTGCAGATGCCGGAGCAGAGGTCCAGGTCAGGACCGCCTGCTGCGGTATTTCGGGAGACCGGGTGTTCACCAGGGGGGCTGGTGCCGGGCAGGAGATCGCATTTTCCCTCCTAATCGCCGCGGACGGGCCGGGCAGTATGATCGTGCGGAGACTCGGCTTTGGCCGGCCACGGTATATCCTCTCCGGTCTGCAGGCCGATCTCCCGTACGCGGAATGGGACGACCGGGTAGTCGGGCTCTTTCCGTCCGCTTCACCAGAGTTCTTTGGGTGGGTCATCCCAACCGGCCATGGACACGTCCGCATGGGGCTTGCCGGGACCCGCGACATCAGGGAACGATTCCGGCAGTTTACCAGGGAACACCATGCCTCCCGGGTGGCAATCTCAACCGGTGCCATTCCCCTTGGCCCGCTCCTCCGGACCTCCGGCCAGAGAGTAATGGTGGTGGGAGATGCAGCAGGACTCGCCAAGCCCACCTCGGGCGGAGGGATATATACTGGTGTCAGGTCTGCAAAACACGCCGCAGCGACCGCGATATCCTGCTGCGAGGTCGGGTGTTACGACGACTCCTCCCTCGCCACCTACGAAAGGGCCTGGAAAGCGGATTTTGGCAGGGAACTTGCGATAGGCCTTTCCCTCTTCCGTCTCCGCCAGCGGCTGGGAGACGCGGAGATCGCAAGCCTGATAGACCGTCTCTCCGCCCCGGGGATGCAGGAGTGCATCCTCCGTACGGGTGACATGGACCGCCCCTCCCGTTTTGTCCGGGAAATTTTTAAAAAACCATCGGTAATTCCATTTTTTATCAGGATGGGGGCAGGTATTGTATATCTTAAACTTAAGGAAGAATTATTTCTCTTGAACGAATAGTAAGAGTTCTTATATTCGTAATACTATCGAGTAAGTACATGCATATCCCCGATGCGTTCATACCAATCGAACAAGGTGCGGTCTACTGGCTCATCGCCCTTGTTTTCATCGTATTATCATTGAAATGGGCCAAGAACGAGATGACCGAGGACAAGGTCCCGCTCGTTGCAGTTCTCGCAGCCGGTATCTTCGCCATCCAGGCTTTCAACCTGCCCGTGACCATGGGGACGACCGGGCATCTTGTGGGTGGAGCTCTTGCGGCTATCGTCCTCGGATCCCCGTTTGCCGCGGTCTTCATCCTCACCATTGTCCTCATCATCCAAGGTGTCCTCTTTGGAGACGGCGGTATCACAACAATGGGGGCAAACATCCTGAACATGGGCGTGATAGGTGGTTTCACCGGGTATTACAGTTACAAGGGCCTGATGAAAGTCACGCACAGCCTCCCTGTATCGGCATTCTCTGCCGCTTGGCTCGCGTGTCTCGTACCGGCTCTGGCATGTGCATGCGAGATGTTCATCGCCGGGACCTTCCCGCTCATCCCCGGCCTGGTGGGCATGGGTGTATACCATGCCGCCATCGGCGTGATCGAAGGGATGCTCACCGTTGTCGCCATCCAGCTAATCGTGCATGTCCGTCCTGATATCCTCCCAACTGCACAGGAAGTCCGGCTGGAGGTGAATGCCTGATGGAGAAAGGGGCGCTCATAGCTGGGGGGCTGGTCCTGGCAATCATCATCGGCGTGGCGGCCGTATTCCTCGCATCATCTGATCCTGACGGCCTTGAGAGTACCGCCCTGATAATCCAGGGGGACAAGACCCTTACGGGGAACACCCCCCCTGGTGCCGAGGTTCACGAGGATGTTGAAGGCCGGTTCGTTTACGACTCGCCGATGAAGGATTACTCGCTGGGGGATGCAATGGGGAAACCAGGGGAGATCCTGGCGATTATTGTGGGGATCATCGCGGTCTTCATCGTTGTTTTAGGTGCCGTGACCCTGATCAGGCGGCTGGCACCCGGGACCAATACAAATTAATCTCATTTTCTTCAGTACCTGATGGGATGCACCTTATCGAGACCCGAGATCTCTGTTATTCCTACCCGCACAGCGTGCAGGCTCTGGACCACGTCAATTTTATCGCACCCAGGAACGCGCGGGTCGCCGTGATCGGTGCGAACGGGGCCGGGAAGAGTACGCTCTTTCGCCATTTCAATGGTATTCTCCACCCGACATCGGGAGACGTGCTCGTCAAAGGGGAACGGATTACGCGCGAGACTATCCGGGAGGTGAGGAAGACGGTGGGCATCGTCTTCCAGCACGCGGATGACCAGATCTTCTCTCCAACCGTTGCGCAGGACATTGCTTTTGGACCGGTCAACCTCGGCCTCGATCCTGGGATGGTCCAACACCGGGTGGACGAGGCACTCCGCATGGTCGGGCTCGAGGATGTTGCAGGGCGGGTACCGCATCACCTGAGTGGGGGGGAGAAGAAGAGGGTAGCGATTGCCGGGATCATTGCCATGGAGCCGCAGGTGATGGTCCTTGACGAGCCCACGGCAGGCCTGGACCCCCAGGGTGTGCGGGACCTTATCGGGGTCGTGAACCGGCTCACAAAGGAATATGGTATCACCATCATCTTCTCCACCCACGAGGTGTCGCTCATCCCCGAGATCGCGGATTATATCTATGTTATGCATAAAGGTGCGGTCGTTGCGCAAGGCAACATCAGGGAAGTCTTTGCGCAGCCTGACCTCCTCAGGTCGGTCAGGCTCGATGTGCCCCTGCTCCCGCGGCTTATCCGCAGCCTCCAGGAGCATGGGGTGGACATCACCATGGCATATACCCTGGAAGAGGCAGAGCAAGCCTTTCTCGATGCCTACTCGCGGAGAACATGATCGAAGAACTCTTCTCCATCGAGAAACTGGCATGCGGTGACAGCCGTATCCACAGGCTCGATGCCAGGGTCAAGATTGCAGGATTCTTCGCATTGATCCTTGGTATCGTTGCGTTTCCCTACACCCCGGCGGTTTATTCAGTCGCAATTGCCTTTTTTATCGTGTTCCTGGTGTTATGGGTGTTTTCCGGATTACCTCCCCGTGTGTATGCCCGCAGGCTGGTGATGATCCTCCCGTTCGGCATATTCCTGATTGCATTCCAGATATTCTTTGAAAATCGGTTTTATACCGAGTTTCACCCCATTGTCACATTTCCGTTCGGGATCCATATCTATGCCGAATCAGTTCAGTTTGCCACCATTCTCCTCGTGAAATTCCTCGTCTGTATCTCTTTCATCATCCTCCTCTCTTCCACCACGCGGGTCCAGGACCTCCTCGAAGGAGCGGGTCGCCTTGGCCTTCCGGCCGAGTTTACCCTCATCCTCGGGATGATGGTCCGGTACCTCTTCGTTTTTGGCTATATGTACCGAAAGGTGAACCATGCCCTCCAGACGCGGTGTTTTGACCCGCTCAACCGGCACCTGCCCTATCGCTACCGGCTCCAGGTCCTCGGCAATGCCATCGGCACCATGTTCATCCGGTCCTACGAGCAGGGAGAACGGACCTACACCAGCATGCTCTGCCGGGGGTACGGGAGGGAGAGCCATCTCTATATCACCCCGAGGCCCCTTGCCATGGGTGAGGCTGCCATCCTTGCCGTCCTCGTCTTCCTTGCCGCGGGAGTGCCGCTTGCAGTCTGGTTTGCCGGCATCCGTCTCATCTGACCCAGGACTCCTGCCAGGTCCCCGGGCCGGGTCATCACCCGGCAAGGTGGAATGGGTGGTTGCCCCGTTGCGCAGGCAGATCAGGCGTGGTCCAGGCAGTGACTGCCCTCTTTTCCAGGTCAGGTCCTCCCTCGCCTGCAGTGCCTGCGAGGTGCGCGCAGGAAAGGAAAAAAATACAGGATTGAGGTCTTATCTCCGGATAGGAGACTACGCGGGGTCATTTTTATCTGCCCGCACGCCCAATTCTGAGTGTGACGGTCTTTTTGTATCCTGATACTGTCCGGTACCGGGGGGCGCCGGGATGAACGATACCTATGATGCGTCGCACATCACCGTTCTCGAGGGATTGGAACCGGTGCGAGAGCGCCCTGCGATGTATATCGGGAGCACCGACTCCCGGGGACTTCACCACCTGGTCTATGAAGTCGTTGATAACTCGGTAGACGAAGCGCTTGCAGGTTTTTGCAGCCAGATACTTGTTACTATCAACCAGGACGGCTCTGTTTCCGTCACAGACAACGGGAGGGGGATCCCGGTCGACTCAATGGAGAAGAACGGGAAGTGCGCCCTTGAAGTTGTGCTCACGGTCCTGCATGCCGGAGGCAAGTTCGACAAGAACTCGTACCAGGTCTCAGGGGGCCTCCACGGCGTGGGTGTCTCGGTTGTCAATGCCCTCTCCTCCTGGCTCAAAGCCGAAGTGTTCCGGGAAGGGATCCGGTATGCCCTGGAGTTTGCCCGGGGGAGGGTGTCCGTCCCCCTCTCAACCAATACAGAGACCCTCGGGGAGATGGTTGCACGGTACGCCGTATGGTACGCAGGACTTTCTGAAGGGGACCAGGCACCCCCTCCTGCAGACAGGGAGTCATTCCTCTCCCGGTTCGGTGACCGCATCACTGGGACGGTCATCACGTTCCTCCCTGACCCGGAGATCTTCGAGACTACCGACTTCGATTACGATGTCCTGGCCCATCGGCTTCGGGAGATTGCATTCCTCAACAGCGGTATCCGCATTGTCCTCCATGATCTCCGCAGCGGCGACCGCGAGGTCTTCGATTACAAGGGAGGGACTGCCGAGTACGTCAGGTTCCTGAATACGGGAGAAACACCGGTCCACCCGGACGTGATCACCCTTGGGCGGAAAGATCCCGAAAACAGGCTCGAGGTAGAGGTCGCACTCCAGTATACCACTGCATACTCTGAGCAGGTCTTCAGTTATGTCAACAGTGTAAATACTCGCGAGGGGGGGACTCACCTTGAGGGCTTCCGGAGCGCTATCACCCGTGCCATCAACACTGCGGCCCGGAAGAACAACCTGATCAAGGATAATGATGCCGCGATACGGGGAGATGATGTACGGGAAGGGCTGACTGCAATCGTCAGCATCAAGATGGCCGAGCCCCAGTTCGAAGGCCAGACAAAGATGCGCCTCGGGAACAGCAACGTGAAAGGGATCGTCGATTCCCTTGTGTACCAAGCTCTGGGTGAATACTTCGAGCTGAACCCGAAGGTCCTGTCAGCCATCGTCGAGAAAGCCCTCCTCGCCGCACGCGCCCGTGAAGCAGCACGGAATGCCCGTGAGCTCGCCAGGAGGAAGAGCACGTTGGAGAGTGCCGGGCTGCCCGGTAAGCTGGCCGACTGCTCCGAACGCGATCCTTCCAAGAGCGAGATCTACATCGTGGAGGGAGACTCTGCAGGAGGGTCCGCCAAGCAGGGACGGGACCGCCGTTTCCAGGCGATACTTCCACTCAGAGGGAAGATCCTGAACGTGGAAAAGGCCACGCAGCACCGGATCCTGAAGAACGCAGAGATCCAGGCACTGATATCTGCGATCGGCACTGGTGTTGGGGAGGGGTTCGACGTGGAGAAGGCCCGGTACCACCACATCATCCTGATGACCGATGCCGACGTAGATGGAGCGCACATCCGTACCCTCCTCCTGACCTTCTTCTTCCGATACATGAAGCACGTCATCGAGGCAGGATACGTCTACATCGCCCAGCCACCGCTCTTCCGGGTCGCGAAGGGCAAGGAGGAACGGTACTGCTTCAATGAGGAAGAGATGAAGCAGCATTCCCTCGAACTTGGTGAGAAGGGAGTCTCTGTCCAGCGCTACAAGGGTCTTGGAGAGATGAATGCGGGGCAGCTGTGGTACACCACCATGGACCCTGATCACCGCGTGCTGAAGCAGGTGAAGATCGAGGACGCAAGTTACGCGAGCGAGATATTCGAGAAACTGATGGGAGAGGACGTTGACTCCCGCAAGGACTTCATCAAGCGTCATTCGAAGGAGGTGACGAACCTTGACATCTGAGCAGACCCGCCTGGAAGGGACCGAGCCGAGGGTCGTCCCCGTCAACATCGAAGAGGAGATGAAGACCTCGTACATCAACTATGCGATGAGTGTCATCATCGGCCGTGCGATTCCCGATATTCGCGACGGGCTGAAACCAGTTCACCGCCGGGCACTCTACGCGATGTGGGAGATGGGCAACACCCATGACAAGGCTTATAAAAAGAGCGCCCGTGTGGTCGGGGACGTCATGGGTAAATACCACCCCCACGGGGACGCAGCGATCTATGATACCATCGTCAAGATGGCCCAGCCGTTCACCTACCGCTATATGCTGGTCGAAGGCCAGGGTAATTTCGGGTCCATCGACGGGGATGCGCCGGCGGCAATGCGTTATACCGAGGTCCGGCTCTCCCTGCCGGCTGAACAGCTTCTCCTTGACCTCGACAAGGAGACGGTGGACTTTATCCCGAACTTCGACGAGTCCCTGAACGAGCCCACCGTCCTCCCCGCGATGATCCCGAACCTCCTCGTGAATGGGTCTTCCGGGATTGCTGTCGGGATGGCTACCAATATGCCGCCGCACAACCTCCGCGAGGTCTGTGCAGCGGTGACCCGCTACCTTGACAACCCGGGGATCTCGGTCGGCGAACTGATGCAGGTCCTCCCGGGCCCTGATTTCCCGACCGGCGGGACCATCATGGGTACCGAGGGGATCAGGAGTGCCTACGAGACCGGTTATGGTCGCGTGGTCACCCGTGCGGTTGCTGAGATCGAGGACCGTGGCAGCAAGGGAGACCGGATCATCATCACCGAGATCCCGTTCCAAGTGAACAAGGCGCGCCTCATCGAACATATTGCGACCCTCGTTCGAGAGAAGAAGATCGAGGGGATCTCCGATGTCCGCGACGAGTCTGACAAGGATGGGCTCCGGGTCGTCGTGGAGCTGAAGAAGGGTGTTTCCGGCCCGGTCCTCCTCAACCAGCTCTACAAACACACCGCCCTCGAGAGCACATTCGGGATAATCAACCTGGCAATCGTTGAGAACCAGCCGCGGGTGCTGCCCCTGACCGCGATCCTCTCGGAGTTCGTCCGCCACCGGGTCACGGTCATCCGGAGACGATGCGAGTTCGAGCTGAAGAAGGCAAGGGAACGGGTCCATATCCTCATCGGTCTCCTCCTCGCCCTCTCCCGCATCGACGAGGTCATTGCTGCCATCCGGGCGTCCGAGACTGCAGACTCTGCGCGCGAAACGCTGATATCCCGGTTCAGCCTCGATGAACCGCAGGCAAATGCGATCCTCCAGATGCAGCTGCGCCGCCTCGCGGCGCTTGAACAACAGAAGATAGTCGCCGAGAAGAACGATCTCGACCAGCAGATCGCACGGCTCCTTGCAATTCTCTCTTCAGATGAGAACATCAGGGCTGAGATCAGGCGTGAGATCCAGGAGGTCTTGACACGGTTCGGCGATGGGCGACGGACCGAGATCAGCGAGGACCTCACCTTGATTCAGAAGGAGGACCTGATCGAGGACAAGCCTGTCCTTGTCTTCCTCACCTCCCTCAATTACACCAAGAGGATGGACCTCGATGTCTACCGCCAGCAACGCCGTGGCGGCAGGGGTGTCACCGGTATGACAACCAGGGAAGAGGATGTGATTGACCAGGTCTTCGTGGCCCAGACCCACGATTACCTCCTCTGCTTCACCAACACCGGAAGGGCCTATTGGCTCAAGGTCTACGACATCCCGGAGGGCTCGCGTTCAAGCCGTGGGAAGGCGATCGTGAACCTCCTCTCACTTACGGGAGAGGAACGGATCTCCGCGGTCATCCCGGTCAGGGAGTTCCGGGAGGACCAGTACCTGCTCTTTGCCACGCGGAAAGGACAGGTTCTCAAGGTCCCACTCGTGGAGTTCTCCCGTCCCCGCACGACAGGTATCATCGCGATAACCCTCCGGGAAGGAGACGAACTGGTGGATGTGCTGATCACCGACGGGACAAAGGAGCTGATCCTGACGACCGAGCAGGGGCAGAGCCTGCGGTTCCACGAAGGGTCCGTCTCTCCCCGCCACCGGAGTACAATGGGTGTGATCGGGATCCGCATGCGGGAGAACGATATCCTCAAGGCCCTCACGATGGTGGACAAGGCCCATCTCCTCACTGTTACCGGCGATGGGTATGGCAAGAGGACCGAGTTCGATGAGTTCCGCGGACACGGGCGGGGGACGATGGGGGTCCGCAACATCATGACCGACCGGCCGGGTGGCGAGGTGGTGGCGGCGATCGCCGTCTCCGAGGATGATCATATCATTGCGATGAGTGCATCAGGCGTGGTCATCCGGATGAATGTCAACGAGATCTCGATCCAGAAACGGAGCACCCGCGGTGTCAGGGTAATGCGCCTGGATGAAGGCGACCGCGTGGTCGGTATTGCGGTGCTCCAGAAGGACCTCGAAGAATAATTCACCCCTCTCTCTATTTTATTGAAGTCAGCAAAGGCAACGGGTATTGCATTCCCTGGCATTCTGCCTGCAGTTTCGGTCGGTTGCGGGATTGCAACCTGAATTATCACGCGTAATAAACATTCGAGTTTTCCTGTCCACTTGCTGATCACCGGGCCTGTGGATCCGCGTACCTGCGGACCTGCCGCGACAAACAAGATGGCCGACGTCATGAGCTACTGTGGATCCGTGAATCCGTGGATCCGTGGACTCTTGGACCTGCCGGGGACCTCTGGGGTCGCAGGGGCTGGTGACACCTCCCGAGCTGCTGCCGCAACCCTGCGGCAACGTTCCATTCTATAAATACATACCCTGGTCTTCCTTCTGAACCGGGGATGCCATATGCTCTGTCAGGTCATTTCACACCATTCATCACCCTGGTTGAACCCTGGTTGAATCCTCGTTGAACCCCGGGCCACCATATCGATGGCGATGATCCGTTCACCTTTGGGTGGAGCTGACACGGTCCTGGCAACCCGGGTCAGATACGCGGAAGAGACCGGTGATACGGGTCCTCTCTCACGGATGCCGGGGGTACCGGGGATAACCCGGCGTCCTGAGAAGGGAACCGCCTGGAAGATGAGTGGTTTAATGGAACGGGACGCCTATCTCCCTTCCATGGTGCAGCAGGCACGTATCACCGTCACGACCCGCGGTGAGGGGACCGTGGTGGATCTCACCCGGGAGGTGAAGGCATTCGTGGCAGGCGCCGACATCCGCGACGGTCTTGTGAATGTCTTTGTAACCGGTTCAACTGCGGCGATCACAACCATCGAGTACGAGGAAGGGGTCCTGGAAGACCTCTCCCGGGCTCTCTCGGTGCTGGCACCGGACGATGTTCCTTATGCCCATGACCGGGCCTGGGGAGATGGAAACGGCCGTTCTCATGTAAAGGCGGCGGTCGTGGGGCCATCGCTTACTATCCCTGTCTGTGGCGGGGAACCGGTCACTGGGACCTGGCAGCAGGTGGTCCTTCTCGAGCTGGATGTCCGGGGCAGCAGGACACGGACGGTGATCCTTACCGCATTTGGATGAAGCGGGCTAGGTACGATGCGTACCAGGGTTGGAACCGGCGAGATCGCGGCAGAGTCCGGAAGGACCTGGGTCACCAGGTAGAGCACACATTCGGGCAGGAGGGAGGTGGAACCGGATAACCTGCTGGTGGTTCTCCTGGTCAACCGGTCCGGATACCGGGTCACCGGTTCGAAGTACGGCTTGTATGGTCCTGATCAGGGGGTCACAGGGAGTTGCCGGATACGGGGGCCGGCCATGCGAATGGTATCCGCCCTGCTATGGGAAACCATCTCCATTCTCCTGGTGGCTCTGTTCGTTAAAAACGATCCCGGGGCGTGAAATCCCGGGAACTACAGGAATATCAGTCGAGGGGTATTGTCTCGAGTTGCGATACGAGCTCCCATATCCGGGTCCGTGCATGGATCGGCATGTTGGGATCATTACTGATCTCGTCGATCTTGGAGATTGCCTCTGCAGCGCGGAGTCCTGTCCCCTTGGACTGGTTTATCAGCAGTTGCCGGGTCTCGTCGGCCACGCGCCTGATATTCCGGGGAATGGTCCCATCCTCCATGATGTGCTGGAGCATCTGGACACAGGTATCTATCGTCTTCTCTGGATTCGTCATGGTATCTCCCGGAAAAATCCTCTCTAAAGAGTACTTATATCCCGACTTATATAAATTGAGAAGCGTGCGTACATGGCAGAAAAAGCACCGGACGAGATAATGGCCGAGTATCTTCTGAAAGGCGGGAAGATGCTTGCAAAGACCTGTCCAGCCTGCGGTAGCCCGGTCTTTTCGATACGGGGCGAGGAACGCTGCGTAGTCTGCGATGCAGAACGCGCCGGAAGTCCGGCGGCTGTGGAAACAGGGGGCGCTGCACCCGGGGAGACCGCGGTGATCTCTCCTGTCCCTGCTGCACTAACCGCGCATCCTGGGATCGCAGAGGCGGTGGCTGCAGCGGTCATCGCCCTTGCCGAAAGGGTGCCACGGGAGGCGGAGCCTCATCGCTGTAGGGAGCTGATGCAGGCAATACGGGAAGGCGCCGAAGCGATCAGGGTACTTCGCCAGGGCTGATTCCTCTGGCTGGATACATGGGCATCGCGTTACCACCGGAGACCGCGGCAGCGTAATACCGGCCAGGGCACGGTTACAAACGCTGCTGATCGGAACCCGGGTATCATAAAGTGGATTGGCCGTGTGACTGAATACCGCAGTACCGGATGGCCTTCAGGAATATGGACGGCGTGCGGTCTCCGCAATCGTCTTTGCTTTCACCGGTCCGATCCCCTCAATGGCGGTAAGATCATGTTCGTCCGCATCGATTACTGCGCGCACCGAACCGAACTGCCGGAGGAGCGCGCGGGCTCCCTTCAGGCCGATATCCGGAAAAGACGCGATGATGGCCTCCTGTCGTTCCCGGGTCCCTGAATAGTTCTTCTTTCCCGGGACCACGCGTTCCCGGTCCCCTTCGCTATACTCCCGCCTCGCAATGATCTCGATCATCCTTGCGGTGTCCTCCTCGTCGCGGGTGAAGAAGAGGCTCACCCCAAGGTCCAGTGATATCGCGGAGAGGGCCCCCCGGATCGCGTTCGGGTGAATGTCACGCTGGGTATACAGGTTCTCTCCCTCGATGATCAGGACTGGGCGGAGGCAGGCACGGGCCATCGTCCCCACCTGCCCTAGGAGGTCCCGCTCAACAAGGGTATCAACAAAGTCGCGCGTCGTCTTGCGCTCGATCAGGACCCTGTCCCCAATGGCATAGTCCCCGTAATCAAGCCTGCGCAGCGTAATGACCGCACCCAGGTTGCTCAGGTGTTCCACGACCCGCGTTGCGGTCTCCCGGTCATCCACGGTAACCGGCGGGCCTTCACCGGTTCGGACCGCACGAACGGGGAGTGGTCCGGTGTCTGCGGGAGCAGGGGGGGACCCGGGGAGCTGCGTCTGGTCACCGTCACGGTGCCCCCCGGGGGTGATTCGCGTGATACCTGCCTGCATGGTCCGCTCCTTTCTCTGGCTGATAAACCGGTATGCCTCGTCCATCGTGCCTTTTGTCACGAGGACAACGATCCTTCCGGCCCGGTTCCTGCCGGTACGGCCTTTCCGCTGGATGCTGCGGATCTCTGATGGAACGGCCTCGTAGAAGATCACCAGGTCGGTGGAGGGGACATCCAACCCCTCCTCCCCGACCGATGTGGAGACAAGGACCCGGAATTCGCCGGCCCGGAACCGGTTGAGGGTATCGATCTGCATCTTCTGGGAGAGACCTTTCCCGGTATCGCGTGCCGCCTGTCCGATGAACCGCTCGCAGGATATCCCTTTTGCACGGAGATTCGTCGTGATCAGCTCTACGCTGTCCCGG
>LAHU01000026.1_pt1 | contig 20458 bp, 15 predicted proteins | sample 329631 | NCBI WGS metagenome assembly LAHU01 (sample SAMN03275698, study PRJNA271635) | activated sludge metagenome | isolation source: sample C-0 Zero hour mixed sludge faded in reactor as a methanogenic...
TCATGGGGATATCATCGTGATTCCTACCGAGAAACATTTTCTCACTGCCGGGATCATTTTCCTATACCCTTTCGGGGTGGCCGGGAGTCCGTGTAAATCCGGTTATTTTCTCACTTACACGTCCGGATATGCATTAAAAAGAGAGACTCCCCGTCCCTTGACAACCTTGCTTTTCAGTCCTGATGGTCATTGCGTGTACTCAAGTGACCAACGCGATGTCAGCGCATGACAGTGGAGGCCACATCATTATTTGCTTACGCGAGTGATTACGCGTGTAACCGCGTATTGACAGAGTGAGTGTCCCAATCCGGGGAGTACTTCTCCAGGATGTCCAAATCGTTCCGTATACCTGTTTTCAAAATGCATTCCGCATAGGTGATAAAACGTAACATATAAGCAGGCATTCCAGGATAACAGGTGAACATGGTCGAGGGACAGGTGGTACGTGACGCAATCCAAAAGGCTCTCAAGTTCAGCCGGCGGGGGATGACCGTCACCGGTATATCGCAAACAATCCATCAAAACCGAAATTTAACCGCAAAAGAACTCGAGATTTTACGGGCAGAAGGAAAGGTCGACGTCCGGAAAGTCGGGAGTGCCCGGGTCTTCTCTCTCGCACAACGCGTCCCGCTCTCCGCATTCCTCTGTTTTACCAGGAACTTGATCGTGGTCCTTGACAGGATGATGACTATCGTACAGGCAAATGACCAGTATGCTGGACGGGCAGGCCTCTCAAAGCAGGAGTTGAACGGCCGGAACATCGTTGAGGGATCGTGTCCTATCATATCCAGTCCTGAAGCCCTCGCAGTCATACGGTCAGCCGAACGGGAGCAGGTCATCACCGATATTCGCTTCCAAAAGGGCAAGGAAGAACTCTTCTACCGCATGCAGGTGATCCCGACGACCTTCGAGGGCGGAGAACACGGGCTCACGGTAGTACTTGAAGACATTACTGAGGAGAAACGCCACCTTCATAATATGGAGTTCCTTGCCAGGACCGCAATGGAGCTCGTTGATCTTCCTCCGGAAACCGATATCTACCAGTATATTGCAGACCGGCTGGTAGACCTGCTCCCGGACGATCCACGATATTACGTATTGTCATATGACGAGTTACAGAAGGAGTTCTCATTTCGCGCTGTGAAAAACGAAGCAGTCCGCCAGGCGGTGGAAGAACTTGCCGGATTTGATCTGGTCGGCAAGGTATTTCCAATTCAAAGTTTCTTTTACACGGCTCCATTTTTTGAAAGTGCGGCCAGTTTCAAAGATATGCGGGAGATGCATTTTCGACCCTTTTACGATGAGGAAGATTACTCCTTTTATGACGCCTGCGCTCACATCTTCCCGAAAGATTTTTGTCAGGTATTATTAAGAAGATTTAATATTGCAAAACTCTATTTAACGGGCCTCGTATGGCAGGAGACGCTCTTTGGCCTGGTCGGAATAATACTCGGGGCTGACCAGGAACTTGAAAACAAGCAGGCGATCGAGTCGTTCCTCCGCCAGGCATCCATTGCACTCGCAAGGAGGACGACCGAAGAGCGGCTGTCGCGGAGCGAGCAGAGGTTTGCAGATCTCGTCACCCATGACGACCGGCCTTCCATTGTGATCAACAACGATGGCCGGACCATGCATGTCAATCCCCGGTTCACGGAAATCTTTGGCTATACGCAGAAGGATATCCCGACATGGGGTGCCTGGACTGATAAGGCATGTCCCGGCGTCCTGTACCAGGACCGGGCGCTTGCGGTAATACAACCTGATCAGCCGGGTCCGGGAAGAGGACCTGATCTTATACTTCCTGTCCGGTGCAGCAATGGGAAAGAAATAGACGCCGTGATCCAGCCTGTTTTTCTCTCGGATGGAGTGTTAATTACAATTCATCCTAAAAGAGGTGATTATTAAGGTTTTTTCCGGTTTTTGAAAGTTATCCTTCCTTTCGGGAACAACTCGGAATCATGAACAGCAACTGGTATGTATCACGCCGGTGATGAACCAAACGCACCTCAATTCCGGTGCACGTGAGAATGCAATCGAGCTCTACGGCTCAAACAAACGGAAATTATCAGAATAAAATACTTTTTCGATGCAAGGAAGGGTAATAGCAGCGAATTGTCGTTCCCGAGGACTCGCGTACCTCAGTACAGGACAATACGTGAGCTGGCTTAACTTCTGGGTTCGGAATGAGTCCAGGTGTTTCCCAGCTGCTATGGCCGCTATTACCCAAAGCCAAGGTCCGGATTTGAACCGGAGTGTAGCTGATCTGCAGTCAGCCGCGTGGCCGCTCCGCCACCTTGGCAGGTCGTGCGAACATAGATTTTAGTAGTCTATGCTCTTGTAGGTTTGCACTCAGAATTTCGTCTGGGTTTGACGTGGTGAGTACCAGGTATTGGACGTTAGTGCTCGCGGACTGAACACGTCGTTACCTTCGTGCGTACATCCCGAGTCTATCAAACGGGTCTTTTACCCGTGTCCTCAACGGAGTCTCTTTTTAGGCCGGGTTTCAAGCTTAGATGCTTTCAGCTTTTATCCCTTGGCGCGTAGCTGCCCGGCACTGCCCTGTCGGACAACCGGTCGACCAGAGGCGCCGAATGAAAGTTCCTCTCGTACTATTTCATTCTTACCCTCAGACTCCATACACTCCTGATAGATAGTAACCGACCTGTCTCACGACGGTCTAAACCCAGCTCACGATCCCCTTTAATAGGCGAACAACCTCACCCTTGGCTGCTGCTGCACAGCCAGGATGGAAAGAACCGACATCGAGGTAGCAAGCCGCCGGGTCGATATGTGCTCTTGCCGGCGACGACTCTGTTATCCCCGGGGTAGCTTTTCTGTCGTCAATAGCCCTCACCAACAGGGCGTATTGGTTCGTTAGACCCGAGTTTCCTCTCGCGATTACTTGCTATGCGTAATCGCGTCAGGCCAACTTTTGCTCTTGACACTCTTCTGTGAGTTTCTGACTCACATGAGTTGACCTTGGGGCACCCTTGATATTTTTTCGAGGGTGTGGCGCCCCACCCAAACTGCCTACCTATCGATGTCCTCGTTAGAGTTAGAGTTACAGCATAACTAGGATGGTGTCTCATTGTTGGCTCCCCGCCCCCCAAAAGGGACGGATCAAACGCCTCCCATCTACACTGCGCAAGAAATACCGTAACGCAACGACAGGCTGCAGTAAAGCTCCACGGGGTCTTCACTTCCCATCAGGAGTCCCTAGTCTCTGCACTAGGACAAAGAGTTCAACGGACTTGTGCTAGGGACAGTAGAGCTCTCATTAGTCCATTCATGCAAGTCGCCAATTAAGCGACAAGGTACTACGCTACCTTAAGAGGGTCATAGTTACCCCCGCCGTTTACGAGTCCTTCGTCCCATTGAACTGGGTGTTCAGATACTCGCACTGGGCAGGAATCAGTGACTATACTAGTCCTTTCGGAGTTGCAGTCACCTATGTTGTTATTAGACAGTTAGAGCTCCCTGGTCACTGCGACCTGCCTGATCACCAGGCAGGCACCCCTTCTCCCTAAGTTACGGGGCTAATTTGCCGAGTTCCCTTAGCACAATTAACTCCGACACGCCTTCGCCTCCTCAGCGAGGGGCACCTGTGTCGGTTCTCGGTACGGTCATCTGTCTCCCTTTTCATGGACTCCAGGAATTTGTAAAGTTACCCCATCACACGTTCATCCCGTTCTCACCATTGCGGTACTCCAGGGATTTCGATGCTTGGACGGGACGACGATCCCGCTTCACATATCCCAAAGTGTCAGGGTTCCGAAGAACTGCAGACAGATGGTACAGGAATATTAACCTGTTTCCCTTTCGATGTACTCGAGTTACGGTACACCTTAGGACCGACTAACCCTCGGCTGACGAACATTGCCGAGGAATCCTAGCCCCTGCGGCGGTTGGGATTCTCACCCAACTATGCTTCTACTATCGCCAGAATTCTCAATACTGCACGGTCCACTGGAACTTACGCCCCAGCTTCCACCCATGCAGAACGCCCCCCTACGAGATCACCTTTCGGTGCTCCGTGGTCTCTGTGGTAGGCTTTAGCCCCGTCCATTTTCAGCGCCCTAAACCTTGACTGGTAAGCTGTTACGCACTTTTTGAAGGATAGCTGCTTCTGAGCTCACCTTCCAGTTGTCTTTGGCCTAGGACTACTTTCAGTGTTAACACTTAGCCTACACTGAGGGACATTAACCACGGTCTGGGTTGTCTCCCTTACGGACTACAAGCTTACCCCGTAGCCCGGACTGCCGGCCGTCAAGGATGTTGGGGAGTTTGGAGTTTGACAAGGGGGTGAGAGATTTCTCTCCCAGCTCCCCCAATCAGTGCTCTACCTCACCAACGATCTCGGACCGGGTCATGCTGCGACATGTTTCGGGGGGAACCAGCTGATGCCGGGTTCGATGAATCTTTCACTCCTATACGCAGGTCACGCGAATGATTTGCATATCAAAACCGCTTGCGGTCCTCCACGCGCCTTTCGACACGCTTCAACCTGCCCACGCATAGATCACCCGGCTTCGGGTCTTATCCTGCTGACTTCGCGCACTTTTAATACGCCGTCCCACGCATTGCTGCTACGGACTTGTTGGTTTCCCTTCGGCTTCCCTCTGCGGTTAACCTTCGCCAACAGAATAAACTCTCTGGCCCGTTCTTCAAAACGTACGTTACGACACTGGCAGCCACACTCGTACAACCGCCTCGCGACGGGTTCCTTCGTGTGGGAGATCCTTTCGCGCCGTAACCCGCTATCACCTGTCAATTTCAGGCGCTTTGCACCACCTTTCTAGGGTTGCTTTTCAGCGTTCGCTCACGCTACTAATTCGCTATCGGTTTCGAGGAGTATTTAGTTTTGGAGGTTGATGACCCCCAGCTTCCCGCGAGAATTCCAACCCACGGTACTCAAGACACCACCAGGAATGCCATGCGTATACGTACGGGACTATCACCCTCTCTGGTGCGCCGTTCCAGGCGACTTCCATTTGACATGACACTCCGAACGGTGGGCTTACAACACCACATCTCCCTTGCGGGATTCGGTTTGAACTGTGTCGTGTTCGATCGCCTCTACTCACGACATCTCGGTTGATTTCTTCTCCTGCCCCTACTAAGATGTTTCAATTCGGGGCGTTCCCTATCCCTACGGATCAACACCGAAGTGTTGGGATGTCCCATTCGGGTATCTCCGGATCATAGACTCCCTGCGTCTACCCGGAGCTTATCGCAGCTTGGCACGCCCTTCTTCGGCACTCGAACCGAGCCATCCAATGACAGGTTTAAACTGGCACTCCGTCAAACCCATTTAACGTCCTGAGTGCAAACCTCTACACGGCCTCTTTGGGTCATTGGCTTGACCCTCAGCCCTTCCCTGGTGATTCACATCTCCAGGTGCATCGAAAGTGGACTCAATGGGATTTGAACCCATGGCCTCCGCCTCGCAAAGGCGGCGCTCTTCCAGCTGAGCTATGAGCCCTCTGCTCCTGCTGACACTGGCAATTTTACGGTTTGTCCAGGAACCGCTCCCGAAGTGATTTCGTTAGGAGGTGATCCAGCCGCAGATTCCCCTACGGCTACCTTGTTACGACTTAACCCCCCTTGCGGAACCTAGATTCGACCACGGCGAATACCGCAGCCTCATCAAGACCCCACTCGGGTGGTTTGACGGGCGGTGTGTGCAAGGAGCAGGGACATATTCACCGCGCCATTTTGAGACGCGATTACTACGGATTCCAGCTTCATGTGGGCGAGTTGCAGCCCACAATCCGAACTAAGGACAGGTTTAGGAGATTGCCTTCACCTTTCGGTGTCGATACCCATTGTCCTGACCATTGTAGCCCGCGTGTAGCCCGGATAATTCGGGGCATGCTGACCTACCGTTGCCCATTCCTTCCTCCTCTTTAGCAGAGGCGGTCCCAACAGTGTCCCCATCATCCCGGAGGACATGCTGGCAACTGTTGGCGTGGGTCTCGCTCGTTGCCTGACTTAACAGGATGCTTCACAGTACGAACTGACGACGGCCATGCACCTCCTCTCAGCTAGTCAAGCAGAGTCTTCAGCCCGGCTATCATCCAGCTGTCTTATCCGGTGAGCTTCCCGGCGTTGAGTCCGATTAAACCGCAGGCTCCACCCGTTGTGGTGCTCCCCCGCCAATTCCTTTAAGTTTCAGCCTTGCGACCGTACTTCCCAGGCGGCGCGTTTCACGGTTTCCCTTCGGCACCTCGGTAACTCGTGGTCACCGATACACCTAACGCGCATCGTTTACAGCTGGGACTACCCGGGTATCTAATCCGGTTTGCTCCCCCAGCTTTCGTCCCTCACTGTCGGAGTCGTCCTGGTGAGGCGCCTTCGCCACAGGTGGTCCCCCAAGGATTACAGGATTTCACTCCTACCCCTGGAGTACCCCTCACCTCTTCCGATCCCTAGATTGCCAGTATCCCTGAGACGCCTTCCGGTTAAGCCGGAAGATTTCCCCAGAGACTTAACAACCCAGCTACGGACGCTTTAAGCCCAGTAATAGTGGCCACCACTCGAGCCGCCGGTATTACCGCGGCGGCTGGCACCGGTCTTGCCCGGCCCTTTCTCCACCAGCTGTTTGCACTGGTGAACAGCCCGAATTTACGGGCACTCGGGGTTCCCTTATCACGGTTTCCCGCATTGTAAAGTTTTCGCGCCTGCTGCGCCCCGTAGGGCCTGGATTCGTGTCTCAGAATCCATCTCCGGGCTCTTGCTCTCACAACCCGTACCGATTACAGGCTTGTTGGGCCATTACCCCAACAACAACCTAATCGGCCGCAGACTCATCCTGAGGCGGCGGACCTTTGAGCCACAGGGCATTCCAGCATCTGTGACCTATGGGGCATTATCCCCAGTTTCCCGGGGTTATTCCCCACCTCAGGGCAGATTATCCACGTGTTACTGAGCAGTTCGCCGAGGTCTTGCACCTCTCAACTCGCATGGCTTAGTCGAACCCCGATAGCAGTGGCCTCTGGCAGGATCAACCAGAATGTAAGCACACGTATCGACTGAACTTCGAGGAATTGCGGTTCTTGAACAGATTTCCGCACTGCCAGTACCAGCGTCAGAACCAACCTCCGCACGCAGCGGGGTCATTGGTTCTCCATCACAGAGGGATTATACATACGCTCTGTTACTATATAGTCATTTCCATCCCCATCACGGGAAGGACAGGACCTGTAACAGGCACCCCGAGAGAGCCGTTGTAGGGTCTCTTTCACCCACCCCGGAGCGGGCATTATTCCGCTCACGAGGCTTGCGATCAGGGTCGGATGCCGCATATCAGAACCCCAGCACCGTGCTGGGATTCGTCATTCATGTGCGGAACTACATGTTGTTGTCAGTCGCATATAACTGTTTCGTGGAGGGAGGGATCCGGGGGGTCAGCACCTCCTTCGCGAAAGACATGATTTTTGGCAGGTAATCGTTAATGCAAGCCATTTAAAGTGGAAAACAGCCGGCCATATGGTTGTGACTGATGAAACGGTACGGGCATGGCGCTACCTCCCCGGAATTAATCGGAAAGTCACCATGGAATCAATCTTTCAGGCCCGGGTTGTGAAGATTTGGTTTCTGGTCCGGCATTCCATTGTGCAGCCCGCGGGGGGAACCCGGTCAGCCCGCGCTGCAGCGGGAGACCAGGAGCTCCCCGAAGATCTCCTCCTGGAAAAGCTCGATTTTGCCTTCAAACATTAAAAAGAGGAGCGGAACATAGACATCCTGGATCTTCCACCCGAGTCGCGCGCAGAGATCGGTGAGGCAGACCGGCTCCAGGCCCTCTCCCCCGCACTCCTCCCACCCGTCCATTACCCGGGAGGCCGAGTCGAAATACCGTTCCTCGTGGGCGATACTCACCACGTCCTCCGCCTCCACCAGCAGGTCCGCCGGAACTCCGCGCAGCCGGTGCCGGCGGCGTTCGGCCCTCTCCAGGGTCCGCAGTTCGAGGATGAGCTCGATCAGGGTAACCGGGTATTTCCGGAGGTGCTTGCGTTCCAGGCGGCGCTGGATCTCCCTCTCCAGTCGTTCGATGGGGCCCCTCGCCATGCCCGGCTCGTCCAGCGCCCCTTCGCCTTCCTGGCCATCCTCCCAGGACAACCCGTTCTCCTCGCCTTCCACGTCGGCAGGCCCGGGCTGCCGGACGGCAAGGTATTCAGACTTCATCCTGACGAGGATGGCCGCGTAGAGGAGGGTCCTGCCCGATATCCCAAGGTCAAGGGCTTTTCGTCGCTCCAGCTCGGAGAGGAACCGGTCCGTCACTTCGACGATGTCAATGTTCCAGGGGTCCATCTCTCCTTTCTCAGCCATTTGGACGAGAATTTCAATGGGTTCCTCATCCATGGAGTTTCACCCCTGTCACGAGCGAGCTCTTGTCAGGGCGTAAGGTCACGCCCATGATCCGGTCCGCCCCGTCGATCATCGGCTTACGGAGGGAGACGATGATGAACTGAGAATTACCGGCAAGGGACCGGATCATCTCCGCAATCCGTTCCACGTTCGAGCCGTCGAGGGACATGTCCACCTCGTCAAAGGCATAGAAAGGCGCCGGCATGTGCTGCTGGATCGAGAAGATGAACGCCAGGGTCGTGAGGGACTTCTCCCCGCCCGAGAGTGCGGAGAGGAGATGGACCGGCTTGTCCCTCGGCTTGACTGCAAAGGAGAGCCCACCAGAAAAGGGATCTTCCTCCTTTTCAAGGACGAGGTTGCCGCTTCCGCTCGTGAGGCGTGCAAAAATCTCGCGGAAGTTGGCGTCGATGACGCGGAACGATGTCATGAATGCCTCGAACTTCATCTTCTCGAAGTACTCGATGCGCTGGAGGATATCCGATCGTTCACGGGAGAGCGTCTCTTTCTTCGCCGTACGCTCCTCGATCCTCACCCTCACCTGGTCGTACTCCTCGATTGCGAGCATGTTCACCGCCCCGATCTGGCGGATAGCAGCCGTTGCCTCGACGATCCCGTCCTCGATCTCGGCAAGGGTAAGGGTCGTGCCGGTACTTCCCGCGACGATGCGAAGTTCCGCGATCTTCTCCTCGATAGTACGCTGCCTCTCCGCGAGGGCGGTGAGCTGGACTCCCACTTTCTCCCTCTCCAGCTGGAAGCCCCGGATCTTCTCCTCTGACACCGCCGCCTCTGCCGCAAGTTCATCCCTGCGGTGGCGGAGGTGCTCGATCTCACCCGAGAACTGCTTCTGGCGCTCTTCTATGGCAGCGATGGACTCCCGGAACCGCTCGATGGCAAGGGCATGGTCCTTCGCTTCCCGGTCGATCTCCTGGTTTCTCGTGGCGAGACGTTGCCCCTCGTCGGTCAGCTCAGTGACGCGCGCCTGGAAATGCTGGCGCTCCCGCTGCAGGTCCGTGATATCCGCATCTTTGTTCCGGAGCCGGCGTTCCGTCTCCTCGAGCTCGTGACGCTTCTTCTCGAACGCCTCGGTCAGGCCGGGGATAGCAGTGCTCTCGAGGCTCTTCTTGACCACCTCCACCCTGCGGGTGAGTTCCGTGATCGCCTGGCTGACTGTCGCAACCCCGGCTTCTATACCGGCGAGCTCTGCCGCAGCTCCCTCCACCTCTCGTTCGAGGGACATGATCGCCTCCCGGGTCTCCGAGAGATCTTTCCTGATCGTCTCTGCCGAACGCTGCCCTTCCTCGAGGGCGATCCGGATCCTGCCAGCCTCCTCGTCCGTGGCCCTGCGTTCCGACCGCAGTCGCTCGACCAGCTCACTCCGTTCGCGCACCGCCTCCTCGACCTCGGAGGCCTCAGCAAGGATGCCTCCCATCCTGGCCCTGATGCGCCCGATGTCATCCTCTACCGCAGCCCCAAAGCCATGCGCAGTCTTTCGTGCAACCCCACCGGTAATCGCACCGGTCTTCTCGAGGAGCTCCCCTTCCAGGGTGACCATCCGGAACCTGCCGAGGAGCCGGCGGGCATGGTCAAGCGTGTCCACGACGACCGTTCCCGCAAAGACGACCCGGAACGCGTCCTCGAACTTCCGGTCAAACTCCAGGAGGTTGATCGCGTAGCCGATGATCCCCTCTTCCCGGATGCCTCCCCCGGCAGCCGGGGGTTTTAACTTGTTCAGGGGGAGAAACGTCAGCCGGCCGAGCCTCTGGTCTTTCAGGAGCCGGATTGCATCTGCTGCAACCGTGTCGTTCTCCACAACAACGTAGCCGAGTCTTCCCCCGGCGGCGGTGTTCAGGGCAGTTGCGTATTCCTTGGGCACTTTTCCGAGCTCGGCGATCGTCCCGAAGACCCCGTCGAGCCCCCTGACCGCCTCGAGCGCCCGCCCTCCTGCTTCGCCCCGGGCGTGCTGGAGGGCTTCGAGCCGCATCACCTCCTGCTCGTGCTGGCGCAGCTCCTGGCGGATACGTTCAAGGGTTGTCCGGCTCGCAAATGCCTCGGCCTCGGCGGTGGCAATCTGCCGTTCAAGCTGGCGGCAGGTCTCTTCCTTCTCTGCCAGTTCTGCCTCCCGGCCGCCTCCTGCCGAGTCCCGCGATGCGATGTCAACAGAAAGAGCCCTGGCCCGCTCGATGAGCCGTTCGTGCTCACGGGTGCGCATCCGGCTCTTCTCAAGCAGGAGGTCCTGGGTCTGGAGCAGGCGGGAACGCTCGCCTTTCTTCGTCTCGGCCTCCTGCATCAGGGAGAAGAGCTGCTCCCTGGCAGACTCGGCATCCTTGCTCTGCTGCTTGATCTCCCCTTCGAGTTTCTCGGCCTGCGCCCGGAGGGTGGCCACCTCCATTGCGAGGTTGGCACGGTCGACCCCAAGCGAGCGTACCTTGGCCGTGCACTCGGTGACAAACGTCTCTGCCCGCTTCAGGTCAGCAAATGCACGGTTTTGCTCCGTGAGGTTGGCTTCCCGGTCCTTCTGGAGGCGCAGGATCGTCTGCTCGGCGATGCGGATTCCGCCTTTTGCCTCCTCGAGCTCGGCGAGGAGCCTCATGTACTCAGCCCCGCTCTTGCGGTTGATCTCCTCCTCCACCTCCTTCTGGTCGGCCCTGAGGTAGGAGAGCTCGTTCTCCTCGAGTCCCCGGTCGGCATCGATACGCTGGGCCGCGGCCTCCTGCTCGGTGATGAGCCGTGCAACCGTCGAGAGTTCCTTCTCCTGGTCCCGGAGGAGCGCCGCATTCCGGCAGGACTGGAGCTTCGTGAGTTTCTCGTCCCATTCGCGGTACTGCAGGGCTTTCTCGCGCTCCTTCCCAAGCGCCTTCAGGCGATCACCAAGTTCGTGGAGGAGGAGTTCTTCCCTCTCTATCCGCTCGCGGACGACTTCCAGCTCCTGCAAAGCCCTCGCTTTCCGGCTGTCAAACTCGGAGACCCCTGCTATCTCATCGATGATCCGGCGGCGCTCAATATCTCCCATCTCGATGATCCGGGTGATGTCACCCTGCATCACGACATTGTACCCATGCGGTTTTATCCCGTGGCGTGCGAGGAACTCGATGATGTCGGTCTGTTTGCAGAGACGGTCGTTCAGGTAATTATAACTGTAATAACTCCCGCTCGTCCGTTTGATCCGGCGGCGGATACGCGTCCCGTCGGAGAAGGTGATCGTCACCTCTGCCGTGTTCTTCCCGGAGTTGAGGTTGATTAAATCGGTCAGCTTTTCCGCGCGAAGGGTGCGGGAACTCGAGAGCGCCAGGCAGAAAAGGATACTATCGATAATGTTGCTCTTTCCTGACCCGTTCGGGCCGGAGATAACGCTGAACCCCTCGAAAAATGGTATTTTCGTCCGTTTGGCAAATGACTTGAAGTTGTCTATCTCCAGCTCGGTGATGTGCAAATCCGGACTCCGCTATTCCGCCAGTTTACTGCTTTGTCTCGGACTTGTCATCATCCTCGGCGACGATGAGGGTGCTCTTCCGCTTCACCTCGGGGGCTCCCCGCTGCTTCGCCCGTTGGGCATATGCGGCACTTGCGATGATCACCCCTTCGGCTCTCCTCTTTTCCGGTTTCAGGGTGCCGTCGGGTTGCATGATCATCTCGACGCGCTCTTCAGGCACCGGTGTAGGCGGCTCCGGGGCCTTTGCAGGTGCTGGCGGTGCCTGCGGCCCGGCTTTTTGCCCCCTGCGGAGGACAACGGTCGCCGCGGGTTCTTCCGCCTGGCCTGCAGTCCGCGTCACCCGCACCTCTGCCCGGGTACGCTCTTCCGATACCTTCGCAAGGCGCATCGCAATGGCCTTGACATCCAGAAGCTCCTCGGTGAGTCCTTTCACCAGTGCTTCCAAGTCTTTGATCTTCCTCTCAAGGACCGCGATCCGGTCCGGATTTCCGTCTCCCTCGGGTGCCATGCCTTCCCCCCGCGCACTGCACAGGACGGATGGCCCTTCCACAGGGTAGTCCGGGTAGTCCAAGTGTCCCGGCCAATCCGGCTCTCCGTGCGCTGCACGTTAATTACACTTCAGATTAAACCGATATAAAGGTTCTGTGCAATTCACGGGGAGATCATTGCATTTTACCACATATCCTGCGACGCAATTACTGTCAGGCCCCATACAGGCGGCCGGGTCCATGGCCACACCCACTCCCCCGGGCCGTCCGGGATGCGCCACGGGCCGATTTCGTTCCCACCCCGTCACGCTGCTGACCATGCAGTGGACCTGCCAAAGAAAAGGTCTTACCCTCCCGCGCTGACCTCGGTACATATGTCGTACCTGGCAGCAACGGATCCGGAAATTGCCGATATTATCGAGAGGGAACGACTTCGTCAGGTAAACGGCCTCGAGCTCATCGCGTCTGAGAACCTGGTGAGCCGGGCTGTCCTTGAGGCGATGGGTTCCGTAATGACCAATAAATATGCCGAGGGATATCCCGGAAAGAGGTACTACGGGGGCTGCGAGTTCCACGACATGGCAGAGAACCTCGCTAGGGACCGGTTAAAACAGCTCTTTGGCGCAGAACACGCGAATGTCCAGCCACATTCCGGGACACAGGCCAACATGTCGGTCTACTGCGCGATGATGCAGCTTGGCGACCCGCTGATGAGCATGAGCCTCTCCCAGGGAGGGCACCTCTCCCACGGTTCTCCGGTTAACTTCTCAGGCAAGTTCTACCAGGTGACCCAGTACGGCGTCGACCTCAAGACCGAGACGATCGATTACGGGGTCGTCGAGGAGATTGCGAGGAAGGTCAGGCCAAAGATCATCGTCTGCGGGGCGAGCGCCTACCCGAGGACCATCGACTTCCGGGCATTCCAGGAGATAGCTGACGGGGTCGATGCCTACTGCATGGCAGATATCGCCCATATCGCAGGCCTCTGTGCCACGGGGATCCATCCGACGTCGGTCGGTGTGACTGACTTCACCACCACCACCACCCACAAGACCCTCCGTGGCCCCCGCGGGGGTGCGGTCATGTGCGGCCTGGAGCATGCAGCCGCGATCGACAAGGCAGTCTTCCCCGGCATGCAGGGCGGGCCGCTGATGCACACGATCACCGCGAAGGCCGTCTGCTTCCAGGAAGCCCTCCGTCCTTCATTCACTGATTACAACCGGCAGATCGTGAAGAACTGCCAGGCCCTCGCCGAAGTCCTCCTCGACCGTGATATCCGCCTCGTCTCGGGAGGCACCGACAACCACCTGATCCTCCTTGACCTCACCCGCCAGGGGATCACCGGTCTCGAAGCCGAGACTGCCCTGGGAAAAGCCGCGATAACGGTGAATAAAAATACCATCCCCAATGAGAACCGGAGCCCGTTCGTCACGAGCGGGTTACGGGTTGGCTCGCCGGCCGTCACCTCCCGCGGGATGAAGGAGCCCGAGATGCGAAAGATCGGTGAGTGGATCGCCTCGGTGATCAAGGACACCAATGACGAGGCGAACATCCGCCGGGTCAGGGAAGAAGTCACCGCACTCTCGTCCACGTTCCCGCTCTACCCCGAGTGACATGATCCTTGATGGCAAGGCCCTGGCAGAGAGACGGCTCGAGATACTCCGGGAGCAGATCGACGAATCCGGGCTTGAGCCGGCGCTTGCAACGGTAATCGCGGGTGACGACCCCGCGTCCCGGATGTACGTCCGGATGAAGCACCAGGCATGCGACAAGGTGCACATCCAGTCTACTGGGATTACCCTGCCCGGGACCGCGACGACCGCGGACATCTGCCAGGCAGTACGGCGGCTGAACGCGGATCCCGATATCGATGGCATCCTGGTACAGCTTCCCCTGCCCCCCCAGGCAGAGACGGATGCCGTGGTGGATGCCGTCTCCCCTGAAAAGGATGTGGACGGTTTCCATCCCGCGAGCCTCGGGCTGCTCGCCTCAGGGAGGCCGCGGTTCTCCCCCTGCACCCCTGCCGGGATCATGACCCTCCTCTCAGCCTACAAGGTCCCGGTAGCAGGCAGGCACGCGGTTGTGGTGGGAAGGAGCATTGAGGTTGGCCGCCCTCTCGCCCTCCTCCTCCTCCTTGCGGATGCCACCGTTACCGTGTGCCACTCAAAGACACCAGATCTCGCAGCCCATACACGGGATGCAGATATCCTCGTCTCGGCCGCCGGAAGGGCAGGGCTCATCACCGCGTCTATGGTCAAGCCGGGGGCAGCCGTGATTGACGTGGGGACGAACCATGTGAACGGGAAACTCTGCGGGGACGTGGACTATTCTTCGGTCGCCAAAACCGCCGGCTGGATCACACCCGTGCCGGGGGGGGTGGGCCCGATGACCATCGCGACGCTCATGGAGAACACCTACCTCTCTGCCCGGCTCCGCTCATGCAACCGGTTCTGACAGGGGGTGTCCGGATAGGCGACGGGGGCCCCGCCCGGATCGCCGGAGTGATCAACTGCAGCCCGGAGTCCTTCTACCATGGTTCCTACTTCCCTCCCAGCGACATTTATGCCGCTGCCTGCCGCATGGCAGACGAGGGGGCCGATATCCTCGACCTTGGGGCCCGGAGTACCGCACCCAGGGCACCACCACTCCCGCCTGCGGCAGAGAGTGCGCGTCTCCGCGCAGCACTCGACGCGCTCGATGGGACGGGGTTTGTCATCTCGGTGGACACGACCCGCCCCGAAGTGCTGGATGCCTGCCAGCGCTACTCGTTCCATGCAGTGAACGACATCAGCGGCCTGGCGGCCCCCGGGATGGCAGAGGCGGTTGCTGACCTGGGCCTTCCGGCCATCCTGATGGCATCATTCAGGGTTCCGGGTGATGCATGCGGGCTCGCGGATACTCTTGTGGCTGCACGGGAGACCCTTGAAAGGGCGGACAGGGCAGGTGTGAGGGAGGTCGTCCTCGATCCAGGGATCGGTATCTGGACCGCGGAGCGGACCACGGCGATGGACTGGGAACTCTGCCGGTCTTTCGGCCAGTTCCGCCAATTTCACCGCCCCCTCCTTGCCGCGGTCTCCCGCAAGACGTTCCTCGGTGAGGCGACCGGGAGGGAGCCGGCAGGTCGTCTCGCAGCGACCATCGCGGTCACGGTATGTCTCCTTGCCCGCGGGGCTGACCTCATCCGGACGCACGATGTTGCCGAGACCCGCGACCTGATCGCGGTCCATTCACGGGCGGGATGGCTCGAATGACCACTTCTTTTTCGGTATTTGCACTCCGGACCCCGGTCGTCGCCCCGGGAGACGATATTACCCAGTGCATCCTCGGTGCTGTACCATCCCTCGCGGGCGGCGGCCTCCAGGACGGGGACGTCCTTGTCATTGCCGAGTCGGCGCTTGCAAGCGCTGAGGGAAGGATTACCCGCCTTGACCGGGTGGTCCCGTCCGGGCGGGCCAGGGAGCTTGCCGGACGGTTCGGCCTTGACCCGCGGGTCGCCGAGCTCGTCCTCCGGGAGAGCGACGAGGTCCCGGGCGGGATCCCGGGGTTCATCCTCTCCCTGAAGAATGGCACGCTCCTCCCGAATGCCGGGATAGACGCTTCGAACGCTCCTCCTGGCTGCGTAGTCCTCCTCCCCGAGGACCCGGACCGGAGCGCAGCCCTGGTCCGCAGGAGGCTGCGGGAACGGACAGGGAGAGATGTCGCGGTGATCATCGCGGATTCCCGTACCCATGCGATGCGGATGGGGTCTGGCGGCGTGGCGATCGGCTGTGCCGGTATCCCGTCTATCCTCGACGACCGGGGACGGACCGACCTGTTTGGCCGCGAGCTCCATGTCACCCGCCGGGCCCTCGCCGACAACATCGCCTCGGCGGCAGAGATTGTCATGGGAGAGGCCGACGAGTCGGTCCCGGCTGCGGTCATCCGGGGACTTGGGATACCGTTCTCTGACCGGTATTCTGGCGTCGAAAAGATTGCCGCAGGCGAATGCCTGTTCATGGGGCTGCTGCAGCACACGGGAGACCCGGGCCAGGAGTGATCAGGTGGCGGGACTGCCACTCCCGCGGACCACGGTGACCCGGCCCGTCGCCTGGGAGAGAGAGAACCCTTTCTCTACGAGGAGAACCCGCGCCCGGCCGGTCCCATGGAGCAGGACCTCGACGAGGTCGTCCCTCTCGTCGACATCGGTATAGAGCCGGAACGAGTCAAAGACTGCACAGGAGAGGCCGAGGTCTGCGGCAATTGCCTGGTGTTTCAGGAAACTTGCCTCATAATAATCGAACCGGAACCGCCGGCAGTCACGGAGGAGGATCGCGTTGGTCCCTCCGCCCCGGCCGGGGACCAGCGTGACGTCCGCCCCTGATGAGAGGAGGCGCCGGACCGTTTCGGGTGTGGCGAGTGGGAGGTCGGCCATGATAACAAGGACCGGTCCCTCCCGGGAGGCACACCAGGCGGTGAGAGCCTCGTTCAACCCGGCGTCCATCACCTCCACCGGGGCAGCCGCGAAGGGAAATGCCTGCGTGGAGAGGACAACGGGGTGGCACCCGGCACCTGCGGTGGCATCCGCTACGTCGGCCAGCATCGCACGGGCAAACTCCTCGCGTTCCACGGGATCGAGGACCCCGGACAGGCGCCGCTTGGGATGAACAGGGCGGAACGGGATGACTGCCGGAGGGTGCATCGTCTCCAACCGTTCGCATGCGTTTCACAAAAAGCTTCGCGGACCGGAGAACGGGTTCCGCCTCCTTGATGTCCCGGGCGGGTGAAATATCCTTCAATGCCCAGGAAGGTCCTCACCTATTCCCGCAATGTCTTCATCCCGGTGACCACGGTCTGCCGGAACCGTTGTGCGTACTGCGGGTTCCGGACCCCGGTCATGGAAGGGTGCCTGATGTCCCCTGACGAGGTAGCTGCGGTCCTGCGTCAGGGTGCAGGGGCCGGCTGTACCGAGGCCCTCTTCACCTTCGGCGAGAGACCGGAGGAAGAAGAGGGATTCGACCGCGAACTGGCCCGTTACGGGTACGACCGGTTCCTCGACTACATCTACGACCTCTGCGAACAGAGCATCGCGGCCGGCCTGCTCCCCCATACCAATGCCGGTGTCCTCACGTATGAGGAAATGGCGAAGCTTCGCGAGGTCAATGCCTCGATGGGCCTGATGCTCGAGACGACCGCGGCTATCCGGGCGCACGCCCTCTCGCCGGGCAAGGTACCTGCCCTCCGCCTGCAGGTGATGGAAGATGCCGGGCGACTCAGGATCCCCTTCACCACGGGTATCCTGATCGGTATCGGCGAGACCCCCCAGGACCGCGAGCACTCGCTCGCGGCAATCGCTGCGGTCCACCAGAAGTTCGGGAACATCCAGGAGGTAATCATCCAGAACTTCTGCCCAAAGCCCGGGACTCCCATGGCCACGTCCGGTAGCGTAACACCGGATGATATATGCGCCACGGTGCGGCGCGCCCGGGAGATCCTCTCTCCTGATACTGCAGTACAGGTCCCGCCGAACCTCCTCGATGCGGCGCGGATCGTCCCCTGCGGGGCCGACGACCTTGGGGGCATCTCCCCGGTGACCGTGGACCACATCAACCCTGAGCACACCTGGCCTGCACTCGACCACCTGCGGTCCCTTGCGGGAGAGTCTCTCATCCGGGAACGGCTCTGTATTTATCCCCGGTACATTGCGATGGGGTGGTATTCTCCCCGTCTCCAATCCCTTATTAGCCGTCTTGAGAAACAGATCAGGGGAAGGTGACCGGGATGGAACCTGTCGACCAGCCCCTGTATGCGGGCAAAGCAAAGTCCCTCTGGCGGGCGGAACGCCCGGGTGAACTTATCGTCCGGTTCCGCGACGACATCACCGCATTCGACGGCGGAAAAAAAGACGTCCTCGCCGGGAAAGGGATCTGGAACGCAAGGGTTTCTGCGTGCATCTTCCAGTACCTGGCCAGGCACGGGGTCCCCACGCACTTCATCGGGATGGAGGACGCAAAGACCATGAGGGTCAGGGAACTGGCCATGATCCCGCTCGAGGTGATCGTCCGGAACATCGCCGCCGGCTCGATGGTGCGGAATTATCCCGTTCCGGAGGGCACGGTCCTCGACCCCCCGGTTATTGTCATCGATTACAAGGACGATTCGCGCCATGACCCGATGCTCAACGACGACCTGGTCGTGGCGCTGAAGATACTCTCCAGGGAAGACCTCGATCGCGTAAAGAGTGCTGCACTCGGGGTGAACACCCTTCTCCGCCGCTACCTTGCCGCGCGGGGTATCGAGCTCGTGGACTTCAAGATCGAGTTCGGGAGGGATGGGAGAGAGATCGTCCTTGGAGACGAGATCAGCATGGACTCGATGCGGCTGTGGGATGCAAAGACCCGGCAGTCGCTGGACAAGGATGTCTACCGGTTTGACAAGGGCGACGTGATGGCGGTCTACCAGCATGTCGCTGAGAGGATACTCACCGAGGTGGGAGAAGAATGATATTTACCGCAACCGTGACGATTGGCTTAAAAGACGGGATGCTCGATCCCGAAGCGTCTGCGATCCGTGATGCACTGCGGAACCTGGGGTTCAAGACAAATGCAATACGGACCGCAAGTGTCTATTCCATCACGCTCGAAGCGGCTGACCGCGAGGAGGCTGCCGACCAAGTACGCCAGATGTGCGAACGCCTCCTCGCAAACCCTGTTATTCACCGCTATACTGTCGAGGTTGCCTGATGCGGTTCGCGGTCATCCGGTTCGGGGGGAGTAACTGCGACTTTGATGTTGCCCATGTGCTCCGGGAGATCTGCGGGGTCGACACCGACCTTGTCTGGTATAAAGAGAGGCTCTCCCGCCCGTACGATGCTATTATCCTCCCCGGCGGGTTCTCATATGGTGATTACCTTCGCGCCGGGGCAATCGCGGCACGGACTGCCGTGATGCAGGATGTGAAAGAGCACGTGAAGGGTGGCGGCCTTGTGTTGGGGATATGCAACGGCGCCCAGATCCTCGCCGAGAGTGGCCTCATCCCCGGGGTCTTCACGGTGAATGCGTACCCCAAGTTCATCTGCAGCCCGGTCACGCTCAGGGTGGAGACCGTGGATACACCATTTACCCGCCTCTTCCGGAAAGGCGAGGTGATCAGGGTCCCCATCGCCCACGCAGAAGGGCGCTATGTCGCAGACGCACCAGTCATCGACATGCTCGGCCAGGATGGCCGTGTCGCGTTCCGCTTCTGTACACCGGATGGCAACGTAACGGCAGAGGCAAATCCCAACGGCTCGATGGGCGGGATCACCGGGGTGCTCAACAGGGAACGCAATGTCCTTGCAATGATGCCCCACCCTGAGCGCGCTGCCGAAGAGGTCCTCGGCTCCTCTGACGGGAAGAAGATCTTTGATTCCATGGTCCGGACCCTGGAAGAATGACAAACCTGATGGGGGACCGGAGCCAATACCCCCGTATAACAAGCACCGGGAGCCCCCCCGGGCGCGAGGGCACCACCCATGGCGGGGTCTCCCGGGAGCGTGGAGATCCGAGAGGTGGTCCGAGAGAATGACAGTGGATCCTGATACCGCCCGGGATGAGAGCGCTGCCTCTGCTATCCGGGAAGAAGCAGCGGAGTATGCCAGGCAGAACCGCTGGGTCCTGAACACGGACGAGAAGAAACTGCAGGTTGTCCTGAAGGGCCTCGCACGAAACGAAAGGAAATTTGGCCACCGGTACTGCCCCTGCAGGATCCGGTCAGGAGACGAAGAGAGAGACAAAGAGATCATCTGCCCATGCCTCTGGCACCGTGACGAGATCCTCCAAGACGGTTCCTGTCACTGCAACCTGTATTATAGTAAGTAACAGATCGTCGAGAAATTGAGGACTGTACGGGGAATCGCCAGGGCGATTCGTACACTCTCTTGGTTTTTTTTCAACGGCCTCTCGGTATTTCAGGTTGGTAAGTTGAATCCTGGATTCCCGCGCCAACCCATAACAAGTCGGGTCAATCCGCCGTATTCTTATTTAAATCTGAGAATAAGCCCACCGACATCGTTATGGGTGGGGGAGTGGGTGGGAATATAGGTTTAAGTCTTGTTGTTCTGGATGACGCTCTGAAGACATTATAGTCGAGTATTTTTTCCACGCGGTATCAGGCACGAGATAATGAGACCGGTTTAATGGGGCCATGCCAATTCAGG
>LAHU01006901.1_pt1 | contig 20339 bp, 17 predicted proteins | sample 329631 | NCBI WGS metagenome assembly LAHU01 (sample SAMN03275698, study PRJNA271635) | activated sludge metagenome | isolation source: sample C-0 Zero hour mixed sludge faded in reactor as a methanogenic...
CAGTTGATCTGCGTTCCCCCGCTGGAAATGAGAGCGGTCCCATTAATCACCGAGTTCCCGGATGCCAGGTTGACCCTGGTATTCACCGCCAGCGGGAAGTGGGTCCCGGTGATCGTTACCGCGACCCTTCTCCCGGCCAGGCCGCCGGAGGGCAGTACGGAGGTGATATTGGGGGCAGTTGATGGTTTCACCGTGATGTACCCTGGTCTCCACGTCCAGTTGTAGCCGTCCCCGTTGAAGGCCTGCAAGGCGACGCTGTACGTCCCGACCGACGAGTATGTATGAGACGGGTTCAGTTCCACAGAGCCGGCAGTGGGGAGGCGCCAGACATCGTTTTTCACACTATCACCCCAGCAGCCGCCTGTCAGGACGATGGTGCCGTCCGGCATCACGACGCTGCTGTGACCGTACCGGGGGGACCATATGAGACCAGGAATGGTCATCAGTGTCCATTGTGCCCCGCCATCCTTCGACTGCCATACATCATTCCTGTAGCTGCCATCATAGCCGCCCATCAGGACGATGGTGCCGTCCGGCAGCACATCGCTGGTCTGACCCCACCGGTCTGACCATATGGGACCGGACGTAGTCACCTGTGTCCATGTGGAGCCGCCATCCGGGGACTGCCAGATACCATTCGTGTAACCGAAGTTGTCAACCCCACCCATCAGGACGATGGTGCCGTCCGGCAGCACATCGCTGGTGTGCAGCCCCCGGGGGGACCAGATGGGATCCGTCGTAGCCACCTGAGTCCAGTGGGCTCCACCATCCGCAGAATGCCATACATCATTTTTAATCGCGTTTGAAACGAGGCCTCCCATCAGGACGATGGTGCCGTTTGGCAGCACGACGCTGGAGTGGCCGCACCGTGGGTCCCACGCTGCAGCAGTGGTCACCTGGTTCCAGTGTGCCCCGCCATCCTTCGACTGCCATACATCATTTTTAAACCCTTCATCAGCCTTGCCCCCCATCAGGACGATGGTGCCGTCCGGCAGCACGACACTGGTGTGGTAATATCTTGGTGTCCAGATGGGTCCATACGTAGTCACCTGGTTCCAGTGTGCCCCGCCATCCTTCGACTGCCATACTTCATTCCTTAAGATGTTGCCATCAAAGCCACTCATCTGGACGATGGTACCGTCCGGCAGCACGACGCTGGTGTGGTCAAACCGTGCATCCCACCCCGGGGCTTCGGTCAGGAGCTCCCATGGCCCGGTGAACTCCTCGTCACCGAAGTACCAGGCATGCCCGGTGGGAGTGCCACCGGTCGAATGATCGGTGAACTGCACGGTGAGCGGGGCGAAACCGGAGAGCGGGTCGGCGGTGAAGCCCGCGACCGGTGCGGCGGCGAGTACCGGGGCAGAAAGGAGGATGCAGGCGAGAGTGAGGAGGGCGATGGTACGGAGAGAAAAAAAACCGAAGCGGCGGGCCGTGTCCTTCAACACCCAGAAAGAAGGACGTACCATCCCGTGGGATATACCGTGAGAAGGTCCCGCAGGCATCACAGGAAAAAATCTGGAATCCGAACAGGGCCCGTCCCCGGTCCCCTGGGGAGCACGAACGTACTCCCCGTTGGTTGCTGGTATCACCGGCATATCCTTCCCCTGGCAAGCTGGTCCCCCGTTCCTTCGCTGTTTTCGTGGGAATAGCCCTAATTGGGCAACCGGCAGGGGATATAGGGGGATACGGGCGGGTGAGTCCGCCTTTCCATGACCAGGGAGGCTCGCCCACAGGTCCCGCCGGTATCGTCCTGACTTACCTGCAGAGCGTCATGTATGAACGATTATAAGTCTTCTGGAATATCGTGCAGAGCATAAAAATGGTTGATTACACGGTAAATTGGAACAATACGCTCTTGATTGGTGTCTTCGTATCTTCCCATATGTCTTCACATACGTACTCCACTTGGTCAGTGTACTTTTAGTTACCGAACCTGTTCACCCGGACCGGGCCGTGTAGGCAGGATATGACCCAGGACAACGTCTCTGCCAGCCAGGGAAACAAAGGAGTTTTCCCGCTCCCTGATTGTATGGTCCCCGTCCCGTCGGGATTACCGTACGGTAAAAGCACCCTTCTTCGTTCCCGGCGGGGAATCAGGATCAGTGACGACGACGTCCCATTTCCCGGCCGGGGCGTTGGCCGGGATGGCGAAGACCCCCTTTTTGCTCAGTTATCATGCAAACAAACCGTGAATACGAACGTGTCCGGTACCCTGTCTCCAGGGGAGTATCCGTGCGCTCCCCGCACCATTCAACCGTTCCTGGCATATTCTTCCCCCCATTCGCAAGCCAGTCCCCCCTCCTCTGCCATTTTCATGGTGAATGTCGCATCTCCAGGCAAGGGGGAGGGGAGCTTCGAGGATACGATCGGGTCAGTGCCACTCCGGATCTTTTAGGAGACTGGTTCCAGGGTCCTGGCCAGAATGCTCCTGACGTACCTGCACCTCCATCATGTATACACAATTATAAATCTTATGAAATATTGTGCAAAACATGTTCAAATTCCACCTCCTATTTAAAAAGGTCAATTAACCTTGAAATGTACTGACTTTGCGACTACCAGCGGATCATATCCCCTTCTCACGACTGGTCCTGTAGCAGAACCCTGATATCACAGGCAGACCGAGTTATCGGGTGAAAATATGTCGGGAGACCTCCTCACCTTCACGCTCCTCTCCTTCTCGTCGCTGATCATCGTGATCAACCCGCTCGGGGCTACCCTTACGTATGTCTCCCTCACCACTGCGATGGACGCTCCTACAAAGCTCAGGGTCGCCCGCGAGGCCTGTCGTTCTGCCCTTGCCATCCTGCTGATCTTCTGCTTCCTCGGCGGGTTCATCCTCTCCCTCTTCGGGATAACGGTTGATGCATTCCGGATCGCCGGCGGGATCCTCCTCTTCGGGATCGGTATGGAGATGGTGTATGCCAAGACTTCCCGGACCAAGGTAACCGCCACCGAGAAGTACGAGAGCCGGGGGGAGGAGGACGATATCGCCCTGATGCCGATAGCCATCCCGATGATCGCGGGCCCGGGTGCCATCACCACCACCATCGTCCTGATGAACGAGGCCGGTTGGGCACCCGGCCAGGTCGCCATCATCGTCACCTCAATTGCCGTCTCAGTCCTTGCTACCTACATGATGATGGCCAACTCGGACGTGATGGTCCGTCGGATCGGGCAACGGGAGTACCGGGCCGTGAACCGGCTGATGGGGATGCTCCTCCTGGCGATAGCGGTCCAGTTCGTGATAATCGGGCTCCGGTCCGCCTTCCCGGTCCTCGCAGGGAGTGGCGTATGAGTGCCCTCGCCGTCGCTGCGGTCCAGCTGACCCCGGTCTTTGAGGACCCGGTGGCGACCCTCTCCAAGGCGGAGTTCTTTGTGCAAGAGGCAGCCCGGTCGGGAGCCGCCCTTGCCTGCTTCCCCGAGCAGTTCGCGACCGGTTGGGACCCGGCCTCCACCCGACACGTCCAAGGTCATGACGGCCCGCTGGTGACGGCATTCCGCTCCCTGGCGAAGAAGTACCGTATCGCAGTCCTCGGGGCGTTCCGCGAAAAGACCGATGACCTCCCCCGCAATACCGCTGTGGCAGTCGGTCCGGACGGGGATGTTCTCGCAACCTACGCGAAGTTACACCCGTTCTCCCCGGGAGGTGAGGACCGATATTATGGCCCCGGGGACACGCCGGTGACATTCGTCCTTGGAGGTGTCCGTTTCGGTATCGCAATCTGCTACGACCTGCGGTTTGCCGGCCTTTTCAGCCGGTATGCGGCGAACGGGGCAGACTGCGTCATCGTCCAGTCCGCGTGGCCCGCTGCACGGATGCGCCACTGGGACCTCTTCATCGCGGCCCGGGCAGCCGAGTTTCAGCTATACGTCCTCGGCGTCAACACCACCGGGGTGACACCTGTCGACACTTACTGCGGCGGGTCGCTCCTGGCAGATCCGACCGGTGATATCGAGGCGTCGGCAGGCGGGGAGGAGGGTATTTTTACCGCAGTCATCGATCCGGAGGCCGTCCGTGAAGCAAGGGAGAGGCTCCCGGTCTGGAAAGACAGGATGAACCGGGGAGAATAATCACTGTTTTATATTATGATTCAGGGTGACGTTCCGATCCCTGGATCTTTCGGCAGTCTTCTCCTTTCCCGGCGTGTTCAGAGCACACGACTCGTTGGATCTTGTGAAGCGGTCACTTCCTTCAGTTCTCCCGGCTTCTCGTCATGTTCAGAGAAGGACCCCCATTCACTACTGTGGGTGCCGGGGACCCCTGTCCGCGGAACGGGTCAAGGCTGAATGAACGATAACTCCTTCATTCTCCATGATGTCTATGCATTCACCGTTCAATAGCGCGTACGCCTCGAAGAGAATAACATTCCGGTTCCCGTGTCCCGCCACCCGCCGTGGCGTGCCCGCCCGGATCAGTTCATCTTCCAGGCCACCAAATAGGTACCACATGTACCGCCTCGCCTGCGTGCAGTGCCACGCAGAATATCCCCCCGATGCGATCATCTACACCTGCCCTGCCTGCGGGCACCTCCTCGAGGTCCAGTACGACCTCGAGTCCGCGGGAGTGAGCAGGAGCGCATGGGACGCCCGCCCGCTCTCGGTCTGGCGCTATCGCGAGCTCCTCCCGGTCACTATCCCCCCGGTTACCATCCGCGAGGGGGGCACCCCCCTCTATCACCTCACCCGGATCGGGGAGGAGATCGGCCTTCCCCACCTCTACGCCAAGCACGAGGGAATGAACCCCTCCGGCTCCTTCAAGGACCGGGGGATGACAGTCGGGGTCTCGATGGCCCTCCAGCTCGGCAAGCAGACCGTGGCGTGTGCGAGTACCGGGAACACCTCCGCGAGCCTGGCAGTCTATGCCGCCAAGGCAGGGATCCCGGCAGTCGTCCTCCTCCCTGCCGGCAAGGTCGCGGTGGGCAAGGTCGCCCAGGCCCTGATGCACGGTGCCACCGTCATCGCGGTCCGCGGTAACTTTGATCGGGCCCTCGAGATGGTCCACGAGCTCTGCCTCACCCACGGCCTCTACCTCCTCAACTCGGTCAACCCCTACCGGCTCGAGGGGCAGAAGACTATCGGGTTCGAGGCGGTCGATCAGCTCGGTGGCGTACCGGACCGTTTTGTCCTCCCGGTGGGCAATGCCGGGAACATCTCGGCGGTCCATAAGGGCCTCCGCGAGCTCCTTGCCCTCGGCTTGATCGACACCCTCCCGATGATGACTGGGATCCAGGCGGCGGGTTCTTCCCCGGTAGTGCGGGCGGTCGAGGAGAACCTCCCTGAGGTCGTCCCGGAGAAGGATCCTGAGACGGTGGCGACCGCCATCCGGATCGGGGCGCCGGTGAATGCCGAGAAGGCCCTCGCGGCCATCCGCCAGACCGGTGGTACCGCCGCCAGGGTGACTGATGCTGAGATCCTCGCGATGCAGCGCGACCTCGCCCGCAAGGAAGGGATCGGCGTGGAGCCGGCCTCAGCAGCTTCAGTCGCCGGCGTGAAACGACTCGCCGAGGAAGGGGTTATCGACCGCGACGAGCGCATCGTCTGCGTCGTGACCGGCCACCTCCTGAAAGACCCGGATACGGTGATCCGGCAGTGCGAACCCCCGATCGAGATCGACGCGGACGCGGCCTCGCTGCTCTCTGCCTTGCACTTGTAGTGCTCGCGGCGCCGGCGGCAGCCCTGGACGGGTCCTTCGTGGTCCTCCCGAACGGGAGTGCTTACCGGGGGACTATCCCCCTGGAGGACGTGGAGACCTATGCTTTCACCGAGCCCGGGATCCTTGGCGAGAGAGTCCCCCTCCGGGTATCAGAGGTCCGGCTCTTCCAGGACGACCGGGAGGTCCCGGTGAACTGGAGTCGCCCGACCGAGATTATGTTCCCGAAAGGGAATTACACGCTTGAATATACTGCCTCGGTAAAGGAGAACCATCTCGTCTTGACGTTCCTGGAACCTTCGGAGGTCGAGATACAGGTCCCCCCGTCGTTCCGGGTCGAGAACCCGTTCCTCGGCATGGTCAGCCCGGGAGGCGCGGTCTCCCGGGGGGTGGATAACGGAACGGTCATCCATTGGAATGCCACCCGGAACGCAGAGGTCCGGTTCTATGATGAGGGCCGTGAGACCCTCCTCGGTTTTTTTGCCCAGTTCTGGTTCGTCATCGCCGTCGTCCTCCTGATGCCGTACCTCCTCACGTGGAGGCGGAAGAAAAAGAAGTGAGAATACTCTGGACCAGTCTCCGGTATTCTCCCTGGTGACCACAAGGAGGAACCGGGAGCTGACCGGGGATCAACAGCCCTGGACCTGTCTCCCCACGTCTTGTCGGACCAAAAGCGACAAATCCGGGGAAATTCCACAAAAAGAGGACTACCCGGGGAGAATACCGGAGAGGACCGGCTGGAGAGCCGGGCCCTCCCGGTACAGGGGCCGGGCCGTTTATTTCTTCAGCTTGATATCGATGCCGAACTTCTCGGCATTCCTGTCAGCGATCGCCTGTATCTTCGCGATCTCCTCGTCATTACGGGCAGGCTTGAAGAGGTGGCGGAACCGCTTCTGGGCCTGGAGGTAGGTCTCTACCGGCTTGCGGACGACCTTCTTTACCTTTGTCACCTGACCGTCTGTCATTTCGTACGAGACAAAGAGCCCGGTGTCAAGGGCAAGCTTGCCGATCTCCATCGTCTTTGCCCCCTCGAACCCCCAGCCCGTGCAGCATGGTGCATGGACCTGGACGTAGGTGGGCCCCTCAGTAGCGATCGCTTTCTCCACCTTCTGCATGAGATCCATTGGATAAGCGATAGAAGCAGTCGCAACATAGGGTGCCCCGTGTGCAGCCAGGATAGCGGGAAGGTCCTTCTTGGGACGCGGGTTGCCGCTTGAGCAGCGGCCGGCAGGGCTTGTCGTCGTGCTGGCATCAAAAGGCGTCGCCCCTGACCGCTGGATCCCGGTGTTCATGTAGGCCTCGTTGTCGTAGCAGATGTATGTGAAGTCAGTCCCACGCTCGAATGCCCCCGAGAGGCAGAGCACCCCTATATCAAAAGTAGCCCCGTCCCCGCCAATCGCGATGACCTTCTCGCTCCTCCCCTGTTTTTTCAGGGAGGACACAATCCCGGACGCGACGGCCGAGTTGTTCTCGAAGAGCGAGTGGATCCATGGGACCCTCCACGCGGTCTCGGGGTAGGGCGTGGAGAATACTTCGAGGCACCCCGTCGAAGAGACGACGATCACGTTCGTCCCCGCTGCCTTGAGCATGAGGCGGGTGGCGAGGGCCGCCCCGCAGCCGCCGCAGGCCCGGTGCCCGCAGTCGAAGAGCTCACATTTCTTGTCAGCCATTTCAGAGCACCTCCGTGCGCAGGCCGCAGAATATATCGCCCTTTCCGGCCTCTGCAGCCTCTACCACACCCTTTATATCCGATTTACGGGTATCACGGCCCCCAAGCCCGATGATATAACCAAAGACCGGGACCTGCAGGCCGTACAGGGCATCCCGCACCTCGATTGCCACGGCACCCTTTGCCCCGAGCGAGATGTTGCGGTCAAGGACCGCGACCCGCGAGACCCCTGCCAGGGCCTGCCTGATCTCCGCAGATGGGAACGGGCGGAAGCAGCGGATCCGGAGCAGCCCGACCTTTTTACCGTCGTTTCGTAGCTCGTCGATGGCGTCCTTCGTCGTCCCGCAGATCGACCCGAGCGCGACGATCGCCGTCTCGGCGTCCTCCATCCGGTAGGACTCGGTGAGGCCTGAGTAGTCCCTCCCGAACATCCTGCCGAACTCTGCTCCGGCCTCGCGGATGACCCCGGCCGCCCGTTGCATCGCCTGGTCAGTCTCGTACCGGAATTCAGTGTACCACTCTGGTGTCGCATACATCCCCATGCTCACCGGGTCGGTTGCATCGAGCATCACCGCAGGTTTGAACGGCGGGAGGTAGCGGTCCACCTCCCCGGCAGTGATCATCTCCACTGGTTCGTAGGTGTGGGTCAGGACAAACCCGTCGAAGCAGACGAAGGCGGGAAGGAGGACCCTGTGGTCCTCGCAGACCCGGTAGGCGATGTAGTGGAGGTCGGTCGCCTCCTGGTTGTCCTCCGCGTAGAATTGGAGCCAGCCGGAGTCGCGGAGTGCGATGGAGTCCTGCTGGTCGTTCCATATCGAGAGTGGGGCACCGAGGGCCCGGTTCGCGATGGTCATCACCACCGGGAGGCGCATCCCTGCCACGTTGAAGCATACCTCGAACATCAGTGCGAGCCCCTGCGACGTAGTCGCAGAGTAGACCCGGGAGCCTGCTGCGCTCGCCCCGAGGCACGCGGAGAGGGCAGAGAACTCGCTCTCCACGGTGATGTAATCGGCGTCGAGCTCGCAGTTGGCCACTATCTCGGCGAGTGCCTCGACGATATGGGTCTGCGGGGTGATGGGGTAGGCCGCGATCACCTGCGGGCGGCACTGCCGTACTGCCTGGGCGACCGCGTGGGAACCCTCCATTATCTCTTTCATCTACTTCTCCTCCTGCTCCATCACGATATCACCGGCAGGGCATTCCTCGGCGCAGAGCCCGCACCCCTTGCAGTACTGGTAATCCGGCTCATATTTCCCGTCCTCTGAGTCGTGGACACAGCCCTCCGGGCAGATGAGCTGGCACATGCCGCACTGGGTGCACTTCTCGTGGAGGAAGCGGGGGCGGAAGACCCGCCAGGAGCCGGTTTTATTCTCGAGGGATTTACCCGGGCGGGCAGAACAGCCGATTCCGAGTGGCATGGTCAGGCCGCCCCCTTCACCTGGTCGTAGGCCGTCTTTGCCGCCTCGATGTTCTTTGTTGCGAGGTCGCCCTTGAAACGGGCTGTTATCGCGTCTGTCAGCGCCTTGAACGAGATCTCCCCAGTTGCTGCTGCGAACGCACCCATCAGGGTGGTGTTCGTGATCGGCACACCCATTTTCCCAAGGGCTATGGAGGTTGCATCGATCGTGATCAGGCGGACTCCCTCCGGGACCGGGTGGGTGACCGGCTTCTCGGTATTGATGATGACGATCCCGCCAGGCTTGACTCCTGAGAAGACGGGAACGTCGGATACAAGGGTGCTGTCTTGCACGATGACATAATCAGGCTGGTATACCTGGCTGCGGAGCCGGATCACCTCGTTTGAGAACCGGACGAATGCTTGTACCGGTGCCCCGCGGCGTTCGACCCCGAATGCGGGAAATGCCTGGGAATACGATCCCCCTGCAAATGCAGCCACTGCTATCAGTTCGGCGGCCGTTACTGAACCTTGGCCGCCACGCCCATGTATGCGAAGCTCCTTCACGAGAATCCCCTCATATTCTACATGATTAATAATATAAAATTATGAGAGATCAACTGCGATGCCGAGAATTGACCGGGACCCTGAGAAAACATCGCGGGCGATCAGGGAGAGGCCCCGTGCGGCACACCATTCGTCATAGACCGTGACCTCCCTGCCGAGGAGGGCCGCCACCTCCCCGGCAATGACCGGGGCGCAGGAGCCGGCGAGGGCCACGCGGGCTGCGGGGTTCAGGACGAGGAGCGCAGCGCACTCCATTGCAGTAAAGAGGGCGATTGCCGGGGTCCTCTGGCCAGGTGGGAGCGTATGGCGGACCCCCGCCTTCTGGAACGCCCGGTTCGCGGTGATCTCCCCCTTGTCCACCAGGCGGAGGGCATTCACGTCGAGGGCCCCGTGCTCGGTCCCGGGAGCGAAGATGCAGGCATCGATGGCGCCCGTTATCTTCCCGGCCGAGACGAGGAGCGAGACGGTGTTCGAGCTGACATCGGCGACGACTAGGTCACGGCCGAGGTCCCTTGCCGCGAGGTAGGCAATCCCGATCTTCTCGGGGCTTGCCTGGTGCGAATACACATGGAACCGCGGGTCAGTCGGGGAACCCCGGTGGAGCCCGGGCAGGGCAAGAGCAGGAAGATCGCTTGCGAGCACCTCGTCAAAGACCCGGGTCCCGCCACCGGTATGCTCCCCAGCCCCGTCCTGGCTGATAAGGCCGCGTTTCTCTAGCCGGGAGATTGGCCGGATAACCGAGAAGTTGTCACCCATCGAGTACGTCAGGGCGATACCCTCGATTTCTTCAAGGGGTCCCAGGTGCGAGAGGTCGGAGATCCGGAACCCGGTTGCTTCCCGGCGCGGGAGCTTCCAGTCAGTGACGCCGTTTGAGAAACGCATTGCCGTCGTCCCGTGGTCGATCCCGATATACATAGCTGTTATCCATTGCGGGGGTGAACCTATTGAACTGTTATGTTCAGCGTCGTCACCGGGGGTGCGGGTTTCATCGGCTCGCACCTTGTCGACAGGCTGGCCGGTCAGGGAGAGGAGGTGCTCGTTCTCGACTCGCTTACCGCGGGGTCGAAGGCCAACCTTGCTGCTGCAGGTCAGACCGGGCGGATGCGTCTCTCTGTCCGCGACCTTGCGGAGACCGGCTGGGAGGAGGAGATACGGGGGGCGGGACGGGTCTGGCACCTCGCTGCCGACCCTGACGTGCGCCAGGGATCGATCACTCCCGGGTCCCAGTTCCGGAACAACATCCTCGCCACGTACAACCTCCTCGAGGCGATGCGCACGACCGGTGTTCCGGAACTGGTCTTCACCTCCACCTCCACCGTCTACGGGGAAGCCCTCACCATCCCAACACCGGAGGACTATGCACCTCTCACCCCGATCTCGGTCTACGGGGCGGGGAAACTGGCGTGCGAGGCGCTTATTTCTGCCTACTCCCATTCGTTCGGGATACGCACCTGGATATTCCGCTTCGCCAACATCATCGGGCCCCGCAGCGGTCACGGCGTCATCACCGACTTTGTCCGCAAGCTCCGGGAGAACCCTGCCGAGCTCGAGATACTCGGTGACGGCTGGCAGAAGAAGTCCTACCTCGGGGTGGAGGAATGCATCGGCGCGATGGAGTATGCCGTTGCCCATGCAGGGGAGGCCGTGAATACGTTCAATATTGGCTCCCGCGATGCGATAACGGTCCGTGAAATCGCTACCATCGTTGCAGGTGAGCTCGGTCTTTCCGGTGTTACCTACCGGTTCACCGGCGGGGACCGCGGCTGGGTGGGGGACGTGCCCCGGATGATGCTCTCGGTGGACCGGCTCGCCGCGCTCGGCTGGTCTCCGGCGAAGGGGTCGGAATCTGCCGTCCGGGTAGCGGTGCAGTCTGCTATCCGTGAGTACGATGCCGTCCACCAGGGAGCAGGGCGATGAAGTACATTGTTGTCCTGGCCGATGGCATGGCGGACGAGCCCCTGCCCGAACTCGGCGGCAAGACCCCTCTCGAGGTAGCCAGTACGCCGAACATGGACCAGCTCGCCCGCGAGGGGGCGTGTGGACTCCTCAGAACCATTCCGGACGGTATGGAGGCCGGTTCCGACATTGCAAACCTTGGGATACTCGGCTATGACCCTGCCGTCTACTATACTGGCCGCGGGCCTATCGAGGCGGCCAGCATGGGGATCGCGCTCGATGGTGGGATTGCCTACCGCTGCAACCTCGTAACCATTGCAGACGGCAGGATGGCAGACTTCTCAGCTGGGCATATCACCAGTGCGGAGGGGAAATCGCTCCTCTCTTCGCTTGAAAAGGTCCTGGCAGGCCCTACCGTTCATGCCGGGGTCTCGTACCGGAACCTCCTGGTCCTCAAGGACGCAGGGGGATCGGAGACAACCCCTCCGCATGACATTGTCGGCGAAGAGGTTGCTGCCCACCTCCCACGCGGGCCTGACCGTGAGGTCCTCCTCGCGGTGATGGCCCGGAGCCGGGAAGTCTTTGCCGACCACCCGGTGAACAAGGCCCGCATTGCCGCGGGAAAGCCTCCCGCCACGCAGGTGTGGCCCTGGAGCGGCGGGAAGACCCCGGCACTGCCGTCGTTCCGGTCGCGGTTCGGTCTCCCGGGTGGGGTCATCTCTGCGGTCGACCTGCTGAAGGGAATCGCAACCCTCGCCGGCCTGGCCGTGATCGAGGTCCCCGGGGCGACCGGGTTCCTGGACACGGACTACCAGGCAAAGGCCCGGTACGCACTCGAGGCGATCGGGCGGATGGACTTCGTCTTCGTCCATGTCGAGGCGACCGACGAGGCAGGTCACCTCGGAGACCTTGGGGAGAAGGTCCGGGCCATCGAGAGGGTGGATGAGATGATCGGGACGATCCTCTCCGGGTTCTCCGGGGTCGTCGCGGTCCTGCCCGACCACCCTACGCCTCTCCGCATCCGCACCCACACCCGTGACCCCGTGCCGTTTGTGATCCGGGGGAAGGTTAAGGATAATACGACAGTATTTTCTGAGAAGGAAGCTTGTCGGGGGTTTTATGGTACCCGTGCATCGACCGCTTTCCTCCCCCTCCTCTTCGGGCAGTCACCATCGTGATACGATAGGGCCGATGCTCCCCCTCCTTCTCTATATCCCAATAGTTCCAGTCGATATCTGTATACCGACAGTTCCATTCAAAACAGATATCCGTATGAGATAACCATTGTCCATCATTGTATGCCTGCTCAGAAACGCCTCACGATACGAGCGACCGTCAACCTCGATGGAGAGGAAGCCCTCCGCGTCGAGGTGACGGGGGACGTGGGAGACCCGTCTGACGCCGAGGACCTCCTCCGGTTCCTTGACGGCGTGCTTGCCCGGACCGGCAGGGAGAACCGCCAGGTCGCGGTCAAGATCGACCAGTTCCGGCACAGGGTCCTGGGCACCGCATGTACATCAGGTGAGTCCTTTATCCAGGTTTCGGGGGACGATCCGGCACCCTCTGGCTGAAATTTCATGCATGGACTTCCTTCATCTAGATCGCTGGTGACGATCGGTCACCCACCGGCTACATTCATGCGTGGTCTTCCTTGATCCGGGTTACCGGAGACAATCCGCGAACGTCCCCGCAAGGCGCACCTGGCCGCACCCTTCATCCAGGTCGCCGGGGCCGGCCCCTCCTGGTGAGCCTGTTTCACTCCCCCCAGGCAGCGGGAGCCTTCATTCCCGGAAAATACGGTATGCTGCCCTCCAGTTCCCCGGCGCTCACCCGCTCATGACGGCATAGCCTTTCTGGTTACCGTCCCCGTGTTGTCCCTGCAATAGTCCTGGAAACCTCTCAAAAGAAGGACCTGCAAGCAGTTCGAAGACCCGTGCCGGCACTCTTATGAGAGCCGCCGGAGACTGGTATGTATGCCAAAGGACCTGCTGATGTGGGACGAGACGCTCTTTAAGGACCCCGAGGTCTTTGAGATCGACTATGTCCCCGAGCAGTTCCACCACCGCGAGATCCAGATGCGCGAGCTGGCATTCCAGATCCGGCCTGGAATGCGGGGGGGCCGCCCGCTGAACTCGGTCTGCAAGGGGTTGCCAGGGACCGGGAAGACCACGAGTATCCGGAAGCTCTTCTTGGAGATTGAGGAGACGACAAAGAAACTCGTTCCTGTCTACATCAACTGCCAGATCGACAACACCAAGTTCGCGGTCTTCTCGCAGATATTCCGCCGGCTCTCCGGTCATCTCCCCCCGGCCTCCGGGACCTCGTTCAAGACCGTCTACGATGCCATTGCGAGGCTCCTCCTGAAAGAGGAGATGGTCCTGCTCGTCGCCCTCGACGATGCGAACTACCTCTTTTACGAGAACGAGATCAACCGCGTCCTCTACACTCTGCTCCGTTCCCACGAGGCCTATCCAGGCACCCGCATCGGGGTCCTGCTGATCCTCTCTGACCTGGACCTGGACCTCTCAACCCAGCTCGACAGCCGGGTCGGGTCGGTATTTCGCCCGTCGGAGGTGTATTTCCCTCCGTACGCCAGTGAAGAGATCCAGGAGATCCTGCGCGAGAGGGTCCTCCAGGGGTTCTACCAGGGATGCCTCCCGCAGGAGATGTTTGACCTCGTCGTGGCACAGACCCAGAAGAGCGGTGACCTGCGGGTCGGGATTGACCTATTGAAACGGGCTGCGATCAATGCCGAGAAGAATGCCCGGAGGACGATCGAACGGGACGACATCTGCGGGGCCTACCAGGTCTCCCGCAACCTTCACCTGCAGTCATCGGTGCGGGCCCTGCGGGACGACGAGAGGGCGCTTCTCCTGGCAATTGCCGACCGGGCGTCATCAGAGGAGGAGATGAATGCCGGAGAGGTCTACCGGGCGGTATCCAGCGGGATGACGATCAGTTACACGAGGTTCTACGAGGTGCTGAAAAAACTGGACGCGATGCGGCTCGTAAACCTCCACTACCGCGAGGGGAGAGGGCGCACGAGGATCATCAGCCTGCGTTACGCACCGCAGAAGGTGCGGGAATATCTCGGCGAATCCGGATAGATTTCGGTAACTCTTATCTCTTTGACCACCACCTGTATTACAGCATTGGGGGATTTCACTTGCTCAGTGTTAATGAACTTGCGCTCGAGATCTTTGACAATCTCGCGGAATTCGCAGACGAATTCAATGCTGTATACCACGAACTGGACAATGGTGCCAGGATCGTGGACTGCGGTGTCAGCACCCCGGGAGGGTATGCTGCAGGACGGGCGTTCACCGAGATCTGCATGGGCGGACTTGGTGAAGTGAGCTTCCGGATGGGCCATATCGGGCAGTTCCCGAATGCGTTCATCGATGTCTTCACTGACTTCCCTTCGGTCTCCTGCCTCGGGGCCCAGAAGGCGGGCTGGACGGTGAAGGTCCAGAACTACTTCGCGATGGGCAGCGGCCCTGCACGGGCACTCTCGCTCAAGCCAAAGCACACGTACGAGGTTATCGGCTACGAGGACGACTTTGACTCGGCAGTTATTGCGCTCGAGAGCGACCATCTCCCTAACGGTGCCGTGATGGAGAAGATCGCCGAGGAGTGCGAGGTGGACGTCGCGAATGTCTGTGCCGTGGTTGCCCCCACCGCCTCCATTGTCGGGTCCATCCAGGTTTCGGGCCGGTGCGTCGAGACTGCGATCTATAAACTGAACGAGCTCGGGTTCGACACCCGCAAGATCGTGTCGGCGATGGGTACGGCTCCTGTCCCGCCGGTCAAGAAAGACGCAACACGGGCGATGGGCACTACGAACGATGCAACGATCTACCATGGCAGGATTGTCCTCACGATGAAAGCCCCTGAGATCAAGGACTACCTCGAGAAGATCCCATCCAACAAGTCCAAGGGATACGGCAGGCCGTTCTATGAGATCTTCAAGGATGCGAAGTTTGACTTCTACCAGATCGATACCTCCCTCTTCTCACCGGCCGAGGTCGTCATCAACGAGCTCACAGATGGCGTGGTCTACCACGTCGGCGCAGTCAACCCCGAGGTCACCCTGAAGTCCTTCGGGTTCACATCCTGAAATCCTCTCACTACCTTTTTCCATATTATTTCCGGAAGGGGTCCGGAGCAGTCCCTGCCCGCATGGGAACGGCAGTTCACGGATTATGCCGGGGACCAGCTTCTCATGGCAGGCAAACGCAGAGCGCCATGGTACCCCGAGCGCCATGGTATCCGAAGAATACCCGGATTTTCCGGGAGTCATCCTCATCTACACCGTTGCAATGGCTGCCTGCAGGAGTACGTCCCTGGCATGTTCACCCGCACGTCCCTATTCCCTTTCCTGCCCCGGTGTCGCGTGCTCCTGTTTGCATTGCATGGCCGGTGGACCCAAACCGACGGCTCGATACAAGCCGGGTTCGTGCAGACTGGTGTACCAGCCACTTGTTCAACTCCCTGGTAATCTCCGGTCTCCCCACATTTCTATCCCCGTGGTTCAACACCTTGATAAGGGCTGGGGAAAAACCAGTGAGGAGGCGGGCTCGTGGTCTAGTGGTTATGACGTCGCCCTTACACGGCGAAGGCCGCCGGTTCGAATCCGGCCGGGCCCATCTCCTTTTTCGATTCGGGGCTTATATTCAGGGTATTTCTCAATCAAAATGGTTTGAATCACACTCATAGCGGATTCGAGGGCAGCCAGGCGGTTTTCGAGGTCGTTTTGGGGTGTTTGTTTCCATTCACAATGCATGGTTTTCCTTGCCATGACAGGCTTGAACGGTGAATGTTCAATAAACCTATGGATTCCTTCAATTCTGTCGGGGAGTGATCTATCAGACTTCACCGGAAAAAGAGCGTGAGGGTCTATCTGATAGAGAATGCCCTCGCCCGGGTCGATTTCTTCCCGTCGGGGTTCGTCACCATCACGGTAGCATATCCTTTCCCTATGCTGGTGAGGTCAGCGTCGCACGTGATCCTGGTATCAGACAGGACGGTCACGTTCGAGACTGGAATAGATACCCCCCTCGGGCCGGTCATCGACACCCTAGCACTTGCGTTAAAGAAATTCCCGAGAATCCCACTGATGAAGGTCTTGTTCCCGGCGGTTACGGTCCTGGGTGTCACAGAACTCACCCGGGGCGGCTTGAAGGTCCGCAAGTTAACGGTCAGGGCGTCCTTCTTCATTCCATATCGGCCGTCGGGGTTTTGCACGACCAGGTTCCACTTGCCGGTTGCAGCTCCTGCAGGTATCTGGAAATCGCACGAGAATTGCGTCGCCGAGGTGTAGACGTAGTTTGATCCTCTGATGTCAGGCTGGCCGGTGCGATTCAGTTTCGCCGTAAGGCCCCCTGTAGTATAGAAATTCGTCCCCCGGATGATTATGCCGTACAGGGATTGTCCCTGCAAGGCAGTTGTAGTTGATATTGATGTGGCCGTGGGTGCAGGACCACAGATCCTCGTAAAGGCATCCGGCAGGATAGTATACTGGCCATCAAGGTTCGTGATGATGATATTATAGACCCCGGGGGTCATCGTTGTTATATCAACGACTACAGTAATTGTTGAGCCATCAGGTGAGGCTGATATTACACTGCCGTAGGCATTCGGCCCGTCGGTCCGATAGAACATCACGGTGGAGAATGCCATCAGATTTGCACCACTGAATATTATCTGGATGGGTGTTGCAGTCCCGGTGTTGCGGGTTGGGGCAATACTCGCGAGGGTGGGTGGACCGTAGAACTTTACTGCCATCGCATCAAAAACACTAAAAGTACCGTAATTCCCGCCTATATCGCCGTCAATAGATTTCGTTTGTCCCACGACAATATACCCGCCATCGCTTGTCTGCTGGACAAAGTACGCCTCCTCCTCTCTGGTTCCCCCGATGCATCTCTGCCAGAGTGGTCTTCCGGAAGTGTCGAGTTTCACGACCCACCCATCGATATTTGCACTACCCCAGTGGCCTGTTACGTCGCCGTCAGTTGAATCCGTATATCCTGCGAGGATATATCCCCTATCGGTGCTCTGTTGGATGGAACCCCCTGTATCATCGTTACTCCCTCCCAGGCATCTCTGCCATTGAATGACACCGTTTTCAGCGAGCTTCACCACCCATACATCAGGATGACCACTGCCAGGATTATGGATGCCACTCACATCACCATCGTTTGACCAGGTAGTTCCTATCAGAATATATCCTCCCTCGGCGGTCTGTTGAATTGATCGCGATCCACGAACCATCGCCCAGTCAGTGGTACTTCCCCCGAGGCATTTCTGCCATTGGATCATGCCATCTTCAGATAATTTTAGTACCCAGATATCAGTGTTGGTTCCATGGAGTCCGACAACGTCCCCGCTCGTCGAACTGGTGGATCCTAACACGATATAGCCGCCCTCATTCGTCTGCTGGATGGTATATGCAGAATCGTCACCGGCTCCTCCGTAACATTTCCTCCACAGGAGGGTTCCGGTTACGCTCAATTTTATCACAAACACATCATATAGCCCATGATTACCGGTCATATCATAATCGTTCGAGATTGTCGTTCCCGTGAGGATGTATCCCTGGTCACGGGTTTGTGTGATACTGTGTCCCCCATCCCCGTTACTGCCCCCAAAACAGTGTTGCCACGTGATAAATCCAGATGAATCGAGTTTGGCAACCCAGACATCGCCGTTATTATGATATTCAGAGGGGTTGATGATCCCATCGTTTGAATAGGTAGTGCCTACCAGGATATACCCTCCATCTGCGGTCTGCTCGATCCAATATCCATAATCTTCATTACTTCCGCCATAACGCTGCCTCCATTCAATGGCGCCAGTGGATGAGAATTTCATTATCCATACGTCCTCGAATCCATAGGACGTTACTCCACTCAAATCGTAATCATTCGAATTCGTAGTGCCAATAGCGATGTATCCTCCGTCTCTTGTGATATTGACATGGCTGAAGGAATCAATGATACTCCCCCCATAGTGCTGTGCGGAAGAAATACCGGGCACTGCGAGTTTTCCAGATCCAGCTGCGGATACCGGTATGCTGATCATCCCGACGATAAGAATGATCCCCATGTATACCCCCCAAAACTTCCAATTTGCTGCCATTTTACACCTCATACCATAGATTCAGCCTCTGGCCCTCCTCTGAATGGACACGGTTTTAGCCATATTGCTCCGTATCGCAGGAAATGCCACGTTACTTGGTGAACGAATTCAATTTCACAAGGGTATGCAACCCTGCCAGGCCCGTGATCAATCCCCTGCAATAAGAGTTCAATAGACGCGAAAGTTGATATACTATTAGTACTTTTACCAATGGCAATGAATCCGGTTCAGTAATAGTATATCGGGGCACACCGGTCATAAAACTGGATAAAAAATGTTATTTGATTGTTAATGCCCGGCTTTTCGTTGATTTCTTCCCGTCGGGGTTTGTGACGGTTATCGTTGCGTATCCTTTGCTTATCCCGGTAAGGTTTGCATCGCAAGTAATCTTGGTATCAGATAACACGGTCACGTTCGAAATAGAAATTGATATGCCCCTCGGACCTGTCATCGATACAGCTGCACTAGCATTGAAGAAACTGCCAGAGATCGCGTTGATGAATACCGTATTCCCAGCGGTGACCGTCTTAGGTGTCACAGAACTCACCCGGGGCGGCTTGAATGTCCGCACATTAACGGTGAATGCACCCTTCTTCATCGCGTACAGGCCGTCAGGGTTCCGGACGACGAGGTTCCACTTACCGGTCGCTGCCCCGGCGGGGACAAGGAAGATGCCGGCGATCTGCGTTGCAGAGCTGCTGGTAGCCTGCAGGTTTATATTCGGCTGGCCGGTCCGGTTGAGATATGCGGTGAAACCCCCTGCAGTCCAGAACCCGCTCCCCTTGATGACCACAGGGTTGAGTACCGCTCCCTGGATACCAGTCGCTGGTGAGATGCTCGTAACTTTCGGCGCAGGACCGCAGGTCACGGTAAAGGCGTTAGGTAAAATGACATATTGATAATCGGGGGTCATGACCCGAACATTGTATATCCCAGGGGAGAGGAATGTCGACGGGGTAATATCACAGGTGATTCTGGTGCCATCCATCCGGAACTTTGCAACAGGAAGTGTGATATCGGTCCCTGGCTTGAAAAATGTCACATTTGGAGTGTTCCAGTTCTGTAACAGGTTCTCCCCAGTGAGTACGATCGTTACTAATGTTCCGGTTGTAACCTTCGTCGGAGCAATACCATTCACCATTGGTGGGCCATAGAGTTTCACCAGGTAAATATCAAACACTCCGTAATCGGTGATTCCACTCAAATCCCCATCTATGGAATGTCCATATCCACAGACGACATATCCATTATCTTGAGTTAACTGAATAGAGAGACCGTATTCTTGTCCACTGCCACCAATACATTTCTGCCATAAGGGAATCCCACGGGAATTGAGTTTAACAACCCATATATCGTCCAAACCATGATGTCCAGAGATATCACCACCATTTCCAAACCCAGTAGACCCGGTTAAAACAAACCCACCATCAGAGGTCTCTTGGAGCGAATTCAAAATATTTAGTCCCCTACCCCCTAAAAGTCTCTGCCATTGGGTTTCTCCAGAGGAATCCATTTTAACTATCCAGGCATCCCAGATCGATCCTGGACCCTCATGTTGACCTAAACCCGAGAGATCACCGTCGAGAGAATTTGAAGCTCCTGATAGAATATAACCTCCGTCTGTGGTTTGGCGAATTATATAAGGAGCATCATTCGAACTCCCTCCGAGTGTCCGCTTCCATTCGGTGATTCCATCTTCACTAAGTTTCACAATAAAAATCTCTTCACCTCCATGACTTCCTGATACCTCTCCATCCAGTGAAATAATCGATCCAGCTAAAATGAAGCCGTTATCGGAGGTTTGTTCGATAGAGAGGGTTTTGAAACTCCCACCATCATCATCGCTACCGCCAATGCATTTTTCCCACTGGATAGCGAGATTTGATGTTAGTTTTACTACCCAGATGTCCTCGGTCAGTCCTGTGTAATTATGGTTGTATGTTATATCGTAATCGATTGATTTCGTTTTTCCAATCAGGATATATCCCCCATCTACAGTCTCAGTAGTTCACTAATTT
>LAHU01002875.1_pt1 | contig 20202 bp, 20 predicted proteins | sample 329631 | NCBI WGS metagenome assembly LAHU01 (sample SAMN03275698, study PRJNA271635) | activated sludge metagenome | isolation source: sample C-0 Zero hour mixed sludge faded in reactor as a methanogenic...
AAGGAAGCGCCGGCAAGAAGGGGTCTTGATTCGGGCTTTTCTATCAGGATGCCCGGGAACTACATCCTGATGTATGATTCCCTCGGGCAGGAGCAAATCGGGAGGACCATCCGGGCTGCCGATCGCCGCATGGAGGAGATCGCGGACAGGGTGAAACAGGGCTTCCAAGAGAAGCTGGCATGGTCACCAATCGCTGCCCTCATCCATCACCTGATGAACCCCCGGTTCATACACGGGGTGCACGAGGCCGATAGGAAATTCACGGTCGACGACCGGTGCACCTCCTGCAACACCTGCGTCGAGGTCTGCCCCGTAGAAAACATTCGGCTTGAGAACGGCGGCCCTGTCTGGCTTCACCGCTGCGAACAGTGCATGGCCTGTATCCAGCTCTGCCCCACGAATGCAATCCAGGCGAAGAAGACCGAGGGGAGGCGGCGGTACCGGCATCCGGAAATCGGGATCGGGATGTTAAAGGAGCACGCCAGGAGGTAAAACCCTCTCTTTTTTCTTGAAAGTTTCGCACTCACAAACCCAAACCTTGCCAGGATAAGAGTTGTTGATGCAATGCAGGCCAAGAAGACACCCATAGCCTGCACCGCCAGGACCAATTGTCTAAAAAATGGTGACGGTACCGACCTGGGGCTTCTCCCCATGAGCCCCGATACTCATGATGCCTTTTTACAAAGAGACCATGGAACCTTCAAGCGGGCCGTTTGTTTTGCGCACTCCTGAAAGGATAAATCCGATCCCTGCACCATTCCAGATATGGCAGAATGCCAGGGGACGACGCTCATCCCAATCGGGAGAGTGGATCCGATCATCCTCGCATGGCTCAAGGAAGATCTCCCGAAGGGCCTCTCCATTACTGTGACAATAACCCCTCCCCTCCCGCTCACTCCTCGTCATTTCTTCAAAGAGAGGAACCAATACCTGGCGGACGGCCTTCTCGCCGAGTTAACCACTCTGAATCCTGATGGGAACACTCTCTCTCTGGGCATTGTGGACGCGGATATCTTCTCATCCGGCCTGAACTTCGTCTTCGGCATTGCCACCACAGGGAGGGCGCTCATCTCAACCTTCCGGCTCCGGCCCGAAACGTACGGGATGCCCCCGAACCCTGGGCTGTACCGCAGGCGGGTCCTCACTGAGGCGGTCCACGAACTGGGGCACTCGCTCGGTCTCCCTCACTGCGAGCATCCCGGCTGCGTGATGTTCTTCTCCAACTCGATCGCTGACACCGATCGGAAGGGTCCTGAGTTCTGCTTCCGGTGCAGGCGGCGGATTGAGTGGATGGGGAAGTTGAGGGAGGGACAACCGGATTAGCCCACATTCAGGCATCAACGACACAGGCGGCAGATACATGTAACCTCTTCCATCCCCGACCCGGCCCCCCGTTTCAGCGCTTGTTCCACCAGAGAATCACGAGTCCCCCTGCCAGCGCGACCAGAATGAAAAGCGGCGATGCCGCTACGTTTGCAGATGGCTGCAATGTGGAAACAGGTTGTTTCTGTGCGGAGGGGAGGGCTGTACGGGTGATCGTGTCGGCAGGGCCGTAGACCGAGACCCCACGGTCGTTCTGCTCATCAACCGAGAGAACCGCAAACAGTCGTTGTTCCGTCGTATACGGCACTGTTCCCTCAAGGCTGAACACTCACGGACACCTGCCGGTCAACACTGTAGGAGAGGAGGTACCCGGGCACTCTCACGACCTGCCCTTCCGCATGGGGAACTTCCACCCTTTGCTGGCCCGCGATGGCGACAACATCCCAATGCGGGTTTTCCAGTTCGGTGCCGAGGACAAGTTCGTCCCACTCAACGAAGGTCGTTGTCGGGCCAGGGGGGATGATCCGGACTGTCGTGGTGAGCGATAAGGGCGTTCCCGCCGAATAGGACTCTTTATCCGGCACTATAGTCACGTTCTCTATCGGGTGCCCCGCCGATACCGGGAGGAGGATGAGCGCGAGAAAGCCCAGGAGAAGGAGGATTCGGAGCGGGTTCATATTGGGCATAGTGTATGTAGGGGAATAAATACTATTGGGTGGATAATACTGGCCCCGACCCGGTTCCCCATGTCCGGAGACACACTCATCCAGGAAAAAAGTTGGTGCGCTCAACGGGGTGTATTATGTCCCTCTGCACGTTCCAGGAAGTCCTCGATATCCCTGATAAATTCCCGTGTCCCACTCTCTATCTGCGCCGTCAGCGAAATCAGATCGTAAAAATCGGGGCGTTCCGCCAGCGTGTATTCGAGGATGGAATCTGCACCCCGAATCGTTTCCGGCATGCGGTACCTGTTCCATCCGCTCTCCTGGAACATCATCCAGTAGTGAGCCTGGACCTGTTTATTTGATCCTGCCAGCCAGGCCTCGAAACTGCATGTTTCATGGAGGAACACAATCGCGACCTTGAGTTTTCGCCGCCTGAACGTATCCGGGACCACGGAGAAATAGGTCATATCCATGTAACCAGGATAGAGGTTCCCGGATACGGTGTATTCCGGGAACTCTTTCTGGAAATGGGTTCTCAAACCCATGAGGTATTCCATCAGTGCCCGGTATGCCTCCCTTATCACCCCTTTTTTCATCTGTATCCGGTATTCGTCCATACATTCGTGGAATGGTTTCATGGATGTATCTCCTTTTGGACCGGCAAACAGTATGAAAGATCAGCCATTCCCGCACCTACCCTCTCTCTGCTATCACCATCACTCTCCATTCGGTTCCATGCAGCGAGACCGTGTCCCAGTAGGTCTCCTTCTCGACCACCACGTCCGACCCGGTACGGTAGAATGAGAACGTCGCATATCCGGAGCGTTCGGTCGAGTACCGGCGTGCGAGATCGAGTATCCCGGGGAAGCGGGCAAACGTCGTCTCGTTGAAGGTCGGCTTCCCAACAAGGGCCGGGTCAGGGTGATAGAGGATTTTCCCGTCTTCCTGGGCGACGTTGAAGATGAATGGCGCATACGCCATTGCCACGCCTGCAGCAGGTGCGATCAGTGCACGCGGTGAGAAGGTGGTGCTGACGACGCCAAGGAACTCCCCGTCACGGGAGAAGACCGGGTGGGCGATCGCAACACCTTCCCCTCCCTGGGCGAGCGTGAAATGCTCGCTCATCAAAGGTTTTCTGGTCGCGATGGCCTGCCGGACATGCTCCTGGTCAAGAAGGCTTTGGCCGACAATCACTTTTGCGCTCCCGGGCTCGGCGGCACGCACGGTCCCGTTGGTGTCATAGGTGATCGCAGTGATGACGGCAGGATGGAACGACACCAGGTCAGCGAGGATGTTATCCGTTGCAGGCCCAAAGAGGCCGGAAGTCCCAATCGCGCCGGCGGAACCTGAAACCGCGATGTCGAGGGCATCGAGAGTGTCCTGCGTGGTGCCGGCCACGGCTCCAAGGAGTGGTTGCATGAGGGCATGGCGGGGGCCTTCCTGGACTGCGGGGGGGTGCTTCTCCTGCAGGCAGCCTGCGCCGGCGAGGAGGAGGGCGAGCATAGAGATGAGGATGAAGAGGGTTGAGCAGATGCGGGTCATTGGAAAATAGTGTAGATGAGTGGCATGTTGTGCCTTGCGGATCTGTGTGTCATGATTGAAGGAGGGAATCATATATGCCGGAGGGTTCAGGCGGGAACCAGAGGATGAATCCAGATGCTCATTTGTGTTACGGGATCGGGAATGTCCAGGAGATGTTGTGTGCAATGTAACCGCGGATACAAAAACAGGGGAGGTGCCAGATGATGGTAGTGAGTGGCTTCATCCAGAAACTTTTTACACTTGAATAACGAGGTCGCCTTGCAATGAAGTACCTTGTCCTTGTGGTGATACTGCTCTTCTTCTTTGCGTGTGCAGGGTGCACCTCGCCGGCTGGAAAGCCCCCTGCCGGATCGGAGAATGACCGTGCGACCGCGGGGACGGCTTTGTCCACGCAGGTCCCCGCGACAACGGGGCCGCTCGCCGCCCAGCCTGAGACTCCCCCAGGAAACGCCTCATCTGGTTCGGGCCAGGGAGGAGGACCATCAGCCACCGGTATAGCACCCGGAACCTCCACTCCCGCTACACCCGCTCACGCGAACGCAACTCCTTCAGGGACGATAATTACCCCCGCCACCTCGCCATCAATTTCATCCACGCCCCCCTCTCCTCCTCCCGTGAGCATCGTGATTCCTGTTCCCCCGGTGCTGCCTGCGACGACACTGGTGCTTCCTTCGGTGCCGGCTCCTGCCACTCCGTCCCCTGCCGCGACCGCATCTCTGCCGACCCCTGTCCCCCCAATCTCCACCCTCGCCACACCCCCCACCCCGCCGCTCCCGCCCCCCCCTGCCAACCAGACCACGATTCCCACCCCGATATCACCAACGACGAGGCCGACATAGCGGTCGTGACTGTCTCCTGGCACCCCGGATATATAAAACGCCGGGGAGTCTGACTCTCAGCAGAGCACACGATTATTGTCTGAAACCCTTCTGTGCGGCGATATCTTCGATTTTCGCGTAGGGGTGTAGGTACCTCGCGTTCACCGATGTGCACGACTTCAGGCCGGGGATGTTCCTGATCTGAACGGCCTTCCGGGGGAAGAAGTGAGATGCATGCAACGCACATGTAACAGAAGACGTCCTTCTGCCAGGCGGGCCGCTCCCCCTCCATCCTTATATTCCCAGAGAGACACACCTTCCCGCAAATCCCGCAACCCCGTGCAGTTCGAGTCTGCGGAGAAGTACTGAACGCCCCCGATATACTCCGAAGAGCGTCATCCCGGCCATGACCCGCCCCATGGTGAAGGGACCGACCGGGATGGTGCACGTCGTATCCTGTTCACGGAGAGGTTTTTTTGTGTGCTGCCGCCTCCACGATGACATACAGTTTCGCAAGCGCCGCCTCTTCGAGTGCCCGGGAGCTCGGGTTCCGTCGGGACCTTGGTACCCCTCCCGCCGGGATTCGTTGTTGCCCATGTTGAGGATGGAGTGCGCATCCAGCCGCTTACCATGCCCTGCCAGGAGACGGTCAATCAGCGGGAAGCCACAGAACGTCCTTCCCTGGCGGGTGGCGACGGCGGACAGGTACTCTGCCGAGGGGAATTTCGCCTTCCGGAGAAACCGCCTCACCGCGATTGGAATCGTGAGGGCATGGACAGGGAAGACAAAACCGACCGTGCTGGCACTGGATTGGATGGATTCCTCGTCAAGCAGGCGCATAATCGGGATCAGCCGGGAGCCAGGGAGGCTTCGCTCCGAGTTGCCGGGCGATGAAGAGTGAGTTCCCGGTCCCCGGGAAGGAGTAGATCTGCGTGCTCATCCCCCCGTCACCCTTCCTCTTTATGGTAATCGCCGCCAATCCCTCATGAATACCGTGGAATGGAAGAAAAAAGGGGGCATCACTCACATGGAGGTTTTCGTACACACTCATTACGCCATGACAGGTTCGCTGGGTGTTACACTATCCTGAAGGGATAAGAAACCCTCCGCTGCCAGGGCTTTTTTTGTTTTTCGTGTGTTCGCATAGGGGCCCGCGGGAGGATTAAAAGACCAGGATGAAGAGACCAAAAATTGTGAAGACGGGCCTTGATTCAGGGATCGAGGCGCTCGCGGAAAGGGCCGACCATTGGACGCTCGCGACCTGGGCAGCCGACTGTGCCGAGCGGGTGCTACCCTTCTTCGAAGAACGGTCCACGGGTGATCCCCGTCCCCGGGATGCAATCGGGGCACTCCGGGAATGGATACGCACCGGCGTGTTCCACATGGCCGATGTCCGGAAGGCCTCCCTCTCAGCCCACGCGGCCGCCCGGAGCGTTGAAGAGGACGATGCGGCACGTTCCGCCGCCCGTGCCGCGGGCCAGGCGATGGCATCGGCCCATGTGCCCCGTCATGCGATCGCCGCGGCGAGGTATGCTGCAACCGCGGTGTGGTACGCCGCGGCTGGCGTCGATGCAGATGCCGCCGCTATCCAAGAGCGGGAATGGCAGTTGCATCATCTGGAGGATCTGGTGAAAGGGAGAGATCCAGACAATCCCTGATTGGGAGAAAGGGATCCTCCTCACCCAGTCTCAGTAATCGTCACTCTTTCAGACGTTTGTCTTGTGTTTTTTATTATCCATTCCATGGCAGAACTGCAGGGCTCCCTCGCGTGCTATTCAACAGTGACTCCGATTACTACGTGGCGATGCCGTGGCCCGTCGAACTCGCAGAAGTAAATACCCTGCCAGGTGCCGAGCGCAAGGCGTCCATCGATGACCGGGACCATGACAGTGAAGCCCACCAGGGATGCCTTGATGTGGGCATCGGAATTCCCCTCGGCATGCCGGTAATCGCCTGTCGCCGGGACCAGCCGCGCGAGGCCGGCGAGGATGTCGCGGGCTACATCGGGGTCCGCGTTCTCGTTGATGGTGAGGCCGGCCGTCGTATGCGGCATATACACGTAACAGATCCCGGTTTTGACGCCGCTCTTCGCCACCTCCGACGAAACGGCACCTGTGATGTCCAGGAACTGGGTCCTCGCGCTGGTCGGAACCTCAACCTGTGTCCACTTCATGTACTCACCCCGTGATTCGTATCCCGTGAATCCTTCCGCATCTGCCTTCGCTGGTACTTCTCAAGCATGACGCCCACGGCATGGTACACCGGGTTGACCGGGACATCCACAAAGTAGCATGCGTCCTTTTCCATCCATCCTTTCTCTTCCCAGTACGCACGGTCGGCGGGAAACACGTCACCCAGCTCGTCAAACGTCGCACGGAGACCGTGAAAGACGATGATGTCCATACACCTGGGTTTTGGAGGGGACTTCCTCCGGAGCGCCGCATGGAACGCCTCTGCGGCCGCCCGGAGCGTCTGGTCGTTCTCCTGTTGCCGGGTGCCGGGGATGAATTCCTCGAACGTCCCCGCTTTTCCGGCCACTTCGAACCCCCACATGTGCACCACTGATTCCAGGTATTTCAGCACGTCGCTGATTCCAACCGCCCCGGCGGTGGAAAGAATCAGCGCTTTTTTCCCGAAGAACCGGGGGCGGTGCATGATGTAGGAATGCCGGTCGATGAAGACCTTCATCAGCCCTGTCACCTGCAGTGCATAGACGGGCGATGCGAAGATCACCCCGTCGGCATCGAGCATCTTCTGTGTCAGACACAGAGCATCGTCCTTTACCGGGCAGAACTCCTCGCCCTTCACGATGCAGTTCGCACACCCCCGGCACTGTTCGAGGTGGAGGTCCCGCAGCATGACGTATTCCCAGTCGACTTGGGCCGTCTCCTTCATTATTACCCGGATGCGTTCCGCGGCACGGTACGTGTTTCCTTTCCGGGGGCTGCCCATGATAACGAGGACTTTCATATGAATGATGAGAGGTGTGGGGAGCCTGGAATATAATATGTGAGGAATATCTCCGGACAGGTTGCTCATGAATGAAGTTTGTTGTTCTGATTCAGGGCAGTCATGATCGCATGGATGCATTTTTGGAAACGAACGGAATCCAGGTTGCACTACCTTAGGCATAATCCCATGGAAAAGGCAAGGAGGTATACGATCATGGGAAAAGACCGCGATAAAAAAGACCAGAATCTATCCCGGTTCATATCACAATTCTTATGCCCTTTCTCAATGGAGTGTGAAGGAAAAGGCAATGCAGGATAGGCATCAAGGCGTGGCTAATCGAGGTATTCCAGATTCTCCTGCAGGAATCGCATGGAGATGGACTATACTATGACGTTCATTTACAGGAAGAATGCAGTAATCTCCTGGACGGGAGGAAAGGACGGGTGTTTTGCGTGCTTGAAGGCGATGTTGGAGGGGTACCAGGTCACCCATCTCCTGCACTTTACGAATGTAAAGAAGAGGGGATCCCACGAGTTGAACCCGGGCATCGTCAGGGCGCAGTCCGAGTCCATGGGGATCCCCCTCGTGCAGAAGGACTTCTTCTCTTACGAGGAGGAGTTCATGAAGGCTATCCGGGATCTGAGGGCTAAGGGTGAGCGGATCGATGGTGCGGTATTCGGGCACATCGAGACCCACAAGAACCTTGTCGACCGGATCTGCGGGGAGCTGGATCTCGAGCTGGTCATGCCGCTCTGGAAGCAGGATTCAAAAAGACTCTTGAGGGAGATGATCGCATCCGGGCTTGAGATCGTGGTGGTCAGCGCGAGAGGGGACCTGATGGGGGAGGAGTGGCTCGGCCGGAGGATCGACGGGGAGTTCATCGAGGACCTTGAGAGCCTAGATGCCTCCATCGATCACTGCGGGGAGAATGGGGAATTCCACACCCTTGTCACCGACTCGCCGTTGTTTGGGAAGAAGATTCATATCACCGGGGCAAGCCGCATATTCCAAAATGGCTACTGGTACCTCGACATCCACGAGTGGACGCTGCAGGAAAAAGGAGATTCATGTCGACCTGGACGGGAGAAGTAAGACGATCTGCATCGCTTCTCTGTCCGGGATCGGCGATGTTTGAGTGCATGGAAAAAACCGGTGGGAGGTTGATCTTTTTTTAGACCAGGGCTATTCTCTTTTCCATAAGGGCATATGCTGAACAGTGCATGCTCTTTAATAGCGAGAAGGTGCAACTTCCCCGAGATCCGAACTTGACAGACACATGCAACCTTTTTCTCAAATCCAGGAGCCTGCCCGGCCTCCTCCTGTTCATTGCCGGGGCAGTTCTCCTGATGGGCATCATCACCGCGGAGATATTCTATCCGGCCGGATACACAACTGCACATAGCGAGATCAGCGACCTTGGGGCGACCCGGCCTCCTGACAGCATCTCCTTCCAGCCTTCGGCATCGATCTTCAATACCACAATGATCATCGGCGGCCTCCTCATCCTCGCAGCGTCCCTCATCCTCTTTTGGACGAAAACGAAGTGGTACATCGTCCTCTTTTTCGCACTGGTCGGAACCGGCATCCTCGGGGTGGGATTGTTCCCGGGTGACAATGTTTTCTTTCATCCTCTCTTCGCACTCCTCACCTTCATCTCCGGAGGTCTTGCGGCAATTGTCTCCTTTGAGATGACGCATCCACCGTTTGCTTACCTGCTCGCCCTTTTAGGGGTCATTACCCTCTTTTTCCTGTTCTTTTCACCGGTATTCATCCCCATCCTTGGTGATGGTGGAACGGAGCGCTTTGTTGCGTATCCCCTCATCATCTGGATGATTGGGCTTGGCGGGTACCTTATCGGAAAATCGGGTTAGGTGATAATCCTCCCATTTTTAAAAATACAGTCGATCCTGGCTTTGAACTGAAGTGATCCGGGATTGAGAATTTGGTCTCCTGCCACTGGCCCGCCACCATCTGTTGAAATAAAAAGCGGACAATTGGAGATCCCCTCTCCATACCTCTCTTCATTGCCCGACCGCGGAGAGAGAAACAGGCAGATTCATAGCCAACCATGGAATAACCCCTCATCAAGATGCGATCACACACCCTCCCGGCACGGTATTTCCTGCTTCTCTTCCTGATCATTGGGGCGATAATGGGGGCGATGATCCTTGCTGAGATCATCGCATCCGAAGAGATGGGTCCTCAAGTGAAGATTATCATCGAGAGCCCATTTGAAAATACCATCTTCGAACAGATCTTCGAGACGCTCGCCATCGCCATCCTCATCCTCGTCCTGTATACCATCGGCGTCTACGCCATCGTCAGGAAGATGCCGGACGAAGGGTCGCGGTTCACCGCCGTCAGGATCTTCTCTGCATTCCTTATAGGGCTCGGACTCCTGCTCGGCCTGATGGTATGGGTCCAGGACCCAAAGGAGATAGTCCTCGTGATCGGCATCATCTGGGGAGCAATCGTCGTCGCACTCCGCGACCTCATCCAGAACATGGTGGGAAGCCTTATCCTTCTTGTCACCCGGATGTACCGGATAGGCGACCGGATCCACATCAAGGGTGTCTATGGGACTGTCATGGACATCGGGATCTTCCGGACCACCCTGATGCGGCTCGACGAGGAGTCCGGCGATCACCCCAGCGGCCAGATCACCACCATCCCAAACGGCATACTCTTTCGGGAGACGGTCACCAATACGAGCCGCGACCTCTCCTTCACTGGCGACGAGATCCGAATCACGCTCCCGTTCTCTGCCGATATCGATAAAACCCGGATGCTTCTCCTCGGGATCGTGCAGAAGCATACCATGGAGGTCCAGGAGAAGGCCATGGCGGAGATCGAACAACTCAGCGACAGGAAATTCCTTCCGTCGTTTGCGACCGAACCGACAGTCTTCGTGCACCTTGACCGGCACCAGGTCCTGATGGTCGTCAAGTATTATACAGAGACCCGGAGGAGATCTGAGATCAAGAACCAGATCGTCGGGGAGATCTCGCGGGTCATCCCGGGCGTCCTGGACGTCCAGCGGTAGGGTGACCCGGATCGCATCACATTATGAAGGAGAAAGGAGCAGTCTCTGCTGTGCAAAAGGATCGGAGAAAAAGAGGGAGGAGATATTGAATGAACAGCGAAACGCTCAGCCTGGATGAGGCGTTGCGGCTTGTACTGGACCACATCGCGCCGCTTCCCCCAGAAGACGTTTCGCTTGTCGAGAGCGTCGGGCGTATCGCCGCATCAGACCTTTATGCCCTCGTCGACTCTCCATCGCTGGACACATCCCGAAAAGACGGCTACGCAGTCGTATCGGGCGACGTGGCCGGTGCAACGCAGGAGCACCCCGCATGGCTCAGAGTGCTCGGAGTCATGGCGGCCGGGGGCGCACATCGCATTGCTATCTCACCAGGTACCGCGGTGAGGGTCCTGACCGGGGCACGTATCCCGGACGGGGCAAGCGGCGTCGTCTCCGATGAGTATGCGAGGAAGGGTGAGGACCAGGTGGCGATAGAGAACTCTGCAGAACCCGGGAATATCCTGCCCAGGGGAAGCGACGTTATGGCAGGGACCTGTATCCTCAGAAGAGGCCAGAAGATCTCCCCCCTCATGGCAGGCCTCCTTGCCGTTGCAGGGCACAGCACCATTTCCGTCACCCGGAGCCCTGTTGTCGGGATTCTTGGGACCGGGGATGAGATCACTGCCCCGGGCCAGCCTCTCCTGGATGGAAAGCTGTATGCAAGCAATATCATCACTCTCGCCGGGTGGTGCAGGAAATACGGGATGACGATGGATCTCGCAATTGTATCGGATGATCTCTCTGCCATCCGCACCACTCTGCAGGACCTGTCCACACGCACCGATGCCATCCTCACCAGCGGGGGGGCCTGGAAGGGTGACCGGGACCTCGTGGCCCGCGTGCTCGAAGAGATGGGGTGGAGAAAGGTGTTCCACCGGATCCGCATCGGGCCGGGAAAAGCCGCGGGGTTTGGGATGCTCAACGGAAAACCAGTCTTTGTGCTGCCCGGCGGACCACCCTCCAATGCGAATGCCTTCCTTCAGGTCGCATTGCCGGGTCTCCTCGCACTTTCTGGACATCCGAACCCCGGACTGCCCAGGATAAAGGCAATGCTTGCCGCTCCGCTCCTAAAGGGTGATTGTGAGTGGACCGATTTCTTCTTTGGCACCCTCTCGTTCGATGGTGAGCTTCCGACTTTCGTTCCACAAAAAAAACGCAGTCGCCTTGTGACGATCTCAGATGCCACAGCAATCGCATCGATCCCCGAGGGGTTTGACCACCTCCCGGAGGGCTCGATCATCGATGTGCAGGTGCTCGACTAGAGAACGCCGTCCGCCAGCGGCTGGGGGTGTTTAGGCCTCCCGCTCATCCTTCTTCCGACACGAATCTCCTGATCTCATCGATGTAATCCTGCAGTTTTGCGCGATATTCTTCGAGTATCATCCGGCCGCTCCTCCCGGCACTGCAGGAACAGGCAGGAAGCCCGATTGCCCGGATCTCTTCCGGATGGATCTCCTCCCCGCCGTACACCCGGTCAATCGCGGAATGGGTCGCTGACATCCAGCCGACCACATCGTAATATTCAGGGCCGTCCGGTGTGGCCCTGATAGTCTTCATGGCCTCGATTCGTTCCTCGAGGAGGGCGATGGCCTGTGCATGGGGAATCTTGAGATTGAGCATTCCTGTATCAATCCTTGGACAGGAGTTCAGTGGGGAAAGTGAAAAAAGTTATGAGGCCGTAGGAGGAGTGAAATGCACCATTCCGGGTGAGACTGCAGTAAATAATCCTCCTGATACCTGTGATTTGCCCGGGATGCCTGATTGTTATACTGATTCGGTGAAAAGTAGTCCGGGAGAGAGTTGGGAGGGATCAAAGACAATTATTTGACCCTGTAAGACACGCCACAATATCCCGCACAGGGAGTTACGGGTTTCAGGTTCTGCGGAAAAAATGATTTACTCCTCTACCGCACGTACACGTTCCGGGACGTGGTGCTCCTTCCGTTGGCGTTCTCTACCGAGAGTGATACCGGGTAGGTCCCGGGGTGCGCAAAGGTGTGGACAGGATTTCTCATTATCGAGGTCTCCCCGTCGCCAAAGTTCCACTCCCAGGAGTCCGGACCTCGGAACGACATGTCGTTGAACTGGACCGTCAGGGGAGCGGACCCGACACTTTTATTCATCGCAAAGAACGCGATCGGGGGGAACCCGGGGATCGGGGGGATCGTGGGTCTTGGGGTGATGGTCGGGGTGGGGGTGAACGTCGGGATCACGGGTTTTGTTCGTACCCACACGAACGATGTGTATGCACTGCTCCCGCCAGAATTGAAGGCGGTGAGCATCGGGGTGTATGTCCCAGGGGTAGCGTAGGTATGCACCGGGTTCTGCTCGGTCGAGGTGTTTCCATCCCCGAAGTCCCATTGCCATGCCACGGGCGTCCCCTTTGTCCGGTCGGTGAACCTGACCGCGAGCGGTCCATATCCCGACATCGGGGATGCAGTGAACCACGCCGCAGGTGGCCTGCCCGACGGGCTGACCTGGATGTAATCCGTCTTTGTCTTGGTGGCCTGTGCATCGATGTTCCCGGCGGTCAGCGAGACCGTGAAGGTCCCTGGGAAGGTATACGTGTGGGTGACCGCCAGCGTCTCGTTTGCCCATGCCGTGTTCCCGTCGCCAAAGTCCCAGTACCGCGTCGTTACGACACCGGTCGAAGTGTCGGTGAACTCCACGTCGAGCGGGGCATCGCCGGAAGTCACGTTGGCTGAAAAGTCAGTGACTGGGGGATTAAGAGGGAGCGTTCCTATCGCATACACGTTGCCGTCGCCGCTGCCGATATAGACCACTCCATCGGCTACCGCAGGACTGGACGTGACTCTTCCCCCTACATCAAAGGACCAGAGGAGGTCTCCAGTTGATGCATCGAGTGCATAGGTATTGTTGTCATAACTTCCGATATAGATCACGCCGTTCGCCACTGCCGGGCTGGACTGCACCCTTCCTCCTGTCGTGAAATTCCAGATTTGTGCACCAGTGATAACGTCGAGTGCGTAGATGATGTTGTCATTGCACCCGAAATACACGATTCCGTTCGCGAGGGCAGGGCTGGAACCGATACTGCCGCCGGTCGGGAATTCCCAGAGCACACTCCCTGTTTGTGCATCAAATGCATGGAATGCATTTTCCCTGCCGCCCCCGACATAGACGACCCCTTCTGATACCGCGGGGCTTGAAAACGCAGACCAGCCATTTTCGTTCAGGGAGGTCCAGAGAAGAGCCCCGGTGGATGCGTCAAGTGCGTAGAGGTTCTCCCCATATGTCTGCACGTATACGATACCGTCTGCAACCGCCGGGCTGGAAAAGATGTTGTGTTCATCATATTCCAACCGGGGGATGGCATAGCTCCAGAGGAGGCCCCCGTCCTCTTCATCGAACGCGTAGACGGTTCCATCCATGTTACCGATATAGATGATCCCATCTGCCACTGCTGCACTGGAGCTCACGCTGCTCCTCACTGTGGAGCGAATCGGCAGTGTGTACTTCCAGAGGAGTTCGCCGGAATACGCATCGACCGCGTGGATTTTGTTTTTCAGGCCACCGATGTAGACGACTCCGTTCGAGACTGCAGGGCTTGAACTCACGTAGTCGTTGCGTTCCATGGTATTATACTGCCAGAGGAATGCTCCAGTCGTTGCGTTCAACGCGTAGAGGTTCCTGTCCAGGCTCCCCACGTACACGACGCCGTCCACTAATGATGGGCTTGACGTCACCGAGCCTCCGGTCTTGTAGGTCCAGAGGAGCGAAGGCACCGGCCTCCTCCCACTGTCATCATACACCCCGGAATTGTTGAGATCGGATCGGAACTTCCTCGCCATCGCGGTCGCCGGGTTGTCGGTCACACGCAGGATCACGGCGTTCGATGATTCCCCGGATACGGGATCGTGCACGGTGATGTTCACGCGTCCCGAGTGGGCGACATACTCTTCCGGGACTTCCATGCTCAGGTGGTCCGGCGGGATACAGGAAGTGGACTGTTCTACTCCATTCCAGAGGATACTGCAGGATGGGGTGAACCCCGTGCCATGGACATCGAGCGTGAATGCAGGGTCATCCTCCACCACACTCACGGGATCGAGGGCAGAGATCGAGAGTGATCCGGTGGTCGCCGTTCCGGTCACGAGGGTCGCGTTGACCAGCCCATTCACCCCGGCAGTCTTTATTCCAATCGTGTAGGAGGTCGAGGGAGTGAGCCCCTTTGAAGTCCAGGTCTCCTCACCGGCCGATACGTTCTCCCGAAACATCCCATCAAGGTAAACCATGACATGGGAGAACCCGAGCGTTGCAGGATCGGTCCAGGCCCACGTGATCTCTGCCCCGTTCACTGTGATGGCATACAGGTCGGTCACGCTCGCCGGCGGGTCGTCAGGGAGCGTGGTAAGCGCGTATAGGTACCCGTTCAACCCCTGGATATACAGGACCCCATGTGCAATGGCAGGGCTCGAGAATCCCCCTTCATTCGTACCATACGTCCAGAGGACCGTTCCGGTGTCTGCATCGAGCGCGTAGACTGTTCCGGCAGAATTCCCGACATATACGACACCGTTTGCCACCGAGGGGCTCGATCGTACCAGGTTCCCTGTTGCATACTTCCAGATGAGGTCCCCGGTCCCTGCATCGAGAGCATAAACATTGCCGTCATCGCTCCCGATATAGACCACCCCGTCTGCCACTGCAGGGCAGGAGTCTCCCCACCCTCTCACAGGATAGGTCCAGAGGACATCCCCGGTGGACGCGTCAAGCGCGCAGAGGTTGTGGTCACTGCTCTGGATATAGACGAGACCGTCTGCGACTGCGGGAGATGAGTAGTACAGTTCATCTCCGGTCACATATTGCCAGATGAGTTCTCCCGTCCCCGCATCGAGTGCATAGAGGTTACGATCAGCGCTCCCGAAGTAGACGATCCCGTCCGTCACCGCGGGGCTCGATCGCACCTCGCCGCCTGTCGTATAGTTCCAGAGGAGAGTGCCGGTGGACGCGTCGAGCGCATAGAGGTTCCCATCCCAGCTCCCGGCATACACGATGCCTTTGACCACCGCGGGGCTTGAATACACGACCGACCCGGTCCGGAACTTCCAGAGGACAGCCCCGGTGGAGGCGTCCAGTGCGGAAATGTTATAGTCGTTGCTTCCCACGTAGAGGACATTGCCCGCGACCGTGGGGCTGGACATCCCCCCTCCGTTCAGGGAGGTCCAGAGAAGTCTCCCGGTGAGCGCGTCAATGGCGTTGATATCGTATATCCCGCAGACATAGACGACTCCATCCACGACCGCCGGGCTGGAACCGTAATAGCTCTCTGTCATGTACTTCCAGAGCAGTTCGTTCCCGGGCCTCGTCCCTCCGTCATCGTAGACGCCGGAGTTGGAGGAGTCGGACCGGAACTTCCAGGCCCGGACACCAGAGGACTGGTCTCTCACGCGGAACATCACCGGGTTCGAGACCTCGCCCGTCGTGGGGTCATGCACCGTGATGTTCACGGTAGCCGGCCGCAGAACCATATCTGCCGACACATTGATCGAGAGGTGGCCTCCATCATGGAACAAAGTCTCCTCCTGAACGCCATTCCAGAGGACACGGGAGCCTGCTCCAAATCCTGATCCGAGGATATCAAGGGTAAAGCCGGGGCTCCCCTCCAAGACATCCGGCGGGTCGAGGTGCGTGACCAGGAGGCTGCTCGTGGTGGCGGTGTGGTTCACCCAGGTCCCGTTGATCGCGCCCATCTCCCCGACGGTCCGTATCCCGATGGTATAGGCAGTCGAGGGGAGGAGCCCCTTCGCGGTCCAGGCCTGCACACCCTTCGTTACGTTTGTCAGGAACTCCCCGTCCAGGTAGACCATGACGTGGTCGAAATCTGCATCGCCGGGGTCCTCCCAGGTCCAGCGGATGAAGTTCGGCTGGAAGGTCGCGTTCGCAAGACCAGTGACTCCTTCGGGGGGAGTGATTCCCGGAATGACGACTGTCCCCTTGTTGATCACGAAATTGTCGAATGCAACCACTACCGGTTCATCCGCGAAGGCATAGTCATGGCTCCATGCCTTCAGCATGAACGTCACTTCCCCTGCAGACACGGTGTTGACCTGGCGGCTCTGCGAGAGCACCCATCCATTGGAAGTTTCGTTCCGCCAGTACCCCTCAATGAGGGAGCCTGTCCGCACCAGCCGCAGTTTCCCGTCCGTATCGCCTGTCGGGGAGAGGAGGATCGAGTCAGCAAAATTCGTCGTGTAGTGATCCCCTGCGGCAAAACCATCCGAGATCCCGTAACTTGCACGCTCGACAGTGTAAGTATAAGGAATCTTTTCAATCCAGAGTCCCATCCTCACGCCGTTGTTCTCTGGCCAGGTGAGGAGGTGGTAGTCGACCTGGACATCAAAATCACCCCGAAGGACGTGTGTGCTCGAATACCCTGCATAGAAGTTGTCGCCGGATGAATCAGCGGGGAGGGTGATCTCCAGCCGCTGGTTTGTCTCGGTGACATACGGACCCCCTGATTCGATGACATTCCAGAGGGTGTCATCCCATGCATTGTCATCGAAATCGTCGTATGGCGTAGGGCTGCTCCCGGGAGACGCACCGATTGCATACAGGTTCCCGTCAAAGCTTCCAACATAGACGATGCCGTTCGCAACCGCGGGGCTTGAAAACACCCAGTTGCCTGTCGGGGAGCTCCAGAGGAGAGTGCCGGTTACTGCATCCAGGGCATAGAGGTTCCCATCGTTACTCCCGATATAGACTACGCCGTCCGCAACCGCGGGACTCGAAGAGACGCCATGCCCTGTCAGGGAGCTCCAGAGAAGGTCACCACTTCCTGCGTCGAGCGCATAGATGTGATGGTCCTGACTCCCGACATAGACGACGTTGTCTGCAATGGCAGGGCTTGAGAAGACTGCACCGCCCGTGGTAAAGTTCCAGAGGAGATCGCCATTCGTTGCATTGAGTGCATACAGGTTGTCATCCCAACTCCCAAAATACACCACCCCTTCGAATACGGCAGGGCTTCCGAATACATAGTCCGCGGTCGTAAAGTTCCAGGCAAGATCACCTGTCGATGTATCGAATGCATAGAGGTTCTGATCATAACTTCCAACATACACCATGCCATCTGCGATAGCAGGGCTGGATGTCACATAGCCGACAGGCCATGGGGAGGAGCTTCTGGTAGAATTCCAGAGGAGTGCCCCATTGGATGCATCGAGTGCAAGAATCTTGTGCGGACCCTCCGCAACATAGACAACCCCATCAGCCACGGCCGGACTGGACCGTGCCACTTGCTCCGTTGTAAAATTCCAGATGAGGTCCCCGGTCCCGGCGTCGAGGGCGTAGATATTGTAATCATCACTCCCAAAATATACCACACCATCTGCCACCGCAGGACTCGACCTTATTTCCCGCCCGGCCATATACGACCAGATGAGATCTCCAGTGACCGCATTGAACGCATAGAGGGAGTGGTCATCGCTCCCGATATATACCACTCCGTCTACCACTGTTGGGCTGGAATACACTTCATTTTCTGTCGTGTAGTTCCATACCGTCATCCCGTCAGGCCTCATCCCCCCATCGTCATAGACTCCGGAGTTGGAGAGGTCGGACCGGAACTTCCAGGCCTCCCCGTCGGCTGCCGCGTATCCGGATACCACAAGGAGAAGAATGAACAGTCCTGCTATTGTGAAAACTGGTTTCATGGGATCACTACCGATATGTCGTAAAAGAACAATTGGCGGACACTATTTATGTATGTGCGCATCCCGTGGCAAGAGGGCACGCCTGAACCCCCAGACCGCACACCTTTATCCCCTCTACCATGAAAACACGAGAATATGCCATCATGCTTCACCTGCCCTGTGCTGCTCTCCGGGACGGCCGTATTGATACTCGTGGTCTTTCTCGTTGCCGCAGGATGCATCGCCACCCCGCAGGCACCCTCACTCTCGGTCACCCCCGCAGTCGTCCTGTCCGGAGACCCGGTGACGATCACGATAACCGGCATTGCTCCTGGCGAGCGGGTCCGGGTCGAGGCAGTCCAGGAGGTCAGGAACGCGACGCTCCACTCTTACGCGGTCTTTGTTGCTGACGGGCAGGGCAGGGTCCTCCCCGATGTCCATGCCCCGGTGGACGGGACCTATGGCGGGGTCGATCCCCAGGGGCTCTTCTGGTCACTGGCCCCGGGTCCCGGCGAGCACCCGGACGTCTTCTCGCGGACCACCGCCCCCTCCTTCATCACGATCTCGGCACGCACCGAATCCGGAGTGAACCTCTCCCGGGTCCTGGAACGCCGGCTGATGGGTGACGGGGTCACCCGGGTTCCAGTCAACGAGGCCGGGGTGCGTGGAACCCTCTTCCTGCCAAACGGTTCGGATCCCCACCCGGCACTCATTTACCTCGGGGGCTCTGAGGGAGGAGTAAACGAAGGAATCGCGGCCATCTTCGCGTCGAAAGGATATGTCACCCTCGCCCTCGCCTACTTCGGGGTCCCCGGTCTTCCGCAGGAACTGGTGGGAATCCCGGTCGAGAATGTCGGAGACGCGGTCCGGTTCCTGAACCACCACCCTCGCGTGAAGGAGGACCATATCGCGATCTACGGCGCCTCCAAGGGGGCTGAGCTCGCCCTCCTCTCCGCCACCCGCTACCCGGAAATCCGTGCAGTGATTGCAAACAGCCCCGCAAGCGTCGTCTTCCAGGGGATCTCGATGGACTGGAGTGCCGGCCCCCGATCCTCCTGGTCCGAGAACGGGAGCGACCTCCCCTATGTCCCGTTCATATGGTACGGGGACGATGACCCCATCCTCGTCTCGATGGGAGAAGCGGCACAGAACGGGACCCCCTGGGGTACCCTCGCGATGTATGAGCGGGCGCTGGGCGACGAGGCCGCGGTGAGCAACGCGACGATTCCGGTGGAGCGGATCAACGGGCCGGTCCTCCTTCTCTCGGCCGGGAAGGACACGGTCTGGCCGTCATCGCGGATGAGCGGGGACATCATGGCCAGGCTCGCCGAATACCGCCACCCGTTCCCGGATATGCGCCTCGACTACCCAGGGTCGGGGCATATGATACGGACGCCATGGCAGTCGACCGAGCTGAACAGGATTTTCCTGCCGGGAGGAATGATCGAGGACCTCGGGGGCATCCCGCCTGAGAACGCAAAAGCCGCCGCGGACTCCTGGCCAAAGGTCCAGGAGTTCCTGAGAGTGGCGCTCGGGTCTTGAGAGAGTCTCACAACGCAGCGGGGATTTCCCCCGCAACCCCGGGTTTCTTTGGGGGGCATGGAGCGAAGGGACGCCTTCCAGGGAGGGTCAAAAGGGTCGTTGCATATCGCCCCCTGATCCGGAAAAGAGTTGGTGGCGCACCGGACCCGGGAACTCCTGCATCATCCCGCGACACATAATCCAACGAGCCGTTATTTAGTTCCCGATGGCAAAAAGCGTCCCGTTTCCGTTCATCTTCACCCAGTACCCCATGAAAGGATGGAAGTGCCGGGTGTCGCTGTGGGTCCCAATCCCGTTCTTCAGAATCGCCGGCTCGTACCTCTGGAGGGCTGAATCATACCCGTAGACCTGGAACCAGGTGTCATTGACTGACGCGAGGGCATACCGGACCTCCATCGATTCCGTGGAGGAGAAACCGATAGTGTTCCACCCGGAAAAGAGTTGCTTCGTCATCGTGCCCGGCACCCCGCTCGCAGCGTAGACGAGAGAGAGATCCCTTTCATCCGCCGAGTAAATCCAGATCCCATCCAGCAGCCGCACGGTATCCCCATACCGCAACTGTACCCAGGCCTGGTCCTGCCCGTTGTACGTGAAGATGGAGCGGCCGCCGCTGTCGACCCCTG
>LAHU01002044.1_pt1 | contig 20161 bp, 17 predicted proteins | sample 329631 | NCBI WGS metagenome assembly LAHU01 (sample SAMN03275698, study PRJNA271635) | activated sludge metagenome | isolation source: sample C-0 Zero hour mixed sludge faded in reactor as a methanogenic...
CCCGGCTTTCACGATCGGTGCACGTCGATAGTCCGGATGTATTCCCCTGGGTGAACTGGCTGGGTCCGTCTCCCCGGCTTTCACGATCGGTGCATGCCGATAGTCCGGGCGGATCCCATTGAGGGGACTGGCCGGGGTCTTCTTCTTGGCTTTCACGATCGGTACACGCCGATAGTTCGGATGCACTCCATTGGGAGAACTGTCTGGCATCACCAGCCTGGGATACGGGGGAGCCTGTGGTGATTGCGAAGGTATATGGCGTCCCCCCGCTTCTGCATACGAACTGTTCGGGACTGCCTCTCCCGGGCTGCAGAAAGGGCACGGGCCATTTGAAGGGAAGAACCAGTGCGAGGGGTCTTTCGTGCAGGTGACCAGTCCTGGAAACTCCCGGGCGAGCACCCTGTACCATTCCGCTGCGGATGGCCGGGCGGGTGGGTTCCTATGTCCGGTAATAAAGCACCGCTCGAAGAGATGGCGGACCGGCGCGGGCAGCCGGTCCGTGTATGATGGCGCAAAGGCAGGTGGGCTCACCCCGTAAAGGCCTTCCTGGTATGGAAAACGTCCTCTTCGGACCTTTTCAGCGGTCGTGTGCGAGCCACTGACGAGGAGTCCCCTGGCCTGGAAGGGGTGGCATCCATCCATGAGCAGGCGGAAGATCAGCACAGCAAGAACGAAGCGGTCAGCGAGGAGGCGGGCTTCGTGTGATGCAGGCGGGAACGGCCCAAGAAACTCGGGGGCAAGGTACTCCGGTGTTCCTACCCGCGTGGGGTAGACGGTACCGGTGTCCGGGTCCCGTATCTGAAAGGAATCACAATCGATCAGGCAGACCCTTGCATCGGACGAGATGAGGACATTGGTGTCCCTCATGTCCCCAACCGCATGGCCCCTCGCATGGACTGCCCGGGTCACCATGGCAAGGTTCGCAGCCGCTGCGAAGCAGTGCCGAAAGCGGAATGATCCCTGGAAGAGATGTGCCCGGTCAGCCGGGTCCATCAGTCGGTGTGCTTCACGGAACTCTTTTTGATCGAGGAGTGGCATCGTGAAACCCGCGCAATCTGCCATATCACGGTCATGGAATACGACCTCGCGGGGCCAGGCGAGCGAGGGTGACCGGTTCCGGTCATCTGGGGGAGAAGCGATCATCGCTGCAAGCTTATCCCTGCGCTCTGCATCACCCCGGCCAGGGTGGTATATCTTGGCACAAATGCCCGGGTAGCCGTGAACCAGGAAAATCTGCCCTTCACCGCCCATACGGGAGAGGGGGGAGAGGCTCAGTTCCCTACCAGTCCCGGTAAAGACCCTGCACGTGTGAAAACCGCCTCTTCTGTTGGGGCGAACGGTACAACAGGTGGGATCTTTCTTTCCTGTCAAAGAAAAATCACTTCCCATTGACTTTCTGGCCCTGCACCCTGGCACCTCATAGAGACGTTCTTTTTCGTCCGGTTATGCGTGTCCGTGAGATCATGTTCAGGGAACGAGGATCGCAAGGGTCTGGTCATCCCTGGAGACCTCCTCCATCTTCCGGCTCGCAAGAAAGGCAGCGAGTGCTTCGTCTGCGCCATGATCCCGCCGGTTGGCCTTTGCCCACCGGAATAATGGGCAGAAGAACCCTTCAAAAGGGTGGATACCCTCCCCATCCTTCACCAGTGTCGCAGGTTCACAACCGTCTGAGAAGAGGGCAAGGGCATCCACCTCATCCTGCCACCCGGTAACCCGGAAATGACTCTCCCAGTCTGGGCTCGTCAGGGGTGTCACATCGTTTACGTACTCACCATGCAGGGGTGGGGAGAAGAGCGTTATCCCGTCCTCACCGCTGGTAACTACTGCACCGTCCCCTATATGCCCTGCAATAACTGATCGCCCGCGCGCCAGCACGACGATGAGTGTGCATGCAAAGTCCCCCGGGGGAGCGGCTGACCTGGCAGAGGCCCCGAGGAGTGCAGCCCTCGCGGCCTGGGCCGCATGGATAAGAGAAGCCCTGGCATCATTCTCGAAAACAGGTTTTCCGAGGGCATGATGGTCAGCCCACTCGATAACTGCCCTGGTGGCGAGGCCCGCACCCTCCCCTGCCCTTCTGGCACTCCCAAGCCCGTCGGAAATTGCTATTACGGCTGATCCGTGGTGTGGCCGGTGAGGTCTCCGTATGCGGTACGCACAGGCATCCTGGCCATCTTCACCAGCGGCACGATGAGCGGCTCCCGTGACCGAGGCACTGATCACGGAAGGCCCGGTTCTGTTCCCTGTTCTTCTACCCGGCCTGTTCATATCACCCGGGCACCAGTTTTGGGGAACAGGGTCATATCGGGACTGTCCCCCAGCCGTCAGGACCCGTGGGGTTCCCAAGGTCTATCTGCTCTCCAATCGTAGACTGCGAGACCCTGGAGAGGCTGCGGGAGAGCCAGAGGAAGAGATCGGTGAACCTGGTCTCTTTCAACCGAAGCGGTGTCCGGTTCGGGGGAGAGACGAGTACCAGCCTCTCCATATCAGCCTTGTCGACCCCGATCGCAAAGAACAGGAATTGTTTTGCTGCTTCCCCTCCGTGGATCCGGTTGACGACCTCGTCCCACCGGGCTTCCCCGGGTTGCATGTCGGTAGGCCGCCCATCCGTGATCAGGATGATCCAGGGCCGGTAGTAGTCAACCCCCGTGTCACGGTACTGCTGCTTCCTCTCTTCGACAAGGTCTATTCCACGTGATATTGCCGCTCCCATCGGTGTAAACCCTTCTGCGGTGAGATCGGGAAGACTTACTGACTCTACTGGAGAGAAGTCCTGAACGACCGACACCCCCTTCCCAAAGGAGATCACGGCGAGGTCTACCCGTTTCCGTGCCAGCTCGTCGGTCATGAGGTCTGAGAGGAACGCATGGATCCCAGCGATCAGCTCTGCCATCTTCTCTCCAGCCATCGATGCCGAAGAGTCCAGGATCAGTACGACCGGGCAATGTGGCTGCTGGGGATAGGCGATCTCGATAATATCTTCAAGATTTTCCATGCTGCTGGCCTCTAGATGGCTTTTTAGTCAAATGAGTATTGGAATGCGTGTTATTTATCAATTATGCTCCTCCCGTCTCCTGGTACGAACTCCTTTCCCATCTCTACCTGATACCGCCATAATAACAGGTAGACAGTCAATTCCCATTGAGCCCCCACGAATCCCGGTGGAACCAGGACAGGGGAATCAGGAAGGCTGGACGGGGATCAGGAAGGGGGCTGTGGTGCGTGGTGGATGACCCGATCGGTGAACGTGGATATCTGGGCGAGGAGCGTGGGGTCCAGTCCTTTTTCCGCAGCGAGAAAGATTCCAGGGATATCGAGTATCCTGAGCTTCGAGGAGATGAAGTGTAAGAATTTTGTGATAGTCATAGATGGTGCGTAGAGGAGCATGGTCGAGACCTCGTCGAAGACAAGGCACACCCGGTCATCGCCGTACTGGTTCAGGGTCTCTGTTATCGATATCCCGATTGCAGTGAGGTTCGCAGGATTCGAGACGAACCTGCATCTATCAGCGATATCCGTGGAGGTACCGCCTGAATAGAGAGTGACAAGGTCGATCACGGTGATGCTACTATGGGGTATGCAGGCCTGTTCATACAACTTCATCATCACAGAATACGGGAGGGTTGCGCTGACCATGACCACGTGGTACTGGCGGAGCACCATCTCCCTGGCAACGGTGATATTCAGGTTACGCAGCTTGCTGCTCTCTGCCATCAGGAGGAAGATCCTGTTCGCTTCGAGGTCCTGGTCTGATAGTACCATAAAAAGTCCTATTGTGAAAGGAACTTGCGATACGATTCAGGGACACTTTTCTGCCCCTCTACGATTGCCTGGTTGAGTTGACGAAGGTTGGTGACGATCTGTTTGATATTCTTCACCTGGGTCATCATCTGAAGACGGATCTCTTCATCTGTGAACTGGTGGGAGATGATCTGGTCAGTGATCTCCTGAAGCCGGATACTGACCAGTTCAACCGGGTTCTTCAGCCGGAGAGCAGACTCGGTGATGTATGACACGAGTGCCCGCTCCATCTCACGCTGGGTAGTAAGGTCCCGGACGATGTAGGATATGCCTGACAGCCTCTCCTTTTCGTCCCGGACCGGCGAGATAGTCACCGAACACTCGAATTTTTTCCCGGTTCGGGTGACTCCTTCTGTCTCATAGTGATTGGCCACTTCCCCGGAGTCGACGAGGCCCTTCTTCTCTGTTAAAAGGGCCCGGGCCTCGGGAGGGAAGAGATCGGAAACTGGCCTGCCCAGGGCCTCCGCCTCACCCTGGCCGTACATCGTCTCGGCCGAGCGGTTCCACGAGATGATAGTACCATCGAGGTTTGTCGCGAAGATGGCATCGTCTGACGAGGTCACAATGGAGGCGAGGTGTGCGCGGGCCTTCTCTGAACGGCCCATCTGGGCTGCCCGCATGACCATGTTCTTCAGTTCGGTGAACTGGATGAGGATATCGCCGCCCTTCGGGAGGTAAAAAGCAGCCCCGTTGTTGAGCGCTTCGATCACGACCTCCTCCCTGCTCTTCCCTGTGAAGATGATCACCGGGGTTGTGGAGCCCCTGGCGTTCAGCTGTTTGAGGAACGTGATCCCGTCCATCTCCGGCATCCCGTAGTCAGCAACAATAACATCGAACCACTCCGTATCAAGTAATGCGAGGGCTGATATAGCAGATCCACAGCATTTGACCAGTATAGATGGCTCTCTCTCGAAGAAAAGCCTGGTCAGGTCGAGGATCCCCGGGTCATCATCGACAAGAAGAACCGATATCATGCAGTATCCCTGCTCTGTTACTACATCGTTGAACGTGATATATAAGGTTTGTATGCTAGCAGGCTAATCTCTGCCGAATTTGATGGGAACAAGGAGAATAACGGCAGATTGAAAGGGGAGACCGGTGTAGGTATCCCCGGCGCCGCGGGAAGTGGGTGACCACCGGAGAGAGTGGGTCGTCCTGGTTCAGACCCGGAATTTCGACATCTCCCCCGAGACTTTCTCACTGATCTGGTTCACGTTACCGATGATCCCAGCGACCTGGCTGATGGCCATTGCAGCCTGCTCACTTCCTTCTGCAGACTGCTGGGCCTCGGAGGCGGTATTGTTGATGAGGGAGTCCACCTCGGTGATGCTTGCGGTGATCTCCTGGACTGATGCTGCCTGTTCTTCTGAAGCTCCTGCAACCTCTTCCATGTTCCTGTTAATACGCCCGATGGACTCTGCGATATTCGCAAAGACCTGCAGGGTCTCGGAGAGTGCGCTGCTCCCCTCCTGGACGGTCCGGGTAGTTTCATTCACTGACTCGGCAGCCCTGAGAGTTTTCTGCTGGAGGGTATTGATCATTTCAGCTATGTTCTGGGCAGATGTCCGGGACTCCTGTGCAAGGGACTTCACCTCTGTTGCCACTACTGCGAACCCCCTGCCGGCATCTCCTGCCCGGGCTGCCTCGATTGCCGCGTTCAGGGCAAGCAGGTTGGTCTGGTTGGCGAGATCTGTGATGACACCGACGATCTTGCCAATCTGGTCCATCTGGCTCTTGATATCGCTGACGATGAGGTGCACTTCTTCGGTATTCCTGGTTATCCCCGCCATCCCGCTCTCTGCCTTCTTGGCGAGGTCTTCTCCTTTTCGGGACAGTGAATTTGACTCGCCTGCAAGCTTGGAGACAGCCTCGGCCTTGATAGAGACATCACCAACCGTCGTCGTGAGGTCTTCCATCGCTTTGAGGACCTGGTGGACCCCTTCGCGGCCTTTCTCTGAGTTCTTGCTGACGCTGGCGATGTTTTTAGTAATCTGGGCAGAACCGGAGGTCACCTCCTCGACACTTGCATTTGCCTCCTCTGCTGCGGCGGCAAGGTCCAGGACCTGCTTGTTCACCAGCGTTACTGCCTGGGACACCGACACTCCGATGTTGTTGAGGGCTTCGCGGAACTCAACCCAGTCTCCGGCAACCTCGATACGCGGGTTGAACCGGGCAGTGAAATTCGTCTTCGCGTACTCCTGGCAGACCCGGAGCGACTCGTTCACCGGCACTGCCACGCTCTCCATCACATTGTTCACGCCGGCGATGACCTTTGCGTAATCGCCCTGGTGCCGCCCTGGTGCCGCCCGGGCGTTCAACCTTCCCTGGACGACGGCATCCGTGATGGCCTGGGTGTCCTGGATTAATGCACCCAGAGCGTCGCGTGTCATCCCGATATTCCGGTTGATCTCTCCAAACTGGTCGTGGGCATCCCGGGTAAATATCCCCGCAGGTTCAATGGTGAGATCGAGCTGGAAATCCCCATTGGCAAGTTTTTTCATGTTCCCGACGAGGGTCCTGATGAACGCATCACGGTACCGGGCCAATTCTACCTGGGGTGTGAGGTCGAGGTATATGTAATAATTCACCTCGATATTGCCGGCAGAATCCAGGACCGGTACCTGGTAGAGGGTCAGGAACTTGCGCTTTCCATCCTTGAACGTAACTTCGAGCTCTGATACCGCTTTCTTTTTGGTTTCGAAGGAAGCATAGAACTCGTCTCCCCCGGTAACCCGGATGTCAAAGTCATAGAGTTTTTTCTGAAGGAGGTTCTCCCGTGTCGACTGCCAGAGGTTCTCATACTCCTTGTTGATATCGACACGGCTCTTGTCCTCGCGGAGAACCGCAATTGCGAGGGGGTTCTCCCGGATCATTGTCTCCGCCTGTTTCTGCAGCCTGGCGACACTCTCCATCTGGGCCTGTAACGCGGCATCCTTCTCCCTCTTCTCGGTGAGGTCATTGTACACGATCATGATGCTGATGATCTCGTTGTCCGTGTCGAGGAGGGGGATCGTGTGCTGTTCAAGGTAATGGATGCCGGAGGGGAACTCGACTTTCACGTCCCCTGTGACACCTTTCTTCGTCTCGAGGGCCTCGCGGATCCCGTGCCTGCTCTTCTCCAGCACCTTGAAGTTATGGGCATTCATCGTGAGTAGTTCCTGTTCGCGATAGCCGCTCAGGACGATGAATGCGTCATTGACCAGCTTGATATCGAAGTTCTTCTTCATCAGGATGAGCGGCTGCGGGTTCTGCTTGATCATGGTAAACGCAAGCTGCCGCTGTTTTTCAACTTCATGGCGCTGTGTTGCAACCTCTCTCTCCTGTTCCTTCCTGACACGGTAATCATGCAGCTCGCGGGTGATCGCGGGGACCAGGCGGGAATAATTCCCCTTCACGATGAAGTCCCCCGCTCCCGCCTTCATCACTTCGACTGCCGTCTCCTCGCCGATGACACCAGATGTCATGAAGAAGGGGAGGTCGATAGCCCGATCCCGGATGATCTTGAGGGCTTGCAACCCACCAAACCCTGGAATGACGTAGTCCGCAATGACCAGGTCGAATTCGCTATGCTCGAGGGCACGGGTGAGTGCGGCTGCAGTCTCGACGCGTTCGCATTGTACTTCATAGTCTCCCTTCTCCAGCTCGTGCAGGAGGATACGAGCATCGTCTTCAGAGTCTTCGATAATGAGAAGTCGTAGCGGTGTGGACACCATCATCTCTCCGTTCTGCCCCTCTGTGAGTGGCGTGGTACTTTTGACTAACTCTCTCAGGCGCTTAAGTGTTCGTATTTCCTTTTGGGGGTGCTCTCGTGGGAAGTGAGAAGTAGAATGTTGCCCCGGAACCGGGATTACTATCAGCCCATATCTCGCCTCCGTGCCGACGGATTACCCGGTACACCGTTGCAAGACCGATGCCTGTACCCGGGAACTCAGATTCCGGGTGGAATCGCCGGAACGGCATAAAGAGGTCAACCGCCTGCGTGGAATTAAATCCTGCACCATTATCCCTCACATAAAAGAAACGCCGGTTTCCCTTCTGGATAGACCCGACCCTTATTTGTGCACGTTCCACACGGGAGGTGTATTTCCAGGCATTGTGCAGCAGGTTCCCGAGGGCGATAGCAACGAGGTCCCTGTCACAGGTTGCGATCAGGTCCTCCTCTACGAACACATCGATAGCCCGTTCCGGTTCCTGCCGGATCATGTCGTCGAGCACTTCACGCGAGAGGGTGGTGAGACTGACGGTCTCGACATGCAGATCGGCACGCCCAACCCGGGAGAGCCGGAGGAGGTGGCCGATCATCTCCTCCATTCTCTGGTTCGCTGCCACGATGCGCTCCATGCACTGCTGGACATCAGGAGGGAAGCTCGCGTGGTACTTCTCCTGGAGTATAGCGAGGTATCCGCCTATGATCCGCATCGGGGCGCGGAGGTCATGCGAGACGGAATAACAGAAGGCTTCGAGTTCACGGTTCAACTCGTGGAGGGCATTCTCGGCACGCCGGTGCTGGACTGCATGGCGGATATCGGTCTCCATCTCGGTGAACCGTACCGCCGGCGCCCCTGTCTTCTGGATATAGAAATCAGCGCCATTATTGATCGCTTCGATCACAACCTCTTCAGAACCTTTCCCGGTGAATACGATGAATGGTATATCCCCGTGGTGTTTCCTGACATGTTTTAAAAAATCGATACCCGTCATGTCTGGCATCATGTAGTCCGAGACGATGGCATCGAAGTGTCCTTCTTTCAACTCGCGGATTGCCTCGGTTGCCGATTGGGCTGTTGTTACAGAGATCTCCCCGCCCTCTTCAAGGTAGTCCCGGGCAAGTTCGTGGAAACCTGGGTCGTCCTCTACAAATAGTATTGATATCATACAGGTCCTCCGAAACGTTCCTGACCCTTGAGAGATCTCGATATTCCTCACATTATATATGACCCGCTGGTCTCGTCGCATGGGTCTGATCAGGTTATAACTACTGTGCTTTATTATTCTGACGACCTGTTCCTGCAGTCTTACTCCATGTGGTAATCGGGGAACTGACCGTGATCATGTATTTGATATGACCCCGGGGTGAAATCATCATCATGCATATCTCCTTGTCATATGTCCTGCCGTGCCTGCTTATCGGGATACTCGCAGTCCCTGGAGTAACGGCGGTGAGTCACTCACTGGGTGAGGATGCTTCCGGTTCTGAGATTACCATTGCCCTGGGAGATACCATCGGGATCACTATCGCAGAGAATCCTACCACCGGTTATATGTGGAACTTCACCATCCCGGGTGGCCTTACCCTCCTGGATGACACCTTCATCCCCCCCGCACGACCCATACCAGGGGCTGGGGGGCACCGGTCTCTTGTAATCAGGGGAGACCGTGAAGGGACGTACATGGTATCAGGAGTATATTACCGGCCCTGGCTCGTACCCACACCGGAAGATGAGGTATTCACGCTTACGGTTCATGTAACCGGGAGCGCCGCGCTGTCCCCCTCCCCTGCCCGGCTGCCCCGCTTCATGCCGGCGAAGCCCCTGTCTGACAACCGGGCCTCTCAACCGGGATCCTCTCTCACCGCGGCACCGGTATACCATTCTTTCCATCCCCCTGGAAAGCTGCATGTGAGGGAAAATCCCGTTCCCGAGAACTTCTCTGGAATGTTCGCTAATTATTCCGGGATTGCTCCCTGGTTCAGGGGACCTGCCCCCATCAGGATCCCCACCCCCTCTCTCCTTTTTGTTCCGTGAGAAATGGTCCGATTTTTCCTTTTATACTCCTGAATACAGCATTGGGTAGATATGACCTGGACACGTCCACTCCCGTCGATGCCAGGATACCATTCATGTATGCATTCCCTGCTGGTTTCAGGGATAGAACATTCCGCCGTTTTGGTTTCTATCAGGGTCCGGCATGAACAACCGGCGTGGGACAGGTATGAGTAGTCAAGGTCACCCCTGCCTGAAAAGCCATCTTGAAAGTGGGCTATTGCAGGGGATTGTTCCGGGTAAAGAAGTAGAAATAAAAAAAAGGTGAATGTGCCCAGACTACCTCAAAAGCAGTCGCCGGAGACAGCGGAGCTCATTACAAGGCAGGTCCGCTGGTTTCGTGCGTGCGGTGAAAAATAATGGGGAGGAGGAAAATTACGAAATGGCAGGAAAATATTTGGGTCTAGGTGGATGGCTGAGGGGAACATACCACGGGGTCATTGATTCGGTACAGGATCTGCCTGCCGTCACGGAAGTTGAACTTGGCAATTATCAATCCCTGGCGGCGAAGGAGTGTGATGGCATTCCTGATGGTGCGGGGCGTGATGGGAGAGTGCAGTGTCAGGTCCTTGAAGGTATATTCCCTGCCATCGCAGAGCACTTCCAGCAGGGCCATGGCAGAGGGGGTCAGGTGTGGCATGGTTTCAGAGCGTGTAATCGCTCCAGGTGCCTGCTGATCAGGAAGCACTGCAGTTGGGGCCATCAGACCCGCCCCCCTGTCGTAAGGCTGGTCATATATGCCTGGATGCCGGGATAATCCCCTGTACCGACACGTTCCGGGCCCACATCTGCCCGGACGATCCGCAGTTTTGCAGATGTTTTCATGACAGATCTACTCCATGATCCCTGCTCCCTGTCGGTCCCATGGGGGCTGGTGACGATGGCAGGGATTTTGTTCGATTATATACGAACGTTTTAGAGTATACGAACTAAATGCATATATAGTTTTCTTTCCTATGGATGTACCGGTATGCCCAACCCATCGGGGTCCGATGAATCCCTCTCCGGGACATCTCCCCAGTTAGCTCTCTTCTCTTCCCCAGGGGGGGTCGTTGCAATACGGAGCCCTGTTAAATTGCGCATACTCTCCCTCCTCGAGGGTGGGGGGATGGGGTTCGACGAGATCGTGGCAGGTTGTGGCCGGGCGAAATCAACGGTGTCAGTTCACCTTCATGACCTTATCGAAGAAGGGGTTCTGGGGGCGCGGGTGGATGAGCAGGATGCCAGGCGGAAAAAATTTTACCTGACGGCAGGGAGCCTCGGGTCCGCTTCATCGGACAGCCGCCTCCAGAGTACACGTGAGGTCAACCGGGCTCTCTTTCAGGGAAAAGATCCGGAGCCCGCTGCATTGTTCCGCCTCATTCTCCGGGCACTCCGGGTCCGGCTCTTAACAGAAGGGATCTCTCTTGACCCGGTGTACTTCTCTGCAGGATATGCCGTGGGATCTGCAATCCAGGACAGGATCGCAGCTCCGGATATGCTATCCTTCCTCAGGAACATTGCAGATTTCTGGGTAAAATACGGCCTTGGAAAGGTACAGGTCAACTCAGTTGACCCGGTTGTGCTCACGGTCTATGATTGCTTCGAATGTAGTGATCTCCCCGAGATCGGACGACCCGCCTGCCCTTTTGATACCGGTTTCCTCACCGCCCTCTTTATTGCCCAGACCGGGGAGGACCTGGGAGTGACGGAGACGCATTGTTATGCCATGGGGAACGGGTTCTGCCGTTTCCTCATCGAGCAGAGAAATGGCTATTGAGTGTCCCTTCGCCTCACCGTTTCAGGTTATGTGAACGCTCATCTGAAACGGTTTCCAGGGGCGAGACCAAGGTCCTGCCTGAAAATGGGGTATTTAGCAGTCGGACGTCTGAGCGGGTGTGTGTCTCCCGCGTTTCAGGACACGTCCCCCTCCATCGCGGCATACACCTGTTTGAAGAGGTCTCTGGTCTCAAGCCCCTCCTCCCGACTCAGTTTCTGGATGGCAAACCCGACATGGACCAGGACGAACTCGCCGACCTTGACGTCCACGAGGTCCAGGCGCACCTCCTGCCTTAGATCCCCGTAGTCCACAAGGCCGACGTTTCCTTCCCGGATCTCGACTACCTCTGCAGGAACCGCGATACACATGGTAACATCCAGGGCTGGGGAAAGCGATGGGCGTCCGGGAATTCCCGGGCCTGTTCCCCCGGCAGCGGTACCATATTCTCCTGCTGCTCCTATCAATGCTCGCATCCTTGCGGGGAACGGTTCCCCTTTATAACGGCCCCTTTCCCGAAGAGAACGGAAAGAAAACGCGGAAGTCTTCAGGCCGTGATGAAAACCTGGTTTGTATTCTTTGCTGGTTGATGTGGATTTGATCCCGATTGCATTTTCAGGTGGCATAGCAGGCATGTCATCATTATACCCAAAGAACTCTTTACCAAGGCTCTCACTCTTCATGAACCCTGGGATGTTCTGGAAGAATGAATGTCACAACGAGGGGCAAAGATCTGGATGACCGGAGTGCAACGCACCTACATGAAAGATTAATGGAGTCGTTTTGTGAATACCGTGTGGTACCGCCAGTCAAAAGGGAGTGACCCGCACACCGGGTGGTACAGGAACTCCCCTACCGGCACACGGTACACCACAGATGAGTGACCTGCATGGCGGGGGTGCAGGAACCAGTATCCATTCCCGGGTTAGGAGGAAAAACGAAAATGTTGCGTTATTCCCGCTTTGGCAGCATCAGGAGTTCCCTTACCTCGTCTGGCTTCATCCCGTTCCGGATCTTGCCTGCATAGAGGAGTGAGACCGCCTCACGGTCGATGGTTGTCAGCCCGGTATCCGTGGTCCTGCCTGATGCAAAGAAGCTCTCGTTGTAACGGTCGGTCCGCCCGGGGAAACCAAGTGTGATGAGCAGGCCCCTCTTCAGGTAATATTCCCGCGATTCTCCCGGGAGGTCGGAGTTCACGTAGACGTGGTTTCCCACAACCATCATCGAGAGGGTCCCGTCAGCCGGGTTTCGGGTTGACTGGTACATATCGACGGAATATTTCCAGTGCTTGAAGATCTCTTCCATGTCCCTGGTGGGAAGGATGTCAAACCTGACTATCGCATTCTCATCGGTGCGGAAGTTGATATCCCGGCGGTCTTCGGATATGGTAAAACCCTGGACGAGGCTATTGAGGGTCGTTGCCTCACCGATCAGGGCTTCGATGTCCTTCTCCGTATACTTGCCATCAAGGGCGAGCCAGAGGCGTTCGGACCAGCGGTATATATTCACAATGCGGTCGTTGGTGTCTCCATATGCAATATCCATCAGGTGACGGGCGATATCCTCTCGTGACGGCATTGCGCCTGCGCCATTCATGGTGACCGGATAGGTCTGCGGTAACGGTGTGATGTCACTCTGCCCGGTGGTGGTGACAGGGGAAGGAACGGGAGATGTCTGCAAAGTCTGTGGAACGGTGGTCGTGCCCGCTCCGCCGGTCCCAGGAGCGGATGAACACCCTGCAGCCCAGACTGCGGCCACGAGAGCGCAGAGGAGGAGAAGGGTGGATGATCTCATGCCAGGTACGTGGGGTCGCGGGTGGTATAAAGGGTAGGATAGGCTACCACGTATCGCTGTCTTCTGCCGGTTCTCCCCATTCTCCAAAGACCACGAAGTGAGATGCTGCCCGAAGGCAGTCTGCACCCTCGTTGTCTGAAGCCAGGTGGTATGGTTATCGCCCGCGTTTTGAGATCCATAGCGCGGTTATCATCGAGACTACGGTACAGAGTATCCAGGGTAACGGAGCGGGCCGTGTCGTTACTTCAAGGAAATTTCTCGTGGGCAGCGAGGGCCGGGTGGAGTCTGCACCCGCAGCTTCAGTCACATTGCCCCCTGTATTGCCGGTGAATGTGTCAAACCCTATTGGCGGCTGTACGGTGATGATGAAGTCCGAGAACGGCTGTGGGCCCGTCATGAAATCAGAGTCTGGGCAGAGCGATGAAGGTGCTTCACCTTCCACGAAGAGGACACTGACCGAGGAGTTGTCATTTCTCCCGTTGTACTGGTATGTTCCTCCAGGAAGAAGTGGGGTCTCTGCAACGGTCATGTTTTCGCTCTTAAGGGTGATATTGACTGATTTTGCATTGCAAACGGTCCCACGGCAGCTGCCACAGTCAGGGACCATCCGGGTCTCGATCTCGTAGTTACCTGCAAGAGGAATGGTGAGGTGACCGGGATCCCCTATCTGGGTCAGGGCGTACCAGCTATTCCTGGTCTTTCCAGGAACAATCGTCCCAATAGAAACCCATGTACCGTTTTCCCCTCCGGCCTGGACCGCTTCCACATGCATTCCAGGTGTACAATACGTGACTGCAAGCGGATCCGGGGCTGGACCTGTCAGGTTTCGTGGGGGAGTCACGGGATCGTAGTTGCAGACCGCAGTCCCGTTCACGTAGTGGCAGCCGAAAGAATGTGTCACCGAGATGGTAAGCGTATGGTTCACTGGGTCGGCCAGGGTGATTGTTCCGATATATATATCCTCAACGATGACTGCACCAGCAGGCGCAGGAAGAAAAACGGCACAGAATAACGAGACCAGGATACATGCTGGCAGATAAACTCGCATAATGGTCAGACCTCACCGGCCGGGTCCGGCGGGTGGTAATTACCTGCCCACCTGTTGGCCGGTTGTATTGCGTTGAAAAGAGAAGGAAAAATACTTTGTGCAGGCAGAACCGCTCTGCGTGCAGAAATACTGTTTTTTACCAAATAAATGGTTTATCACTGCCCTTTCTTCACTTTCAACTGGAATAACTCTACCACCAGTATAATTCTACCATCAGTATAATCCTGTTATCCCGGTAAACCCCTGCTTCCCGTACACCAGGTCATTGTTCCCGCACGTGCCAGGGCTGTTACTACATCTGTTCGAGTCCATGTGATTTGGTAACATAGCACGTTGGCGGGCCTTTTTGGACCGTTTCTCTTGATGCCGATGCGAACGATCGGGATAGAGTAATGTGGTATCATTGCCCGCCGACGGGCCCTTTCGGGCCGGTTCTATTGCGGCCATGGTGTCAGATCGGGGCCGTGTGATCGCCGGCGGGGTGTACCGCGCCTTCACGGACAACCCTGGTATCCCGGCACGTCCCTTCGTTCTGCCTTTCCTCAGCGGGGCCTTTTATTCTCCTGGCACACCAACTCGCTTCTGTATAATTCTATTCCCGGTAGATCCGGCTTCCCGGGAATAATCCCGGGAATAATACCGTTCTGGTGCCCGATGTCAATCAGGAAATTATTTTGCCTAAAACCTCTTTCTCTCCGGTCATGGAACGGTCCGCAGGTCCTCTGCAGGCGAAGCCGCTTTTCAAATGCGAATACCCTGTTGCGTCACATCCATGATCTACCTGGGGGGACGCTGAGTGCAACGGGGCTGTGCATGGTTACCGGTTTGCATCAGGCCGGCGGGTCCCTGTATATCGTGTGAAATGACCTGCTGGTCACACGGGGGAATATACAACGAATTTTCGAGGGATTCCACAATATACGTGAAGATATCGCTCAGTTACGGGTGCTGAAAGCCGTGAATGGAAAACAGGGTATAACCGTGAGTTTTATGGATTGGTGGGAGACATTATACAGACTGTATGTCTCAACTCTTTCCTGAATACCGTGATGAGGTGAGGAATAAGATCATCTCGACGGCGTACCGGATTTTCCGTGATCGGGGGTATCACGCTACCAGGATGGAGGATATCGCACAGGAGCTTAAGGTGACCAAACCTGCGCTCTATCAGTACTTCAATGGGAAGGAGGAACTGTTCAATGCGGTGTGTGAATTCGGAAGGGATGAATTACATGGTATTTTTGATCGGGCCCTCAACCAGAACAGTCTGGAAGAAGGATGTTCCATCATTTTTGATACACTCCTGCAGGACTTCAGTTTCAGCCCGAAACTGGGTGTGGAACTCTATGCAATCGCGGCACGGAACGATGCCATCCGGGCGATTATCAGGGAGTCCCGCCTGAATGACCTGGCTATTGTCGAGGAATTTTTCAAGCAGTTACAGAAGAAGCATATCATCCGGAAAGACCTCGACCCCCATCTCATTGCACGAGGAGCCGATGCCCTGATGAGCGGGATCCAGATTGACATCGTCCTGGGCATGACTCTCGAAAAGGCCAAATCGGTCTGGATGTCTTCAATCCTTGCGATGGTCCGGTCTCACTGATCCATCACCCTATTCATCTTTAGCTGGTCTTTCCCTGCCAGGAGGTGTAATTACGGGTATTTCAGGACGTTCCACGTGCCATTGGCCAGGTCAAGCCGGTGTACCGGCATCTCCTGGCAGGGAACCGGATAATGGCCATGTTCGGAATATATCCCCGGCAGTGCTATTCCTTGCAGGTGAGTCCTTGCAGGTGAGGGGGCCTTCCAGGACATGCCTTCTCCCTTGTTTCCCATACGGAGAAGAACGCGGGGCTATGATTGCGGGAAATTCCAGTCAGACTCGACCCGTGGGTCCCCCCTCCCCTCCGGCAGGCTCTTTCGACAGGTGGCCTGGGATACTTCCTACTATGCCCGATCATTTAGCAACAGCCTTGAAAAATGAGAAGGATCTCACTCCCCCGGGATCTGCTGGTGTGGGAACCCCGGCCCCGATATCCCCCCGGAGGGCGGGAGCAGGCAAACGAAGGCAGGATAGTCAGTGACCACAAGGAATGGTATCAGGGAGCCCGGAGGACCTGGTGATGGGCGAGAGGATGCACTGGCATTGACGAGAGGGAAAGGTCCCAGGAAACCGCCAGGGCCGGGACATATGGATACACCTCCTCCCGGGGAGCCTTCGCATCGCCAGCAGTGGCTTCTTCGTCTCTTCCGGTGCCACCCGGTCCTTTTTGCTATTTTTCCTTTCTTCTTTGTAGCGTCTCAGAATACGTCCAAAGTTTGTCCTGCCAGCCTCGTCGTTCCGGTCATCGTGGTGGTCATCATCATGGCTGCCTCATGGTGGGTCCTCTCCCGCATCGGTGTACCGGGGGAGCGCGTGAGTGTTCTCCTCACGTTTTGTACCATCTGGTTCTTCGCATACCGTATTGTGGGTAATATCCCGATCGGGCGGTCAACAATCCTGCTCATTGCCCGGGTACTCTGCTACCTTCTCCTCCTTGGGGTGGGGTGCTACCTGGTACTCAGGGTCAGGGTCCCCTGGGGACAGGCAGACCAGGTCCTCACCCTGATCGGTGCTACCCTCTGCATGCTCAGTGCAGGAGGGCTGTTCCTCTCCACTGCTGAGACAGTCCTGTACTCCCCGGCCGGGGAGTCCCTGGCGGGTGAAGAACAGGTTTTCCACCTGAACTCTGTTCCTGATATCTATTTCATCATCCTGGATTCATATGCCGGTGATGAATTTCTGACCCGTTTTTATGGTTATGACAACAGGCCTTTCCTTGACGGGCTATCTGCCCGTGGGTTTGTAGTCGTACCTGAAAGCAGGAGTAACTACCACTCCACGTTAAAGACGCTCGCATCCGAGCTGAACATGGAGTATATACCGGAAAATGCCCCGGTCGAGGACCTCAGCCGTCTCCTCGGAGAGAACCGGGTGATGAAAGCCCTCTCGACAGAGGGTTACCAGACATATGTGATCCTCTCGGGGTATTCGATGATCGACCGGTACATTCAAGCAGATAAGAAGATCGATACCGGGCTAATCGGGGAGTTTGGACGGGCAGTCCTTGACATGAGCATTATCGGATACCCGCTGAACGTGCATGACAAGAAGATCAGGACCCTGGTTGCCATTGAGAAGCTGGAAGAATTGGCACCGGTCCCTGGCCCCAAGTTCGTATATGCACACATAGACTCTCCTCACCGGCCCTATGTCTTTGAACGGAACGGGAGAGTTCGGCTGCTTGCCGCCCCGGATACCGACACGAACGCCTACCTCTCAGAACTTGAGTACCTGAATGGGCGGATAATGCGCACTCTCGACACGGTCCTGGCAGAATCCCCATCCCCACCGGTTATCATTCTTGCATCCGATCACGGTGCCCGCCTGTACGGGATATCCGGCCCCCTCGAGGGACCAAATTACCTCTCCAACCTGCAGGCAATCTATCTCCCACCCGGTATCCAGGGGGACATCCCCCGCGGGATGACCCCTGTCAACACCTTCCGCGTGATCTTCTCCCTCCTCTCCAATGAGACAATCCCACTTCTGCCTGATCGTAGTTCACTGAAAGGAGACTGGCAGGAGGCTATCTTATCCGGGGCCGGACCGTTGGCAGGTCCATCCGGCGGGGCACTCCGCATTGTCCCATTGCAGACCCTACAATAGAGTTATACGCCTGATTATGGCGAAAAAATCCGTTTGAACGGTAACCTTCTTTATCAGTGCCATGGAATTATATGGTAGGCATATGGCATGAGACAATACAGACGATACCTTCTCTTCTTTATAGCCGCAGGGCTCGTCCTCACCCAGGGCGTGTACGCGTATATTGACCCTGGCGTGGGGAGTATGATCTGGCAGCTCCTTGTTGCAGTCTCGCTTGGGGTACTTTATACCCTCAAGGTCTACTGGATCAAGGTGAAGGGTTTCTTCCGGCGCATGTTCTCCCACGATGCCCATGAATGAACCGTCTTCACCTCACCCCGCTTCCTTCCGCGACCCGGCGGGTTTCCTCTTTGTTGAGGGGGGCCGGCTCCTCCGCCAGGTGAATCATGCCTGCCGGGAGGACTATGATGCCCTCATGCAGTCAGGCCTCTACGAGGACCTTGTCAGGGCAGGCTGCCTCATCTCCCACGAGGAGCTGGACCACCCGGGACTCGACCCCTCCTCCTGTTACCGGGTTATTGCTCCGAAGCGCATCCCTTTTGTCTCCTACCCGTACGAGTGGTGTTTCTCCCAGTTACAGGACGCTGCGCTCCTGACCCTTGCCATCCAGGAAGCCGCCCTCCAGCACGGGATGATCCTGAAAGATGCAAGTGCCTATAACATCCAGTTCATGGATGGTCGACCGGTCTTTGTCGATACGCTTTCCTTTGCCCGTTTCACACCCGGTGAACCCTGGCAGGCGTATCGCCAGTTCTGCCAGCACTTCTATGCTCCCCTCCTCCTGATGGCCTACCGCGATATCAGGCTTGGCCAACTCCTCAGGGTTCACCTGGACGGGGTGCCCCTCGACCTCGCAAGCCGTATCCTTCCTCTCCGGAGCAGGTTCAGGTTTGGCCCCCTCGTGCACCTCCACCTGCACGCAGGCAGCCAGCAACGCCATGCGAAGACACGCACGCGGGTCTCCTCACCCCGTATCGGGCAGAATGCCCTCCTCGGGCTCACTGAAAGCCTGGCCCGTGCCGTGAAAAAGCTCTCCTGGGCCCCTGAAGGGACTGAATGGGCAGAGTATTACCAGGACACCAATTATACCGCAGGGGGACTCAATCACAAGGAGACCCTTGTCCGGGAGTTTCTGGTCCAGGTGAACCCCTCCTCGGTATGGGACTGTGGAGCGAACGTCGGTTTCTTTTCGCGTATCTCCCGCACGATGGGCATCCCTACCGTCTCGATGGACATCGACCCGGCATGTGTCGAGAAAAATTACCGCCAGGTACGGGACCGCGATGAGAAGGACCTCCTTCCACTCCTCGTAGACCTGACCAATCCACCTCCGGGAGCCGGCTGGATGAATACGGAGAGGGACTCGCTGATTGGGAGAGGGCCCGTCGATGCTGCCCTCGCCCTCGCCCTGGTCCACCACCTGGCCATTTCCAATAACCTTCCTTTCTCCCGTATCGCTGATTTTTTTGCCAGTATCTGCAGGAGCCTCATCATCGAGTTCGTACCAAAAGACGACTCCCAGGTGCAGACCCTCCTTTCTACGCGGGAGGATATCTTCCCTTGCTATTGCCGCGAGGAATTTGAGCGGATCTTTTGCCAGCTTTTTAACATTGTGCGGTCTGAACCAATCCTTGACTCGGGCCGTATGCTGTACCTGATGCAACGCAGGGACTAGATACGATGGTTGAAACCAGGCATGCTTTGAACCCGGAGAAACTGGTACTGCTCCACCCGTTCCTCCTGGGACTCTCGCCGATCCTGTACATTTTTTCCCGGAACCTGGACAAAGTCCCGGTCACTGCACTTTTCCTTCCGGTAGCGGTCGTGGTCATGGTAACGGTAGCAGTCCTGCTCCTTGCACGCTACCGCGGCATTCCGGCTTCCCGCGTGGCTCCCCTTCTCTCGGTTGCATATATATGGTTCTTCTGGTACCGGTTCGTCGGGAACATCGATATCGGGACCCAGCCGCTCCTCCTGTATGCACGGGTCATACTGTACTTTACCGTTCTCTTCGTGGTCCTCTGGGTGCTCGTGTGTTCCGACCGTGCCGTCCACCAGGAAGTCCTTGATCATCGGGGCGTTGGCATCGTACATCTCCTCGTACTGGGTGGATTCTGGTTTCCCCCAATGCATCTCCCAGCGGTAATGGGTCGGGCCGCGCACGGCGACAAGGCTGATGTTTTTGAGTTTCTTGATCGCCGCAAGGTCGACACCCCTCTGCTCATACATGTCCGGGGCCTGCCGGATGGCGATGTTGAGCTTCAAGGCCGGGTTGTATTCGTCGAGCATGG
>LAHU01008553.1_pt1 | contig 19845 bp, 14 predicted proteins | sample 329631 | NCBI WGS metagenome assembly LAHU01 (sample SAMN03275698, study PRJNA271635) | activated sludge metagenome | isolation source: sample C-0 Zero hour mixed sludge faded in reactor as a methanogenic...
ATATTAGCGAAGTACTGATGCTATCATTGATATGGAATCCAAAGAAAAACAACCCAGACCTGCGAAGAACCAGTGTTGATAAAGATTTGCTAGTAACGGAACCGCTACTTTCAATGTAGCGTAACGTTATAATGGAACATAGTAAAATGATTTTTGAGGATAGTATATGCCCGGTATATCAGGAACGGCGGAGTATTGATACTCATGTTCCAACCAGACCCAAAAGCCACGTACCAAATGCCCATCCACTTTGGGGGCGGCAAGTTCGACCCGACGTTCATTATCACCCAGAAGGCGACAGGCATTTCGATCAGTTACGAGACTTCCCGGCAGAGTCTTGAGAATTTTCTCCCGGAAGGGTTTGAACTCATCGAGCCCCGGGTGAGCGTGGCCTATAACATGTTCACCGAGATCAACTGGATGCACGGGGGAGCGTACAACGTTGTTGATATTTCAGTGCCGGTCCGGTTCCACGGGAAAAAGGATCAACTCGAGGGTATGTACCCTCTCGTTACCTGGGAGAACCAGACCGCACCCATTCTCGGTGGGCGCGAGCAGACAGGGATCCCGAAAATCTATGCCGATATCGAGGACCTCCGTGTCCAGCGCCCCCATTACATCGGGGCGGCCAGCAGCAGGGGTAACACGTTTCTCTCATTAAGCTTTGAAGAGACCAAGGAGTTGACCGGCAAAGAACTCGAAGCAGCCCGGGCGCAGCACAAGTCCTACAATGTATTCGGCTGGCGCTGGATCCCGAAAGTCGGGGGACCCGGGGCTGACCTGGACCAGTTCATTGTATACCCGCAGGGCCTGGACCTTGATCACGCGTTTGACGGGAAGGGAAGTCTGCAGTGGATCGAGCAGACCCCGATGCAGTATGGCCACATGCACTTTATCGTCAACCAGCTCGCAGCTATTCCTATCAAGAAATTTGTCAGCGCTATCCTGTACAATGGAGGGTCCCGGCTCAATTCCGTGGGATCCCGGGTCCTGAAATGAGGCGATGAACCATGAAATCCCAGGCATATTTCAAAGACAAGGTATGTATCGTCACGGGTGCGAACTCCGGTATCGGGTATGCGCTGAGCGCAGCACTCCTGGAACGGGGCGCGGTCGTGTACATGGCCGGGCGCAGTCAGAAAAAAGTAGAGGAAGCGATCCAGAGTCTTCCCGGGAACAGGGACCGGGCACGACCGCTGATTGTGGATGTCACGGACCCGGCGCAGGTAGAAAAAGCGATCGGGGGTACGGTAGCAGAGGCCGGCAGGATAGACATCCTCTTTAACAATGCAGGCGTTGGCGGTACCCTGCCGTTCGAGAAGGCAACGCTTGAGGACTGGAAGACGATCATCGACACCAACCTCTGGAGCGTAATATACGGGATCCATGCGGCGGTCCCGTTCATGCTGAAACAGGGATCCGGCCATATCGTCAACACCAGCTCGATTGCCGGCATCATCCCATTTCCCTTCCAGTCTCTTTATGCAGCAACAAAATTCGGCGTAACCGGCATGACGGAATGCCTGCGCTACGAATTCGCTGAAAAGGGGCTGTTCTTCTCCACGGTCTGTCCGGCCAATATCGCGACCCCTATCTTCAAAAAGAGCATTGACGGGACGTCGCATGCCGAGCTCCCGATCCCTGCCGACGCGTACCCTGCTGACAAGGCTGCGGCCTATATCCTTGACAAGGTTGCCGAGCACCGTGGGATCATCGTCGTGCCAGAGGAGCCGGGCTCGGAAAACTACAAGCACTACTGGAACGGTGATCCAAAGGCTGAGACGATCCTGATCCAGATGGCCCGGGACCGCCGGGCTGCGTACGATAAGGGCGGTCATTACTTCTGATTTCCGGGGAACGCAAACCATCCCCTGACAACGCCCCGGGAAGCAGGGCTTTCCCGAGGGAACCCCGGGGTCCCGGTGGATGACTTCCCGGCTGCATTGCCGGATTTCAGCGCCACCGCGGAGCCGGGTCGCGATCACCCTGGTATGATCAGCGGACCCGGTACCTTCCGGGGCCGGTCTTCCCGGAAGGTACCCTAGCCGGGCCCTGCCGAGGAATACAATGTCGAGGTTTGATGCACGGTTTTCTTGTGGTATTCCCGGCAGGCTGGTTCAGGGTGGGGGTGCTGCATGGCAGGGAACGGGTGGAAAGGACAATAGGTGCTGTTTTTTTCATAAAGAAACCAGGGTACTGCCATTCCAGTATACGGGACCTAACAGGCCCCTCTGGAGCAGAGTGAAGGTTCAGAATACCTCCATCAGATCAAATGCATACCTTATCCCGTATGACCCCGGTGATGAGGTCCCATCTCCTGGTAATTCCCTTTATTGTCATTGCAGTCTGTATCGCAGCCACCGCCGGCTATGCAGCCGGGAGCGGGATGCCCGGTTCCAGAGCACAGGTCCCCTATCACTCTGGTAATGTCTTGTATTCCACCGACATCCAATGCCCGCCACCGATGTCTTACACTGGGATCCATTTCGATACTCTTCACCCTAATACCAACCTGACCGTCATCCCGGTTACTGCATTCCAGCAGCAACAGACCGATTACACGTGCGGCCCGGCGGCTGCAATGACCGTGTTGTCTTATTACGGGGTCCCGCTCATAAGAGGAGAGATCGACGAGTTCCGGATCGCCAGGGAGATGCATATCTCCACGACCGAGGCCATCGGCGCTACACCGGTCCAGATCACAGACTGGTTCCTCCAGCAGGGCTGGGACGCGACCTGGGGGACGGATGGTAGTCGGGACCTCCTGCGAAAGAACCTGGACTCTGGCATTCCCACGATGGTCGAATGGATCGACTGGGGGGGCCACTGGGTTGTCGTGGCCGGATATGATACAAGGGGGACTGAAACCATCTGGGATGACGTGATAATCTTTGCTGACACCGCAGACTGCCATGACGACCGGGTGGACGGGATCACCTATTTTAACTACGGGGAGTTCGAGGCGATGTGGTTCGATGCCCACTACATGCCGGAAGGGATGCGGAACCGTGTCTACGTGGTAGCGACGCCCCCCGGTGGGGTCCACGGGGACCCCTGGTTCTCTCTGCCGGGAAGTGCTGGGGACTTCGCCTGACTCCCGCGGGACATCTCTCTCCAGACAATCCAATCCAGGATTGTCAAGGGGTTGCAGGTTCATGCAGGAGATGGCATCTATAGGGTGGCGGAGTGGCCGGCTCCCTGCATGGCCAGGTTACCCAGGGGTACCGGCATCACGGGAAGGAGAAGATTGCTATCAATAGTCGTGTACGTGGATACTGCTTGTTTTTCGCCTGGAGTGCCCATAGGGACCTCCCTGGCGGAAGAAAGGAATGGGACCCCGGATACCACGTAGTCCTGTCATGGTGTTCTTCAGGACCTTCCTGGTGTCAGAAATGGCTACGACCCTGGATACGGAATAATCCTGGCTCGAATTATCAACCGTGATCTTTCTGGGTCCAGAAATGGCCTGGATCCCGAATATGGTATAATCCTGTCCTGGTTTGTCCATACCAGGCTGAATAAGCCCGGTCCATCCGGGTATTTTTTGCAGAAGGGGCATCTCTCCAGTTCCATCCGGCGGAATAACGTGGCGTAAAAAAAGGGGGTGTCAGTTCTTTTTAACCGCAGCGAAGATGGCTGCTATCCCTCCCACCCCGAGTCCAACAAGCACGGTGATCGCAGAGACGGGTGACTTCGTGGTCGGCGGGGCAGTGGGGGGAACGGTCGTGGGTGAGACGGGGTTCAGGGTGGCGTAAAGGTCGATGGTCTGGCCCTTTGCCGGGTATTGCTCAATGGTGGCGGTGTAGGGAACGTAGCCGTTCATCCAGACCGAATAAGTCCGGTATGGGGTACCGGTGGTGTACACTGGAACGGTCAGGGTACCCTGCGTGATGAGGCCCTTCACATCGCCGTCAAAGGAGACCTGTGCACCGTTGACATTGCAGTGAACGGTGAACCAGGCCTGTTCTCCCCCAATCATGGCAGGGGTTGTCGGGACTACTGGGTTCAGGGTGGCGTAGAGATCGATCGCCTCACCTTTCGAGGGGACGACCGGCAAAGTATCGGTAAATGGTGAGTATCCCTCTTTACTCACGGTGAATGTCTTGTACGGGGTGCCCGTGCTGTAGACTGGGACATTCAGTTCACCGGCCTGGGTCTGACCCTTGTAATCGGTGTCAAAATACACGGTTGCGCCATCCTGGTTGCAATGGACGGTATACCAGCCCTGGTCACCACCGACCACCCGGGGTGCCGCTCCGGCGGCCCCCGATATCATGAACCCTGCGACGAGCAGGGCAGCACTTGTGAGCATGATGCAAAATCTGAACATTCAAACCTCCTTTGGTATGTTTGGATATAGAGTAAAGGTATTTATTGCCTGTGTCGTATCACCTGCCGGGTATACCACCAGGGAATACCGGCGCCGGGGATCAGGGCATTGTCGTCCGACACGTATTGCTCCCTGTTACCTAACCCTGTCTCAATTCACTGCGGGTTTCTTCTGATAGTATCGAATTGCGACAGATGTCCGGTTGAAGATAACTGCCGTCGCATCTGCTTGGAAGTTTGTTCCGGTCAGGTTGAAGGTGACTGGTGTCCCTGCAGTGCCTGATATGGGGGTGATTGTTCCCACGGTGGGAGGGGGCCAGAATATGATCTGAAGTGCTTTGGATTTGATTGTCATTCTGCCATCATACGTGGCGACGACAACATTCCACTTGCCAGGTACCGTCGATGCGGGAATTTTGAGTATTCCGGTGAGCTTCTTGGCATTCCCCACAGGGGAACTGGAAGGTCCAAGTATATCAGGAGAGCCGCCCGGGCGGTTGAAGAAGATCGTCGTCAGCCCGGGCTGGAAGTTCTTGCCGCTCAATACATGGCTGGTGGTAGTATTCTTGAAGACCGTCGATAGCAGGAGGCTCGTCACTCCAGGGTTTCCCCAGGATTTAACGGCAGGCAAGAACGTTCTTCTTTGTCACGATTCCTTCATCTGGGTTGGTGACTGCCAGGTCCCACTTCCCGGTAGTGCCGGCCAGGGGGAGAGTGAGGCTCCTTGTGATCTTCTTTGGGTCAGCCACCGTAGTGGTTACAGCAAGTTGGCCGAAGGTTGTGTGGTTGATAGTAACGTTTGCCCTGGCCTGGAGAAGGGATATCAAAAAATAGGATGGTATAAGTACTGGGAAAACAGGGACTCACGATGCTGACTTCACGGGAACGGGACCGGTATGCACGACAGATGCTCCTCTTCGGAGACGAAGGCCAGGAGCGGCTGAAGGAGGCGGAGATCTTCATCGCCGGTGCGGGAGGGCTGGGCTCTCCCGTCGCGGTCTACCTTGCCGTTGCCGGCGTGGGGACCCTTGTGGTCGTTGACTGCGATGTTGTCGAACGGACGAATTTGAACCGCCAGATACTCCATTACGATCGGGACGTCGGGAGAAAGAAGACGCAGTCCGCGCAGGAAAAACTTGAAGCCCTCAATCCTGACATCGTGGTAAAGGTCATTGATACTACGATCGACAGGAGCAATGCATCTTCGCTCGTGGGGGACGCAGATGGGATCGTCGATGCGATGGATAACTTTCCCACCCGGTATTTGCTGAACGAGGTTGCCGTCGAGAAGAAGATACCTTTCTTCCACGGGGGGATCCGGGGACTCTACGGGCAGGCCACGACGGTCCTACCAGGGAAGACTGCCTGTTTTCAGTGTATTTTTCCCCAGCCGCCGCCTTTGGAAGTCTTTCCGGTTGTAGGGCTGGCGCCTGGGATGATCGGGATGGTGCAGGGGACTGAGGTTCTTAAGTACCTGCTGGGGATCGGCGATCTCCTGGAGAACCGTCTCTTTCTTTGGGATGGCATGCAGGCGAAAGTTGATGTGATCCCTCTCGAGAGAGATCCTGGTTGCAAGGCGTGCGGGGAATCGCATACACGGAGAATGGACCAATGAAAGTCAATGTTCGGTTTTTTGCCCGGTTTGGGGAACTCCTCGGGAAGAATGTTATGACCGAGGTCGCGCAGGGGACTTCACTCGCGGAACTCGTACGGGGGGTTACGAAGGCGAACATGGAAGGGTACAACGCGATCTTCGATGAAAATGAGAATTTCAGGGGTTTTGTCATCCTGACCGTCCAGGGAAAGAGGGTAAAGGCGAAGGACGCAGAGACGACAGTCGTTTCAGAGGGTGATGAGATAGCGGTATTTCCTCCCGTTGCCGGCGGGTAGGCCTTCGATATCCCACATCCACGAAGGCAGGATGAAATCTCCGGCAGGAGTATGGTAGCTGTCCCATCCATCACGTGCTGCGTGTCCAGGCCGATCCCCTAACCTGCAGGGAGAATGCATAACCTGGGACTATGGTTGTACCGGTGCGCCTCACATTCCATTCAAAACCGGTAGCGGCGGGCAGGAAATATCAGACGGCTATTGCTCTGTTCAGTGATACCTTCGATGCACGTACTATCCCGCCCTGGCAGGAGTGAATGTGAAGATGCATCTCTCTCAATGCAGCATACCTGCCCTGTAGTGGATCGCTGCAGGTGAAATGCACCATGCAGCTGAAACCTGAACAAAGCGCATGATGCCTGCTCTCTACTATTATCCCTGCGTCTATAGGGTCTTCGTCCATCTTGGTCCCCTCCGAAATAACCCTTGTATTCAATCGTTACCGGAGGCTTTCGTCCTGTGGAGGCCCGAATCTACAGAAGCCGGAACACGTGCAGGCCGGTATATATACAGGAATGGTATGCAGCCTCGCCGCAGGGATCTCATCATGCCTCCCCTGCGGGCGGGTAGTAGTGGGGTGGTTCGCAGTGCACCTTGTCAATTATCGTGGCGTCAAAGATCTCCCGCTCCCCGACCGACCTTGAGATATACCCGGCCCTGTAAAGTGCATCGACAAACCGCATCGTCGAGGAGCGATACTCCCTGGGCAGGGCCGCACAGTATCTCGGGGAGACCGCATATACCTGTTCGATAAATGAAGGGTCCACGTTCTCCGTGACCTGCGAGACGATCCGGGCGCATCGGCCCGGCTCACGCCGTATCTGCTCGCATGCCTCCTCGTGAACCCTGATGAACCGGGTAAGGAGATCGCGATCAGAACACAGGTCTCTCTGCACGATGATGCCGCAGCTGGGGTTGAAGGGCCAGGCCTGGGACGGCCAGACTAAAACCTTTGCACCACCATAGCGCATTGCCGAAACCGCGAGTGCAGGTGTGCCTGCAGCAGCGGCGATCTCACCTCCCTGAAGGGCATCGGGGATAAAATCTGCCCAGGGATAATGTTTCACCTGGATGGAACCGGTGCCCGTTCTCCCAAGAAGATCGGTGAGGATGACATCATGGATCGAACCCCTCGGCGGGCACCCGAAGGACAACCCCTCGAACTGGGTGAGAAACGCAGAGATATCCCTGCATTCATCCAGGGACTTCCACTCCTCTCTGCCGACGAGGAGGGTCCCCTCGATATGGCCGCCGGCCACGCATACAATATCAGTCCCATGGTCAATCCCGATGATGGCAGGGGGAAGGCCGAGGTATCCCAGGTCGATCTCGTCCTCTCGTATCGCGGTGACCATATCCGGACCTGACGGGAAGAGGGTCCACCCGGCAGTAATCCCCTGGTCTGCGAGAAGTCCTGTGCCCTGCAGGATATAGGAAGTATGGTACAGGGTCGAGAGGTACCCGATCCTGATATGCCTCGTTCCCGGAGTCATGCGTTCTCCTCCTCACTCCCCGCGTCGTGCGTTCGTGCTATTTAGCCCCTTCGCAGTCCCTGCCCGGATTGGTGAAAGCGGTATGGATGGGTTGCCCGGAACAGGTGAGGGCCCGGGTCGGTCCTGCCTGGTATCGCGCCTCCTGCCGCACATAGGGATGAAGACCCCCCTGTATTTCCGATAAAAATGTTTGGGATTTCTGTTCGACCGCAGGACGGTCATGGACGGTTTCAATGAAAGCTGGGTAAATGGGTGATACCCAGTCGCCGTGGGGTGATAGGCGGTGAATATGAAGACCGTATCCGCAGTTTTCACCTGGTATGCATGTATTGTCCAAAAGGAATCAGGTGGTTTTTGTGAGGGACTGTAACATTCACGTGGAAAGAGGCAGATATTACCTGGTATCCTGGATAGAGATGAAGATCCTCCATACCTCTGACTGGCATATCGGCAGCCAGATCTGTGGCAAGAAGCGGTACGCCGAACACCGGCTCTTTTTCGACTGGCTCATCTCCCTGATCGAGTGGGAGGGGGTCGATATTCTCATCGTCGCAGGGGACATCTTTGATTTAGCAATACCTTCAAACAGGGCATTGAGCCTCTATTATTCGTTCCTTGGCAGAACAGCCCGTTCCTGCTGCAGCCACGTGATCGTCACGGCAGGAAACCACGACTCCCCCTCCCTGATTGGTGCTACGCGCGAACTCTGCGCCCAGCTCAATATCACCGTTGTCGGGTCTCTTCCCGATAACCTGGAAGACCTCATCATGGAGATTAAAGGGCCTGGTGGGAAGCCGGGGGTGATAGTCTGCCCTGTCCCGTTCCTGCGTGACCAGGATATCAGGACCGCGGATATAGGAGAGACGCCGGATGAGAAGGCTGCCAACACGATAAAGGCGATAGGAACCATCTACCAGCGGATTGGAGATGCAGCATCAAGGATACGCCAACACCTGGGTGAAGAGATACCGGTCATCGCCACTGGCCATCTCTTTGCAAGAGGGGGAATTGTCCTCGGGGATGATGGGAGCCGGGACTTCTCGGTTGGGACACTGGGTGCGGTGAATGCCGGGGCGTTCCCTGACTGCATCGATTATCTCGCACTCGGCCACCTGCATCTCCCGCAAAAGGTGAATGGACGTGAGACCTGCCGGTACAGCGGGGCCCCTCTCGCGATGGGCTTTGGAGAGGCCGGACAGCAGAAATCGGTCTCAATCATCGAGACCGGCCCTGGCAGGTCTCTTCGTGTCAGGGAGGTCCCTGTCCCGGTATTCCAGCGTATCTGCGTGGCGAGGGGTTCTTTTGAAGAGGTGGCTGCCAGCATCTGCGATGTGGCGAGGAGCGGGGACTCTGTCTGGATCGATGTCATACTGGATGACCCCCGTATAATCGCAGACGCAGACCAGCAGATCCGTGCGCTGACGCACCGATCGGCAGCAGAAGTCCTGCGGGTGAGGAGCCGGGCCGCCGTGGAACAGGACCCGATACCCGCCACTGACGGTGAATCGCTCCAGGACCTTAACCCACGGGAGGTCTTTTCCCGGAAGATGGATGCATGCGAGGTCCCGGAAGGACAGCGCCAGGAGCTGCTCGAGACATTCTGCGAGGTACTGGCCGGGATGGATCTGGAGGATACAAATGAAGAATGAGGGAAGGTCGTGAAGATCAGGGAACTCCGCTTCTCCAACCTGAACTCACTCGCCGGGGAATGGGTCATCAGGTTCGCAGACCCGGCCTACACCTCGTCAGGTCTCTTTGCCATCATCGGCCCTACCGGGTCCGGGAAGACCACGATCCTGGATGCGGTCAGCCTTGCGCTCTACGGGCGGACGCCACGGCTCGGGAAGATCACGAAGAGCGGGAACGAGATCATGACCCGCCATACCGGGGAATGTTACGCAGAAGTCGAGTTTGAGTCGCAGAAAGGCCTCTTCCGCTGTTACTGGAGCCAGCAACGGGCGAGAAAGAATCCGTTAGGTGAACTCCAGCAGCCGAAACACGAGATTAGTAATGCTGCCACCGGGGAGATACTCGCGTCCCGGAAGACAGACGTTATGGATGTAATAGAGGAGGTAACGGGGATGTCCTTTGAGCAGTTCACCAGGACAATCCTCCTTGCCCAGGGTGGTTTTGCTGCGTTCCTCCAGGCCCGCCCTGTTGATAGGGCCCCTATTCTCGAACAGATTACAGGGACCGGGATATACTCTGATATCTCAAAGAGGGTCCACCAGCAGAGCAGCAGGGAGCGGTCCCTCCTCGGGGAGCTGGAGGCGGAATGTAACGGGATCGTTGTTCTGACACCTGAAGAAGTAGAGAGCCTGGAGAGTGAACTGGGAAAGTTCGAGTCAGAGGCGATGAAGGTCAGCGGGGAGTGCACCCGAATGCAGGAGGCCCTCCTCTGGAGGGAACAGATCGTCCGCCTGGAAGAGGACCGTGACAATGCCATTGCGATGCAGTCCCAGGCAGAGGAACAGGTAAAGACGTTTGAACCAGACCACCTAAGGCTGCTTGCTGCCAAACGGGCCATGGAGCTGGATGGCTGTTATTCCCGGCTCGTTGCGACTCGTGAAAAAAAATCGTTGAATTCGGTGGCCAGGGATGAAGCCGGCCGGAAGCTAGGGGGCCTCTGTACCCAGATCCTGGAGGTTGAAGAGTCGCTCCGGCTCGCTAACGAGCGATACAACGTTGCCACGGACGCCAGGAAGGAGGGGTCCCGGATCGTCACACAGGTCAGGGACCTTGACACCAGGCTGTCGGGCCTGCGTTCCCGGCAGAAAACGCTCGGTGCCACGCTTGCGAAAGTTCGGGCAGAGAGTAGCAAGGTCCGAGACTCATTACAGGATTTAAAAGCAGAGTTGGGGACTGTTGAGACAGAACTTGCAGTCTGTCAACAGTACTGCACTGCCCATGAGACCGATGCAGGCTTGAAAACCGAGTATTCCGGTATTGAGGCCCAAGTACAGACACTAAAGGACCTTCTTGGCAGGAGAATGAAGAACGCGGCTGCTACAAAGAAGAATGCAGACAAGGTCTCCCGTGCCGCACAAATTCTCCTCTCCACCCAAGAGGCCACCAGGCAGCAGAGAGAGGTATTGAGAGGTCTTCAGGAGGAGTTGGATGCGCTGCTGGCAGAGAGGAGAGAGATCCTCGGGGAGAAGGACCTCGCTGCCATGCGGGCAGAGAGCGATGAACTGGCCCGGAACTATGCCCGGCTGGGAGAACTTCTCCGGCTGGGTGAGGATATTGCTGCCCTTGAAGAGGAGATCCAGCGCCTTGCAGAAGAGGAGAACAAGTTGTCAGCCCAACACACCGGGTTAACCCGGGAGGAGAAGCACATCACGGATGCGATCACCTCCCAGGAGAGCCTCCTGAAGGCCCTGCAGGAGAACGCATGGCTCGTTTCCCGGGTGAGGGACCTCGAGGAGGAGCGTACACGGCTCGAGGACGGTGTCCCCTGCCCGCTCTGTGGTGCAACCGATCATCCCTATGCGTGCGGAACGATACCTGACCTGGGTGAAGCCAGGGAGGAACTGGAGTCTGCAGGGGAGGAGCTCGGGTTGCTGATGGCCCTCGCGAAAGAGAACCGGGACAAGGTTGTCAGTATCGACACACTCACCCGCAGGAACCGGGAGGAGTTCCTCGCATCTTCCAACCGGCTCTCACTGCTTGAGGAGAAATGGGCTGCGGACTCCCTGGTTGCGGGCCAGGACCTGGTATCGGACGATCGAATCAGCCGGGTCAGGGAAGCCGTGAAAACAGCAGGCAAGGCCCTCTCGGCCTGCCAGGACCTGGTCCGCCGTGGAGAAGGGGCAGAAGATGCCGTCCGGGCGGCTGAAGCAAGGCAGAGGTCAGAGGAGAAGGTCCTCACCGATCTCGAGATGAAAGAGAAGGAGGCTCATTTCACCTGCAGCCGGCTGATGGCAGATGGGGCCGGTCTCAAGGCCGAAGGGGATGAGATTGCATGGGATCTCCAGAGACGCGAGGAGGCCCTGGAGGAGAAACTGCGCCCATTTGGAGCCAGTATATCCCAGGCAGACGTTCCTGTCACCCTGGACAGGGTGCTGGTGCAACTGAAGGAAAGAAAGGACCGGTTCGAACGAGCAGAAGGGGAGATCCGGCGGGTGACCGCCATTCGCGATACGATGCGGGAGGAGATACTGGGATGCGAACCCCGCCTTGCAGAGTTGGAGAAGAGGGTGATCGAGGAGGGTGAGGACCTGGCTGCTCTCTGTACACAGGTCTCGTCGCTAGTCCTGGAACGGCACACACTCTTTGGGGAAAAGGACCCGGCGGTCGAAGAGGAACGGCTCACCCGTGACGTCGATACTGCCAGGGATGTGGTCGACCGCTTCCGGGAGGCTCATGCCGCCCTTCAGGCAGAGAAGGAATCCCTGGAAGAGACGATTGACAACCTTGATCGTTTTACCCGTGAGATCGCAATACTCTTGTCAGGGGTGGAGGAGGAGTTCTTTGAATTGTGCGTCCATGCAGGCTTTTCCGACGAGCGTTCGTTCCTCTGTGCACGCCTCCCACCAGCCGAAAGGGAAGCCCTTGAGCGAAAGGATACGGAATTGAGGGATGAAAAGGCAGGTCTCGAACGCCGGCTTCGCGATACCCTCGACCAGCTTGAAAAGGAGAAGGGCCGGGCACTGACCGCCCTTCTGCCAGCAGAGCTGAAGACCTCTCTTGAAGCCCTGAATGAGAAGAGGACCATGATCGGGAGGGAGAGGGGGGTCCTGGAGGAGCGCATCCGGCAGCACCAGGAGCAGAATACGGATCTGGCCAGGAAGATGGAAGCCGTGGCAGCCCAGAAGAAGGTGACCGAACGCGTCGGCCGGCTGGATGAACTGATTGGATCGGCTGACGGTAGCGTGTTCCGGTCATTTGCCCAGGGCCTCACCTTCCGGCACCTGATCACGCTCGCCAATCGCCACCTGGTACGGATGACCGACCGGTACCTCCTCTCCCAGGACCGGGAGAATCCACTGGAGCTCGCTGTCGTGGATACGTGGCAGGCTGGCGTAACCCGCTCGACGAGGAACCTCTCGGGGGGGGAAGCCTTCATCGTCAGCCTGGCATTGGCCCTCGGCCTGTCGGGAATGGCAAGCAGGAATGTACGGGTGGACTCGCTCTTCCTGGATGAAGGGTTTGGGACACTCGATGACGAGGCACTCGAGATTGCGCTCGATACCCTTGTCGGCCTCCGGGAGGAGGGAAAACTGATCGGAGTAATATCACACGTCCAGGCACTCAAGGAGCGGATCCCCACCAGGATCGAAGTGGTAAAGGGGAACGGAGGGAGGAGTAGGCTGGTATTGCCAGGAAGATAAAGAAAGGTGCCATCATACCACCCCCTCTCCCCGGGTGATGGTAGATCCTTGTGAACAGACCCTTTGGATCCATGGTGGCAGTCGGCCAGGAACCGGCTCTCCCTTCCTTCAACGTTTCACCAGGAAATACCGCATGGTATGGATTATTGCTCCCGGGCACCCCTGGTCCCTCCGTTCATGACCGGTGAGTACTGCCCTCTGTTTGAAACGACCTCATCTATTCCGGTAGAACGGCATTTCCGATTACCGGGCAGGCCTCCACATCAGCCGTGACCCAGGCACTGGATGGGTGATGGGGGATGGGTTATCCATCTGGTATTGGGCAGGTCTCTGGTTGAGGTTCCGGTATCCGGTTAAAAGTGATTGGAAATGGGTCTATTCTTCTGGTATTGCGCAGGCAGGAATGGCCACTGGAATGGAAAAAAGGGGAGTCTCTTACCCTGTTGCTAGGTGATTGCGGGCCATTGAGGGGTGAGATTTTGCCACCCTGGGTTCAGATGAAACCGCAGCGTTCTCCTTTGATAACGGTGATATATCGCAGCTGAGGGAAGGAAACCTGGGATAATAGAAAACAAAGAATGAATACCACTTTAATCTATGGAACTGCGACGGTATCGCCATATAGCGGGGTGAGTGAGCCACCAGGCGGGATACCGTGTCGGGAGGGGAGAGTTTAATAATAATATCAGAATGAGTCTTGTTGAAGAATCCAGGATCATCAAGCCATCTGTCGCAATCCCGGGGTGAGAGAAGAGCCAGGATCCGTAAAAGGTGGAACAGCGAAATGGATTTTAGCCATTTAATTATCTTCTTCCAGGAATGGATTCAAAATGTGGCAATCCTGGTCCTGGTCGGCCTTCTTTACAACCTGATTCCAGACCGGGTCTTCCTCTCGAAAAAGGCTCTCTATCGTTTCCTCGTGGGCGTTATCTTCAGTATTGCAGCAATCATTGGTATCTACTTCACATCAAATATGGGATCGATCTCTGGAGTACGGATACCTGGTGAGATATTATCAGGGTCACCAGGACCCGGAGCACCCGTACCCGGGATAGCGGGGCCGGGAACACCGTTGCCCGATGTTCCGGCGCATGGGATAGGTATAAACGGAGTGCTTCTTCCCCTGGCCGGGTATATTGGTGGAATTCTTTCTACCGTGGTGGCAGCTGGTATACTCATCCTGGCTGATGCCCTGTTCGTGGGGGGAAACCTGGCGCCCCCGGATGTCGCGGTCATTTTATCTGCTTTTATCATTGGGCCCCTCTTCTATTACACGAGAGGCAGGGTACTCACCAGGTTATCCCCGATCGGGAAGCTGGCAGTTTTCTCCATGGTTGTTGCAGGGGTAACCGTCAGCATGTTCTTTGTGTTCCCGATCCCTGGATCGGGTCTGGGCCTGCTCCAATTGATCGAGCACCTACAGGTATTCGGCCTCCTGTTTTTGACGACATTCATTATGGGATGGGTCATGCAGTTGATAGACCGGAGGAAAGAGAGCGAATTCGCGCTTATTGCGTACCGGGATCACCTCGAACTGCTCGTAGAAGAACGCACCTATGAGTTGGAAAGAGAGAAAGCTCTGAAGAGCGCAACGATCGAAGCTACCGGTGATGGTATCGTGGTAGTGGACTTCAAAGGAGGTATTCAGGATTATAACACTGCCGCAGATCACATCCTCGATATCACCTCCCAGAAGGGGGTCATGGGAGACGAGATGAGTGTCCTGGTACTCATTAAGAACAAGGTGTCGGAACGTGATTTGATCGAGAACCCATCGCTCCAGACGCCCCCGTCCATTGAAGAGTCACTCACCACACAACTGTCATTCCGGTCAGGGAGAATATTTGAGGTGAATATCACCCCGTACCTGATGAGAGGAGAGATAAATGGGAGGGTGATGAACTTCCGGGACATCACTGAAAAGAAGCATGCCGAGGAGATGCTGAAGAACTATAACCAGAAGCTCCTCCTCCTGTCCAGTATCACCCGGCATGACATTCTTAACAAGATCGTATCGATGAAACTCTATCTCCAGCTCGCAAAGGAAGATACTCACGGGAGAGGGATGGTGGATTACCTTGAGAAGATGGACAGGACCGTGAGCCTGATCAGGGAGCAGGCAGAATTTACCAGGGACTATCAGGACCTCGGCCTGCACGATGCGACATGGCAGAACCCCCGTGTTGTCTTCGATAAAGCATCAGAATCATTCTCCGATTCGGGGGTCACGTTCTCGTCCCATGGAAGTGATCTGGAGATACTCGCTGACCCGCTCCTGGAACGAGTTTTTTACAACTTCATCGACAACTCAATCCGCCATGGCAAACACGTCACTACGGTAACATTATCAGTATTTCCTGGCGAGGAGCACGTGACACTCCTCTACGAGGACGACGGGGAAGGGATTCCCCCGGAAGAAAAAGAGAAGATATTCGCCAGTGGTTTTGGGAAAAACACCGGGTTTGGACTGTTCCTCATCCGGGAGATCCTCTCTATCACGGGGATCGGGATCAGGGAGAACGGGACTTTTAGTGCCGGTGTCAGGTTCGAGATGCTGGTTCCGAAGGGAAAGTTCCGGTTGATAGCAAGTCACTGACAGAAGTTCTCTCCTCCCTCCCGTGAGAAGAAATAGACCTGCAGATACGGAATAATCTTCGTTATAATGGTGGAATGCGCTTAATTTTCAAGGAACTGCGCAATCTCTAGGAATTCCTGTAATACCGTGGATGCCACTGTTGAATGATGGTCCTGACCCGACACATGGGTTCCGCCATTGTGACGATGAATGAACGCAGGATCCCGGTATTTTCCTTTGCGATGAGTAGGAACCTGACGAGTAAATATGGCTATTCGCTGACCTGTGTGGTTGTAACGGTATCTCTAATCGGTGGTAGTATGGTGGGGATATCAGTATCGTACCTGGAGAACTCTGTCCATGGGTTCGTAATCTAGAGGAATCATGGGTTATTTGGATGATTGAATAGCTGAACAATGAGCGGAGACGAAGACAACCAGTGGATCACGTGCTTTCGCATGAAACAGCGACGAAGCGATATTACTGCCCGAGCTATGCAGATTGGTCTTAATAAAAAAGAGTGGAATTCCATCAGCTCTTTTGAGCGGTGGCCAGGATTTCTTTTATGTACTCGGATCCCGTGGTAAGTGCGGTCCCCGCTTCTGTAATCAGCCTGGATGCGGTATCAGAATCTCCATTCTCGGTTGCAATGATAGACTTCTCCATCTTGTCTCCCGCCTCCTGGAACGAGGTCAGCGCCTTGAGATAATTTGACTGGACTGGCTGAAGACTTTCCGAGACCTTGAAACTTCCAATCGTCACCAGATCAGCAGCGCACTGGTCACTCAAGGCCTTTGCACTTGTCTTGAGGGAACCCAGGTTCAGGGCGTTGATATCGGCGCTCACCTTCTCAAAGAGGGGGCTCATCTTCTCCATCGACGTGGACAAGGCTGTCAGGAACTGGGTGTCCTGGTCCTTTACTATGGTGGTAACTGCCGGGGTGGCTTGTGGGGGCTGGACCGGCGTAGGTTGGCCTGCCGTCGTGGCAGGGGGTGGTACGGTTGCGGGACTGGTTGTACTAGGGGCGGTACAGCCGGCTGCCATCAGGACTCCCGCCACGAGGATGACGAGAACAAGCAGGATTGGACCAGAAGATTTCTGCATCAAAATGAGCTGTATGCCACCTTCAGTTAAAAATTATTCGTAATATTCATTGGGACGGTAGGAAGCCCAGGGTTCACTACCCAATGTGTACTGTTCTCTCTCCTCAAAGAGATGTGATGCATCATTGCCACAATGATACCCAAGCGACGGAGGCAGCCTTCTTCGGAGATATGCCCGGTAAACGTGTTGCCGAGTCCACAAAGGGCTTCGTATTGCTGTTCTGTGTGAGGAGGCTGAATCGTTGTTGTTCTCTTTTTTTCCCATCGCGGAATCACAGCAGGGTCATTCCCTATGGGCAACAGCGTACATTATATATTGGGGTGTGGAGACGCACTGCCCTCCCTTTCGGTATCCGGTTCATCTCTCATACCCATACCAGGTAGTGAAAGACCGGTGGTAATGACCTCCTGCTGTTCTCCTATTTCCTGGTTTGGCGGTGCGAAACCAGGGAATGACTGTATATCCGGTGTATTTTGTCGCGGGTTCGACGTGTACCCTTCAGGTAACCTTGAACTTCCTGTTTGCTTTCATCGTTTCCTGGGCTACCGTGCTGACATTCTGGACCATAAGGGTGATTTCATCCAGGGCAGCAGAGGACTCTTCGGTGGCAGCAGCGGCATCGGTTGCTTCCTTCGATGTCTGCTCGATAAAACCACCCAGCTCAGTGACACTGGCCGTGATCTCCTCGGTCGTCGCAGCCTGCTCCTGTGTTGCAGCAGCGACTTCTGAAGCACTTTTTGCAATCCTGTCAATGGCGTCAGTGATCTTCCGGAATGACTGGACCGTCTCTGTCACTATCTTTTCACCTGTTTCCACGACACCCCTGCTCTCCCCCATCATAGTGGCAGCCTGCTGGGTGCTCTTCTTCAGGTGGGTAATCATCTCCTCGATCCGTTCGGCCGAGTTCCGCGATTCCTGTGCCAGGGACTTTACTTCAGTTGCGACTACTGCAAATCCCCGTCCCGCTTCACCGGCACGGGCTGCTTCAATCGCTGCATTGAGGGCAAGGAGGTTCGTCTGGTTGGCAAGGTCGCGGATTATCCCGACTATCTTTGTTATCTCTGCCATCTGTTTCTCGACGTCAAGAACGATCTCATACACATTGGCAGACTTCGAGGAGATCTCCCCCATGCTCTTCTCTGCATCCCCGGCAAGTTCCGCTCCTTTCAGTGCGAGCTCGTCGGTCTCTTTAGACAGAATTGAGACAGACTCCATGCTGGAGGTGATCTCTTCGACGGCAGCACCCATGTCCTGCATGGCCTTGGAAATGTCGTCAACCCCTCTTGCTATTTTCGCCGAGTTGTCGCCGACCCTTGTGGTACTCATTGCGACCTGCTGGACCGCCTTTGCTGCCTCCTCGATGCTATGGGTCGCGTTCTCTGCGGTTGAGGTGAGGTTCTGCATCCGGCGGTCTACGTCACCGATACTGACCTGCAGGTTCTTGATGATTCCCCTGACCGCGTCCTGGAGCTTGGAGAGAAGATCGTGCACGGCTTTTGTATCATCATCTGGTCTCGTGAGATCATAACGGACGGTAAGGTCTCCGCTTGCACCTTTCTCGTAGATATTTGCCAGTTCATCAACCTCGTGCTGCATGTATTTCATGATCTTTACCGAACGTGCTTCACGGGTATTGATCTCCTCGAGATGTTTTCGTTCTTCCGTGACATCCCGGTAGATGGTAAGGATGTTCTCGATCTCACCCCTCTCATCGAGGAGCGGTATGGTGTGCCGGATGACCATTTTTATTCCAGTAGGAAAGGAAAAGGTCGCCTCCCCCTGGACATGACGCTTACTCCGCTTCGCTTCTTCGAATCCCTGGCCTGAAGCAGAAACAAGGTTGAAGTCCTTTAACGTCATCGAGAGGACATGTTCACGGCTGAGACCCGTCAATGCGAGCAATGCAGCGTTTGAATCTACGACCTTCAGCTCGGTATTCCAGAGAAGTGTCGGGTACGGGCTCTGGTGGAATAATGCTTCCGCCCTCCGCTGGAACCTGGCACATTCTTTGTCCATTCTCTTCAGTCCCCCTCTTCCGACCGATACGTTGAGGATTGTTCCACTGTGAAAGCGACGATTTTTACCATTTTTCCACTCCTCTTGGTTTACACTCGAAACAATACCGGATGATCTTTGAATAAACAAAAGAGGCCCTGTCCTGCCCCATGCTATTTCATCCGCTCCTGCTTCAAACCATGTATCAGTCAAAAATGTATTTAAGAGTTATTTTGAAGGAAAATCGCCTGTGCATGGCCTTGTAAATCAATACGATACAAGGAATGGAAACCTGGTTTAACCCTGTGACGGGTGTACCTGTGGTTGTCTCACCAGCCCCCAGTCACTGGCAGGCAATGGATCAGGGTGTGTGCCAGGGCCGGTGGGTGCACACCCACGGCCAGTCCATGGACTACTATTGTGTACGTAATTTAGTCCCTGTCAGCGTCTTGTTGCCAGGGAACAGACTGCACGATGGTTGGCGTATTTTCCGCCGATATCCGTTGTCCCATGTAACTGGATGATGAAAGGCGAAATCAAATGTCTCCCGGATCTCATGGATATCTCCGAGGAGATCGACCGGCATGAACCTGCATCGAGCACCTATCTTCCTCGCATTTTCGGTCGCGATCCGGGTGGCGGTATGAGTGTAATACCAGTTGGTAAAAAAGAGTGGTGTTCGCAGGAGTCAATGGAGATCGATAGCTGAATGGCAAAGGAAGGGTAATCTTTCATTTGTCATCGGTTTTGCAACCGGTCCCGCTGTTCCACGGTACATGACACTACGAATAATGCTGGTATGTTTCTTATTCCATTTTTTCATTCATGGTGGATTTAAATAGCCAGGTTGAGGGGGAAGTATGGCGAATATTGGATAACTACTCTTTCATCAAGGAAACTGATGATATAATAGCCATTCCTGTTGAAATAATAAATTCCTGGATATTTTTGATTCCCTGGTTCGGTCGTGCGAAAGCAGGGAATGACCGAATATCCGTTGTATTTTCCCTCGCTGTTTTAACGTGTACCCTTCAGGCAACCTTGAACTTCCTGTTTGCTTTCATCGTTTCCTGGGCTACCGTGCTGACATTCTGGACCATAAGGGTAATTTCATCCAGGGCAGCAGAGG
>LAHU01007055.1_pt1 | contig 19813 bp, 15 predicted proteins | sample 329631 | NCBI WGS metagenome assembly LAHU01 (sample SAMN03275698, study PRJNA271635) | activated sludge metagenome | isolation source: sample C-0 Zero hour mixed sludge faded in reactor as a methanogenic...
GTCGGGCCATGGGTATAGACATTCGCTGAGGCCACGAGAATTGCCGGCATGATAAGATCTCCCATCCCGATGATGAATGCGCTGCGTTCACTGCCTTCCTTAATCTCACCGACCCCATCCCGGACGAAAGAGTAATCGCGGCGTTTGGGAATGACGAAGAGGATTGGTACCCGCAGGGAGAGGACCCCCTCAGCAAGCGTGATCATGTGCCGTGTCCGGTAGACGGCAATCGCATCGTATACTGCGAGGGCGACGAGGAGGAGAAGTACTGGTCCCGGCTCCAGGGAGATCCCGAAGATTGCGGAGGCTCCTGCCGCAATGAGCAGTCCAAGTGTATCGATGATGTACCATTCTGGATAGAGGTAGAGGAGGAGGGAGGATATCACGGCGAGGGGGAAGGGGAGCAGGGAGGCAAGGATGCTCACGGGGAAGAAGAACGCGCAAAGGGCGGCGTAGATGTAGATAAATGTAAGGAATATCGATATTCCGATGACCAGGGCGAGAAGGCGACGCTGTGCGAAGCGGATGAGGAGCAGTATCAGCGCCGAGAAGATAAGGAGAAGGACGAGGAAGATGAAGGGATTGGCAAAGGAGCCCGGGTCCTCGAATGCAGCGATACCTGCGGTCTGCATCGGGAGCGAGAGGACAATCGCACCCAGTTCCACAAGGACGAGCATAACCGGCATAACGAGGAAAGGGAGGCTGCGTGAAAGGTCCATTACACCTGCAACCCCTGTATGACCATACCTTAATCTGTACCTTTCTGATATGTAAAAGCATGGAGATTCAGGAATTCTCGGCTGATATCGTCCTTGCAGCAACTCTCGTCCTCTCAAGCCTCCTCCTGATCCACCGGGTGTGGTCTGATCCCATCGCAACAGCTGGTGCGGTGGTGATGATGATTGCGCTTTCAGGGCTGTTCTTCCTCCTTCACCGGCGTATCTCCCTGCTGGAGCGTTCGCTGGCGTCATACCAGCGGACCACCCGGGTGAACCTGGAAGAGATCGCGGACACCATGCTTGCACAGTATAACCGGACTTCTTCGCATGTGGATGAAGTTGTGAACGAGATCAGCCGCCGGGTATACCGGTAAACGCGGGGCCCACTGGAGAGAAAGGATGGGTGTTGCACTTCGGGATCTCATTCTCCCGTACAAGTTGCCTGCCGGTTGGGATACTCTCGGTGGTGTTGCTGCGATTGATACGTATAACACCCTGTACCAGTTCCTCACCATCATCCGTCAACCGGACGGGACCCCGCTCATGGATTCCCGCGGCCGCGTTACCTCGCACCTCTCCGGGCTCCTCTTCAGGACCCAGAACCTCATCAGCCGGGGAATCCGTCCCGTGTTTGTCTTTGATGGCGCTCCCCCGGCACTGAAGGAAGCTACCCTGGCCGTGCGGCGGACCGCGAGGGAGGAGGCCGGAGAGAAGTACCAGGAAGCCCTTGCGCGTGGTGACATGGCAGAAGCGTACCGCCAGGCACGTGCATCGGCAAAGGTTGATAGTTTCATTCTCCAGACCTCACGGCAGCTCCTGGACCTGATGGGGCTCCCGGTTGTCCAGGCACCAGGAGAGGGAGAGGCTCAGGCGGTCCACATGGTGCTGCAGGGAAACGCACGGTATATTATCTCCCAGGACTATGATGCGCTCCTCTTCGGTGCTCCACGGCTGGTGCGGAACCTCACCATAAGCGGGAAGCGGAAGCTCCATGGCCGGAGCGTGACCGTGAACCCCGAATCTCTTGTCCTCTCCGATATCCTTGCGGGCCTCGGCATCTCCCGGGAAGGGCTGATTGAGGTGGGCCTGCTCTGCGGGACGGATTTTAATCCCGGGGTACGGGGTATAGGGCCCAAGACCGGGCTCCGGATTGTACGGGAGGGGCGGTTCTCCGAGGTTATCCGGGAGAAGGCACCTGATTTCAATCCCGATCCCGTCAAGGAGCTCTTCCTCCACCCCCCTGTCACGGAGGATTACCACCTGGTCTGGGGGGAACCTGATATTGGGGGGATACTCCGGATGCTCTGTGATTCTTTTGAATTTGACGAAGAGAGGGTGAGAAAAGCATTCGATTCTGAAAAGGTTCCGACTGGCCAGAAGACGCTGAGTTCATGGTTCTGATCACGATCGGGCAGGGGAATTCAACCCTCTCATCGACCGTGGAATGTCCATGATGCTGAAAGGAGGGGTAGCCTCCCGGGACCCGTTTTCCTGCAGGCAAAACGTTATAGCACGCGAGATCCTACCGTTGCTCAAACGAGGGAAAACGATGGTTTCCAAGAAGATGGAATCTGCGTTGAACATGCAGGTGAACCGCGAACTCTATTCAGCATACCTCTACCTCGCGATGTCAGCATGGGCAGAGGCTGAAGATATGAGAGGATTTGCGAAGTGGCTACGCGTTCAGGCAAATGAGGAGCGTTCGCACGCGATGAAGATATTTGACTTCATCCTTAAGGTGGGTGGAACACCTGACCTGCTGGCGATCGAAGCACCGAAGCGAACATGGAAGTCCATGCTCCAGGTTTTTACCGAAGTGCTGGAGCACGAACAGAAAGTGACAGGGATGATCCATGGGCTGGTCGACCTGGCGGTGAAGGAGAAGGACTACGCGAGCCAGGAGATGCTCTGGTGGTTTGTGAAAGAACAGGTGGAGGAAGAAACGCAGGCACGTGAGATTGTGGCAGAGATCACCAAGGTTGGTGATGTGCCCGGCCACCTCTTCTACCTGGACCACCAACTTGGAAAGCGGGAGTGACCTTTCCAATTCTCACTTTCTCCAGAGGTCTCCTCTCTCCAGATGTCATATTGTACATCCCTCTGCTGCTGAAGACGAGTCCTGCTGGTATCACCTGCTCTCCTGCTGCTCCACGGATTCTGTTACCACGCTGGAGACGTGCCCTGAAATCCTGCTGAATCTACCTGAAACCCTGCTGGCGGTCCCTGGTCCATGTACCGCTCTCTCGGACTCTCCCGTTTTAGCCCGGTATCCGTATCCAGGGATAGTATCCTGAGAATACTGTTCGTTCTCTCCTGTTCTGCAGGGGTGCCGGATAATTCTGCCCAGGTAATCCCGGCAAGAGAAAGAGGGCTGTCAGGGGTTTCTTACCGGACCGCCCGATGAGTATGCCACGTGATGACTGCCACATTCCTGGCAGGCGGTCCCTCACTGAATCAGCGGGGGAGTATGGTTTCGGCAGCCTGATATGGTGACAGGGTGCGAGTGAACACGGGAGAGACACCATGAGCGTGCCAGTCTGGTTTGCAGATCTGCGGGTACGGGACGGCGGGGACAGCCTGATTGAGAAGGTCTCCCGTCTCTTTGACGCTGCTGGCTTTGCAGGCATTGTTGGAGGAGGAGAACCCGTCGCAGTGAAACTCCATTTTGGGGAACTGGGAGGGGATGCATTCATCAGCCCGGTTCTCGTGAGGCAGGTTGTCGACCGGGTCCGGGCGTCCGGGGGACGGCCGTTCCTCACCGATACCAACACACTCTACCGAGGGGGTCGTTTCGATGCACCGGCCCACCTCGAGACGGCGATTCTCCACGGGTTTGACTTTGCCGTCACGGGGGCCCCGCTGGTCATCGCGGACGGTATACGAGGGACAAACGTCCGGAAGGTGCCGGTAGAGACCCCCCGCTTCCAGAATGTACTGGTTGCGGGAGATATTGCTGCCGTATCCTCAATGCTCGTCCTTTCTCATTTCAAGGGGCACGAAGTTGCCGGCTTCGGAGGGGCTATCAAGAACCTGGCGATGGGATGCGCCCCGCCGCAAGGGAAGCAGGAGCAGCACTCGGCACGGCCCTTTGTGATTGCGGGATCGTGCACGGGGTGCGGGCACTGTACTGAAGTCTGCCCTGTGGGAGCGGTAACGGTTGTTCATTCAGTTTCACGTATAGACAAGGCGTGCTGCATTGGCTGTTTTGAGTGCCTGGCCCACTGCCCGTCCCATGCCGTGGATGTCGACTGGACCACCGAGATCCCTGAATTCGTGAAAAGAATGGTAGAGTATGCGAAAGGGGTCGCTTCAACAAAGGCCGGGCGGATCGGCTACATGAACTTCCTTCTTCGGATCACCCCTGATTGTGACTGTGTGCCCTGGAGCGATGCTCCAATCGTACCCGATATCGGGGTACTGGTCTCGCATGACCCGGTTGCTATCGATGCGGCAAGCTATGACCTGGTGTGCAGCCAGGAGGCATTGCCACATACCAGGATGAAGAGTGGCCAGGTGCCGGGGGGTGACAAGTTCCAGGGTATCTTCCCTGACACTGACGGGTGTCTCCAGCTGCGGTATGGTGAGGAGATAGGCCTTGGGAAGAAGGAATACACCCTCATTCCACTGGAATAAGTGGAACCTGGATACCCGCGGTTTGGGTGGTGAGACAGGACACAGGATTCGTACCCCCGTTCCACTGGAAAATGTGGAACCTGGATACCCGCGGTTTGGGTGGTGAGACAGGACACAGGATTCGTACCCCCGTTCCACTGGAAAATGTGGAACCCGGATATACGATCCGGCTCTTTTCGCATGGGGGATGGTGTTCTGATCTATGGCAGGAAACGCGAGGCGCCCTGTCGTTCTTCCCTGTCCCTGCACACCGATTTCGCCGGTTAATTGACTTCACGTGCTGATACAGTTTCACTCCTTCTAAAAAGCGGCCTCTCAATGCCTGGTAGGGGCAGGGGTGATGCACCGGATGCGTGTTACTGGGGCTGCCGGTTCCCATACCCCCTTATGCGAGGTATTCGATTACCACCGAGAGACACCTCCTCCCCGGCGGCCCTGTGACTGAGCGGGGATCCTGATCACAACCCTGATTCGGTCTCCCCCCAAAACGCAACGAAGATGCGCATATTCCTCAGTGATACATTGACTCGTGACAAAATGATGGATTGTGAAAGGGGTAGGGAAATGGTATTCATCCCCTGCCCCGGGACCCGCCGGAATCCACCATTCCTGCTTGGAGAGTGGTGCAATCGTATCCCGACAGGTGAGTTGACGAAACGCACTTCACGTCGCCATGGTAGCATGGGGGGTTATATTGGAAATGGGGCCCTCCCCTGTGGTACCCGTTTCTTCTCCATCCTGGAGCACGTACCCCTGCTGGAGCAGAGGGGACCAGCTGCGATTCTGTAAAACCGGCGAACTGCTATCCGCCTGGGCAATGCAGCGTGAAACGCTTTATTTTGAAAAATTTAGGCAAAGGCAGGCATCGAGGCATGCTGACGTGTTCGATAAAAATTAATACCACATGACCGGGGTGTGACCATGTTTGAAAAAAACCTAGTCCAATGAGACCCAAAGGCCTTAAAATCAGAAAAATCGCTATTTGAGACTTCGAACCAGATGTGTGTAAACCTGCAGAATAAAAATAATTATAAATGGGGGAAGGGAATGGCTTATTATCGAATAGATGATAAATATAGTTGGTTTGTGAGAAGCCACCTGGAGATATCACGTGGGAATAGAAGCCGGCTGGGAGAAAAACACCCTGAAAGCGGTCGATTCCCGGAGTCATTCCTTGGTTTTTATCAGAAGAAGGATCAACGGGGAGGAAATCCAAACCAATTTATGTCATATTCGATTGATGGATCATACGAACAAAAGCGAGAGTGAATCCAATGTCGCTGAAAAACAAGCACTTACAGCAGGTGTATGAGCAGGTCTGCAAGAGAGATCCAGACCAGAAGGAATTTCACCAGGCGGTTTACGAAGTGCTCCAGTCTTTCGAACCGGTCATCGAAAAATCGCCCGAAATTTTCGAGAACGGTCTCCTGGAGAGACTTGTTGAACCCGAGCGGGGTATCCAGTTCCGTGTTGCATGGGTTGATGACAAGGGTGTCACTCAGGTCAACCGCGGGTTTCGTTACCAGTTCAATTCTGCAATTGGACCCTACAAGGGCGGTATCCGGTTCCACCCATCCGTCAACGCATCAATCATCAAGTTCCTTGGCTTCGAGCAAATCTTCAAGAACAGCCTGACCGGGCTTCCTATGGGTGGTGGAAAGGGTGGTTCAGACTTCGATCCTAAGGGCAAGTCCGATGCCGAGATCATGCGCTTCTGCCAGGCGTTCATGACCGAGCTGTCGCGCCACATCGGGGCAGACCTCGATGTTCCCGCCGGGGATATTGGTGTCGGAGGCAGGGAAATCGGTTACATGTTTGGACAGTACAAGCGGATACGCAACGAGTTCACCGGCGTCCTGACCGGCAAGGGTCTTTCCTATGGCGGCTCACTGGTACGGACCCAGGCAACCGGGTACGGCCTGTGTTACTTTGCCCAGGAAGCAATGGCGGTAATGAAGAAAGAATCGTTCAAGGGAAAAGACACGGTTGTATCAGGTTCCGGTAATGTCGCAATCTATGCTGCGGAGAAAGCCATGCAGCTTGGTGCGAAAGTCGTTGCCATGTCTGATTCCTCTGGTTACATCTATGATCCCAAGGGAATCAGGATCGATATAATCAAGCAGCTGAAGGAAGTGGAGCGGGCACGGATCAGCAAGTATGCAACGTTAGTGCCAGGCAGCGAGTACCACGAGGGCAGTAAGAATATCTGGCAGGTCCCGTGCAAGGTTGCACTCCCCTGCGCTACCCAGAATGAACTCAATGCGGAAGACGCAAAAATGCTCTTGAAGAACGGGGTTATTGCCGTCTGCGAAGGCGCCAACATGCCCTGCACACCAGAAGCCGTCGAAGCGTTCATTGCGGCCGGGATTGTGTTCTCACCCGGAAAAGCATCGAACGCAGGTGGTGTTGCCACCTCCGGGCTCGAGATGTGCCAGAACTCCGAGCGGTATTCCTGGACTGCTGAGGAAGTTGACGGAAAACTCAGGCTGATCATGGTCAACATCTTCCACAACACGTTCAATGCATCAAAAGAGTTTGGCATGGAAGGCAACCTCGTTGCGGGAGCAAACATAGCTGGCTTCCTCAAGGTGGCATCCGCAATGCGGGCCCAGGGTATTTACTAATCCCAGTACTGTAATCTGCCCGCAGGCAGCGAAATATTACCTTTATTTAATTATTTTATATTTATATAACTTATAAAAATAAATGTATCATTCGTGTTTCTCTCAATCAGACCTGCCCAACAGAGCCCGGCGAGAACGCATCCAGCAGGAGACCGGTGATGCGGGAGCCGAGCGTTGGAGGGAGTGATTCGAGCCAGAGGAAGAAACCGACCCTTGATGGGGTGGAACGCTCGAATTTAAAATTTCCTTCGCGGTTCTGGACCATCTTGAAGTATTCCTTCTTGTGCCGGGAACGGAGATAGACAATGGGGTCATAATCTGGAAGATCGGTCGCAAAGACAACCTTGGAAAAGTCCTGCTGGAGGTCCTTATAACTATAAATACGGCCCCTGACGATGATCTCCCGCTCGTTGCAGAGTTTCTTCACGGCCGACGGGTAGAGGCTTCCATATAGGACTTTCTTTACCAGCTGTCCTGTTTCGCCATTTACCGTTGAATTACGAATATCTTCCCGGTTCGCTATTCCTGAAAAAATACGGTTCCTTTCTCCGTCATGATATTTCCGATACTCAAATGGCATCCTGATGGAGAGGTCAGTTGCGCGGATACAACTCTCGTGAGGCTCGAACCGTTCCGGAGGCTGTCGCGGGGAGGCGTGCATGACTGCCTTGATCTCTTCGCACGAGTTGGTGTGGATGTTGATGTTATCATGGGCTTTCATCAGCCGGCGCACAACAGAGTACTGTGAGATGTCAAGGGAGGATATCAGCAGGAATGGAACGGATTTCTGGTCAAAAAGGTAACCGAGGAGGCGTTTTTTGTACTGTATCTCCATCTCGAACTCCTTCATGTCAGACGGGGAGGTGACAACCTCGCCGAAGGCGATCTGCCCGTTGCCGTCAACCATCAGGAGATCGAACTCGGCGAGGTCCTGTCCGTTGCCGCGAACAGTAATATCCCCAAGTCTCGAGTAGAAGATTCCATTCTGTCCGAGTGTGATCGCGCGGCGTTTTCGCGGTGCGTCCGCACCCTTGAGGGCTATTGCCCGAATTGCATCGGACCTGGCGGCGATATCAAGGAATCGTTCGTATATCATCGCTTCGTACCAGCGTCCCTCGGCAGTCCTCATGTGTTCGATATCTGGTGAGTAGAGCTTCCTCCGTTCGATCCCGGTGAGATGACGCATCGCGCGCCGCGCTATACGTGCATCAGGTTGTATTGCACTCGAATTCGCGCGTAACCAGGGAACAAGGGATGCCATGTTTGTAATCTATTTAAATATTTTCTGGTTAAAAAACCTACTCTTCCCCATGCACCGCAGAGACCATTCGCCAGGCAAATCTAGAATTTCCCCTTGAAACGGACCGGCTGGCCAATCCGTGGGTCATTATATCACTTCTTCAGAGGGCAACAGGCGATACAATGCCTGATTCCTACAGGTGTTGAGAGCTGAGGCAGATCTGCGCGGGAGAAGAAAACGCGGAAACCGTGTAAGAAAACCCTATGTTATGTGCGAATGTTTATATTCTTTTCTCACGTTGAAATTATGCTGTGTGGCGGGGTCACGTGGGTCCGTAGCTCAGTTCGGCAGAGCGCCTGGCTTTTAACCAGGTGGTCGGGGGTTCAAATCCCCCCGGGCCCGCTTTCCACGGAAGAGAGCCAGAGGCTTTTGAACGGTGATAATTCTGAACACGATGGTAATTTTATGGGAGGGATCATTCCTTGAGCACCAGGCTGAATGTGCTTGCACATGATATGGTGCCCGATCACCAAATCATGACCGAGGAAGAGGCTGCCCAGCTCCTTGGCCAGTATCACATCACAGTTGACCAGCTTCCCAAGATATTCAGTGAAGACCCGGCAGTAAAAACAATTGGGGCAAAAGTGGGCGATGTCATCCGGATCATCCGCGAGAGCCAGACTGCGGGCAGAGCCGAGTCGTACAGGCTTGTTATAAAGCGGCCAAAAAAATAACGGCGGTGGTAATTCTGATAGACAGGAGCGTTCTGTCAAAAGCGTATTTCTCACGGGAACATGTAGCCCGGCACCAGATCGACTCATACAATCACTTCATCCAGCACAACCTTCAGAAGGTCGTCAGTGAACAGCGTATCATTGAAACAGACATAGAATCGCGTGGCAGGAATAACAGCCCGGTTTCTGTCGAGCTCGGGCGGGTGGAAGTGAAACGCCCCCTTGTCCGGGAAGCGGACGGATCACAGGGGGACCTCTTCCCAAGTGAAGCCCGGCTCCGCAACCTGACCTATGCCGCGCCCATCCAGCTCGAACTCACCCTCGTGCAGGGAGAGGACCGGCAGGAACCAGTCCTGACGACCATCGGGCAGCTCCCGATAATGGTCGGTTCGGTCTGCTGTCATCTCTCCGGGTTGACCGAGAAAGAGCGGGTAGAACATGGCGAGGACCCGCTGGATGCCGGCGGGTATTTCATCGTCAACGGGACCGAGCGGGTCCTGATGACCCTCGAAGATCTTGCGTCGAATAAGATCATGACCGAGTATACCGAACGGTATAACGAGCGGATCTATGTTGCCAAGGTCTTTTCACAGTTCCGTGGGTATCGTGCCCTGGTTGTGGTGGAACGGAACCGGAAGAACCTCCTTGAGGTCTCATTCCCCTCTGTTGCAGGCCATCTCCGGTTCGTCAACCTTATGCGTGCCCTCGGTATGAACAGCGACGCAGACATTGTCAATGCCGTCTCGATCGACGAGGACATCCTCACATTCATGATGCAGAACCTGGAGGACGATCCCGACTGCAAGACCGTGGAGCAGGGGATCATGTACGTCGGGAAGAAACTCGCCCCGAACCAGACAAAAGATTACCAGCGGAAACGAGCGGAATTTGTCCTAGATAATTACCTCCTTCCCCACCTGAACTACCTGATGCCGACGAGCTTAAAAGAAGACGACCCGGGGTACGAGGAAGCAATTGGCAGTGTCCGCCTTGCGAAAGCCCATTTCCTCGGGAGAATGGCTGAAGCCTGTTTTGATCTCGTGCTGAACCGCCGGCGGATCGATGACAAGGACCACTACTCCAACAAGAGGCTCAAGCTCGCAGGGGACCTGATGGAGGACCTCTTCCGGATCTCGCTGAACCGGCTTACTAGGGACATCAAGTACCAGCTCGAACGGGCAAGCATGCGTCACCGCGATCTCAGTATTGCGACGGCGGTCCGTGCCGACGTCCTGACAGAACGGCTCCTCCACCCCCTCGCAACAGGGAACTGGGTCGGCGGGAGGACGGGTGTCTCCCAGCTCCTGGACCGGATCGATCACATGAGCGTCCTCTCCCACCTCCGGCGGGTCATCTCTCCCCTCTCCCGGTCGCAGCCACACTTCGAAGCGCGTGACCTGCACCCGACCCAGTGGGGCCGGATCTGTCCGAGTGAGACTCCTGAAGGGCCGAACTGTGGCCTTGTGAAGAACTTTGCCCAGATGGTTGAGATCAGCAGGGGGGTGGATGAGGAGGAGGAGGTCCTCCGGGTCCTCTACAGCCTCGGCGTTGAACATATCAAGGGGGAGATCCAGTGAAGAAATCACGTGTCTTTGTTGACGGAGCGCTGATCGGTCTCGTCGAGGATCCCAAGATCCTAGTCACCCAGATCCGGTCCATGCGCCGGCAGGGTGGTATCTCATCTGAGGTGAATGTGAGCCACAAGGACTACAACGGGGACGTGATCATCCACACCGACCGTGGCCGTGCCCGCAGACCCCTCGTGGTCCTCCACAATGGCAAGCCGGTCATCAGCGACGACGAGATCGAAAAACTCCGCCGGGGTGAGGTGACATTCTCGTACTTCGTGCACAAGGGTGCAATCGAATTGATAGATGCCGAGGAGGAGGAGGACCTTCTCATCGCTATCAATCCTGAAGACGTTACACCTGCGCATACGCACCTCGAGATTGACCCGTCCCTCATCCTCGGGATCGGCGCGGCCCATGTTCCCTTCCCTGAGCATAATGCAAGTCCCCGTGTCACGATGGGGGCCGGAATGGTCAAGCAGGCCCTCGGGTTTGGCGCGGCAAACATGAAGATACGGCCGGATACACGGGGACACCTCCTCCATTATGTCCAGAAACCCCTTGTTCATACCCAGACCTCGGAACTGATTGGTTCCGACGACCGGCCGGCCGGGCAGAACTTCGTGGTCGCCATTCTCAGTTTCGAGGGCTATAACATCGAAGATGCACTCATCTTCAACCGCTCCTCCATCGACCGCGGTCTTGGACGTTCCCATTTCTTCAGGACCTACGAAGGTGAGGAACGGCGGTACCCGGGAGGGCAGGTGGACAGGATCCAAATCCCGGACGAGGAAGTGATCGGAGCCCATGGTGCCGATTCGTACAAGAACCTCGACGACGATGGCATCATCAACCCCGAGACCGTGGTGAATGAGAAGGATGTACTCATCGGGAAGACTTCTCCGCCCAGGTTCCTGGAAGAACCGACAAGCGATCTTATCACCGTGGAGAAACGGCGTGACACATCCGTGACGATGCGGAGCAACGAGCACGGGATCGTCGACACGGTCATTATTACCGAGGGTGAGAACAGTTCCCTTCTCGTGAAGGTCAAGACGCGGGATCTCCGTGTCCCTGAAGTCGGTGACAAGTTCGCCTCCCGCCATGGGCAGAAAGGTGTGATCGGCCTGATCGCACCCCAGGAAGACATGCCCTTCACAGAGGCCGGTATCTCACCCGACCTCGTGATCAACCCCCATGCCATCCCGAGTCGGATGACCATCGGCCATATGCTCGAGATGATCGGAGGAAAGGTTGGCAGCCTCGAGGGACGCCGGATCGATGGGACCGCTTTCAAGGGAGAGCGCGAGAGTAACCTCCGCGATGCACTGCAGAGACTTGGTTTCTCGCATACCGGCCGGGAAGTGATGTACGATGGCATCACCGGCAAACAGTTCAAGGCCGATATTTACATCGGTGTCATCTATTACCAGAAACTCTACCACATGGTCTCCTCGAAGATGCATGCACGGTCCCGCGGACCTGTCCAGGTCCTGACCCGTCAGCCGACAGAGGGGCGTGCCCGCGAGGGTGGTCTCCGGTTCGGTGAGATGGAGCGTGATGTCATGATCGGCCATGGTGCCGCGATGGCGTTAAAAGAACGCCTCCTTGATGAATCAGACAAGGTACAGGAGTATGTCTGTGCCCGCTGCGGAATGGTTGCCATGCTCGACCGAAAGGCGAATTCAACCCGGTGCCTTGCCTGCGGTGGCGAGACTGACATCTATCCTGTAGAGATGAGCTATGCGTTCAAGCTCCTCCTTGACGAGATGAAGAGCATGGGAATTGCTCCACGTCTCAAGCTGGAGGACGTGGTGTAAGGAGGTGCCATATGCCAAGTCCCAAACGAATCGGAAAGATTGAGTTTGGTCTCCTGTCGCCAAAGGAGATCCGGACGATGAGTGTCCGCAAGATCATCTGGGCTGATACGTATGATGACGACGGCTTCCCGTACCCGCAGGGATTGATGGACCTTCACCTCGGTGTGATCGACCCTGGTCTCCGGTGCAAGACGTGCGACCAGAAAGCGAGCGAGTGCCCGGGGCACTTCGGCCATATCGAGCTGGCAAAGCCTGTCATCCATGTCGGGTATACACGACTGATCCGCAAGCTGCTCAGGGTGACCTGCCGGGGCTGCAGCCGTCTCCTCCTCTCTCCCGAGGAGATCCAGAAGGTCATCGGGACCGAGGATGACCTCACCGGTGACCTCCTATCGGAAAAAGATGTCAAGAAGGAGCGTGTCTGCCCCCACTGCGGCGAGCAACAGCTCAAGATCAACTTTGAGAAGCCGACGACATTCTCCGAAATCCTGATGGAGGATGGGAAGAAGGTCGAGCATAAATTGACCCCTGCTGATATCAGGGCCCGGCTTGAGAGGATCCCAGACGAGGACCTCGTACCTCTCGGGATCAACCCTGTCGTTGCCAGGCCGGAGTGGACCATCCTGACCGTGCTGCCGGTCCCGCCTGTCACGATGCGTCCCTCGATCATCCTGGAGAACGGGCAGCGATCCGAGGATGACCTCACCCACAAGCTCGTGGACATCATCCGTATCAACCAGCGGTTCAAGGAGAACCAGGATGCCGGTGCTCCCCAGCTGATCATCGAGGACCTTTGGGAACTCCTCCAATACCACGTGACCACTTACCTCGACAACGAGGTCGCCGGCTGCCCCCCGGCCCGCCATCGGAGTGGCAGGCCCCTGAAGACACTTTCCCAGCGGCTCAAGGGCAAGGACGGGCGGTTCCGGGGGTCACTCTCAGGTAAGCGTGTCAACTTCTCTGCCCGTACCGTCATCTCGCCAGATCCCAACCTCTCTGTTCTTGAAGTCGGAATCCCGCTCGCCATCGCGAACGAGATGTCCATCCCTGTGAATGTCACGCCCTATAATATCGAAGAGCTCCGTGCAATGGTCCGGCGTGGTCCTGCGCGCGCCACTATCAACGACCCCTGCGGTGCTAATTATGTTATCAGGCCTGACAAGCGGCGGATGAAGATTGCGGAGGGGAACCTCGATACCGTACCTGACATGATAGAACCTGGCTGGACCGTTGAGCGTCAGATCAGGGATGGAGATATCGTCCTCTTCAACCGGCAGCCATCCCTGCATCGGATGAGTATCATGGCCCACCGTGTCCGTGTGATGACCGGACGGACCTTCCGCCTCAACCCCGCAGTTTGCCCCCCATACAACGCAGATTTCGATGGAGACGAGATGAACCTGCATATTCCGCAGACCGAGGAGGCACGTGCAGAGGCGGCGATTCTCGTCAGCGTCGAAGAGAACATCCTGTCGCCCCGCTTTGGAGGACCGATCATCGGGGGTATCCATGACCACATCTCCGGGATCTTCCTCCTGACAAACCAGACCCGGTGGTTCACAAAGGACCAGACGCTCTATCTCCTGAAATTGTTCGAATTCGAGCACCTCCCCGAACCCGGGAAGGTCGAGGACGGGGTCCAGTACTGGAGCAACAAGCAGGTGTTCTCGATGGTCCTCCCTGAGGACTTAAACATGGTATTCCGGGCGAGTTCCTGCCAGAACTGCGATGTGTGCCAGCGGGAGGCGTGTAGCCGTGATGCCTATGTCAAGATCATTGACGGCCAGCTCGAGTCCGGGACCATTGACAAGAAGTCGATAGGTGCCTTTGATGGCCAGATTGTCCACCGGATTATCAGGCAGTACGGTATGCGCAGGGCAGCCGAGTTCATCGACCACACGACTCGCCTCTCGATTCGTGGTATCATGCTGGACGGCTTCTCATTCGGGATTGATGACGAGGATCTCCAGAAGAACGAGGTCGGCCAGATATCAGAGGTCCTCCAGAACGCTATCGTCGATGTCCAGCGGCGGATCCGGATCTACAAGGATGGACAACTTGAGCCTATGCCAGGAAGGACACCTGAAGAGACCCTCGAGATGCAGATCATGCAGGTACTTGGCAAGGCCCGTGACCGCACCGGTGAGATCGCAGGCCGCCAGCTTGGCCTTGGGAACAGTGCGGTCGTGATGGCGGTCTCCGGGGCCCGTGGCTCTATGCTGAACCTCACGCAGATGGCCGGGTGTATCGGGCAGCAGTCAGTCCGTGGCGAACGGATCATGCGTGGATATGACGACCGTACCCTCCCTCATTTCAGGAAAGGAGAACGTGGTGCGGATGCCCATGGTTTCATCCGGCACAGTTACAAGTCAGGCCTGAACCCGACCGAGTTCTTCTTCCACGCCATCGGTGGGAGGGAAGGACTGGTCGACACGGCCGTCCGTACCTCCCAGAGCGGCTATCTCCAGCGCCGGATGATCAATGCCCTCCAGGACCTCAAGGTCGCATATGACGGCACGGTCCGGACGACGGGGGGCAGAATAATCCAGTTCCGCTATGGCGAGGATGGGACGGACCCCATGAAGAGCAGCTTCGGGCAGCCCGTGGACGTGAAGGGGATCGTTGAGAGTGTCCTCAAGGAGGAGATAGCATGAAGGAAGAGTATCTCCACGAGATAGAAGCAGCTCCATTCCCTTACAAGACCAGAGAGCAGCTCAAGGAGTGTCTTTCGGACTGCGAGTTCTCCGAGGCGCAGTTCCGCCAGATCATGGGCCAGGTCCTCTCTGAGTACCAGAATACCCGTATCGAGGCCTGTGAGGCGGTGGGGATCATTGCCGCACAGTCAATCGGGGAACCCGGTACCCAGATGACGATGCGTACATTCCACTATGCGGGAGTTGCCGAGATCAACGTCACCCTGGGGCTGCCGCGCCTGATTGAGATCATGGATGCACGCAAAGAGCCGAGCACACCCACAATGACCATCTATCTCGAACCGGGTTATGCCGAAGACCGTGACCGTGCCCGCGAAGTGAGCTGGCAGATCGAGGCCGCCCCCCTCCAGGAGTTCGGTGACATCACGACTGACATGGAGAACATGCAGGTGATGATCCACCTGAACCGTGCCGTCTGTGAGAAACGCAAGATCCCGATCGCAACGATCATCGAGACGGCCCCACGGAAGATCCGCGACCGGCGCCATTACCGGGACTTCGAGGCCGAGGTGGATGACAAGAGCGCAGTGGTCACATTCATTCCCAAGGACCGTGAGTCGTACCAGAACCTCTTCCAGCTGGCCGAGCACGTGCGTAACGTCATCGTCCAGGGCATCGATGACATAGAGCGGGTCGTTGTCCGAAAGGAGAGCGGAGAGTATATCCTATATACTGAAGGCTCAAATCTTAGGGACGTATTCGATGTGGAAGGTGTGGATACTACGCGTACCCGTACCAACAACATCAGCGAGATTTCCGTCGTCCTCGGCATTGAGGCGGCACGGAATGCCATCATCCACGAGGCCCTCGCCACCCTGCAGGAGCAGGGTATCATGGTCGATGTCAGGCACATCATGCTCGTCGCCGATATGATGTGCATGGATGGCGAGGTGAAACAGATCGGGCGTCATGGAATTGCCGGCGAGAAGGAGAGCGTCCTCTCGCGGGCAGCATTCGAGGTGACAGTCAACCACCTCCTCGATGCCGCGATTGCCAACGAGGTGGACGAGTTGTCCGGCGTGACCGAGAATGTCATCGTCGGCCAACCCATCCAGCTCGGGACCGGCGATGTAAAACTCATTGCAAAACCGTTGAATTAGGTGAAAACCCGATGGATTTTCATGCATCACTCCGGCGTGCCATGAAGAGCGGAAAAGTTCTTCTCGGTCGCAACATCACTGAACAATCAATCAAGACTGGCGAGGTTAAACTCGTCGTCCTGGCTGCCAACTGCCCCGGGGAGTTCCGGGAGCGAATAACCGGGGCCGGTCAGGTCCCGATCCATGTCTTTGACGGATCGAGCGTCCAGCTCGGGAAAGCATGCGGGAAACCGTTCATGGTCAGTGCACTCGCGGTAATCGACGCCGGTGAGTCTGACATCCTCACCCTTGCGAGGGCATGACCATGACGGATATTGTCCTGAATGAAGACAGCATGCGCCTTATATCCCAGTTCGAGCGCATCACCGGGGCAAGCAGCCGTGACTGTGTCATAGATGAGAGGAACAACCGCCTCATCTTTGTAGTAAATCCTGGTCAGATGGGCCTCGCAATCGGTAAGCAGGGTTCAAGCATCAAGAAGGCGTCCGAGACGATGGGCCACCGGATCGAGGTCGTCGAGTACTCCACGAACCCCGAACAGTTCTTAAAGAACTGTTTCCTCCCTGCCCAGGTGACCTCCATTGACCTCGAAGGAGACGAGGACCAGCAGGTTGCAAAGGTGCAGGTCCGCGATGAGGACCGGGGCCTCGCCATCGGGAAAGAAGGCAAGAACATCTTCAAAGCGAAGAGGCTTGCCCAGAGACAGCACAATATCGCTGATGTACAGATCCTCCAGCCCCAGATTGGGCTTGAGGATTAACCCTCTCTTCTTTCTCCCCGGTGAATGCCGGGGATGGTAGCATAGGGACTAGTTACCGCTACGGTTCTAGTACGCTTCTAGTACGCTTCTAATACGGTTTCAGTACGGTTCCAGGATGCGTGTTCTCCCTGTTTTTCATCCCGTTTACTGGATCATCCGGGCCGTTCTCCTCAAATGGGGGTTCCCAACTGGTGTAATCCGGCTCTTCAGCACGGCCAGGTATTGCTATCGGCTTGGCTGGGGTGGGTTTAAAATGTGGGGAAGTGCATAGCACGGTGAGGGAAATACCATGGGGAATGTGCTGGTATTCTCGGGGTTCCGTGAAGGCCAGGTCGGCGAACGTGAATGCCTTGGAGTTGTGGAAGAGGTCTGTTCTGCAGCCGGCCATACTGTGAAGGTCCGCCTGGTCAGGGAAATGGATGTCCGTCACTGCTTGGGCTGTTTCGACTGCTGGGTCAGGACACCCGGGACGTGCATCATCGAGGACGACTGCCGGGAGGTCGCCCGCGATTTCATCAGGAGTGACGTGGTCGTGTTCCTGACCCCGGTCTCATTCGGGGGGTTTAGCGGTATTCTCAAGACGGTGATCGACCGGATGATCCCGCTTGGGATGCCGTTCTTTATCCGCGTCGGGGATGAGACCCATCACATGTCACGGTACCGCAAGTATCCTTCGTTTGTTGGAATCGGGTGGCTTTCAGCCCCCGATCCAGGCATGGCCGGGACGTTTTTGGACCTTATCCGGCGCAATGCTCTCAATTTCCATTCTCCTGCCTCTGCCGCGGTCGTGCTGACGGCTTCCATGGATCCTGGTGCAGTCCTGGAAGCGGTCCGGGAACCCCTGGCTGCCTGTGGGGTGGCCTGATGCCATCCAGGAAGGTCCTCCTCGCGGTGGGAAGCCCCCGGGGCGAGCGGAGTACTTCCTGGTCCCTCGGCCAGTTCCTGGCAGAACGGCTCCGGGACAGGGACTGGACCGCGGACCATATTATCCTTCCCCGGCTCACGCTGACCGGAGAGGGGATTGAATCACTCCTAGGTCTTGTCCGGGGAACCGACCTGGTGGTACTGTGCACTCCTCTCTATATCGATGCCCTCCCAGGCCCGGTTGTCCAGGTCTTTGAAGTCATCAGGGATCTCTCCCCGGAATCGAGGGGCTGGAACGGAACGCCGTTTATTGCGATCGTGAACCAGGGGTTCCCGGAATCCTTCCAAAGTAGGCTGGCCCTAAGAATTGCGGAATTGATGGCAGGATCCTGTGGTTTTACGTGGGCCGGAGGACTTGCCCTGGGGATGGGCGGGGTGATCAATGGCACCCCTCTTGCAGATGTCGGGTGGGTTGCGAGAAAAGCCCGTTCAGCACTGGAAATCACCGCAAAGGCCCTCTCGTCCGGCCAACCGGTTCCTACGGAAGCCATCCGTCTCATGGGAGAACCGGCTATTCCCCCGTGGCTCTACCTCTTGATTGCTGACCGGTCATGGAAGAAGGAGTCGGCACGGAACCACGTGTCTGACCGGCTCTTTGATTCGCCGTATGCGGATCCCCCGTGATCTTCCTGGGTAGTGAGCCCCGAGAGTAGTGCGACACTGCTGCCTCGCCTGTATACCTGTCCACTTCTGGTGACCCCGGTTTCGATCTGCCGGGATGCGCTCCCGGCTGGAACCCGGGTGGGAGCAGCCGGAGGGGAGAAGAAATGGCACCCCTGCAATCGGTTCATCCTCGCGGACTTGCAGGATGTCTCCTTGCAGGGGTATCCTGGCTGCCTCTGCTCCCTGTTTTATAGGATCCGGGCACCCAAGACCTGTACCAGCAGGAGGCGGAACCAGTGAGCAATCTACCATCCCCTGAAGAATATGAGAAACTTGGCCTTTTTTACCTGGGTCGTGAGTATGACCCCGGGAGCCACGCGGCGACAGACCAGCTCCTCCTCTATGATGCACGGGATCTTGTCACCCATGCGGTCTGTGTCGGGATGACCGGGAGCGGTAAGACCGGGCTCTGTCTTGCCCTCCTCGAGGAGGCGGCCATCGATGGGGTCCCGGCTATCCTCATCGATCCAAAGGGTGACCTCGGGAACCTGCTCCTTACCTTCCCTGATTTACTGCCGCAGGACTTCCGGCCCTGGATAAACGAGGGTGACGCTGCCCGGAAAGGCCTCTCCCCGGATGATTATGCCCGGCAGCAGGCGGAGACCTGGGGAAAGGGGCTTGCGGAATCCGGGCAGGGCCCTGAGAGGATCCGGCGTCTTCGGGACGCCGCCGAGGCCGTGATCTACACCCCCGGGAGCAGTGCCGGTATCCCGGTATCGGTCCTGGGTTCATTTGCGGTCCCGCCAGCTGCAGTCAGGGATGACCCGGAGCGTTTCCGGGAGCACATCGGAACGATGGTATCAGGCCTTCTTGGCCTCCTCGGGATACCGGCCGACCCGCTCCGGAGCCGCGAACATATCCTGCTCAGTACTATTCTCGGGACCATCTGGGGCCAGGGAAAAGCCCTTGATCTGCCCACCCTCATCACCTGTATCCGCGACCCCCCGTTCCAGGCGGTGGGAGTCCTCCCCCTCGAGACATTCTACCCGGCAAAAGACCGCTTCGAACTTGTCCTCTCTTTCAACAACCTCCTCGCGTCACCGGGCTTTGCCGTATGGCGCGAGGGAGCCCCCCTCTCCATCCCCGACGTTCTCTATACGCCCCAGGGTAAACCCCGCCTGGCGATATTCTCGATTGCGCACCTCTCCGATGCGGAACGGATGTTCTTTGTCACGTTTCTTTTAAACGAGGTGATCAGCTGGATGAGGGGGCAGCCAGGGACCACGAGCCTGCGTGCACTCCTCTACATGGACGAGATCTTCGGTTTCTTTCCACCGGTGGCGAACCCGCCGAGCAAGCAGCCCCTTCTCACCC
>LAHU01004105.1_pt1 | contig 19786 bp, 16 predicted proteins | sample 329631 | NCBI WGS metagenome assembly LAHU01 (sample SAMN03275698, study PRJNA271635) | activated sludge metagenome | isolation source: sample C-0 Zero hour mixed sludge faded in reactor as a methanogenic...
CATGCCATGGCCGCCTGGAGCAACATGCCTACCTCCCGTTATATGGCCGGGGTCTATCAGCAGCAGGGAGACCAGTTGGTGCCGGTGCAGATCTGGCGTGAGCCCTACTTCAATACCATAACTGCAAGGCTGTACTTCTTTGATGGAAGTGAGACCGCCGGGGAGAGCGGCGTAGGACTGTCGTATCAGGGCCGGCAGGTTGCAGAGGGGGTCACCGTCCCCGTCCTTACCCAGGCCCCCAAGATAACCACAAACCGTACTGAACTGGAGGCCTTTGTGGAGGAGAGGCGAAATAGCGGAGATCTGGCCGAGATTGCGGCCATGACTCCCACCAATCCCGCTTTCCCCACCCCTGCCCTGCAGCATTACCGGCTGGTGCATGAGTCGGAATCGACGGTGACGGGCAACGGCCAGAAACTGGTCAAGACCTTCGAGCATGTGCCGGGTGCAGTGGTGCAGGGAAGTGCTGCGCCGGGAACAAGGGTAGTAGCCGGGGTTCCGGTCATAACCAATATGAATCGGGCCTTCCTCTATCAGCAATCCAATACCACCGATGAAGAGGGCCGGTTCACATTGGTTCTGCCATATTCCACTGAGGGGCCGATAGATGGCGGCACCAACTTTGACACCAAGCCAATGAGCGCCTACCAGCTCAATGTGGGCGATCGACAGGCTGAACTGAGAGTGCCTGAGGAATACGTCCTCCGCGGTGAGGTCATAGCCGTATGAGGCTGCTTCAGGAGATGAGCTGGCCGGAGATCGATGCGGCTCAGAAAGAATGCCGGACGGTGATTTTGCCGGTGGGAGCGATCGAGGAGCACGGGCCGCACCTTCCCACCATCACCGATACGGTGCAGGCCATGGAGGTGGCCCGCACTGTAGCGGAGGAGAAAGGTCTCTTCCTGGCCCCGCCTCTATATTACGGCGTTTGCCGCAGCACCAGGCGCTTTCCCGGCACCATCACCGTGGGTCATGATGCCCTGAGGGCCTATGCTAAAGATCTGCTTGTCTCATTTGCCGACAGCGGCTTTTACCGGGTGATGATCTTGACCGGGCATGCCGGGGGCCAGCATATGGCCGCTTTAGAGGAGGCGGGGCAGATGGCGGTGGAGGAGCGCGACTTCCGGGTGAGCGTGGTATCTCTTTTCGATCTCATAGATTTCAGCACCGTTGAGACGCCGCACGACGGGCATGCCGGAGAGGTAGAGACATCTCTGATGATGGTCATCCGGCCCGATCTGGTCAAGGGCAGGCCGGAGGGGCATTTCCCCAAGCGGCCCCGGTTTATGATCATGAAGGATGTGCGCCACCTCATGGGAAACGGGATCATGGGCAATCCAGAGCCGGCCTCGCCGGAGAAGGGCAGACGATACTTCCAGATGGCCGTGGATGGAGTCAAGGCCGCTCTGGAGGAGCTGGAGAGTGACGAGTGGGAAAAGAAGTGATCTTCTCTGCACCGACTTTTCGGTTCCATATCTCTTTTTTCTCTCTTCTTTCGGTTCTGTTCTCCCTCTTTTCTCCTTCTCTTCTGCGTCCCTCTAGTGTCCTCTCAATGTCCCCTGCTTATTCGACAGATTTATAAATCATCAATCTAACCGGAAAAACCGTGCCTGGCAATGCTAAATGCTCATCTATAAGTCATAAAATCAGGCTAATGAAGCCGGAGAGGCTAGTTTGCGGCATCTTCGGGCAGATGATCTTTTCTTTCTTTTGAAGCGGGCGAGAGGGCGAGGGAGCCTTGCCCTGAAACGCCCGATTGAGGGATGGTAAAATGTTATCAGAAAATGATCTCAAGGTTCTAAAGGCGATATCTGAAGGAGAGTCTGATCCTCTGAGCATCGCCGACAATCTGAAGATGAAAGTGGAAGCGGTAAGGACATCAGCCGACGCTCTGGGTGAGCAAAGACTTGTAAAGGTCATTAAATCGGTTACAGAGTATGTCTCCCTTACCGAAGAAGGAATGTATTATGCCCAAGTAGGACTTCCTGAAAGGAGATTACTTTCATTCATCGGTCATGGCAAATCTATGTCTGAAATGAAGGATCCAGACAATAAAATCGCCCTGGGATGGCTAAAGAAAAAAGGCTGGGCCGTCATACAAAACGGCGAAATCCAGCCCGTGGGAGATGCACCACGTGGTAAAGATGAAGAGATGCTACAAGCGATTCTGCTAAAAAATAAGATGATGAGCACAGAGGAATTGGATAGAAGGACGGTAGCAGATTTAAAGAGCCGGAAGCTGATCGACTTGACCCCTGGAAAAGAGTGGCACTACGAGATCACAGAGGAAGGGAAAAAGATCTCATCTACTGATGTCCTAACTCCCGAAATCCAGGATATTTCGGCAATAACATCGGATATGATCAGGACAGGCCAGTGGGAAGAGAAAGACGGAGTTTTATGTCTAGATTATTGGTTTCCAAACCAATATCGAATTTCAAAACTTCGAATGCGTCCCTACGATGTCACCCTGGCCGCAGACAAAAGCTACCCCGGCAAGAAGCACCCCTACCAAAGGATCATCGACTTCATGAGGGAGATCATGCTGGAGATGGGCTTTGTGGAGATCAAGGGCCAGATTGTCCAGTCCAGCTTCTGGAACTTCGATGCGCTGTTTCAACCGCAGGACCATCCCGCCCGGGAGATGCAGGACACCTTCTACCTGGACAGCCGGGCAGAGATCCCCGACTACACTCGGGTCAAGGAGATGCACGAGTGCGGGCGGGGTGCAGACAGTACCGGCTGGGGGGGAGTCTGGAGGCCGGAGGTAGCCTGCCAGGAGGTTCTGCGCACCCACACCACGGGAGTGACCATCAAGTATCTGGCCGAACATCCCCAGCCGCCGGTCAAGGCCTTCGGCATAGACCGGGTCTACCGGCGAGAAGCAATAGACGCCACCCATACCCCGGAGTTCGAGCAGCTGGAGGGGATAGTCATGGACCGGGATGTGACCTTCTGCCATCTTTTAGGGATTTTAAAGGAGTTCTATGCCAAGATGGGCTTTGAGGAGGTGCGCTTCCGGCCCGGCTACTTCCCCTACACCGAGCCCTCCGTGGAGCCGGAGGTCTTCATCGATGGTCTGGGATGGGTGGAGCTGGGAGGAGCGGGAGTATTCCGCAAAGAAGTAACCGCACCCTTCGGCATAGAACATCCCGTCCTGGCCTGGGGGCTGGGGGTATCCCGGGTAGCCATGCTCCGGCTGGGGCTCAAGGACCTCCGGCTGCTCTATCAGTCCGACCTGGAATGGCTTCGTCAGACGCCGGTCTCCATCAAGCTCTGAGGTGAAAGATCATGCCTGTAGTAAGAATTCATTATGATGATATGGAGAGGCTGATTGGAGCCTCAAGGGATAAGATCATGGCCCGTCTGGCCATGATGGGAGCAGATATCGGAAAGCGGGCGGAAGAGGATTACGTTGACGTGGAGTTCTTCCCCGACCGGCCGGACCTCTACAGCGCCGAGGGTGTGGCCAGGGCCATGCGGGGCTTTTTGGGCCTCGAGACCGGGCTGGCGGAATATTCCGTAGAGAAAGGGCCCATTGTTTTGCAGGTGGATGAGTCTGTGCTGGGGGTGCGGCCGGTCATAGGCTGCGCCGTGGTGCGGGGTCTCTCCTTTTCCGATGAGGCCATCGAGTCGCTTATGGGCCTGCAGGAGGATCTGCACTGGGGGCTGGGCAGGAACCGTCGCAAGGTGGCCATCGGGGTGCACGACATCTCCCGGGTGAGTCCCCCCTTCCGCTATTTCGGAGAGAGCCCGGAGAGGAGCTTCGTGCCGCTCGATTTCAGCGAGGAGATGAGCATGAAGGAGATCCTGGAAAAGCACCCCAAGGGAAAAGGCTACGGCCACATTCTGCAGGGCTGCGAGCGCTTCCCGCTCATAGTGGATTCCAAAGATCAGGTGCTCTCCTTCCCGCCCATCATCAACGGCGAGCTGACCTCGGTCACCGAGGAGACGGAGGACCTGTTCATCGATGTCACCGGCATGGACGGCATGGTCTTCAAGGCCCTGAACATCGTGGTCACCTCCCTGGCGGAGCGGGGCGGCAGGATCGAGAGCGTCTTGGTCAAGAGGAGGGAGGGCGACTTCGTCTCCCCCAACCTGGAGCCCACCTCCTGGACGGTCAGCACCGCCGAGGCGAACAAGTTAATCGGCTTTGACCTTACCCCAGAGCAGCTGGCCTCTTCTCTGGAGCGGATGCGCTTCGGGGCCAGGGCGGATGGCGAAAGGGTTCAGGTGCAGGTTCCCGCCTACCGGGCGGACATCATGCACTCCTGGGATATATTCGAGGACGCGGCCAAGGCCTATGGCTTTGACCAATTGGAGGCGTGCCTGCCCCAGACCGTGACCGTGGGAAGGGCCCACCCCTCCGAGGCCCGCAAGGGGGAGATCAGGGAGATCCTGGCCGGGCTGGGATATCTGGAGGTCATGCCCTTTACCCTGACCAATGAGAAGATGCACTTTTCCTGGATGCGGCGGGAAAGCACGCCTGAGGCCGTCGCGGCGGTTAAGGTGATGCATCCCATCAGCGAGCTGCACACCATTCTGAGAACGTCGCTCCTCTCCAGCCTGCTGGAGATCTTTGCCTTAAACCAGCACCATCCCCTGCCCCAGAGGATCTTTGCCGCAGGAGATGTGGTGCTGGAGAGAAAGACGCGCATGAACCTGGCCGCGGCCAGCATCCACAGCGGAGCCAACTTCTCTGAGATCCGGTCTATGGCCGATGCCGTGCTGCGGGAGATGGGCGTGGAGGCGGAGATTGTGCCATCTCAGGATGGGGCGCTCCTGCCGGGAAGGGGCGCAGACCTGATGGCCGATGGGAAAAGGATCGGATGCTTCGGAGAGCTGCACCCGCTGGTCTTGAAGAGCTTCGGGCTGGAGCAGCCGGTGGTGGCTTTGGAGATGCAGTGGGGAGAGCTCTAGGCGGGGCTCTCCCTCTCAAATTCTGAAGCCATAATTTCTGACTATATGGGCATAAAGGAAGGAGGAAGAGGAAAGGCATGAATCCGAAGATCATTATCCGGAGCGAGAGAGACGCTGATGCAAGCGCAATAGCCGAGGTGACCGCAGCCGCCTTCGAGACCCTGGAGATCAGCAACCAGACCGAGCAGTTTATCATCGAGGCTCTGCGTGCCGCCGGGGCCCTCAAGCTATCGCTGGTCGCAGAGTTAGATGGCCGGGTGATTGGCCACATCGCCTTCTCTCCCGTGGCCATCTCGGACGGCACTGCAAACTGGTACGGGCTTGGTCCGGTGTCGGTGCCGCCGGAGCTGCAGCGGCAGGGCGTGGGCAAGGCCCTGATTCGGGAAGGGCTGTCAAGGCTGAAAGAAATGGGCGCGGGAGGGTGCTGCTTGGTTGGGCATCCGGAATACTACATAAAATTCGGATTTAAGAATATGCCAGGATTGGAGTTGGAGGGAGTGCCGCTTGAGGTCTTCTTTGCCCTGTCTTTCGACGGGCATATTCCGCAGGGCAGCGTGGCCTTCCACGAGGCATTCATGGCGGATGGGCAATAGGCAGGCGGCGAGATGGCTCGCCTGACCTGAGGCAGCTTCCTGGAAAGATCAAATCCAAAACGGGCTAGCTGCTCTCCGATTCCTGCAACAATCGTTTTACTTTCTCAGCATTCGGATCTTCTATATCTTCGAAAATCTTGAGGGCCTGCTCGTAGAAGTCGGTGGCTTTTCGGGGCTCGCCCAGATCCGAGTAAGCAAGCCCCAGGTTGGCCAAATCGGCTCCTTCGCCGCGTCGGTCTCCGATCTCACGAGATATCTTCAGAGCCTGCTCATAGAAGTCGATGGCTTTTCGGGGCTCGCCCAGATCCGAGTAAGCAACCCCCAGGTTGCCTAGGTGGTTTCCTTCGCCGCGCCGGTCTCCGGTCTCACGAGATATGTTCAGGGCCTGCTCGTAGAATTCGATGGCTTTTCGGGGCTCGCCCAGAACTGAGTAAGCAACCCCCAGGTTGCCAAGGGCGGTTCCTTCGTCCAACCGTTCGCCTATCTCTCTGGCGATGGCCAGGGCCTGCTCATAGAACTCGACAGCCTTCTTGGGCTCACCCGGATCAGAATAAGCATTCCCCAGGTTGACCAGCGCGTTTCCTTCGCCCCGTTGGTCTCCAATCTCCCTGGCGATGGCCAGGGCCTGCTCATAGAACTCGATGGCCTTCTTGGGCTCACCCAGATCAGAATAAGCAAGCCCCAGGTTGCCCAGCACGATTCCTTCGCCCCGTCTGTCTCCAATCTCTTTGGCGATGGCCAGGGCCTGCTCACAGAACTCGATTGCTTTTCTGGGCTCGCTCAGAAAATAACTGATTGTTCCAAGCTCATTCAGGATATTTGCCTTCTCTTTTTTGTTTTGCATCTTCTCCAGTAGATGCTCATTTATCCTCCTACGCCGGAGAATCTCATCCTTGCTTTTGTAGCTGAAGTCCAGAGGGACCGAGAGTGCACCCACTGCCTCAAAGCCCAATCCCTTGGCGTCGCCCTTCAGGATATGGTATCCTCCTCTGTACCTCCAGAAGTCTGGAGCCTTCCAGATTATCTCGTCCACCCCCGCCGGCGTTATGAAGACCAAACTGGGCACGCCAGCATCATAAAAAAGCTCTCGAAAGTTGTTGAGGGCATCCAGGATATCTTCACTGAGCCTCTCAGGAAGCGTCCAGATGAGGACTTCTTCTTTTTCTGCCTTGGCATTCCGCAGGTCGGAGATGAGTTTATCTCCTCTCTCCACTGCCAGGACTCTGCTGGAAAAATGAGTTGCTACCGCTGCTATTACTCTATCTCGATAGGCCGGAGAGGCGACCGAGCATAGGATAAGGTTTCCTCTTCCTCTGGAGATCTCCAGCCCAGTGAGCAGGAGATCAACCTCCTCCAGATCCCCTAAGGAGACTGATTCCATTTCTCCACCAGGGGGGCGAGCATGGGATTGATCTCACACCATCTGCCCTGATCATCCTCATACTCCACCGCTGTCAAGCTGAAGAGAAGCTCGCGGGTCAGAACCGAATCCGGCCCCTCTTCCCTGGCCTCTTTGCAGCTGTTGATCTCCAGCAGCTTCTTCTTATGGGCATCAGTAAGCGTCCTGTCGAATGTCATTCGCAGCTTATCCAGAGCCGCTGCAACATCCTTCTTTGCTATGCGCTCCTGCCCACTGCGAAAGGCATTAAGTGAAGCCTCTTTCATGACCTCCACCAGCTCGGTAAGCTTGCCTGTGGACTCAATGGCATAATCCAGAACGCCCTCATCCAGAAGCTTTGGATCTATCCTCTTGGAGATAACATCCCTGTAAAACTTTCTTCCTTCTTCGTGCTTCTTACCATTTCTCTTCAAGATGGGCATTTGCAGGAGAACCACGTCGGCAGTAAAAGCGTGCCGGACATTCTCATATTGAGGATTAAAGGCCAGGGGAATGGGAAAGGTATAGATCACAAAACAGCTTGGCTCAATGAGGAGCTGATAGTTCTTATAGAAGAAGTCCTCCGACTGCTGACCTCTGGCCAATTTATCTAGATCGTCAACAATTATCACCAGTTTTTTTTCCGATTTATCTTCAATATCAACTATCAGCCAGTTAAGCCTCTGAATAAGGTCGCTGATCTTCTGGTCCAGCTCCGTTCTCAGGATTTGCCTTGTTGTAGCCTCTCGGCTCAATTTAAGGCCTATGATCTTGCCAAATGAGATCTCAGCCTTTTTTCCTCTGGATACCTCGTCGTCTGTTATTTTTGTGATCCTCTTGGCGAAATCCAGAAAATCCCCCTCGATATCGGGATGAAGCGGAATTCCTTTTGCCAGAGCAACATCATAGACCTTGAGGGCCATGGAGACGAAGAAATCGCGAAAATCGAAATCACTTAAATTCAGATCATCCCGGATCGAATAATTAACCACAATAAAGCGGTTCTCATCCAAAGCAGCTTCCAGACGGTACAGCTCGGTGCTCTTGCCCGAGCCTCTGAAACCCAGGAAGAGATACTTCTCCTCGCGATCGGCAATCTCAATTCTGTCCTTTAAATCTATCATTGGAGAGATGCCTGGACGCTCCACGTAGAACTCAGCGAACTCCTGATCATTTTTCAGCGGCTCGACATAGAAATTGTTGTAAGCTTCTTTCAAATTGGTTGCCCTGGACATGCCATCCTCCAGGCAATGCTTCTCTCTCTGATATGATAATTGTTTTGATGCCTGGCGGGCCAGTTCATCGACTGACATCTCAATCTTCATCTTCGGAGGAACTCGCCCTATATTCTCTGGCCCGCCCTCTGCAGAGCAATGCCCTTCCGCCTGCACCACCCCCGGACCATCGTCTCATAGTCATCACCCGAAAAACCACTCTGACATCTATCTTGACTACATAAAATTCGGATTTCAAAACCTGCCCGGACTGGTGCTGGAGGAGTGCCGCCGGAGGTCTTCTTCGCTCTCTCTTTCGACAGACATATTCCGCGTGGCAGCGTTGCCTTCCACGAGGCGTTCAAAGCAGATGGGCAGCAATAGGGTGCGGTCGAGGCTCTGCGGCGGGATTCGCCCAGATCTATGCCTGGAATAATGAGTAGCTATAAAATTATTAAATGGCGGGCCCGCCGGCGGTTGCCATAGAGCTTGCATGCCAGTTAATCCCGATGCCTTCTCCTCCCCTTAAACCTGCAAGCGACTGTTACCCGCGGTGGGTCTGCTCCCTTCCGGGCCTGAACCGGTTCCCGCAATTATGGCACACAGACCTTCCTTCAGGAAGGCCCGTGGGCCGGTGCAATCCCAACAGGACGGAGAATCATGGTCGACATCTGGACTGAGCACACAGCGCTCCAAGTCTTCCGCCAGCTTCGCCCCCCGCTTAAGACGATTTCGGGTTACAGGTGACGCCTAACCACCCGGACTGCCCGCCACTTTTAACATTGAGGTAGACAGCTAATAAATCTAACGCAGAAAGAGGTAATGATTATGGCAGAGGATTTAGCTGGCAACATGGGATTTGTGATGGGAAACAAGCATCGTGAGAGGGTGGTCCAGGTTTTGGGCTCCAAGGGCAATCTGTCCGCGGAAAAGGTGGCCAAGTTCGAGCGCATCCCTGCCCCCGCAGTCAAGAAGATCCTGTCCGAGCTGGCGGATAGGGGGCTGGCCTTCGTCAATGATGACGTCTGGTGCCTGACCGAGGCCGGCCAGGAGATCGAGAGGGAGATGAAAAAGAGGGCCTGAATACCTCGGAGCTGATGCAGGCCATCTCAGCTCGAAGGAGCATCAAGTAGCCGCCTGGGCCGCCGGTGAAGAGATAGTATTCAGGAATTATTTAGGAATCATTCAGGAACTGGCCCGGCCCCTGCCCAGAAGATGCTCGAGCTTCTCGGTGCAGTTCCAGGTCAAAATCAATTGCGCCAGGCCGATGGCATTGACATACTCATTGCGCCGGTCACTGATCTCGGCGCAGGTTCCGAGCGAATTGCACAGCTTGCTTTCCAGATGGGCGATCATGGACTGATGGATCTCCCCATCCACAGTCATTATGCCCACTTTTTTCCCATAGTAATCATCCCTCTGAAACTCAATGGAAAACTCATGCTCCGAGCTTCTCAGGATCTTGGATAGGTCTATGTTCAGATCCACCGGGGATACCGGCTGCTCCATCACCTCCTGAATCAGTCGCACCGAGTACCAGTCGGGCTTCTGCCCCTCCAGCGGCAGAGGGGGATGAAAGCGGGTATCCTGGATCTTGACCACCATCTGGGCATAGATCTTCTGGATATCCACGTACAGCTTATAATCGGGCTCCCGCTGCAGTATCTCGGCCATGACCTGCTCCGGCTGGTATCCTCTCTCGCCCACGTCCCGGCGAACCTTCCACAGCCTCTTCACTGCCCGGGAGGGATCGACGAAGATCTTGAAGTCTATGGCCCGGCGCAGCCGCTCAGTGAAAAAAGGATGCAGTCCCTCCACAATGACAACGGGAGCCGGCCCGAAGGGCTCCGTCCCCGCCATCTCGCCGCTGCTGTGATCATAGACCGGCTTGTCGATACCTTTTCCCTGCCGCAGGGCCTCCAGATGCTCCGCCAGGAGATCCAGATGATTGGCCTGGGGATGAAGCGGTGTTATGCGGCGTTCTGCTCTCTGCCTGCGATCCAGGCTGTGGTAGTCGTCCATGGAAAAGGAGCAGACCATATCCTCTCCCAGTATCCTCTTTATGCCCCGGGAGATGGTTGTCTTGCCCGATCCGCTGTCCCCGGCTATGCCAAAGACGAATACCCTGCCGGACTCTCTGATCCTGTCCATAATCGATTTCATCGTTTCTTCCCGGAGACAACAGGGTTGCAAGTAAGATTAAGCTATCTTCCGTGAGTAATTAATACTGTGTAGTCCTGAAATTATTTCGCGCCCGACCAAGTTTTATAATGTTTAAATTATTCATATAATTTCACAACCCAAACAGTCTATGGCCAATTGCGAAATAAGCTTCCAAAGGCATTTTTCGCCTGAAAGCCCTTTCTGGAGTCTCCAAGCTTTGGAAATTCAAGCTTCCATGTGGTCTATCGTTATACCAAGTGATAAACTCGTCGAATGAATGAAACGCAGGCCTATGCTTGACGTATTCTCCGAAAAACCGTTCCAGCTTTCCGTTTGTCTGAGGATGCTTCACTCTGGCTAATATGGGCTTGATTCCATATTTTTTGAGGTGATCTTTGAATTCGCTGTTCCAGCTTCCGTCGTCGTGGATTCTGTGGGCTCCAAACTCGCTTCCATGATCGAGTATCAGCTCCCTCAGGGGACAAAGCCACCAGAATTTGTCTACCAGTTGATCGATTATCAATATGCTGTTCTCTGTATTGATCTCGGTAAACTCCCCGCCGGCCAGCACCATCCTGGATGCATCATCCAGAATTATGCAAACCTTGACACCAGTCCCATCCCATTCATGCCAGTCAATATGCCCCGCTGACATGCTGTGCTTTCGTTCATAACGAACCCACTTCCGGCGCTTCTGTTTCTTTAGATCTTCCTGGGCCAGACCCGCTGCCTTCAGGTACATGTGTATGCGATTATGTGATATGCAAATCTTAAATTGTTTCCGGATCACAGTCTCCAGCATGCGCGCTCCAAAGCGGTAGCGAGCATGGGCTGCTCTGATGACCTCTGTCTCTTTCTCAGTGAAGGGTTTGCGGGGGCGACCAACTTTTTCGCCTAAGACAGGTTCTTGCCCGGTCTTCTTGTATTCTTTAATGATTTGCTGGACTCTCCTTTGTGAGACCTTGACATCCCGCGCAATCTCTTTTGTGGGCACCCCTTTGCGATTTTGACGAAGAATATAGCGAACCTTCGTCTTGTTCAATTTCATATCTTGGACTATGCGTCCAAGCTTAGATGATAGGCGAAATAATTTCGGGACTCTACAGTGAGTAATTAATACTAAAAGACATATATATCTTTTTATTTCTTATGGAAAAACTCTGGGCCCAAAGGCAGCCTAAATGCCAAGCTTTTGGGACTCTACAAAGCACGGACTGCACAAGCACGGACTCATATAGTAAAGTATATATTATATGTATTCCATAAGTATTGGCAAGGGATAATGATAGCTAAGAAGGGGTACAATGAAACCACAGCGGTCTGAGATATTTGGCCGGATGGTTAGTTTCCTCGATTTGGATTCAGATGGTCTGCGTAGAACGGTCCTGGAGTCGATACTTGAGGCCCAAGAGTTTACTGTGGCCTCTCTTCATGAGATAGTGAGCAGGCGGCTGGATGTCTCCAAGAAAGCCATTGCTTCAATGATCGGCTATATCTGTTCGCGGCTGGGGATATTGCATGTCAATAAAAAGTCCTACCGTCTGCCCACGAGCTACATGCTCAGAGAGGAGTATGCAGATATAGCCAGAGCCGTACTTGCTAGCTTATGACCAATGTAAAGTCTGCTCCCCGAACTGCCACCACCATCAAGGTCAGATCCAAATCGGAATTTTCCATTAGTCGGTCCAGGGACCCCTACCATGAGCTCATGCTCCGTCTCTTTCAGGAAGAGGCAACAGCAGATAGGGGTGGAAAATTTCTCTCTATCGTAGAGGAGAGACAGAAGAGCGGTCAGCCCTTGAGAGTCCAGGAGTGGGAAAAACTGCTCATAGATCTGAACGTGAGCAGGTCAGCCTTCTATTCTATGAGAAATAAGCTTCTTGGAGCAGGCCTGATCACAAACAAAGGGGGAGAGTATCGCCTCTCCGGCATGTTCAGCCGCGACCTGGTTGACATGGCCCGCTGGTGGTGGACGGCGGTGCTGGGAAACGACCTGGAAAATTTATAAACAAGACCTCAATTCTTCCATCTGTCTCTCTATGGTATCCACCACTTTGGCATTCTCCATGAATTCCAGGCTCCCCTGACAGAAGGGGCAGACAAAATTGGCCTCGCTGGCCTCATCGAAGATGAATCTGGCGCAGCCCTCGGTGCAGGCATAAAAGATATTTTCCCTTTCATAAGCCAGCCTTTCATCCAATTTGCGAAGCAGCCTCTTAGCCTCTGATTCCAGCGCCTTCTCAAAATTCTCAGGGCACAGCTGCCACAGATAGGTGAGCCAGCCTGAGTCTGGATCTCTCTTTCTCCGGTAAATCGCCAGCCTATGTTCATAAAGCAGATACAAAGTGCGTCTTACTGTATTGAGGCTGATTCCCGTCAGCTCGGCCAGCTTTTCGTCAGTGATCTCTTCATCCGGTATGCATTCCACAATCCTTAGGCCTTCTTCTCCCACTAACTTGTTTAGGTATGCTCTGTGAATGGACTCTTCTATGACCGTCAATGAACCACTACCTGAATTATAGGCTGCAAATCCCGGCTGCTGCCCTTTTAGAGCCAACTCCATCTGCCATCTCCTTTATAAACGCACCGACTGCTCTATCGCACATGGTAGATGAGCCTCTTTCAGCCCTTGTATTCTAATAGGTGCTTTCTTCTATTTATCCCCATCGTGAAGCTGTCCTCGATTGGTACCGTCGTGCCAGCTTACAAGAGCCTGCAATTTCAGAGTCCCAGCTAGGGCGTGCTATCTTCTCCCAATGCTAGATACCTCCCCGGCCCATTTAAAAATATTTCTTTAAAAAATTATTATCTTTCTTGCCGGGACGGCCAGACTTTTTATCTTTCAGTTTGAGCCAGCCTCTCCCAGGAGAACTTTGAGCTTCTGTATGGACTGCATGGCCTGGTTTGCCTCCTTGAGCTTTTCCTGCTCATAAAAGGCTAGTATCTCCTCAATGGGGGCTTTCAGTCGGTAGACCTTCATGGGACGTCCGGTGCCGTCGCTCTTGCTCATTCTCTCCTCTACCCAGTTATTTTTCCTGAGGGTGCGCAGAGCAATGCTGACCTCTGGCTGGCGCAGATCTGATCCCCTCTCTATCTCCCGTGAGGTGGCCTCGTTTCCGCTGGCCAGATAGGCGATCATATTGGAGACCTTTCTCGGCACCCCGAGGCTCTTTAGAGTCTCTACTACCTCTATATCTTTCTCGTCAAATCTCATTACGAATGATTCCTTCATTGCTATCTTCTCCCTTATTTTTGATCCCTTACAATAATTGAAGCACTTTATGATATAAATAGTTTATTTCTGTCAAAAAATTTTTACTATTATTACTACAATGGACTATGGCCTACATCGACAACTTTGTAAAAATTATGCTAGCTCTTCTTTATTTTATCTATGAATCTCCTCTTCTTCTCCACAGCATTTCGGGCTGCCAGGTCTACCCTGGCCCTCATCTCCTCTATGTCCCTTGCCGCATCCTGGCCCACAGCTTTCTTGATCGGGGTGTAGGCCGCCTCCCGAAATCGTGGCGAGAAGTCGGATAGCTGTCCATCCCTACGGAGATAGGCTCCACTTCCCGTTTCCACAGTGCCGATCTGATCTACGGCCACCCCAGCCTCGCGAATGACGCGGGAGATTCTCTCCGCTTCCTGCGGGGGGGCGATTATGAGCAGAGCATCGATGGAGACGCCCAGATAGTCTATCTCCAGGTCATCGAGCATATTCAGAACCCTGGGATTGACCAGCCTGCTCATCTTCTCCTCCTCAAAGACCAGCTTGACTGCTGCGGTATAGGAGATCTCTTTGGCGTCGCCGCGAATGCCTCCGTTGGTCACATCGGTCATGGCATGGATGGTCAGATTCTCTTTGAGCAGGGCCTCGGCTGCCTCCAGGAACTTGATGTTCAGTGTCTCTTCCACCACCTCATGCCGGTCATAGTAGAGGGCAGCCGAGCACACTGTGCCGCCTCCTGCTCCCTCGGTCATCATTATCACATCGCCCGGCACTGCGCTCTTTCGGGGGGTGATGGCATCTGATACTCCCACTGCGCCCACGCATCCGGTCAGCCGGTCTCCAATGACCATATCCCCGCCAATCCGCAGAGTGCTCCCGGTGATGAGAGGAACTTTAATCAACTCGGAGACGGTGGCTATGCCCGCGATGTGGTCGAATAGCTTGGAGACATCTCCGTCGTCGGCCAGATGGATGTCGGATAAGAGAGCCACCGGTCTTGCTCCCATGACATAGACATCGCGCAGAGCGGCGCGGGTCACATGAAATCCGGCCAGAAAAGGATAGTCGCTGAGGCGAGAGTGCATGCCGTCCACGGTCACTGTGATGAGCTTTCCCTCACCTCGGACCACGCCGGAGTCATCCAGCTGGGCGGAGTCCACCTCGGCATCGGTGCGCCCAATGACCTCTGCGATCTTGGTGTGGGTATAAAAATCGCCGGATCCCCGCGAGCCCACTCCGAAGTCTCCCATGCTCACCCCCACCTTTTTTAGAGAGAACACCTCTCCCCTGGGGTGCAGGGTAGCCCTGGCTTCTTCCAGGACAGCTTTGGCCAGGATGAGGGCTTTATCCTCCGGTATCTGCTTGACCTCTCTGATCAGCCAGACCAGCTTGGCCTCAATCTCCGGGTCCTCCCTAGACAGACCCCTCTTGGCAAATCCTTCCAGATCCATAGAGGATGCATCTGTCCTGCCCTATAGAAAAGATCATCTCCTGGAAAAGAGCCTCTCCAGGCGCCCCTCCTCTATGCTGACCATCACCGGGCGGCCGTGGGGGCAGGTCATGGGATTTCGGCAGAGGAAAAGGTCATCGATCAGCCTCTTCATCTCTGCCGGAGATAGCTCTCTTCCCGATTTGATGGAGCCCCGGCAGGCCAGAAGCTTTAGGATGTCATCTCTGTCGCTGGAGGCAGGGCCGGCTTTGCCTGACAAAAAGAGATCTCTTAACAGATCGTGCACGCTCTCGGCGCTCTCCAGGTAGCGGCCAGTGGCCGGGACGGCCCGCACGGTGTAGGTGTTTCCCCCGAAGGGAGAGATATCAAAGCCGATATCCTGCAGAGTATCCTGCCAGGAGGCTAAAACCACCCTCTCGCTGGCGGATAGCTCAATGGAGAGGGGTGCCACCAGATCCTGGCGGATCTTGCGTGATCGGTAGCGATCCTGGAGCATCTCGAAGCGGATCCTCTCCGCCGCAGCATGCTGGTCGATCAAGACCAGCCCATCCTCTCCCTCCGCCACGATGTAGAGCTTCTTGATCTGGCCCAGGATGCGTAGCCTAGGCAGGCGGGGAAGCGGCGCAGGCCGCTCATCAACTGAGGCCAGAGGAAGGGTGCTCTGACTGCCGCTCTCAGCCACCACCATCTGGCCGGACCTGGGCTCTTCAACCACTATGGCCCCTCCCTCCTCCGGGCCGGGCATCATGCTCTCCTCTTTTCTGCCGGTGCGGGATTGCCTCTCTAATGCTGCTGCTGCAGCGGCGGTCAGAGCCGCTGCGATCTCCCCTTCCCGCAGAAGGCGGATCTCCCTCTTGGTGGGATGGACATTGACATCGATCATTGATGGGTCCGCCTGAAGGGATATGACTGCTACAGGGCTCTTGCTCAGGGGGATGATGTTTCTATAAGCCTCTCGCACCGCCCCGGCGAGGATGCGGGAGTAGACGGCTCTGCCGTTGACGAAGAGCATGATCCGGTCCGGGCTGCTTCGCACGGATAGCGGATCGCCTATGACTCCATTGATGCTCCATCCCTGCCCCTGTGCTTTGATCCGGGACATTGCTTTCAGGGTCTTGATGCCGAAGAGGCGGAGGAGGACATCGTCCCAGTTTGGCGATCGGGCCGATTTAAAGAGGGTGCGCTTGCCGGAGAAGAGCTCGAAGGAGATGTCGTGGTGGACGACTGCTATTTCAGTTACGGCATCTACGATATAAACCAGCTCAGACTCTGACGCTTTCAGGTGTTTTTTTCTGGCCGGGACATTGTAGAATAGATCCCAGACGGTGATGGTGGTGCCCGCCGGCGAGCCGATATCCTTGCTCTCAACTATCCTGCCCTGCTCCAGGCGGATATAGGTGCCGGAGATAGCACCTCTGGTCTTGGTCTTCACCTCAACGCTGCCCGAGACGCTGGCGATGCTGGCCAGAGCCTCGCCCCGGAAGCCCAGGGTGGATATGCCAGCCAGGTCCTCCGCCCGGCTGATCTTGGAGGTGGCATGCTTCTGGAAGGCCAGGGGCAGGTCCAGGGGATCGATGCCGCAGCCGTCGTCGGTCACCCGGATAAAGCCCTTTCCTCCCTCCGCCACCTCAACCAGAATCCTGCCTGCTCCGGCGTCAATGGAGTTTTCCACCAGCTCCTTGACCACTGATGCCGGCCGTTCTATGACCTCGCCGGCAGCGATCTTGTTGATGGTATCGGCATCGAGAAGCTTAATCCTGACCATTTCCATCCTCCACTACCTCCCCTCTATCGCTGAGCATCTTCTGGTAGTCCGCCAGCCGTCCCAGGGCCTCTCGGGGAGTGAGATCATCCAGATTGAGTGCCTTAATCTCCTGCAGTACAGCCTGGTTTTTCTGTGGCAGGCCCATTGCCAATTCTTCTCGACCTGCTGCAGCGGGCCCGTCAAAGAATATGAGCTGGGTGTAGCGGGATGATCTTCTGGCCTTTTTGCCTGATAGGGGCTCGATCCTGGCCTCCTTCTCGATCTCCTTTAAGATCTGGTCCGCCCGCCTGGTCACTGCTTCCGGCACTCCCGCCAGGCGGGCCACATGAACCCCGTAGCTTTTATCCGTTGCTCCCGGCACCACCGTGCGCAGGAAGGTGATGCTCCCTTTATCCTCTTTGACCGCAATGCTATAGTTCTTGACTCCCGGAAGGGCTCCTTCCAGTTGGGTGAGCTGGTGGTAGTGGGTGGCGAATACCGCCTTGCATTTGATGCTGCCCTGCAAAAACTCAGATATGGCCCAGGCTAAAGAGAGGCCGTCGAAGGTGCTGGTGCCCCGGCCCACTTCATCCAGTAGCACCAGGCTCTCCCGGCTGGCCTGGCTCAATATGGTTGCCAGCTCAGTCATCTCCACCATGAATGTGCTCTGGCCGGCGGAGAGATCGTCATAGGCTCCCACCCGGGTGAAGATCCGGTCCACCAGAGAGAGCGAGGCATAGGATGCCGGGACAAAGGAGCCCGCCTGGGCCATGATGGAACAGAGGGCGATCTGGCGCATGAAGGTGGATTTGCCGGCCATATTGGGGCCGGTAAGTATGATCAGGCGGCTATTCTCCCCATCTAAAAGCGCATCATTGGGCACAAAGCCGCCCCGCATAGCCTTCTCCAGAACAGGGTGCCTGGCCGCCCGTAGGGAGATTCTGCCCTCCCGGTTGAACTCCGGACGGACCATGCCGCTCTCGACCGCGGCCTCGGCCAGGGCCACAAGAACGTCGAGTTCAGCCAGAGCTGCTGCCCTCTCCTGGACCGGCAGTGAAGATTCGGCCACCTTTCCCCGCACCGAGGCGAAGATCTCCTGCTCCAAAGAGACGGACCTTTCCTGGGCGGAGAGGACCTGGCTCTCCATCTCCTTCAGCTCCGGGGTGATGAATCTCTCCGCATTGGCCAGTGTCTGCTTGCGCATATAGTTCGGCGGCACAAGATGCAGGTTGGCTCGGGAGACCTCAATATAGTAGCCGAAGACATTGTTGTAGGCGATCTTGAGGGACTTGATTGCCGTCTTCTCCTTCTCCTGGCTCTCCATGGCTGCAATCCAGCTCCTGCCGTCCCGGAGGAGAGAATGCAGCCGATCTATCTCCGGATCGTAGCCTTCTTTGATTACCCCTCCTTCCCGCAGATGGGAGGGTGGATCGTCAATGATGGAGCGCTCTAAGAGGCCCACTATCTCCGGGCAGGGGGATAGCTGAAGCCGCAGCTCTTTGAGATAGGACGAGCCGGCATTCTCCAGCATGGCCTGCAGGGCGGGAAGCCGGGCCAGAGTGAGCTCCAGCACCACCATCTCTTTGGGCGTTGCAGAAGCGCAGCAGACCCGGCTCATTAGCCTCTCCAGGTCGGCGGAGCCCTTCAGCTCCTCAGCCAGGCACTGGCGCAGCAGGGAATCGCTCACCAGCTCCTGGACCGCCGAGAGCCGGCGCTCGATCGCTTCCAGCGAGAGCAGAGGCATCTGAATCCAGCGGGAGAGGGTGCGTGCGCCCATGGCCGTCCTGGTCTTTCCCAAAAACTCCAGTAGTGTTCCCCGGCGGGACCTGTCCCTGATGTTTCTTATTATCTCCAGATTTCGCAGAGTTATGTCGTCGAGAACCATAAACTGCGATCCACTATAGTGTCGCACATCATGAAGATGGTCTAACGCATCGAAGTGAGAGGCATGCAGGTAATTGAGGATGGCTCCGCAGGCGCGAAGAGACAGGGGCCTCTCGGCCAGGCTGAGCCTATCCCTCCAGCCTTCCCCAAATCGGCTCTGCAGAGCGGCGGATGCCTTCTCCCGGGTAAAGAAGGAGCTATCCAGGATCTGCAGGCGGCAGCCCTCGCAGGCCAGGGCAAAAGAGGCTATGCATTCTGCGGGCCGGAACTTGGCCAGCTCCTGGCTCAGGCCCGGCTCATCGATCTCCGTGGTCAAAAACTCCCCGGTGGAGACGTCCAGCAAAGCCAGGCCCAGCCTGCCCGCCTTTCCTTTTTCTCTTCTTTCGCTTTTATCTCCAGCGCTCTCTTTTCCTTCTCTTTCTCCTTCTTCTATCCCCTCATCCCGCACCACCGCAGCCAGGAAGTTGTTGCTGGCCTCATCCAGCATGGTCGGCTCGATGATGGTGCCGGGTGTGACCACCCGGGTGATCTCCCTTTTCACCAGGCCGTGGGCTAATTTGGGGTCCTCCACCTGATCGCAGATGGCCACCTTATGACCGGCCCGGATAAGCCTGGCCAGATAGGGCTCCAGGGCATGATAGGGGATGCCGGCCAGGGGGATCTTATTGCCCTCATCGTCCTTCTGGCGGCTGGTGAGGACGATGTTCAGGTCTCGGGCCACTATTACTGCATCCCCGGCAAAGGTCTCGTAGAAGTCGCCCACCCGGAACAATAGTAGAGCGTCGGGGTACCGGCTCTTTTCCCGGTAGTACTGCTCCATCAAGGGGGAGAGCTTGGACATGATGGGATCTGGCTTTGGGTTTTGGCTGTCATATCGCTTTCGGTGGGATATTTAACCGCTCCAAAAAGAAATGTGAACTGGCAAATGAGGAATAACCCGGCCATCTTGAGATTGCTCAGCTATAAGAATTGTCAGGAATAAAATAGCAGGCAGAAAGATCTGCCCTTAGCATCAATCTATGCCGTCTTCTGTCCTTCTGCCGTTCCTATCCAGCTCTCGCCGCCAGCGGATGAGGCCCGATACTCACCGGCAGCCAGATCCTGGTCTACAGTGAGATTGAGCTGGTACTGAAGGATGGGACTGGTAGATACCAGATTCAGCTTAAGATCTGAGCCAGCTGCAGTCCCGGATACGGCTACATCCATGC
>LAHU01011877.1_pt1 | contig 19780 bp, 19 predicted proteins | sample 329631 | NCBI WGS metagenome assembly LAHU01 (sample SAMN03275698, study PRJNA271635) | activated sludge metagenome | isolation source: sample C-0 Zero hour mixed sludge faded in reactor as a methanogenic...
CTCAAGCCGAAGGGGCAGTTTCCTGACACCCATGTGGGTCACAACAAGGAGATGCGTAAGCGTGGCATAACCTGTGCAAAGAGCACCGACACCGGCTGCAATCCCATCGACAGCGAAGGGTGCTGTGGCTGCGCAGTCAACAGTGACTAGTGGTAATTGCTGCAGGCAATATAGTCTGTCACTTTTATGGACATTTCGTACAGTTGTTTTGCCCGTAGGGCACTCAGAATTAAAGCATTGTATATTCCCGGCCCCTCTTATTCCGTAAGGATCATTTTCCTGATCCCTTCAGAAACCCAGCTCTTCATTGCGCCAGTTTCGTCAGAGTAAATAAGGTATCCCTCAAGAAAATCATACTTCTCAATGAAGGCAATGGCCGCATCCTTCCCTCCCACCATGCAGGCTGTTGCCCAGGCATCTGCCACGGCACCCGTGGGGGCAATGATAGTGGCGCTGAGCAGGGTGTGTCTTACCGGGTAACCCGTTCTCGGATCTATGGTATGGGAGTATTTTACCCCGTTCTCCACGTAAAATTTCCTGTAGTTGCCTGACGTTGCCAGCGCCCTGTCATCAAGCCTGATCGTGGCCTGGATGTCTGCACCCGGGGTGAAATTCCCGTCGGCCGGGGCATCGATCCCCACCTTCCAGCCCATCCCGTTCTTGTCTCCTGCTGTCCGGACCTCACCTCCCACCTCCACCAGGCACTGTTTTATTCCCATGCGAACGATTAGGTCAGCTGCAAGGTCAACGGTATAACCCTGTGCTATGGCATTCACGTCAATAAACATGCCGGGATCTGCCTTGATGATACGGTCACCCTCCAGACGAACCTTATTCATCCCAACCAGTGACATAAGCGAGTCAAGCATGGACGGATTAAACCGCTTCATGGCGTCAGGGCCGAAGCCCCATGACTTCACCAACGGACCAATGGTAATATCAAACAGACCGCCGCTCTCAGCAGAAATCACCTCAGAAGCCCGGAATACCTCCCGGAAAAGAGTGTCTGTCAGGTCACTGCGGTTAAAATTTATCGCAGAGATAACCGAGGAATCATTATAGATTGACAGTGAATTGTCAATTCCGGTGAAGAGATTCTCAATATCCTGCCGCAACGCCATTACATCGAGACCGGGAATTTTCTCCACAACGATGTGATAAGTGGTTCCCTGGGTGAAACCGTTTAACTCGGCATACTCAAACTGCGGTGAGCAGGATACCATCATCAGTGCAATGGCGGAACAGAACAGAGTTATACGCATAATGTCTTAAACTCGAGCCAGGGATTGACATTTCCAATTCGCAGTTCGCAATTCTGCAAATCGCAAATCGTAAATCGCAAATCGCAAATCCAACTAGCCTCCAAAATCATCAAACGCAATATTCTCCTCCGGGACACCCAGATTGTCAAGCATGTTCAGCACGGCGGCATTCATCACGGGAGGACCGCAGAGATAATACTCAATCTCTTCGGGAAGCTTGTGCCTGCTCAGGTAATTGTCAAGCAGTACCTTATGTATGAATCCCTTGTATCCTGTCCAGTTATCCTCCGGCAACGGCTCGGAGAGGGCAATATTGAATGTAAAGTTGGGGAACTTCTTTTCCAGCTCACGGAACTCATCCTCATAGAAGATTTCTCTCTTCGAGCGGGCACCGTACCAGTATGATATCTTGCGTCCCGACTTCTCTGTCTTGAGCATGTGGAATATATGCGATCTCAGGGGAGCCATGCCGGCACCGCCGCCAACATACACCATCTCGTTATCAGTATGCTTGATGTGGAACTCGCCGTAAGGCCCGCTGATTGAAACCTTATCACCCGGCTTGCGTGAGAATATAAAGGTGGAGCATATCCCCGGAGGGACGTTCATGAACTGCTTCCTGGCATTGTCAAAGGGTGGTGTGGCAATACGGATATTCAGTATGATGAGGTTCTTTTCCGCCGGGAAGTTAGCCATTGAATAAGCCCTGTATGTCTCTTCTGTGTTCTTATGCTTCAGATCCCACATTTTGAACTTGTCCCAGTCGGCTCTGTACTCCTCGTCCACATCTATATCCCTGCCGAACTCCACATCGTACTTCGGAACATCTATCTGGATGTAATCACCTGAGCGGAAGTTCAGGTCTTCGCCTTCAGGCAGCTTCACCACGAACTCCTTGATGAATGTGGCGACGTTCCTGTTGGAGACCACCTCGCATTCCCATTTTTTTACTCCAAGAACAGCCTCAGGTACCTTGATTGTCATGCTCTCGCGCACCTTGACCTGACACCCCAGGCGCCAGTTGTCATGCTGTTCACGACGGGTGAAGAAGCCGGTTTCGGTGGGTAGTATAGAGCCCCCGCCCTCGGTGATCTGGCACCGGCACATTCCGCATGTGCCACCTCCGCCGCAGGCAGATGGGAGGAAGATTCCATTGTTGGACATGGTCGACAACAGACTCGACCCCGGTGAGACAACCATCTCCCTGTCATTGATCTTCAGAGTGACATCGCCCTGGGGGGTGAGCTTCTGCCTGGCATATAACAGCACCACCACCAGCAGTATCATCACCAGTACAAATACCGCAATGCTTATGAGAACGGTGCCTGCAATTGATAATCCTAATATCATTTCCTTACGATTTCTTTATAGTGTGATACCCAGGAAGCTCATAAATGCTATCCCCATCAGTCCCGTTAATATGAAGGTGATCCCCAGTCCGCGCAGCGGGGCAGGCACATTTGAATAGCGCATCTTCTCCCTTATCGCGGCCAGTGCCACTATAGCCAGCAGCCAGCCGATCCCTGAGCCAAGACCGAACACAGTAGCCTCGGCAATGTTCTCATACTCCCTCTCCTGCATGAAGAGCGAAGCGCCAAGGATAGCACAGTTTACAGCTATCAGCGGGAGGAATATGCCAAGGGAATTGTAAAGTGCAGGGCTCGATTTCTCAATTACCATCTCCACAAGCTGCACTATCGACGCAATCACTGCTATGAACATGATGAACGAGAGGAAACTGAGATCGAGAGTCGCAAAGCTCTCATCAAGCCATACCAGCGCCCCCTTCTTAAGCACATACTGTTCCAGCAGGAAGTTCACCGGCACGGTTATGAGCAGCACAAAGGTGACGGCAATACCCAACCCCATGGATGTCTTAACTGTCTTCGAAACTGCCAGGTATGAACACATACCCAGGAAGTATGCGAAGATCATGTTGTCGATGAAGATCGACTTTACAAATATGTTAACAAGGTTTTCCATGATCCTGCTGTTACTTGTTTTCGATCAATGACTTGTTGCGTGCGCGCTGGAACCAGATGATCAGGCCCACGGTTATAAGCGCCATAGGCGGAAGAATCATCATCCCGTTATCCTCGTAACCGAACTTGTATACGCCCAGCTTCTCCATCACCGGGTAGCCAAAAATGCTGCCGCTGCCAAGGAATTCACGGAAGAACGAAACAATGATCAGTATCAGGCCGTAACCGGCTCCGTTGCCGATGCCGTCAAGGAATGAAGGCCATGGTTTGTTCGCCATGGCGAAAGCCTCCAGGCGGCCCATTATTATGCAGTTCGTAATGATCAGCCCCACAAAGACCGAAAGCTGTTTGCTCACGTCAAAGGCAAAGGCCTTCAGGAACTGGTCAACTATGATTACCAGGGTGGCTATTACCACCAGCTGGACTATGATCCTGATACGGCCAGGTATTGATTTGCGCATCAGCGCTATAATCAGGTTTGACAACGCCACCACAACCGTGACCGATATGGCCATGACAATGGCAGGTTTCATCTTCACCGTCACCGCCAGAGCCGAGCAGATCCCCAGCACCTGGACCGTTATGGGGTTGTCAATCCCCAGCGGGTTTGTCAACAGTTTCCTGTTCTTTGCCGACAACAGCGGCTCCTTTTCAACTTTTTCCATATCTACTTCCTGTTTTGGCTGAGGTATTTCTCATATTTTTCAAGTCCGTCGTGCACCATTGCTTCCAGCCCTTTGCTGGTGATTGTCCCTCCCGAGATGGCATCCACCTCGTGCAGGTTACCCGGCCTGGCGCCGCCTTTCACCACCCTGACCGAGACAAAGTTGCCGTTCTCATAGATGCTCTTGTCGTGAAACTGGCTCTCAAAGGGGGTGGTGTTTATCTCCGCTCCCAGTCCCGGAGTTTCACCCTTGTGGTCGAAAGTGGCGCCGGCGATTGTGGAGAGATCCTTCTTCAGTGACACATAACCCCATATCGGACCCCAGAGTCCCTTTCCCTCGAGGGGAATGATATGCAGGGTATCACCGTTGTCTGCCACCGCAATGAAGACCGGCAGGTACTGCTCTGCCAGCGGTTTCTTCTGCTCGGCGCGAAGGGTTACAGTGAAAGCATCCACACCTTCGAACTTTTTTCCTTCGGTATTGATGACGAAGCTCTCCTTTATATGCCTGTCATAGAGCTGCACAGCATCTGACTTGTCAGACACCACATTGATGGAGGAGAGAATATTCATCTTTTTTTCCACTTCCACGTTCTTCTCCTGTCTTGGTTGGAGCAGCAGCGCCATGAGAGACAGGAGTATGGCGACGGAAACAACCATCACAACCGAGAATATAATTATATACTTATTGCTGAAGTCTTTCATATTCTGTGTAGTTAAGCTGTCTTTACTCTTTTTATCCTTCTCCTGATGTTTGCTTGCACCACATAATGGTCAATCAGCGGAGCCATCACGTTCATAAGCAGTATTGCCAGCATCGTTCCCTCAGGATATGCCGGGTTGAAAACCCTTATAATCACCACCAGGATGCCCGTCAGCGCCCCATAGATATACTTGCCGGTACCTGTCTGTGCCGCTGTTACCGGATCGGTTGCCATAAAGACCGCACCAAAGGCGAAGCCACCCATTATCAGGTGGTAGTATGCAGGTATCTGCGTATACTCATTTCCACCCGTGGCATTGAGCAGCAGTCCCATCCCGAGTGCCCCGAGGGTCATGCTCAGCATGATCCGCCAGCTGCCAACACCGGTCAGCAGAAGAATGAATGCGCCAATCAGTATCGCAACGGTCGAAGTCTCACCTACCGATCCCGGGATGGTACCGATAAACATCTCCATCGCCGAAGGCATCTGTGAAAAACCGTCAAGCTTGGCCAGCGCCAGGGGTGTGGCTCCCGAAAAGCCGTCAAGACCTCCCCCCTTCGTCAATCCCTCAATCCATACCGCATCACCGGTCATCCAGCCGGGATAGCTGAAGAAGAGGAAGGCTCTTGCCGTCAGCGCGGGGTTAAGGATGTTCATCCCGGTCCCTCCGAAGATCTCCTTGCCTATTATCACGGCAAATGCAACCGAGACGGCCAGCATCCAGAGAGGAACATCAACCGGCATTATCAGAGGGATCAGCATCCCGGTGACGAGGTAGCCCTCATTGATCTCATGACCCCTTATCTGTGCGGCAATAAATTCTATCCCCAGCCCCACAACGTAGCTGACGATGATCAGCGGCAGGATCTTCAGGAATCCGAACCAGAACATGTTCATCAGGGTCCAGTCATTGATGCCGAACGCCCTTGTGTGCTGCAGGCCTATGTTGTAGCTGCCGAACAGCAGGGCAGGCATCAGTGCAATGATCACAACGGTCATCGTCCGCTTCATGTCCATATGATCCCGTATATGCGATCCGCGCGTTGTAACCTTATCAGGAACAAAAAGGAAGGTAGCAAAGCCGTCATAGACGGAATGCAGCTTCTCAAAGCGGCCTCCCTTTTCAAAGAGAGGCTCTATCTTTTTCATCTTATCTAGCAGGAAACTCATAGCAAGCTCTTTCCTTAATTAATTCATCTCTTTAATCATCAGGTTGATCCCGCTGCGGATGATCTCCTGTATCTCGGTTTTTGAAGGATCGATGTATTCGCACAGGGCGAAGTCCTCCTCAGCCACTTCGTAAATGCCCAGGTTCTCCATAAGTTCTATCTCGCCGGCAAGAATGGCTTTGAGAAGATGGACGGGATATATGTCCATGGGAAGGACATTCTCATAATGCCCCGTTACAACAAATGCCCTGTGGCCGCCGTGAAGGTTGGTGTCAAGGTTATACTCTCTCTGCGGGAGGAGCTTCGAAATAAATGTTCTCCAGTAACTGAACTTCTTCAGTCCCGGAGCGGCCCAGCCCAGGAGCTCATGATAGTCACCCTCGGGAATCACGGTGACCATGTTGTCATAGAAACCAAATGACCCTTCCGGTGAGATTTTTTTCCCGGTAAGCACGTTGCCGCTGATGACCCTGAGGTTGCCTTCAACAAGGTTACCTTTGAGGATTCCGGCTACGGAGGCCCCGGGCTTTATGCGGTGATACTTGCGGTGCTGCGCCCCCTGACCGGCAAGCGCAATTATCCTCTCACGGTCATGGAATCCTGTGGTGAAAAGCCTTCCAATAGCAATGACATCCTGCAGGTCAAGCGTCCAGACAACCTCCCCCTTGGAAACGGGGGCAATATGATGTATCTGCACACCCACATTGCCTGCCGGATGCGGACCGGAGAAACGGTGGAATTCCACGTTCTTAAGGTTTTTCATCTCTGCCACCCTTGTTCCTTCGGCATCCTGCGAAAGATGCACCTTACCGTCAGTGAGACGTGAGAGGGCATCTATACCGGTCTGCAGGTACCCGCCATGAGTATTGGCCATCACAAAGTCGAGATCAGGAGCAAGCGGGGCGGTGTCAAAGGTCGAGATGAAAATGTCCCTCGGAACAATCCCGGGCCTGGCCACGATATGATATGGGCGCTGCCTCAGAACAGGCCACATCCCGGAGCTCAGAAGCTTCTCTTTAACCTGTTCCCGGGTAAGGCTGAGAGGGGCGGCACTGCCGAAATCGACCTTTTCCGATCCCTCCTGCCCGATAACCACCTCGGTAAGCAGTCGTTTCTCACCGCGAATGATCTCCCGGACCACACCGCTTACCGGTGACACATACTTTATCTCAGGAAATGCCTTGTCATGAAACAGCACACTGCCGCACATGACTTTGTCTCCCTCCTGTACCTCGAGACGGGCAACAAGACCCGGGAAATCGGCAAACCTGACCCCGAAACGGGTCACGGCCACCTCGGGGAGAAGAATCTTCTCCGCCTTTCCGGCAAGCCTGATGTTTAATCCTTTACGTAATCTGATCAGAGTTGACATATTTGAATTGAATCTTAATTCCTTTAGAGATGGCAATTATACTACATTGTTAATATTTTCACAGAAAAGTTGATTTTTATCACATAACTCTTTTTGCAGACGGTTGTTCAGAGTGCGGCAGGATATTTGTAATTTAGTCCTAAAATAGTGATAATGGTAAAATCTATCCCGCGGATAAAATTATTAAGTTTATCGATATTCTTTCTATCATGCCCTCTCTTTTCTTTTTCATCTCCGGAATTTTCATCGGTCGAATCTGCTGATGAGAATGTAAAAAGTGTCTGCTTTGAAAAAGAGGGCTGGAAGCTCGCATACCCTTTCCTGCAGCCGGTATCAGGCGATGAGATGACTCTCAGCTTCGATCTCATCGACGGCAACGCCGGAACCCTTTGGTATAACATAACACATTGTGACCGTGACTGGAACAAGAGTGACCTCTTTACAAGTGACTACCTTGAGGGATATGATGAGAACCAGGTGACTGACTTCCTCCCTTCGTTCAACACGAAAGTGAACTACGTCCACTACCGTCTCACCCTCCCGAACAGCGATGTCCGTTTCCTGGTATCAGGCAACTATGTCATCACAGTCTGGGAAGCAAGCGAACCAGACAAGCCGCTGCTTGTCAGGCGTTTTTATATCAGTGAGGGGAGCACCTCAGCTGCCGTGGTCTTCCGCAGGCCGATGAAACCCGGCACAACCGACACGCACCAGCAGGCTGAGATCACCGTCACCACGGGTGGCCTCCCCGTCACTGACCCGTACCGGCAGGTGACCCTGACCGTGATGCAAAACGGCCGGGCTGACAGAATGCATGCCGGCCTCACCCCTGATTTCGTAGGAAACGGAAGGCTGGAATACAACACCCTCTCAGACAAGACTTTATTCCCTGGCGGTAATGAGTTCAGGTACTTTGACATTAAAACGGTCAGGCAGACCAGGCAGAATGTCAGGGCCATTGACTTTGTAAATGGAGTGTACAATGCGTTTCTCATACCTTCTGACAACAGGGAATTCAAGCCGTATTTCTTCAATGAGGACTTCAACGGCAAATCGGTTGTTGCAATCGAGGAGAGCAATGATCCCGACCGGGAGGCTGATTACCTGTGGGTCTGGTTCACGCTGCCGGCATACCAGGAACAGCGGGGAGGGTCAGTCTACGTGACGGGTGATTTCTGCTCATGGCAGTACACATCTGATAACCGGATGTCGTGGAACACCGCCAAAGGATGCTACGAGGCTTCGCTGCTGCTGAAACAGGGATGGTACAATTATGAGTTTGCGTTTTTGCCTGACGGGGCATCATCGCCTGAGGGATTCCATTTCGAAGGCAGCCACTGGGAGACGGAGAATGATTACCTGGTGCTCACCTATTTCCGCGATCCGGCCACGAGGTATGACCGGTTAACGGGCATCACACTGGCCAACACTCGGTAAGGAGTTGCGATTTGCGAATTGCGATGTGCGATTTCAAATCGAAAATCTCCTAACTATGTTTATCTATACCATATAGCATATAAAAAGTATGCTCCATGGTCTTCACTATCTCCGCCATATACTCATGCACCGCCTTGACTGACCCGGGGAGGGTGTAGATGAGGGTGTTGCCCATGGCACCCGCAACGCCGCGGCTAAGCAAAGCCCTTGGATTCTTCGTACCGTACTTCACCCTGATCTGTTCCATGATACCCGGTATCTCCTTCGTTAGCAGCGGCTTCACCACCTCCGGGGTGATATCCCGCGGACCGATGCCCGTACCACCGGTGGTTATTATAAGGTCTGCTGCCGGCGCCTCGAGCAGGGTGGCACGCAGGGCCACAGCCTCATCGGGAAGGACACTTTTCCTGATCTCGCACTGCCAGTCCGCAGCGGCCATGGCATACTTCACATACTTAACCACGGCCGGACCGCTCAGATCGGCATAGCTGCCACTGTGAGCCCTGTCGCTCAGGGTGATCACATGAACCCGGAATTTTTCAGGCAATGTCATGTTTCTCTTTGTTTATCAGTTTGATATCGGAAATAACCATCGTCTTGTCAACCGCTTTGCACATATCATATACTGTCAGCAGGGCCACGCTCACCGCTGTCAGCGCTTCCATCTCCACGCCGGTCCGGCCGGTGCAGCGTACTGTCGCACCGGCTGCCATTCCCTTCGCATCAGGCTCAATCTTCACCCTGACCTGGTCAAGGGTGATATTATGGCACAGTGGTATCAGTGTACTGCACTGTTTGGCCGCCTGTATGCCTGCTATCTCAGCCACGGTAATGACATCACCCTTTTTCATCATGTTGTCTGCCACCAGCTTCAGGGTTTCCGGCTGCATATCTATCCTGCCTGACGCGGTTGCTGTCCGTTGCTGTTCCGGTTTTTCCCCGGTGTAGACCATATGTGCTCTTCCGCTTTCATCGGTGTGTGTCAGCTTTGCCATTATATCATCCTCCTATGTTGTAAAAGCCATTTACATGATTTGTCGTTCCCTTTTCAGGTTTCGAATCCAGGGCCTGGCGCAGGGCTTCCTCAGGACCCAGTTCGCGGATGCTGAATCCCCTGTCGCTGAAGAGGCATGGACGCAACATTCCTTCGGGTGTGAGACGAAGCCTGTTGCACTTCGCGCAGTGTCCGCCGCTGCCCCCGTGAACCACAGAGAAGGTACCCGTCGCCAGGTCCATCTGCCTGATGAACCGGACCTCAAGCCCCTCTCTCATACAATACTCTGCAACCTCGCGGGCATCCGACTCGTCGGGCGTACTCTTTATGACGCAATTGATCTTGACAGGACGCAATCCGGCCTTCTGTGCAGCTTCAATTCCTTTTAAAACAGAGTAAAGGTCACCGCCGCGGGTGACATATCCGTATTTGACGGGGTCCAGAGTGTCAAGGCTGACATTGACCCTCATCAGTCCTGCCTCTGCCAGAGCCGTGGCATAACCGGCAAGCAGAATGCCGTTGGTGGTCATCGAGAGATCTGTCACCCCGTCGATGTCTGCGATCATGCGAACCAGTTCAGTCACCCCCTTCCTTACCAGCGGTTCACCTCCGGTGATGCGCACCTTGCTTATGCCTGCAGCCACTGCCACCCGGGTGAAGGCCGTGATCTCGTCATAGGTGAGTATATCCTCGTGCCTGATAAGCTTCACTCCCTCCTCCGGCATGCAGTAGAGGCAGCGCAGGTTGCACCTGTCGGTGACCGAGATGCGCAGATAGTTTATATGTCTGTTATACCTGTCTAACACTTACCATTTCTCCTTTCTGAATCCAGCTCTGTCCGCGGGGTATGATAATGACGCCCCAAGCTCCCGTCAGGGCAGAAATGTGTGCCGAGCCGTGGTACTCAACCGGCAGTGCCTCGCCGGCTGCGGTGATGGTGCATGGTATCCATGACATCCTCTCCGCCTTCTTGCGTGAGTAGTCAGCCGCCAGGGGCATCTGAAGCACCGGGGCCTGTTCAGAGACTCCCGCCATCCTGTCGAGGAATGCCCTTACCATCACCTCAAACTGCACGAAGACGGAGACCGGGTTACCCGGAAGGCCGAATACGGCTTTCTTATCCCCTGTGCAGAATGTAAGTGGTTTGCCGGGTTGCATGGCAACCTGGTCAAAGTGTATGGTCAGTCCCAGCGAACGCATCACCCGGGGAACGAGGTCAAAATCACCAAACGAGACACCGCCGGAGATTAGCACCACATCGTTTTCCTCGAGTGCTTTCTTCAGCAGGGATGTGATGGATTCCACATCATCACGGGCAATGCCGTAGTATTTACCCCTGGCGCCTGCCCTGGCTATCTGCGCCATGAGCTGCGATGCATTGCTGTTGCGTATCTGGGCCCCGGCCGGGACAATGTCGGGTTCCACCAGTTCATCACCTGTGCTGATCACTCCAATCCGGGGACGGCAGCTGACGGTTACCTCCATGGCACCCACGGAAGCCAGCACTGCTACGTCCTGCGGTTTAATATAATGACCGGAGCGCAGAACAGTCTGATCCTTCATTATATCTTCTCCCGCTTTTGCAATGTTGTCGTTCCCGGCCCTGCCGGTGAACTTTACCCGTCCGTCAGAAAGTTCCTCTGAGTCCTCGAGCATGAACACGTAATCAGCCCCTGCGGGCACGGCAGCGCCAGTCATTATGCGTGAACATGTGCCCGGCACAACCTCCTTCTGAGGCATGACGCCAGCGGCAACTGTCTCAAGCACCGTGAGCTCATGGCCAAGATCCGTATGACGGCAGGCAAAGCCGTCAACGGCGCTCTTGTTCCACGGAGGCATGTCCATGTCACTCCTCACCGGCAACGTCAAAGCACGTCCGGCAGCCTCTGAAAGGCTGACAACCTCCCTTCCGAGACGGAATGATGATTCCGTCACAATCCTGAATGCTTCCTCAAATGTTATCATATCATTTCAGTATTTATTCATTTCTTCTCCTTCCCCTACCATTTTCAGCGATTCAGGACGGAACGAAATGATTACCGGTTCTCCTGTTACATATTTCTCTTCATCCATCTCGCGGCGCGTGATGTCAGCATAAAAGTGATCGCCGGCATTGATGGTGATCTCGTAGCCCAGGGGGGAAGGTACGATGTCTTCGATGACACCGTGAATATTGTTTATCTGCACGCCGGCTGCACCCTGCCTCGAGAGAAGTACCTCGGTGGCAGCAATTATCAGCAGCCCCGAAGAAGGGTAATCTCCTTTCGGCAGTTTGAATTTCGTTCTGTTGTCAGTTATGCATGAGCAACAGTTATATGATCTGACAAAAGTGACCCGGAAGAAGTTTTTTATTCCGGCGTAGCGGGCCACGAACCTGTTGGCCGGGTGAGTGAATACCTCGTCAGGGGTCCCTTCCTGGATTATCCGTCCGTTGTGCATCACGCCCACCCTGCTGGCAAGGCTTATCGCTTCGCCGAAGTCATGGGTGACATGCACTATTGTCTGACCGTTCCTGTTGAGACGGCGCAGCATCCGCCTGATGCTGTCCTTCAGGCTGGCATCCACTGAGGCCATCGGCTCGTCGAGAAGGAGTATCTTCGGCTGCGTCACCAGTGTCCTTGCCAGCGCCACTCTCTGTTTTTCCCCGCCCGAGAGGTTCTCAGGCTTGCGAAGAAGCAGGTCGGTAATGTTCATCTCCCCGGCAGTTCGCTGAACCCTGTCAACCCTCTCCTTAAGAGGGAGCTTCATTACCTTCAGGGGGTACATGATGTTGTCCTTCACTGAAAAATGCGGGAAGAGGGCCAGGTCCTGGAATACCAGTCCGATGCCACGGTCCTGTACCCGTTTGCGGGTAATATCCTCACCATCCAGGAATATTTTTCCCTTGTCGGGGGGAGTGAGGCCGCAGATGAGCTCGAGGAGCTGTGTTTTGCCAGCGCCGGAGCGGCCCAGCAGCACATAGTAATCACCCTTTGACACCTCCAGTGATATTTCCTGAAGCAGGAAGGCATCGAGCCTTTTGCACAGTTTTTCAGTCCGTAGCATCATCTTCCCTCCTGAATATCTGGCGGCGTTCTGTGGCGAGCACCCTGAAGAGCACGAAGAAGAACAGGGCCACAAGGATAAATATTATTGAAGCGGGCCTTGCGGCGCTGAGGCCGTAGGTATTGAAGCGGTCATAGATCAGCACAGGGGCAATCATGGGGTGGTACGCGATGATCACCACAGCTCCGAACTCGCTCATTCCGCGGGCGAACATCATGATGAAGCCCGACACCACCGACCGCCATGCCTGGGGCAGCGAGATGGTAAAGAATATGCGCGACTGTGTTGCGCCGAGCATCAGCGCCGCCTTCTCTGTACGTTCCGGTACCGCTGCGAAGCCGTCGCGGGCAGCATTGATGAGGAAGGGAAGACTGACGAAGGCCATTGCCAGGGCTATACCGGCACCGTTGTTGACAAGCAGTATGCCCGCTTTCTGAGCTGCACCGCCCAGGAATCCGTCACGTGAGATGAAACCCAGCAATGCTATTCCCGCCGCTGTGTGAGGGAGCACCACAGGCAGGTCAATAATACCCTGCACAACATTCTTCAGGGGGAACTTCCTGCGTGCCATGATCCATGCCAGGGGTACGGCGCCAACTGCAAATATGATGGTCGCCGCAAAGGCGATGGCCAGGGTGTACCACACGCTGCGTATCACAGCCGGATCTGAGGCAGTGCTGCGCATCTCTTCAGGGGAGGTATGCAGGAACATGCCGGCCAGCGGTGCTATGATAAAGAGAAGCACCAGCGATGCCAGCAATGCAAAGATCCAGTTGAAGAGCGTATGGCCTTTCATAGCATTGATTACTTTGCCGGGACGGCAGCCATGAATTTCCTCAGTGATGAAGGCACTGCATCAGTGTCATCGGCAACGGCAGGAACAAGCGGGTCCTGGCCACACTTCCTGAAGATTGCGGTGCCCTCTTCGCCAAGCATGAATCCGAAAAACCTCATTGCCAGCTCCTTCTGCGGCGCCTGGTCAAGAACCGTCCCGGAATAACTTATGTAGTCACCCCGTACCTCCGTGCGTATGCCGGGTGCCTCTCCGGGAATCATGTATGAAACAGTTTCGTACTGCTCCGTCAACTGCGGTGACGAGAGGTTGATTTCATCAGGCAATTCCAGGTACTTTAATCCATGCTGGATGGCAACAGATTTATACTGGAACATATAATCAATCACACCGGAAGAGACAAGTGCCACCAGGTCAACCTCCTTCGGCCTTATATATTCAGTGTTCTTTCCAAGCAGCGAATCAGCAAGCCCGGACCTGCCATAATACTCTTCCGCCAGCTTCGCGGCGAAGACCGTGCGATACCCGCACGGATCGGCATCAGGATCAGCCCTGCCCATTATGACATCGTCCTTCAGGAGGATGTCAGCCCAGTTGTCGTCGCGAAAAATCGATGAGTACTTTGACTCCGCCCTGTATGCAATGACGATCTCGTTTGTTGCAAAACGGATATTCCACGATGCATAATCCGGTACAAGCAGGCTGCTTACGACGAAATGATCAGCTGAAAGCATGATGTCACATGGCTTGTCCAGCTCGGTTATCTTGCGTGCAGTATGAAGGCTTCCGGCTGCCTCGGTGAGGATTGTAACGCCGGGATTTTCTTTCATGAACACTTCGGCAAGTTCCTTGACTGGTACCGAGAGGCTGCCGGCATGGAGGATGATAAGCTTATTATCGCCCCGTCTGCTGCCACTGCCACCGGTACACCCGGAAAACAGGACAGATATTACCGCCATGACCGACAGGATCTTTCTCATTTTAACCCGTTTATTTCATTAATCCGGTTAAAGAAGACCTTTGCTATGCTCTTCATGGCAATGTCAGTCTCATGGCGAAGGCTGTTGTAGGCTCTCACCAGCTGTCGTCCCTTTTCTGACAGGATAGTCCGGCCGCCGGATGCTCCGCCGCGTCTCTTCTCCGTCAGGTTGAAGCCCAGGTGTCGTTCCACGTCGTGGAGCATGCCCCAGGCCTTGCGGTAACTCATTCCCAGGTTACGGGCGGTTGCAGTGAGTGATCCTGTACGGTCAAGATCAACCAGCAGCCCGAATCCCTCTCCGTCGAGGATGCGGTCCTTTGAAATTGTCTCAAGCCACATCTCGTACCTGAGGAAAATGTCATAGTAGGGTTGCCCCTTATGTCCTGCCATCGGTAAGACGGTTTACTTGTAGAGACACCTGTATGCGGCGGGTTGTGCAAGCTTCAGTTTGAATTTCTGATTTGCGGGCACCACGAAAGTCTGAAAGGGGGCGTATGTCTTCCACTCTGTCTCACCTGGAAGGAGGACGGTCATCGTACCTGATACAACAGTCATATACTCGACGGTGGAGGTGCCGAACTCGAAGTCGCCGGCTGCCATAACACCTACTGTTGCGCGGCCATCTTCATTCTCCAGTGCCATCGATTTTACGTTTCCCTCAAAATACTCATTTACCTTTATCATGTCCGATTTGTTAAGTGTCCGGCAAATTTACATTTTTTGCATAACGCTTCCAAACCCGGGGGACTGACGACTTCCGCAAGCGCTATTACTTGAACCGTTCGGTAATGAGGGCCGGCCATTCCAGGTCGAGTTCCTTCAGCGTCCTCAGCACCACCTCGGCAACCGCATAGAGCTTCTGCCAGTTCTTGTCGGCGGGGGCCACATGCCACGGCACATCATTGCAGCGCGTCAGTATCTTCTGATACACCTTCATATACTGGTCGAACTTCTCGCGTGTATCCCAGTCGCCGTCCTTGTGTTTCCAGTGCTTCTCCTCCATCTCTATACGCTCCATCAGCCTCTCCTTCTGCGCCTCCTTCGAGACGTTAAGGAAGAATTTAAGCACCTTCGTGCCGTGATCCTCGAGCATCTTCTCAAAGGTATTTATCGTTTCATACCTCTTCTCAATTATCTCTGCGGGGATGAATTTCTCCACCGAGGGCACAAGGATATCCTCATAATGTGATCTGATGAAGACCTGCATCACACCCTTCGCCGGACAGACATTATGGATCCTCCAGAGGAAGTCGTGCGCATACTCCAGGTCAGTCGGCTTCTTGAAACTGTATACCTCTGTTCCAACAGGGTTGCAGTATTTCAGGAGTCCCTTCGTCACCCCGTCCTTGCCCGAGGCATCGGTTCCCTGCAGCACAACTATTATGCTGTATTTGCCCTGGGCATACATCTTGTGCTGAAGCTCACCTATCTCCTCCAGCATCTTGTCAGTCTTCTTTTTAATCTCCTTCTTGTCCCATTCCTTGTTAAATGTGGGGTGCTCTGATATTTTCATGATTTTACGCTTTTGATTCATCATCTGCTAAATTAGGAATTAAAGCTGAGGAATTCAGATTTCGAACAAAAATGCACAGTTTTTTAAAATTCAGCATTGCTGATATATTAAACCTGTGATTATCTGCGTTGTAAAAAAGCACTAACCCCTAAACATCATGAGAAATTGTCTTTTACACGTTGTTGCTGTCCTTTTTCTGTTGCCTGTCTTTGCTTCAGCACAGCAGCCTGAGATGAAAAACGGTGTCAGGCCTGACGGTGTGGTTACCGTTCAGGACCTGCATCCATCGGAGCAGGCTGTACATCCTGCTGCAGCGCGTGCAATGGCGCGCGGTGAGAAACCCGGTGCTTTCAGGAACGTCAGCTATGAACTGGCTCCAAATGTCAGGATGCTTACTCCTGCCCAGAAGAGCCGTATCAGGCTGCAGCAGGACGGCATACTCGATCTCTCCGGCGGAGCTTTCAGACCAAGTCCGGATTCTGTTTATCTTGATCCTGAGAGTGACCTTGTAATGCATGCGGAGCCAGTGGATGACATACGCATGCTGGCACTCCGGCCATCAATGTCAGCCGTTTTTCAGGACATTGACGTACCTGAACAGGAAGTTCCGCTGACACTTGCAAACACCGTGTCAATGGCTGAGGGTGTCATTGAAAGTTCCTTGCAGCTGAACAACAAGTATGCGGTCAATCTCCGGTTTGACAGTGTTACTTTCGTCCTGGACAAGACTGACAAGGACTCACTACTGGCGACACTCGTCGGACAGATACTGATCACAAATCCCCGTGTTGAGGGGAAGTATACAAAGAACAACGGTTACCGGCTCGTCTTCCTGGCTTCGGAGCAGGTTGACATGAAGATCTATACCAGCATGAAGCTGAAGGAAGAGGCCAAAACCCCGATATGGGGAACAGTGATAGAGATGTCAGATCTTGGTAAGTGCGAGATAGGTTTGTTTATACTTGCCACCCTGGAAGGTCATGTGACCCTGGCGGTGGAGATCCACCAGGGGATTGAGATGGCTATGGGAGCCAAGGGTAATACTTTCTGGTACCTGCCCACGAGCATCAAAAATGTTTCAACTATTGATTCATGGTGTGACATTGGTTATGATATTACCTCGCAGATGAAGGCCTTTATAGGCTTCCAGTGCACTGCTAATCTGAAGGTTAAGGGTTACAATGCCCTTGATGTCTATGTCAACGGAGGGATGGAGGGGACTGTTGCCACTGACGGGATGACCCTTGATGCCGATGTGGGGCTCAGGCTCAAGGCTGGCGGGAAGATAGTATCAAAGAAATTTACGCTGCTTGACAGCTACTATTCTCTCTGGAAATACAAGAAACCTGATTTTCACGGTTACAGCATGGTTATTCATGAAGCTTGCGCCTGGGGCGACTATGTTGCCGGGGAGGTTCACACTCTTGTGCCCGGAGATGTACCCGGCGTGTCGGAAAAAGTACCGTACAAGGGCAGCCTCACTTTACTGGTCAGCCAGCCGGATGGTTCGGTGGATCAGATCACATCCGTCACGGGTGATGACGGAGTCTTTATTGCACGTAATGTGCCTCTGAAGAATGGTGACAAGGTGAGGATCAGGCTGCCTGGCGTGCCAAATCCCAGTCCTGAGCTCAGTGTCACGATACCCTTCAGGGAGGTAAAACTCTATGCAGCGGATTACTTCACAGGTGTGGCTGAGGGCATTGTTGCCGGTTCAGGCAGCAAATGGGCGAAACTTGCCGGAGCACAGCAGGGATCGTCGCCTGCCGCAGCATCTGTCTTTGCAGGCGGATCTCCTGCTGACCGTTATAAAGGGGCTGTTCCGCAGCAGGAAGCCGTCAGGCGTCTGAATGAGTTCAGAAATAATCTTACCGTTTACCACGGTCCGATAGAGTTCATAACCAGTTCCGGACCTGAGGTGAGGCTGGCCGGCGGACCCCTGAATGTCAGTGGCACCAAAGATAAGTCAGGTCAGAAGACCGGTTCCTCAGCCGGCAAGGCTCTTAGTAACCGTGGCACGGTTGACAATCCTCTTGGAATGTTCTCGGTGGGCGGCCTCACACTTGAACCGGGACAGAAGGTGAAAGCCCGGATAGAGGTGGAAGGGTTCACGGTGGAGTCGGAGTGGATTGAGACCGACGGACTGATGGTTTCAGCTGTTGAGCATGAAAATTTCAGGGCATCAGCCAGGCCCGGAAGCGAGACCTTCTCGGCAGACAGCAGCTTCGTGGTGGTGAGTGCCATCCGCGGTGAGACTGCTCCGGAAGGAACCGTTACGCTGGTGCGCGGAGCCGATGCACCACATGCGTCACTGACAGCACCCCAGTCCGTACCCGAGTTCCCCGAGGCAAAAAAGGCAAAGGTATGGTTCAGAAAAGAGGTCAGGCTGGTTCCTCTTGCGGAACACCCGGGTGCTGCCATAGCATCAACCGGACCTTGGAACGTGGCATACGGATTCTCATCACCGGGAGATGCCCTGGACCCCCTCAAAAACAGGATGCACCCGTTTGAGATGGTGACTTATGTCTTCAAGGGAAAGAACCTCGGGTACTCAGTCGTCACGGATGAATGTATATCATGCACCGCTCCGGCTAATGTCATTGACAGGATTGGCAGGGAGAGTATTCCCGGAAGGCCGTCAGACACAACGGGTCGTCCTGCGACGGTTCACAATGAACCCGGTGGCACGCCGGCGGTCAAGCCCGGCCAGCAGGTCAGAAAGCCGGTGGTTATAAGACAGAGCAGTCCTACTTATTGAACAGGACCTTCACGTTACCGGATTTTAGCCTGGTTGAGAGCCATTTCTCAACCTGCTCTTTTTCCTTGACGGTGAGGTCTTTACCCTTGGTCGTCACTATGACCAGCGCCAGTGTGTCAGGAGTTTCCCTCTCCTTCACATAGTTGAGCGTCCGCGCATAGGAGACCTCTGATACCTGGGGATAAATTACCGCCATCTCGGCAAGGAGGTCACTTCCCTTTTCCCTTATGGCTGAGATTCCGGTCAGCTCGGCATTCCTCTCCCGGAGAAGCAGGTTCAGACGGTTGATCTCTGCCTTCAGCGTCTCCACTTCACTGTTTCGTAATGCGAGATCGGCATAGGAGAATCCCTGTTCCACCTGGACATTCACATCCCCGAGAGAGAAGTCGTTGGCCCGTTCGAGGATATCCTCCTTCTGCACCTCGGTGAGGGATGTGCCTCCGTAGATAAGCTGAATTGTGCGGGTTTTGGGGTTGATCTCATGCTTGAGCAGATAGTTGCCTTCAACAACACTGATGTTTTCAACATACATTCCGGCCCGTTCAGTGAATTTCTCCTTCTGAACCATCAGGTATCCAAAATAAATACTGGGAATCAGCACCAGTGTCAGGACAACCGAGATCATCTGGTTAATCCTCTTTTTCTGCGCATCCGCGATGGTGCCCCTGATAGGAAGCTTGAGTATCTGTGAGATAAGAAAGGCCGACAGGGCGATGAATACCGTGTTGATGGTGAAGAGGTAAAGGGCCCCGAAGAAAAAGGTGAAATGTCCCGTCGCAAGGCCGTACCCGGCGGTACAAAGCGGTGGCATGAGAGCCGTGGCGATCGCCACCCCCGGGATGACGTTGCCCTTCTTCCTGCTGGTGATGGCCACAATGCCGGCCATTCCTCCGAAAAAGGCGATCAGCACATCATATATGGTAGGGCTGGTGCGGGCAAGCAACTCGGAGTGGGCGGTAGAGATCGGGCTGATGGCAAAATAGGCGGTGGAGGCCAGAAGACCGGCTATCACGGCAAAGGTGAAGTTCTTCAGTGCCTGCCTGAAGAGGGAGAGGTCATAGGTGGCAATGCTGTATCCGATGCCGTTGATCGGACCCATCAGCGGAGA